>Ga0247735_1000111_pt1 | contig 39835 bp, 34 predicted proteins | sample UWRJL178409R2_FD_180934 | JGI IMG/M metagenome (GOLD analysis project Ga0247735, IMG submission 180934) | Plant litter microbial communities from Arlington Agricultural Research Station in Wisconsin, United States - UWRJ-L178-409R-2 | ecosystem: Environmental > Terrestrial > Plant litter >... | reverse complement strand
GCAGCGTAAAACCATGGAGCTCTACACCACCGAGAAGGCGTCGCCGCTGGCCGGATGCTTGCCGACACTGATTCAGGCGCCGATCGTCTCCGTTGTCTACGCGCTGTTTATTCTCGCCACCATCAACGGGCATCCGAACGGGCTGCTCACTGAGACGCTCTTCCAGATTCCGCTCGGCACCTCCCTGTTCGCCTTCCTCGGAGCCGGTCAGGCCTGGCCGGGAATCGCCGTCTACCTGGTGCTGCTCACAATCATCGGTGTGGTCGCCGCGCTGCAGCGCCGTCTCGCGGCCGCCAACGCGACACCCCTGGCAGATGAGCTCACCCCGGCGATGGCTCAGATGACCTCGATTGTGAGCTGGCTGCCATTTCTCACGGTGGTGTTCGCAGCGATTGTTCCGCTGGCCGCGACCGTCTATCTGACGATCACCACCACCTGGACGCTCGTTGAGCGCACCCTCCTGCGGCGCTCCTTCGCGGCGCGCGAGGCGGTGTAACCGTCACGGCAGGTGTTGCGGATTAGGCTGGTCAGCGGCCAGATTGGAGACGTGCGGCCGGGCTAGATTAGGGGCAGTTCAGCGGCCGGTGCGGGGAACAGATGGTGCCCCCACGATCCGCCGGGCAATCACCACGTAGGCGTCGGCGATGCTCTCGGGCTGGTCGGCCGCGCGGCTGATCCACGCGGGAATCTGCTGCACCATACTCTCGAGGGCGTGCGCCGAAGCATCCGGATCCGCAATATCAAAGGACCCGTCGGCGTCACCCTCGGCCAGGATCGACCGCAGCAGCGCGGCGCTCTGTTTTGTGGGCGCCTGGGCGGGCAGGGCGAGCTCGGGCGACAGCGCGTGGAACTCGCTGTTGGTCACCACGGCCAGCAGCGGGTACGTCGCGTGCGCCAGCGCGGTCGAGTGGATGATCGCATCGAGGCGGTTGGTGCTGGTGGATGCTCCGGCGAGCGCGCCCTCGATGCTCACCAGCAGCTCCCGACTGCCCATCGTCACAAGCACCGCGAGGATGTCTTCCTTCGACGGATAGTGCGAGTAGAGCGTCGCGGAGTTGATGCCCGCGCCCTCGGCGATGGTGCGGATCGAGGTTCCGTAGAAGCCACGGTCGGCGAACGCCACCAGCGCGGAGGTGAGGATGCGCCCCTTGGTGCCCTCGGGCAATGCGCCCTGCGGCAGGTCGGCGGGAAACCGGTTGAGGCGATGCCCGGGCGACGTGTGGTTCGGCGATGCGCTCTCGTTCTGCGGTGCGGTCATCGGATGCTCCGGCGCGGCGTTGTCAGCAGGGCGGCAGTGGTGAGGAACAACCAGCTGAAGATCGAGTAGACGGAGATGCGCTCGTAGATCGCGGGATCGAGAGGCGGCGGCTCCACCGCAATGCACACCAGGGCCACGAGCCCGACAACACCGAGGGTGATGGTCGCCACCCGGTACCAGCGCGGGAGTCCGAGTCGGTCGGAGTGGGCACCCATCGTGATGGCGAGGGTGTTACCCGCGGCAATCGCGAGGAATGCGCCGAGAACGTGGAGGGCGATGGTGCCGTTGTCGACGGACTCGACGCCGCCATGGAATATGGCGACCAGGAGCATCCCGACCGGAACCACACACCCCAGCGCAGTGATGACGCCCCGGCGCACCCCACGAAGCCGGGTGGCGAGCAGGGCCACCGTCGCGGCAATCGCGAAGCCCATGGCGACGAACCCGACGTTCATCACGGCGTGCAGCGGCGAGCACATCTCGCGCCCGCCGAACGTCGAACCACAGACGGTGGTGCCGAGGTCGCTGATGAAGTTGTGGCCGTAGTTGTAGGTGCCGGCCGTCCAGGCGATCGCCGAGACCGCTTCGGCAATCAGGAAGATGAGTGGGCCAACGGCAGCCAGTATCGCGAGGAGAACGGTTCGGCGGCGCAGGTGCGCGCGCGGCGGAATCGAGGTCAGCGTCGAGGTCGAGGTCGGGGTCAAATTCACGGCAATCCAATTTCGTTATTCAGGAGCAGCACGGGTGCGTGTTCTCCCACTGTAGCCGCTTCCCAACCAATCGATTGGTCGGGATCGAATCTACACCGCCGGCACACAGGCTGGGTCGACCTCGGCACGGATTCTCGAATATCCATCAGGTCGGGTACCTGCCTCGATAGGCTTCCACGATGGGACTCTTCTCGCGTAAGCCCAAAGTGGCCGCACCGACACCGCCGACCGTTCCCGCTACGCCGAGCGTGGGAGACGTTTCCGGTCCCTCACCACTCGTGGTGAACACCCTGGTACAGGAGTCCGTGCAGGCGGGCTGGGCGAAGGAACAGGGTTACAAAACCATGTTCGAGGTGCTTCGCCAGTGCACCACCGGCGAGCTGCTCCTCGACATCACGGCATCGAAGTGGGCCGACCCCGCCAAGGGATTCCAGCCCGGTGACACCCTCGCCATCGGCCAGATCGTTGACCTTGCCGGCAAACGGCTTCTCCTGGCCTTCACGAGTAACGAGCATCTGGCGGTGTACCTCAAGGGAGCAACGCCGATGTCGCTCGCGCAGCCGACCACCGCGATCATGAAGCAGGCGATGACGGACTACGAGGGCATTGCGATCGATGCGGGCTCACCCGACACGATGTTCATCGCTCACTCGGCGGAGATCGCGCGCGCGTTGACTGATGACCCCGCGGTCAACGAACCGCTCAAGACTGCTCTTGTGCTCCAGCGGTCCTTTCCGGAACTCCTCGCTCTGGCCGCCGAGGCCGCGGTGCTGTTTATCGCGACCAAGGAAGTGCGCGATGAGGCTGGCGAGATCACCAGCATCTTTGTGCCCCACGTGATCGATCCCAATGGAGAGCGCTTCACCCCGGCGTTTACGTCGCCCGCCGAGGTCTGGGCGTGGGATATCGAGCTCAACGCTCGCCCGACGCAGTTTGCGAACATCGTGCGTGCCTCGCTGGAAGACGGCCACAACGGCGTCGTTATCAACCCGGGCGGCGTCTCACCGCGCATCCCGTCCGCCGACCTGCAGCCGTTCGCCTAGGAAAACTGCACCTTGCGCCATCGCCTCCGATAGCTAGGCTCCAATTACTGGGATTTACTCAGTAATTGTTAGTTTGTCTGGCTGAGGATGATGGTGGTGACAACGATGTCGAGCCGAATTGCCGCACTCTGTGTGGGCTTGGTCGCACTTGGTGCGATTTCTGGATGCTCCTTCTTTGCCGAGGACGAGCTGCCCACACTCGCGCGAGAGCAAAGGGCAACAGATGCCCTTCCGTCGCAAGTGACAGCGGACTTTCTCGCAAACGGGTACGAGCCCGCGATCGATCTTGAATCCGTTCGCCTCGCAGGTGAGCACGCAGGAGTCTCGGTTTACCTCGCGCACGACGAGTCTGCAAAAGAAAATTGTATTGTTCTCGTCGCAACGGACCCCGATTCTTGGTCATCGTCATGCTCGGAATCCACTGAGCTGATGTCGACTATCGAACCAGGCGTTGATGCCCGCACAACGACGGACGGAATCATCCCGAAGAATGATGGCGAAAGAGCAATCAATACGGGCCCGTGGGTTGTTCTCACCGAAGACGTGATCGTACGAGAGGTGATGAGATGACAAGAGTGCAGTCGAGCCGAATCGCCGCACTCTGTGTGGGTTTGGTCGCACTTGGTGCTATTTCTGGATGCTCCTTACTTAACGAGGACGACCGGCCTACGCTTGCGCGCGAGCGCGTGACGACAGACGTGCTGCCTCCCGATCTTCTCGCGCCACTGGACGACAGCAGTGACGACTCCATTGATCCGGACACCGTCCGACTGGCGGGCGACTACGGGGGAGCTCAGTTTTTTATTTCCTCCGCCAATGACGACCGTCAAACCTGCCTGGTCATCTACGTGACATCGGAAAATTGGGTGTGGGGGTGCAACATTTCATCTCAGGTCGAGTACTACACGCACGGCGGCTACTCGGTACGCCTCACCAACGAAGGAATTATCCCCGCCGACACAACCTGGGTGGCACTGACCGACGACGTTCTCGTTCGCGCCACACAGTCGGCGTCGACGTCAGAGCGACCGGGGGACTGAGCCATGCCGCGCGAACACACGATCGTCCACGAACGAGGAGCAGGCCAGTGACCGACCGGGAGTTTGTCGACGCGAACCGGGCGAACTGGGACGAGCGGGTCGAAAGCCACCTCGAAGCGTATGAGGCAGCGTCCTTTGCCGACAACGCGGACGAGATCACGAGTGTGGTCGTCGACGACCTCGCACTGCTGAAGGATTCGCTGCCGGATCAGTCCCCGCAGGGCCTGCGCCTGATGCACCTTCAGTGCCACATCGGCCTGGACACCCTGAGCTGGGCACGACTCGGGGCGGTAGTCACCGGTATCGACTTCTCGCCGAAGTCGGTTGCGGCGGCGGCCGAACTGGCGGCGCGAGCATCCATTCCGGCCCGCTTTGTCGAGAGCAGCATCGACGACGTGACCGACGTGATCAGCGAGCAATTCGACGTGGTCTACACAAGCATCGGAGTGCTGCCCTGGCTGCCGCGGCTCGACACCTGGGCGCGGGCCATTTTCGAGCTGCTCGAACCCGGTGGCGTCTTTTTTGTGCGGGACGCGCACCCGATGGTTTACGCGGTCGACTTCGACCGCACGGACGAACTGGTGATCACGCAGCCCTACTTCGAATCGGGGCGAGCTATCCGCTACGACGAGGGAACGACCTACGCCGACGACTCGGTTCGCCTCGAGAACTCCGTCACGTATGAGTGGCCGCACTCGCTCTCGGAGATCATCCAGTCGCTGCTCGATGCGGGGCTGCAGATCACGTCGTTCGGCGAACACCGCACGATCCCCTGGGCTGCGCTGCCCGGGCTGGTGAAGGATGCCGATGCGGCGCGCTACCGGCTGCCCGACTCCCCCGAACGGCTGCCACTGACGTTCTCCGTAATCGCGCGACGACCGCTGGCTTAACCGGCGAACGCCCACCGGGGTGATCCCGATGGGCGTTCGATGAGGTGCGCCTCGCGGCGCAGAGCGTGGTGGCGCTGTGCCTAGTGACCCGCGACGTAGAGAACGGGCGCGGGCAGGTTGCGCTCGGCGCGCACACGGTGCGAGATTGCCTCGACCGCGATCAGCGCGTCAACAACTAGCTCAGGGGTGACGGCGAACGGCATGTTGTGGATGGTTTCGCCCTCGACCGTGGCGGACTCGGCCACGGCCCGCAGCTCAGCGGTGTTGGTGAGTGTGAGGCCGACCTCGGCGAGCGAGTTGGGCAGGCCCACCTTGGTGGTGAACACGATGAAGTCCTCGATCTCGGAGGTGGGGGCGCCCTCCATCACCAGCTGCGTGATGGTTCCCAGGTTGACCTTCTGGCCGTGGGTCAGGCCGTGCGTTTGCGGCGCAGCGGTCAGTCCGTTGTGAATGGCGTGCGCCGCCGCGAGTCCACCCGACTCGAAGCCGAGACCGGAGAGCAGGGTGTTCGCTTCAACGACCTTCTCGAGCGCGGGGGTGACTACGTTCGAGCGCACAGCGTCGAGTGCGGGAAGAGCGTTCTCCCAGAGGATGTCCCACGAGAGCTTCGCGAGGGCGCTGGCCGCATTGGTCGGTCGTCCGCCGGCCATGGTGAGCCCTTGTCCACGCAGGGTGGCGCGGGCTTCGATCCAGGTGGCGAGGGCGTCACCGATTCCTGCGACGAGGAACTTCTCGGGTGCGTTCGCCACCAGCTGGGTGTCGATGAGCACGAGGTCGGGGTTACGCGGGAAGAAGCGGTACTCGATGAACTCGCCCTCTTCGGTGTAAATCACCGAGAGAGCTGAGGTGGGAGCATCCGACGACGCCGCGGTCGGAACGCTCGCCCAGCGGATACCCGCGAGGTGCCCGGCAGCCTTGGCAGCGTCGATCGCGGACCCACCACCGATACCCACAATGACGGTGTGCTCGTCGGCCTTGATCGCCTCAACGAGAGCATCGACGGCCTGCGGGGTGGCGAAGCGGCCAAAACCGACGCGAACGAGGGGAAGCTTGGACGCGGCGAAGCTCGCGGTGACCTTCTCCTCAACAATTCCCCACACGGTGTCGTCGGCAACGATGATCGGCGAGGTTCCGAGCGTGGAGACGAAGTCTCCCAGCTGCGCAATCACGTCTTTACCCTGAACGTACTTCGACGGTGTGGAGAAAATGTTTGCAACAGTTGCTGTTGAGTTAGTGACCATAAAACTATTTTACGCCTGAAGCATTGGGCACACTCTGTGCTGGCTCCCAGCACATTGTGAGCGCGTTATTCGAGGGTCGCGGGGGATGCTTCGGCGGCCAGGATCCCCCGGGCCGCCATACCGATGATCGCCCCATACGTTGGATACGCGAACCGGACCGCCGCAAGGGTGGCCACGTCGATACCCGCCGCCATGGCGGTGGTCACCGACTGCACGACCTCGATGGCGTTCTCGCCCACGGCGTGCGCGCCGAGAATCTGTTCGCGGTTGCGGTCGGTGACAAGCATCAAAAAACCGCGTTCGCGGTCGTCGATCACCGCGCGGTCGAGTTCGGAGTACGCCACGCTGTGCACAATGACGGACGAGTCCTGCGCGCGGGCCTGTTCCTCGGTGAGCCCCACCCCGGCGTAGTCCGGGTCGGTGAATCCACCCGCGGGAAGCAGGTGATGAGGCGACTCCTGGTCTTCGCCGCGGACGGCATTCTCAGCGGCGGCCTCGCCCTCGAACTGGGCGGCCTGCACCAACATGTCGCGCCCGTTGGCGTCGCCCACCGCGAAGATGTGCGGCACCACACTGCGGAACGCACCGTCGACGGGAATCGAACGGCGTTCGGCCGTAATCCCGGTGGTTTCTAGGCCGAGGTCATCGAGATCTGCCGGCCAGCCGGTCGCCATAATGACGGCGTCGAAGGTGGCGGACTCGCTACTGCCGTCCGCCGTCCAGGTGAGTTGCACCGTGGCATCCGGCAATTTCACCAACGACTCCACCGTCTCAATACCGGTTGTGACCGTGACACCCTGCTCGGTGAACGCCTTGGTGACGGAGGCGGAGACGGCGGGATCGGAGGGCATCAGGATGCGGGGCGCGACATCAAAGAGGCTCACCTCGCAGCCGAAGGAGCTGAAGATGGTGACCAGCTGGGCCCCCGTGTTGCCACCGCCGATGACCGCGACGCGGCGGGGAAGTTCGGGCAGGTCGAGCACGTGTTCGGGCATGGTCGCGAACTCCGCACCCGGTATGGGGAGAGGGCGCGAGTGGCCGCCGACGGAAACGATGATCGAGTCGCCAGAGACCGAGCGTCCACTGTCGAGCAGCAGGGTGTGGTCGTCGGTGAAGCGGGCGCGGCCCTCGAGGTAGAGGGTGATGCCGGCGTCGGCGAAGCGTTCGGGCTCGCGTTTGATGGAGCGCACACGATCGATGGTGGAGCGCACGCGGGACACCGTGGTGCTCCAGTCGATCTGCTGCTGCGCCACGACAATGCCGTAGGAATCGGCCGTGCGCACCTCGCGCATCAGCCGCGCGGTTTTGGCGAGCACTCGGGTGGGTACACATCCGGTGTTGACGCAGGTGCCTCCGGTTCGGGACGCTTCAACCACGGCGACACTCGCCCCGAGGCCTGCCGCGCGCAGCGCTGCGGCGGTTCCGGCTGGTCCTGCACCAATAACAACAACGTCAAAGTGATCTGCACGTTCAGACATGGCGCCAGCGTACGCGCGCAGGCTGGTGACTGGCCCAGCATTCCTCACGCGGGTAGGGTCGCACATACGATGCGTCTCACCATTGATCCCCAGTCGGCGACGGCCCCCTACGAGCAGCTGCGCAGCCAGCTGATCGCCCAGGTGCGCGACGGCTCGCTGTTGGCGGGAACCCGGCTGCCCACAGTGCGCAGCCTGGCCGGCGATCTCGGCATCGCGCCCAACACGGTGGCGCGCGCCTATCGCGAGCTCGAGGCCGATGGCTTTATCGAAACCCGCGGGCGCAATGGGTCGTTTGTGAATGCTCGGGATGACTCGGCGACCACCCAGGCCCAGCTGGCAGCGCGTGCCTTCGCCGACCGCATTGCTCAGCTGGGGGTGTCCGCCGACGACGCGCTGGACATCGTGACGGCGGCGCTGCGGGACTGACTCGGCCAGGCGTCTACGGCACACGTACCTCATAGCCAGATATCACTGAGACTTTCTCGGCCGATTGGCTGAGCGGATCGAAGCGGTAACCGAGCCACTCGCGGGCAAGCCGCCGAGCGAGTTCGAGACCGATAACCCGTTGCCCAACACAGAGAACCTGTGCGTTGTTCGACAAAACGCTGCGCTCTACGGAGTACGAGTCGTGTGCCGTGACGGCTCGGATTCCCGCTACTTTGTTCGCGGAAATTGCAACACCGAGCCCGGTTCCGCAGACCAGAAGTGCCCGGTCAGCGTCACCCGACGCGACGAGACGCGCGGCCCGCACCGCGATGTGGGGATAACTCGTGCTGTCATCGTCGAAAACGCCGACGTCAATCACAGACGCAACGCGTGGATCAGCTTCAAGATCGGCTTTCAGCATCCGTTTGTAGTCGAGTCCAGCGTCGTCGCTACCAATGACGACCCTGAAGAGGGTGTCCGATCTGTTCATGCGTGCACCTCCAGTGTTTCGAGATGACGGCCGACAGCATTCACGATTAACGCAAACGAGGTAGCACCGGCATCGGGTGACCCGATACTCCGTTCAGCGAGCGGACGAGCTCGCCCTTTCTTTGGGCTGAGGCTTGCGGTTAATACCGCAGCATTGGTTGCGATGTTCGCAGCGCGGGCCCACGCCACCCCAAGGTCATCTCCGCGACTGATCCCCAGCCTGAGCACCTGCGCGAACGGCACAAGAGCGTCGACGAGCGTTTTATCGCCTGGTTGTGCCCCGCCGAGCTGTTGAATCGCTAGTTGAAAGGCCTCTACTGCCTCGACGATTGAATCTGCGCCATAGTGACTACGGTCGTCTCTGATTTCATCTGCGGCAGCCTCGAGGCCTGCGCCCCAGAGAACTCCTGACGTTCCGCCGGCACGAGCGGCCCATTCCCTCCCTGCCTGGCGGAGATTCCAGGCGATTCCCCCAGATGCGGTGTTGTTGAGAATATCCGCAGCGGCATCAACTCCCTTAACCATCCCTCGTCCATGATCGCCATCGCCTGCGATTGCGTCGATCTCGCCCAATTCCGCCGCGTTGATATGCAGTACATCCCGGACAACGGCGGTCGCCGCGACCAAACACGGCAGAAGTGCCCGCGATGCGTCGCTCGATTTTGGCGCCGATGTGCCGCCGACCGCGGCCGCAGCACCCACCTCGATGGGCTGCAAATCGCGCATTCCGGCCGCCACTTTCCGGAAGGCCGGCGCGTACGCGTCTGCCTCCCAGGCACGCTCCAACCCATCATCGAGCCACATAACGGTGAGCGAGCATCCACCCATGTCGAGGCTCGTCACGAGTTCGCCCACCTCGACTCCTATAGCGACGTGCCCAGCCGTTTGGAGTAGCAACGAAACCGCATTCCACAGTACGAACAACTCTTCATACTTAGTGGCGCCCAAACCGTTGAGGACAACAGCGACGCGTGATGGTCCGCTGGCCGGCAGATCACCGAAAACGCCATCAACTAGAACGCGCGCGAGTTCGTCGGCGGTGAGACGCCCCACGTCACGTACACCCGGTTCCCCATGAATGCCAAGGCCAATGCTCATTAAGCCGGCTGGCACCGCGAAGAGCGGCTCAAGCGCACCCGGCATCGTGCTACTCGAGAAGGCGACGCCAAACGACCGGGTTCGGTCGTTGGCCGTTCGTCCGAGGAGCTCCACCTCATCTAACGAGAGTCCGTCGGCCGCGGCGGCACCCATCACCTTGAAGACCGCAAAGTCACCTGCGATGCCTCGCCGCTGCTCTGCGTCAGCCGAGGATGCTACATCGTCGGTGACGAGAACGATACGCACGTCGATGCCTTCCTCGCGAAGTCTTTCGGCGGCGATCCCAAAGTTCATAACGTCGCCGGCATAGTTGCCGAAGCTAAGAACAACTCCGCGTCCTTCGTCGGCCGCCTTCGCCACCGAGTAGACCTGTGCCGCTGAAGGCGACGTGAAAATGTTGCCCACGACTGCACCGGCGGCCAACCCCGGTCCAACGAGCCCAGCGAAGGCGGGATAGTGACCCGACCCGCCTCCGATTACAACCGCCACTTTTGGCTCCCGACGTCGATGGGCCACCACTCCGCCAGGGACAGCTGTCAGGCGATCGGAGTACAGGGCAACGAAGCCTGCAAGCGCGTCGTCAGCAAATTCGGTTGGGTCGTTGAAAACAAAAGTCATCGTTCGACCGCCGCAAAGAGAGTGGCGATGATTGAGTCGTCCTCTGCGGCCAGCCCGGCAGCTTCGCCCATTCGATATAGCTGCTCCGCCGCACTCGCTACCGGGACACTGACTTTCTGCTCACGGGCCACGTCGCCGACAATTCCCATATCTTTGCCGATGACATCCAGCCGGGAACGGAGCGGTGGCGTCTCACCACGGAGTTGCTGCGCGATGCGTGGACCCCGATCGGCCAACATAAACGATGCCGCTGCACCGCCGCCTAGAACGTCGATCACCATGTCGAGGTCGAGCCCGAGCCGGTGCGCTAATGCAAGCGACTCCGCTGCGGCGGCAGTGTGGATGCCACAGAGCAGCTGATTCACGACTTTGAGTTGTTGGCCTTGGCCTACCCGCTCTCCGACCACGCACAGGGTTGACGCAAGTGCGTCGAGCACCGGCTGCGCTGCGGTGCGGGCTGCGGCTGAACCGCCAACCATAATGAGCAGATCTCCACGCCCCGCGCGCACCGGACCACCCGAGAGTGCTGCATCAACGCACAGAAGTCCCCGGCCGGACAGAAGCTCGGCCGCCCGCACAAGGGCAGTTTCTCCGACGGTCGAGGTAATCACCACGACTGCACCGGGCGTCAGCGAATCAGCGACCCCGCCTGAGCCGAACAGCGCGGCATCGAGTTGTGTGGCGTCACGTACGATCAGCACAACCACATCCGCGCCTTCTGATGCTGATCGAAGGGATGTGGCTGGAGTCGCTCCCGCCTCTGCTGCCTTCGCGAGTGCGTCGGGGTTTATGTCGAATACCGTCACGGCGAACGATTCGATTAAGTGAGTGGCCATCGGTAGACCCATGGCTCCGAGCCCAACGACTGTCACTTTTGTCGCATTGGTCACTGTTCGTTCTCCTTTTTGCGCGCGGCTAACCGCGCTTCGCCGAGTGAAACCGCGATCATCCGCCGCACATATTCCCCGTTACGGCCCGCTACAGAGAGCCCGTCGCCGCCGTAGTGTTCGACGCAGAATGGTGCCGCGAACCCCGAGTTGATTGCGACGTTGATTGCGGATCGATAATTCATCGAGCCAAATTCCATCGGTGCCGGAACCGTCGTTACAAAGTCACGCGCGCGGTCCTCGTCACGGAAGTAGCTCTTGACATGCCAGTAATTCGATACAGGTGCACATCGCGCACTGGCTTCGAGAAAGTCCTCGACGTCACGATGCAGTCGGTACATGTTTCCGAGGTCGGGATTCAGACCGACGTTGGGCAGCCCTACCGAGTCCACAAGACGCAACCCGCCGTCGACCGTGCCGATCAGCGTATCTTCATACATCTCGAGGGAGATGGCGATCCCGAGGGCACTGGCGTGATTGCCGAGTTCGCGGATTCTGACGGTGGCGAGTTCCCATGTCGCATCGCTGTGATCATCAAACGGCCCCGGTTCGGTCCAGAACCACTGCGTTGTTCTCTGACCTGGTAAAAGTGGGCGGTGTAGTCCGAAACTTACCAACGGGATTCCGAGGCGCGCTGCCGCGTCAAGCGTGCGGTGGCTATACGCCAAGTTGTCATCGCCGCTCGCCGGATCAATGACGCTACGGCGAATCGCTGAGATCGCGATGGGGTCCAGTCCAGCTTCTGCGATTGTCGCAGAGAGCTCATCAAGTCGAACCTCCGACAAGTCTCCCGGACGCACCCAGCTGTCGGTCACATCCACGCAATTGATGCCCTCAAATGCAACTTGAGCGAGCTGATCGAACCATGTCTCGGCACCAGCGTCATGGCTATCCGAGAATGGCAGCATTGCGGCGGCAATCGGCCACGATGCGCTCGTCGAGTACTTTTCATTTTTGTCGGCGCTCACTTTCCGAACCCCGCTGTCAGGCCTGCTACGAGCTGCCGACGACCTAGGACGTACAGCGTCAGGATCGGGATCATAGACATGATGACCGCCGCCATGATGCCGGGAACATCGACTGTAAGTTCACTTTGGAAGCTCCAGAGCGCGAGCGGGAGAACGCGCACGTCTGGGCTCTGCGTGAGAACCAGCGGAAAGAGGAATCCATTCCAGACGCCGAGAGCGTTATAAATACAAACCGTGATCAGCGCGGGGCGCGATAGCGGCAGGACAAGCTGCCAGAGCATTTTCCAGTCACTCGCACCATCGAGGCGCATGGATTCGAAGAGCTCTCCCGGGATATCCCGGAGAAAGTTCACAAGAATCACCACGGTAATCGGGATCGCGAATGCAGCGGACGGGATTATCAGCGCCAGAAGAGTGTCGTACAGACGCATCTCAGAGAGCATGTAATAAATAGGGATGATCGCTGCCTGGAGCGGAACGGCGAGTCCAAGGAGAACCAGAGAGAACGCGCCCCGGGAGACTACGTGGGTGTTACGCACAATCGTGTAGGCAGCCAGAAACGACGCAAAGACAGCGATCAATACCGCCGAGATCGTCACAATGAGCGAGTTGGCGAAATACCCAAAGAAACCTGAATCGATCACCTTGACGTAGTTCTCAAGCGTCGGCTCTGAGGGGAGGGCGAGCGGTGCATCAACAAAGAACGTGGTGCCGCTGCGAAAACTAGTGGTCACCACCCAATAAAGCGGCACAACAACGATAAGTAGCCACAGGCCGCCCAGCAGACCGCCGGGAATGTTCGCTCGCTTGAGGAAAGGCGCACGCCGCCGCCGCGACAGCGTGGGCGAATCACTTGATGCAGGAGCCCGTGTGGGCTCGGCCGAAATCGCGGTTGTCATCACATTCCCTCCTGCTGGCTCTTCATTTTCGAGAACCCGCTCCAACGAGTTAGGAGCAGCGAAAGCACCAAGCCAATGACCGCAAGAACCGTTGCAATCACGCTCGCTTTGCCCATCTCGGCTGAGCGGAATCCAGTGAGATACATGTGCAGAGGAAGTACGCGGGTCGAATAGCCCGGACCGCCAGCGGTCATCACAAAGATGAGATCAAAATAGGTCAGGGATCCGACCAGAATCAGTGTCGATGACGTCACGATGGTGTATTTCAGCTGAGGAAGGGTGATCCGGAAGAATTGTTCGATTTTCCCTGCACCGTCGATGGAGGCTGCCTCATATAGCGATGCTGGGATCTGACGCACACCGCCCTGATACAGCAGAGTGTGCAGCGGAATAAAGTGCCACCCGATCACAAGTACAACCACCAAGAGCACTGTGTTCTTATCGCCCAGCCAGTTGTGGGCCAGCCATCCGAGACCGGTTTGCGTTGAAAGTCCAAAATTCGGGTCGAGGAGATTTTTGTACGCCAGGGCGACTGCGGCGGATGACAGCAGCAGGGGCACAAAAAATAGCAAGCCTGCAAACGAACGGAAACCACCCGAGCGAGCGATCCACACGCCGAGGAGCATACTGAGCGGGGCCTGCACAACGAGGCTGCCGATCATCACAGCGAACGTGATGCCGAGGGTCGTGTAGGTCACCGGGTCGGTCAGGAACCAAAACCAGTTGTCGGCCCCGATCCACTCCGGCGTGCCGAGCCCGCTCCAGCGCATAAACGAAAGGGCGACTGCGCCGAATAGAGGAAGGATCGCGAATCCCCCGAATAGAACGGCAGCGGGCAAAAGAAACCACAGCGACGGTCCACTTGCACTGCGCACACGTCCCCCGGAGGCGCCCCGGTGGGGGACGCGAACGCCCCGCGTCGCTCGCGTGATGGTCATTCGATTGTCCCGTTCATGACCTCCGCGAATTCCTTCGCATCGATCTCCTGCAGGAATACGCGGTCGAGCTGCAGTGTGAGTTCCGCGCCCTGCGCGGGCGATAGCGCCTGGTCCCAGGAGAGCTGAAAGTTCGCTGCGTCGCTGGCCAGGTCGAAGACGAACTGCTGAACGCCATCATCGTCAAGCTCTTCGATCAGGTCTCCCGCCTGACTGACGCCGGGAACCGCTGAGCGTCCTAGGATCTCCTCGATGTATTCGGTGCTCATCACTTCGGTCGCCAGGAAATCTGTGACGGTTTCTTTGTGGGCATCCGAGGACGCCGACGTCACCGACCAGAAATTGGACGGATTTCCTACGAGATCTGTGGGGTCGCCTTTGCCGCCGCTTACCGAGGGGAAGGTCACGTAACCCAGATCACCACTTGCCACGAAATCCGGGGCCTTGGTCTGGATATTGGAGTAGGCCTGCGAGAGAACGACCATCATGGCAGCCTTGCCCGAGTAAAGAAGCGCATCAGCTGCGCCACTGGAGTAGTCAAGTGCCGCGAAATCGGAGTTGAACCCGCCGGCCTCGACCAACTCCTGGATCATGTCGACGGCCTCAGCGACCGCAGGGTCTGACCATGCATCTGGCTCGTTTGCAACGATCGCATCAAAGACCTCCGGCCCGCCGATACGATCTACCAAGTAGGCGAGGTAAGGAAGCTCGGGCCACTTACTTCCACCGGCGAGCGCGATCGGCGCGACGCCGGCATCGTTGAAGACAGGGACCAGTTCCATCAGGTCGTCCCACGACTCGGGAGGTGTGGCGCCAGCCTCCTCGAAAACCGCCTTGTTATAGAGCACAACCACAGGCTGAATGTTGTTAATGGCTGCGCCATAGACGGAGTCGTCAAATGTGACGTTCTGATTCACCGCGTCGAGATAACGGTCTGTCACCTCAGGACTCTCGATGGCTTCCACATACCCGGCATCCACGTAACTTTGCAGCACACCGCCTCCCCACCCAAACATCAGGGCTGGACCCTGCCCTGCGCCGAGCGCAATTCTGAGTTTGTCGGGGTAACCGTCATTACCGAACATCTGCAGCTCGATAGGCCGGTCGGGGTTTGCTTCGTTCCAGCGTTCGACCGCCAACTCGTAGGAGGCCGACTGACCGCCTTCCAGGCCCCACACGATGGCCGGTTCGCCGTCGTCGCCCGAGCCACCCGCTCCGCTCCCGCTCTGCGGTCCACACGCGGTGAGCGCGAGAATTGCCGCGCTCAACGCCGCGACACCCGCAAAAACCCTTTGTTTCTTGCTCCGCAACTTCATTGTTATGGCTCTCCTCGATGAGTGTACTTTCGAAAGTTTTCGAAGAACTTTCGATCATTTCCCGTGACACTACCCCGGATATGATAGGAGCGTCAACTGGATTATTAGTGATTTCCGAAACATAAGTCGTACGACGTTGAAACTTTTCGAAAGTCTAGATAGGCTTTTGATCTCAAGTTAAGGAGCGTCATGGGCAAGCCAAATGCGCCTCGCCCGACGTTGAGCGACGTCGCTCAGTACGCCGGGGTGTCACTCGCGACCGCTTCGAAGGCGGTGAACGGACGCGCTGATGTCGCCGCCGCAACGCGGATCCGAATCGAAGCGGCAATCGAAGCGACTGGTTATGAACTCGGACGCCACCGCATTGCCGTACCGAATCCCGCGATCGAGTTCTTGGTCGACAAGCTCACCAGTCCGTATGCCATGGAAATTTTGCGCGGCGTCACCCTTGCCGCGGAGGAAGCCGGGATCGACATTGTCGTGGGCCGTTTTCGTCCTGCTGGCGTTAAGACCGGTGAGGAAGTGATCCGCCGACTGGGCAGGTCGGGCCGTGTGGGGGCGATAATCATCACCGCCGAAATGTCAGGAGCAACCCATCGGGCCATCTCGAAATCGACGCTCCCTATCGTGCTCATCGACCCACTTCGGGTAGACGGTTCGTCGGTCGTCTCGGTTGGATCGACAAACTGGATCGGGGGTCGCAGCGCAACGGAGCACCTCATTGGGCTCGGACACCGTCGGATCGCGTTCATCGGAGGACCAGCCGAATCATTGAGCGCACGTGCACGCGCTGACGGCTTCCGGTCTGCCGCTGAATCGGCCGGGCTAACCGTGCCTCAGGACTTCATCACTCACACTCAATTCGACCATGATGCCGCGGAGAGTGCGGCGAGCGTGTTGCTGCGCCGAGAGGATCGCCCGACCGCCATCATCGCATCTAGCGACGCCCAGGCAATGGGAGTACTGGAGGCAGCACGCCAACTGGACATGCGCGTCCCCGAACACCTGAGCCTCGTGGGCTACGACGACACGTACGTCGCATCATGGGCCAATCCACCGCTGACAAGTGTGTACCAACCGTTGCAGGACATCGGTCGAGTTGCCCTGCGCACGGTGCAGCAGCTGCATGCGGGAGAGCAACTGGATTCTCACCACATTGAACTTGCAACCCGGCTCGTCGTTCGCGAATCGACTGCACCGCCCTCAGACAGGAACCGACCGTGATCAACTCATCCCCTCCCCGCGCCATCACAGCTGCGTGGCACGACACCTCGCTTTCCCATATACAGCGCGCAGACGCGTTACTTGCCGAGATGACCTTGGACGAGAAAGTCGCTCAACTCACTGGGTACTGGTTCGACAAGCGCGGCCCTGGGGAAATGGTTGCCCCTATGCAGGACACGCTCGGGGCTGCCCGGCCCCCGTTCGACGCGGTCGCCCCTCTCGGCCTCGGCCACTTTACGCGGGTAATCGGTACTGAGCCGGGATCGGTTTCCGAAGTTACGGAGCGATTACGAGCGAAGCAAGACGCGATAGTCGGTGCCTCGCGGCTGGGGATCCCCGCGATAGCCCACGAAGAATGCCTCACCGGGGTCAACACGCTAGGCGCAACGGTCTATCCGGCTCCGCTCGCGTGGGGTGCGACGTTCGATCCCGCTCTGGCTGGTCGTGTCGGTGAAGCCATTGGGGCAGATCTTCGGGCTCTCGGTGTACATCAGGGGCTCTCGCCCGTGTTGGACGTCGTGCGCGACTATCGATGGGGCCGCGTGGAGGAAACGATCGGTGAGGATCCCGTACTCGTCGCCGCAGTGGGGTCGGCGTACACCCGCGGACTTGAAACAAGCGGGCTCATTGCGACACTCAAGCACTTCGTCGGGTATTCCGCGTCGATCTCCGGGCGCAACCACGCTCCGGTCGCTGCCGGCCCTCGTGAAGTCGCGGATGTGCTTCTGGTGCCCTTCGAGGTGACCGTGCGCGAAAGTGGGGTGCGCTCTGTTATGAACTCGTACAGCGATATAGACGGGATGCCCGTTGCCGCTGATCCTGCGCTTCTTACCCACCTCCTTCGTGACGAGTGGGGCTTTACCGGTACGGTCGTCTCCGACTACTGGGCCATTGCTTTTCTGGCGACGGCGCACGGGGTGGCATCGGATGCTGCCGCCGCTGGAGCACTAGCGCTCGCGGCCGGCATCGATGTCGAGCTTCCAAACGGAATGTGTTTCCCCCCGCTGGTCGACGCCGTGCGTGCGGGCACTGTTCAGGAATCACTGATCGATCGCGCAGTTCATCGAGTGCTAGTGCAGAAGGCGCAGCTGGGGTTGCTTGATGGAAAACCCGTCAGGGAGGGTCGCATAATCGAGCTTGACTCTGCCAGCAACCGCCATCTCGCACGCACCGTCGCTGAGGCATCGATCGTGCTTCTGCGAAACGATGACGGCCTACTTCCACTCCCTGCCGACTTTTCTGGACGTGTCGCCATTCTCGGCCCCACCGCCGACGAACCTCGCGCGCTTCTGGGCTGCTACTCCTATCCCGTCCACGTCTTGCCGCGGCATCCAGAATTGGGCCTCGGCGTCGCGGTGCCCTCGTTTCTCGAAGCGTTTCGGGCGGAGTTCCCCGAGGCGAAAATCACCCACGCAGCTGGGGCATCTTTTTTTGAACGGGAGACCGGCGACCTTGAGCGCGCCGTAGAGTTGGCTCGCGACGCCGATCTGGTCGTGCTCGCCGTGGGTGATCTGCCGGGCATGTTTGGTCGTGGCACATCCGGCGAAGGGTGCGATGCGATCGACCTCACCCTGCCCGGCTCGCAGTCAGACCTCGTCGAGGCCGTTCTCGAGGCTGGTACCCCGGTTATCCTCGTCACGAACAGCGGCAGACCGTATGCTTTCAGCTACGGCGACCGGGCGCGCACCGCGGTGCAGGCATTTATTCCTGGCGAAGAGGGTGCGGCAGCCCTCGCTGGGTCGCTCAGCGGGCGCGTAAACCCTGGCGGCAAGCTTCCGGTGCAGATTCCCTACACATCGGGCGGCGGCCAACACGTGTACCTTGGCGCCCCACTAACGCGCACAATTGACAAGATCTCGAATCAGACTACCGCGCCCGCGTTCGCGTTCGGGCATGGGCTCAGCTATACCAGTTTTGCTCTCTCGAACGCGGCACTCGCAGACAGTGAAATCAACGTCGATGGCACGACCACGCTCTCCGTCGACGTGACCAATACGGGTGCCGTCGCCGGGTCCGAGACGGTGCAGCTCTACCTCTCCGACCCGGTCGCCACCGTGGCACGCCCGGTTCAGAGGCTCGTGGGCTTCGCGCGTGTGCCCCTCGAACCCGGCGCCACGGCGCGCATAAGGTTTACCGTGAGCCCGGACCTTAGCGCTTACACCGGCCACGACATGCGTCGCGTCGTTGACTCAGGTGAGATCATCTTTGGCATCGGCACCTCCAGCAAGAACATAGCGAGCTCGTTCTCTCTCACTGTCACCGGCCCATCGCGAACTGCTGGATACGAGCGGATGATCATCGCGCCTGTCACCGTGACCGAGGTTATTTAATCGTGCGCGCCAATCCGCTCCTACCCGGCTTTCACCCAGATCCCTCGATCTGCCAGGTGGGGAAATATTGGTATCTGGTGACCTCCACGTTCGAGTACTTTCCTGGCCTGCCGATATATCGGAGTGCTGACCTGTCGGAGTGGGAGCTCGTTGGACACGCAGTGCAGCGTCGTGACCAATTTGACTTCAACGGGGTAAAAGGATCCGGTGGAATGTTCGCCCCAACGCTCCGATACAACAACGGCCGTTTCTACCTCGTGTGCACTTTGATGCATGGAAAGGGCGAAAGAGGATCGTTCATCATCACGGCATCGGATCCGGCCGGCGAATGGTCAGACCCGGTGTGGCTTCGCACCGCCCCGGGTATTGACCCGTCGCTCTTTTTTGATGATGATGGCACCTGCTGGTATCTGGGGTGCGAGCTGAGCCCGGTGCCGGGTTCGCCTGAGCAAACAGACATCTGGCTGCAGCGGTTTGATGAACGTACGCTCACACTCGTCGGCGACCGCGCCGTCATTTCGAACGGCGCTCTGCGGGGTGCTCGGTGGGCGGAAGGTCCACATCTCTACAAGGTCGAAGGTTCGTACCTGCTTCTGCACGCTGAGGGCGGAACCGAACGAAACCACGCGGTTATGGTGGCACGAGCGGAGCATGTTGCGGGCCCATACTCTGGTCATCCCGGCAATCCGGTGCTGACGCACCGTCATCTCGGCCACGGGGAGTACATGTACGGCGTCGGACATGCAGACCTGACTCAGGATGAGTCCGAGCGTTGGTGGGCTGTCGCCCTTGGGATGCGCACGTTCGACGGCAACCATCATCTCCGCGGTAGGGAAACAGTCATCGTTCCGGTCGCGTGGGAGAACGGCTGGCCAGTATTTGCGCCAGGTCTCGGACGAGTGCCCGCCGAGGTAGACCTGCCGGACGCGCACAACTTGTGGGATGATCCCGCAATCCTCGACGTCGATCATGATGCCGATGACACCTGGCTGCAACTTCGTACTGGCGAGCAGTTCTGGCAAAGCACGCCCGCCGGCGTGCTTCTGCGCGCGACGGCATCCGGTTTGCGCGACCGCGGCACGCCCGCGTTTCTCTGCCACCGGGTACAACATGCAGACATTGATGTCACTGCACGGCTCACCCTCGAGGGAAACGGCATGGCAGGTATATGCCTCTATCAATCAGAAAATTTCCACCATCTTGTTGTTGTGCGACGCGACTCGGATGGCGCTCTGTGGCTCGAGATCATCACGGTTGAAAACGCAGTAAGTGTTGTGGTCGCATCAGCCGTCGTTGATACGGCACGAGTCGACATATGGATGAGCCTTCGCGGGGGAGAGCTTCGTGCCGGCCTGCGGGGACACAACACGTCGGTTACTGCCGCACTTGATCCGCGAGTTGTGAGCACCGAGCGCGCGGGAGGCTTCGTGGGAGCTATGGTCGGTCCATTCGTCGAAGGTGAGGGCGCGACAGCACTTTTCCACAGCGTCGTGCTGACTCCGGCATGACGGGTGAGCCGCGCGGCCGGCGATATTCGGCTCAGCTGTCGAGGCTGAGGGCTGGCTCCCCGAACCGATACGGCAGGAACCCGTGGGTGGTGGTCTGAATCGAGAAGATCGCGCCGGCCATGGGCGACGACCGGAGCTCCTGCGGGCTCATGTTCTCGCGCGCCGAGGCAACGTAGAGCACGGACAGATCGGCCCCGCCGAAGGCAACTGAGGTGACGTTGGGCGCGGGGAGGGCGATGGACATGTCCTCGTTGCCGTCCGGAGAGAACCGCATCACCCGGCCCTCGCCGTAGATCGCGGTCCAGAGGTAGCCCTCGGCGTCCATCGTGGCGCCGTCGTGACTGTGCCCAACGGTGACCGCCTCGATGTTGCTCAGCTCGCCGTCGAGACTGTAGTCGGCTCGGTAGATGGTCTTCTCGTCCGTGTCGGAGAAGTACATGGTGCGGCCGTCGCGGCTCCACTCGAACCCGTTGGAGATTCCGATGCCGCGCAGTAGTACCTGCACGCCGCCGTCCGAATCAATCGCGTAGATCGCGCCGTTGCCCTGCCCCGACGGGTCGAGCGAACCAGTCACCCAGCGCCCGAACGAGTCGACCTTGCCCTCGTTGAGACGCATGCCGTCAACGGCATGTTCGATTGTCGCGAGTTCTCGAGTCAGCTCTCCCGCGTCGTTGACAAGCACCACACGATCGCCCAGAGACAGCACGTGGCCACCCACGGCCGCCTGGTGGAACGACGCCAGCGGGGCGGGAAGTGCCGCGTGGCTGTCCTGCATTCCGAACGCGTTCCCAATCAGCGGGCTGCGGTGGAACGTACCCTCGGTGATGTCGCACCAGAGGAGGTCGCCCACGGGATCCCAGACCAGGGACTCGGCGAGTGTCGCCTTCGGGTTACGGAACAGTCGGGGTTCGCCGGTCTCAATTGCCATAGTTCCCACCATAAGCACCACAGCACCGCGGAGAACACCGCACCACCGGGAACACCTCGCCACGGGGAACCCAGCACCGGACGGGACACCGACCGGGCATCCCCCATCATTTAGACCAGCTTGGCGAGCGCTTCCTCGATCGAGATGCCCTGGCGTGCGGCCGATGCGGCCAGCGCTCGGTGCTGCTCGGCGCTGAGTGTGGTGGTCACCGTCACGGTGGGGGTGTCCTGGATCTCGTCGAGATCGAATAGCCCGGGCTCTTCGGCGCGCGCGGTCGCGGCCGATTTCGCCGCGTTGCGCGCCGCCCGTGCGGCGGCAGTCGCGCCGGGAACCGCAGCCACGGTCTCCACAAACGAGGGGCCCGCGGAGACGGAGGAACCCGACTCGGAAGCACCCGCGGCCGAGGACACCGGTGCACTGGCGGGGGTTCCTCCTCGGGTCCAGCCTGGTCCGGCAGGAATCGCGGTGCCGCGCTGGTACGCCTCAGACACAGCGCGGGCGCGGGAGTCCGCGGCCTCGTTGAGCGGGTGGTTGGCGTGCCCCTTGACCCACTCGAAGCGATAGGTGCGGCCCACAATGGCATCGTCGATGTCCTTGAGCAGATCCACGTTCATCACGGGTTTGCCGTCGGCCTTTTTCCAGCCCTTTTTCTTCCACCCCGGCATCCACTTGGTGATGCAGTTGATGACGTACTGGCTGTCGCAGAGGATGAGGAGGTCATCCGAGAGGTGTGCGGTCGCGCGGAAGAACTGCAGCACCGCCATCAGCTCACCCTGGTTGTTGGTGGCGTGCTTCCATCCACCGGCGGCCCAGCAGTTGTCGTCGACGTACCACGCCCACCCGGCTGGCCCAGGGTTGCCGAGCGCCGAACCGTCTGCCGCCGCGCGGATTGTCATGTGAAGCCCTTCGGGAGTGGAGGCGAGGTGCCCGCAGTCGCCCTCAATTCTGCCTTAGACGTATGACGGCCCCGGACTCGGACCGCACTAGACCCGCAGGTCTGCCATTTCGGGGTCGGGGTTGCCGAAGCGGTGCGCGGTGATGCTGATCGCCTGCTCGTGCAGGAACGGCAGCAGTTCGATGCGACCGGCGGTGGTGACGGGTCCGGCATAAATCGCAACGTCGGGGGTGCCCTCCAAGACGGTCGCCAGCTGCCGCGCATCCCCACCGACCAGCCGGATACGGCTCGGTGTGAGAGCGCCATCGATGAGACGGTTATGCCAGCGCTCGTCGGTTTCGACGATGACGTCGTACACAGCAACCGGGCCGGTGAGGTCGTTGAAGAGCTCAACGAGCGACGCGGGCAACGGCAGAGCCGAGCTGATCGTCATGGTCGAGCCGGCGCGGGTTCCGGCGACAATGAGGCGAATGAGGTCGCCCAGGGCAACACCCTCCGACAGGCGCAGGGTCACGGGAGCGGCGCGGTAGCGGAACACATTGCGCTCGACCCCGAGGCCGCTCACATCGCGGGCGACTCCGAACTCGTCGAGCCACGCCTTTTCGTCGTTCTGCGCTGCGCGGCGCACGCGGTCGAACTCGAGATATTCCATACCCTCCTGCGCACGCTTGATGACCTTGGCCACCTTGCGGTCGAGGCCGTCGAGGCGGAGGTCGCTGGTCGGTTCAACTTCGACAGGCAGCCAGGAGCCGAGGGTGAGGAGATAGTTGGGTCCGCCGGCTTTGGCACCGGTTCCAACCGACGACCGCTTCCAACCGCCGAAGGGCTGGCGGCGCACAATCGCGCCGGTGATGCCGCGGTTGACGTAGAGGTTGCCGGCGTCGACCGTGTCGATCCACTGGCCGACTTCGTCGGCGTCAAGCGAATGGATGCCCGCGGTCAGACCATAGTCGGAGGCATTCTGCAGCTCGATTGCCTCATCGAGGGTGGAGGCCGTCATCACCCCGAGCACGGGACCGAAGTACTCCGTGAGGTGGAACTCGCTGCCCGCGGCCACCTTCTCGCGCACGCCGGGCGACCAGAGGCGCCCGGTGTCGTCGAGTTTGGCCGGTTTGACCATCCACTTCTCGCCCGAGCCGAGGGTGGTGAGCGCGCCGAGGAGTTTGCCTGCGGCCGGCTCGATGATCGGACCCATCTGGGCTTCGAGGTCCTGCGGGTAACCGACCCGGAGCGACTTCACCGCGTCGATGAGCTGGCGCCGGAAGCGGTCGGACGTCGCAACCGATCCCACCAGGATCACGAGCGAGGCGGCGGAGCACTTCTGGCCCGCGTGGCCAAACGCGCTCTTCACCACGTCGGCGACCGCGAGGTCGAGGTCGGCGCTCGGCGTGACGATGATGGCGTTTTTGCCACTCGTCTCCGCCAACAGCGGCAGGTCACTGCGCCAGCTGCGGAACAGTTTCGCGGTGTCCCATCCTCCGGTCAGGATCACGCGGTCGACCGCGGGATGCGACACCAGCTGACGGCCGAGGTCGCCCTCTTCGATGTCGACGAGGGTGAGGAGCTCCTGCGAGATCCCGGCTTCCCAGAGCGCTTCCATCAGCACAGCGGCGCAGCGACGAGCCTGCGGCGCCGGTTTGATCATTACACCACTACCCACGGCGAGCGCCGCGAGCACGGACCCGGCGGGGATCGCGACCGGGAAGTTCCAGGGCGGAGTGACCACGGTCAGGCGCGGCGGCACAAAGGTCGCGCCGGGCACACCCTCAACATCGAGGGCGCGTTCGGCGTAGTAGTGGGCGAAATCAACGGCTTCGCTGACCTCCACGTCGGCTTCGGCGATCGTTTTGCCGGTCTCGATTGCCATCACTTCGACCAGACGCCCACGGAACGCCGCGATGACATCGCCCACGTCGTGCAGCACCCGAGACCGCTCGCTGGCGGGCAGAGCACCCCAGGCATCTCCGGCACGAGCGGTGACCTCGATCAGCCGGTCGAGTCGGTCGGAGCTGGTCACCCGAGCCACAGCGATGGTCGCGCGGCCGATCGTCGAATGCTGGCTGCGCTCGATGACGCGGCGCCCCCACACGCGGTTCGCGGCGATTGCCGGGTCGGTGTCGGGCTCGTTGCTGAAGCGGCGGTCGGTGGGAATGGTGGATGCCATGGGCACCAGCACCTCGTCGACGGCAGCAATCTGGGCGGCCAGCGACGCAGCGGCGTCGGCGTCCGCGTCGGCTGCGATGTCGTCCACAACCGGAGCCTCGTCGGCAGCGACATCAGCTTCCGACGCGTCGTCGCCATTCTCAGCGTCGATGGGTACAACGTCGTTGTGTCCGGCGTCGTCACCCTCGGCGTCGGCACCGTCAAAGTCAGAGTCCGCCTGCTCCAACTCGAACTCATCCTCGAGGGCTTCGGCGACCTGCTCCTCCAGCTCCTCCGCGGCGATGGTCTCCGGCGGCAGCGTCACCTCAGAGAACAGGTCTTCCGCCACAACCTCGTGCAGCACCACGGCATCCACCCCGGCCCCCGCGAGCGGGTGCGTGCGGTCCTGCACCCGACGCGACGGCGGAACCTCGGAGTCGAGAGCCGCGAGGGACGCCCGAAAACGGTCCTCTTCACGCCGGAACACGGCCTCATTTTTCGCAAGCTCAAACAGCCCGCTCATAAAGTTCTCGCTGCTCGCGTTTTCTTCAAGACGGCGAACCAGGTAGCTGATGGCGGAGTCGAACTCCCGAGGATGCACCACGGGGGTGTAGAGCAACAATCCACCGACGTCGCGCTTCACGGCATCCGCCTGCCCCGTCGCCATACCCAGCAGCATCTCAAAATCGACACCGGCTTCGACACCGCGGCGCTTCGCGAGCAACCAGGCGAACGCCACGTCGAAGAGATTGTGCCCGGCGACACCGATGTGCACCGCGTCGATGTGGTCGGGGGTCAGCGCCCAGTCGAGTACCCGCTTGTAGTTGGTGTCGGTCTCGACCTTGGTCGGCCAGGTCGCGAGCGGCCAGCCGTGCACAATCGAGTCGACGTGCTCCATGGCGAGGTTCGCACCCTTGACCACACGCACCTTGATGGCGGCTCCCCCGGCGGCCCGGCGCGCCTGTGACCAGGCGGTCAACCGTTGCAGGGCAGCGAGCGCATCGGGCAGGTAGGCCTGCAACACAATGCCGGCCTCGAGGTTCTTCAGCTGCGGCTGGTCGAGAATGCGCTGGAACACCTCGATCGTCAGGTCGAGGTCGCGAAACTCTTCCATGTCGAGGTTGATGAATTTGGGGGTGGATGCTCCGGCCGCAGTTTTATACAGCGGAGTCAACCGCTCCACCACCCGGTCGACGGTTTCGGTGTACGCCCACATCGACAGCTGGCTCACCACGGACGACACCTTGATCGAGACGTAGTCGACGTCGTTTCGCTCGAGCAGCACCCGGGTGCCCGCGAGCCGGCGGTCTGCCTCCTCCTCGCCGAGCACGGCCTCCCCCAGCAGGTTGAGGTTGAGGCGGGTGCCCTCCTGGCGGAGTTTCGCGAGGGTGTCATCGAGGTGTTTGGGTGTGGCGTCGATCACCAGGTGGCTGACCATGTCGCGCAGCGCGCGGCGCGCGATCGGCACAATAAGCCACGGGAACTGGGGAGCGAAACCGCCACCGAACGCGATCGCGCCGCGCAGGTACCAGGGCAAAAACGAGGGGATACTGCGGCTCAGGCGCTCGAGGTTGCGGCCAGCGACTTTGAGGTCTTCCGGACGCACCACACGATCAACGAACCCGAGGGTGAAGTCAAGTCCCGTGGGGTCTTTGAGCACCCCGGCGAGGCGCTCGGCGCTTTTATCGGGCGCAGCACTGGACGACTCCTTGAGCCAGCGACGAACCACCGTGACCGTCTCATCGGCCAGGTCGTTCGGAAGGAAGTCGGCGTTGTGCTGCTGCGTTGACATGCTCACTTCATAACTCTCTCACTGGCATCCGTCAGAGCGCGGTCAAACGTGCCCGACGCGTCGCAAAATGCAGCACATTTGCTCGCTGAGAATCCGCCAGACCACTCGTTGACGTGTCACCCAGCGGCTAACCTGAGGATATGACGGAGGTATCGCGCGTCAGCGCGAACGAATGGGACGTGTGGCGCACTTTTACCACCATGCGCCGCCAACTCGACCTTGCCCTCGAGCAGCAGCTGCAGCGCGACGCGGGCATCTCCCGCCCCGACTTCGAGGTGCTTCTGGCCATCTTCGAAGCCCCCGAGCGTCAGCTGCGTGTGCGTGAACTCGTTGAGCAGCTCGGCTGGGAGAAAAGCCGTGTCTCCCATCAAGTCACGCGCATGGAACGGCGCGGTCTGGTGGAGCGTCGGGAGTGCGATTCGGATGGCCGCGGCAGCTGGGTGAGCCTCACCCACAACGGCCGTCGCGCCGTTCTCGGCTCGATGCGCGACCACGCCACCACCATTCGCCGTTTCTTCTTCGATGTGCTCACCCCCGACGAGCTCGCAACCCTGTCTGACACCTCGCACCGGGTGCTCGACGCGATCGATCCGCCCGTCTGCCGGATGGACGACCCGCTCCCCGAGTAACTCGGTCTCTCACCGCGGTGACGGCTCTCCTCACCGCAGTCCGAGGGGGCTTCCGCTCGCAGAAACCACCCCAATAGCATCGGGGAATGGTTGACGTCAGCGAACTCCGTAACCGCCTTGCCGGAACGGTACTCGAGCATTCAGACCCCGGTTTTCGCGAAGAACTCGCCGGCTGGGTCACCTCAGTCGAACAGAATCCCGACATCGTTATCGGCGCAGCATCCGAATCCGACGTTCTCGACGCAGTGCGTTTTGCCCGCGACAACGGACTCTCGGTCGACGTACTTTCGACCGGTCACGGCGCAGAAATACCCAGCGCCGCCGACCTCATCATCACCACACGGCGCCTGATCGATATCGAGATCGACCCCACCACACACATTGCGACGCTGGGCGCCGGGGTGCGGTGGCGCGAGGTGGTTGCGGTCGCAGCACCCTACGGACTCACTCCCATCGCTGGCGCCAGTACATCGGTCGGTGCCGTCGGATTCCTCCTCGGCGGCGGCCTCGGTCCACTCGCGCGCAGCCACGGGTACGCCTCGGATTACGTGCGCGGTTTCACCGTGGTGACCGGCACCGGCGAACTGCTCACCGTTGACGCCACCTCCAACCCCGACCTGTTCTGGGCCCTCCGCGGCGGCAAAACCCGACTCGGCGTGGTCACCCAGGTACGGGTCGAGCTTGTCGAATTACGCACTCTCTACGGCGGCTCACTGCTCTTCAACGCCGAGGCAATCGCACCGGTACTGCGGGGTTGGGTCGACTACACCGCCAGCGCTCCCGCCGAAGTCACAACCAGCGTGGGCATTATGCGCCTCCCCGATTTTCCGGATGTTCCCGAGCCGTTGCGGGGTCACACTGTGATCGCGCTGCGATTTGCGTATGCGGGGGATGCCGCGAATGGCCAACGTCTCGCTGCACCACTCCGCGCCCTCGCCCCGGTGCTCCTCGACTTCGTCAGCGAGATCCCCGCCACGGCAATCGAGACCATCCACAACGATCCCGACGAACCCGGACCAGGGTGGGTGCACGGCCGGATGCTCACCTCGATCGACCAGAACTTCACCGACACCCTGCTCGGGCTTGTGGGAGCCGAGCAGCAGGTTCCGTTTGTAGTGGTCGAAGTGCGGCACCTCGGCGAGGCCACTCGGCGCGACGTTGAGGGCGGGTCTGCGGTGGGCGGACGCGATGCGGGCTTCACCTTCACCCTTATCGGGGTGCCCGACCCCTCCCTCTTCGCCGACGTCCTGCCGCGGGCCGCCCAGCACATCGTGGACGCGCTCTCGCCCTGGATGTCGGGCATCACCAACGCCAACTTCGCCTCCCACCGCACCGTCGACGATCCCCCGAGCCCCGCGTGGCCACCCGACATCGCCGCGCGGCTCGACACAATTCGCCACCAGTTCGATCCCGATGGAGTGTTTGTGCCGAGCGTGTTCGCCTGACGCACGCCAGACCCGCCGACTATCGCGACGCCAATCGGTCGTCTACTCCACAGAAAGGCGCCACCCCTACAACGTTGTAGGGTGTCGATTACTGACGATGGCGCAGGGCCCTCTCGCCCAGCCACGAATTCACCGGGAGACACCATGGCGGCAACACTCCACGATGTTGCCCGCGTTGCCAACGTGTCGATCAAAACGGTGTCGAACGTCATCAACGACTATCCCCATATCCGTCCAGAGACAAAACAGCGGGTGGTGGATGCCATCGCCGAACTCGGCTATCGGCCGAACCTCTCCGCCCGAAGCCTGCGGTCGGGCCGAACCGGTGTGATTGGCCTTGCCCTCCCCGAACTGTCGCTCAGTTACTTTGCCGAACTTGCGGACTCGGTGATCAAGGCCGCGGATGCGCGCGGGGTCACCGTGCTGATCGAGCAGACCGGCGGCGAGCGCCAACGCGAGATCGAGTTGCTGTCGAGCCCACGACGCCAGCTCACCGACGGCCTGCTGTTCAGCGCACTCGGAATGGGCAACGACGACGCCCACTACCTCAACGTGTCCTACCCGCTGGTTCTGCTGGGCGAGCGCATCTTCGGTGGCCCCACCGACCACGTCACCATGGTCAACGTCGACGCCGCCCGGGCTGCGACGGAGCACTTGATCCGCAGCGGCCGAAAGCGCATCGCCGTCGTTGGCGCCCACGACGGAGAAGTCATCGGGTCGGCTGGCCTGCGACTACGTGGCTACCGGGAGGCGCTGGAAGCCGCGGGCATCCCGTTCGATCCCACGCTTATCGCCTACACAACGCTCTGGCACCGCTCGAACGGCGCCACCTCGATGCGCCAGCTGCTCGCCACCGGGGTGAAGTTCGACGCGGTGTTCGCCCTCAACGACACCCTCGCCCTCGGCGCGATGCGGGTGCTGCAGGAGGCCGGGCTCACGATCCCGACCGATGTTGCGGTCATTGGTTTCGACGACCTCGACGAGGCCCGCTACTCGCTGCCGACGCTGTCGACCATCGACCCAGGACGCAACGAGATCGCCACCACCGCGGTGCGTGTTCTGCTCGACCGTATCGCTGGCGTCGAACCCACGGCGCCCATGACGGAGTACCTCGCGGAGTTCCACCTGGTCGAGCGCGAGTCGACCGGCGCTCGTCGAACGAGTATCGAAACAATTCGCTAACGAGTCTTGACACGGGCGTAACAAGCTCGGCAGGATACGTTTACAACGTTTACCTACAACGTTGTAAAGAACGACGAAGACCCGGATAGCGACAGCGTTTGTCGCCGACTGGGGCTCGAATCAAGGAGGATTCGTGCAGGTGCCGCTGCCCACCCGGAGCAGCATCCCGTCACAATCCTTCTCGCAGCACGCCATCCCCGCACCCGGTGCCGGACGGTCGCCTCGCGCGACACCGTCACCACGATGACAACGGTGTCCCATCACCGCGAGAGGTAGCACCACATGAAATCCAAACTTTTGACATCGGTCGGCTTGATCGCCGTTTCCGCTGTTGTCCTGACCGGATGTTCTTCAGGCGGTGGAGGAGGCGGTTCGTCCGCAGCGGCATCCTGCACCAACGAGATCGTCAACAAAGACGCCGCCCAGGTCACCGTGTGGGCCTGGTACCCCGCGTTCGAGGCCGTCGTCGACAACTTCAACAACACCCACGACGACGTGCAGGTCTGCTGGACCAACGCCGGCCAGGGCAACGACGAGTACACCAAGTTCTCGACCTCGATCGAGTCGGGCTCGGGTGCCCCCGATGTCATCCAGCTGGAGTCCGAGGTGCTGTCGAGCTTCTCGATCCGCAACGCGCTCGTTGACCTCACCGAGTTCGGTGCCAACGACATCAAAGACAAGTTCACGCCCGGTTCGTGGGAAGACGCCTCGAGCGGCGATGCGGTCTACGCGATCCCCGTCGACGGTGGTCCCATGGGGATGCTCTACCGCCAGGATCTCTTCGACGCCGCAGGCATCGCCGTTCCGACCACGTGGGAAGAGTTCGCCGTCGCAGCACAGCAGCTGAAAGACGCCGGCACCGGTGGAGTACTCGCCAACTTCCCCACCAACGGACGCGCCTTCAACCAGGCCCTGTTCGCCCAGGCCGGATCCGTGCCGTTCACCTATGACTCGGCGAAACCGACCGACGTCGGCATCGAGGTCAACGACCAGGGTGCCAAGGATGTTCTCGAGTACTGGGATGGCCTCGTCAAAAAGGACCTCGTCACCACCGACGACGCCTTCACCGCGGACTACAACACCAGCCTCGTTGACGGAACCTACGCCGTGTACCTCGCGGCAGCGTGGGGCCCCGGCTACCTGCAGGGCCTCTCCGACGCTGACCCCGACGCCATCTGGCGTGCGGCACCGCTCCCCCAGTGGGATGCGGCCAACCCCGTGCAGGTCAACTGGGGCGGATCGACCTTCGCCGTGACCGAGCAGGCGGAAGACAAGGCCAACGCGGCCGTCGTCGCCAAGGAGATCTTCGGGACCGACGAGGCATGGAAGATCGGTGTGGAGCAGAGCGCGCTCTTCCCGTCGTACGTTCCGATGCTGGAGTCCGAGTACTTCGCGAACCTCGAGTACCCGTTCTTCGGCGGACAGCAGATCAACAAGGACGTCTTCCTTGAGGCCGCAGCCGGCTACGAGGGCGCGACGTTCAGTCCGTTCCAGAACTACGCGTACGACCAGCTGACCGAAGAGCTGTACTCCATGGTTCAGGGCGAACAGGATGGCTCGCAGGCGCTGGACGACCTGCAGGAGACCCTCACGAAGTACGCCACCGACCAGGGCTTCAAGGTCAACTAGCCCGGCTCCCCGGTGCACGCTGCCGGCCGTTCGCTCCGTGTGGGCGGCCGGCGGCGTACCCCCGACCGAAAGAGAAACCGATGGCACTGACCACCACATCTCCTCGTACTGCTCCTCCACAGCCTTCCGTCAGCCGCAAGGTCGGCGTCGACAAAATCGACCGTAAGCGACAGCGCTGGGGCTGGCTCTTTGTGGGCCCGTTCGCCCTGGTGTTCCTCGGGTTCCTTATCGTCCCCCTCGCCTACGCGTTCTGGATGAGCCTGCAGACCAGCACCCTCGCCGCTGGCACCCAGTTCACCTGGTTCGCCAACTATGGCAAGGCGTTCACCGACCCGATCTTCCTCGAGGGACTCGGCCGTGTTGGCCGCTTCGCGATTGTGATGATCCCGGCGCAGATGCTCGTCGCTCTTGCCGCCGCCATGGTTCTCGACAACCTCACCACCGTGCTGTCGAAGTTCTCGCGCCTGATGATCTTTGTTCCCTACGCGGTACCCGGCGTGATCGGCGCCCTCATGTGGGGCTTCCTCTACAGCCCCCGCTTCGGTCCAGGCAGCGACATCTTTTCGCTTTTCGGACTCGATGCCCCCAGCTTTCTCAGCCAGGACAACATCTTCGGCGCACTCGTCAACATCGTGACGTGGCAGTGGTCGGGCTACTACATGATCATCATCTACGCGGCCCTGCGCGGTGTGGACTCCTCGGTCTACGAGGCAGCCCGCCTCGACGGCGCCAACAGCTGGCAGATCGCCCTCCGGGTGAAACTGCCGATGATCTCCTCCTCCATGGTGATGGTGCTCATCTTCTCCCTCATCGGCACCCTGCAGTTCTTCACCGAACCCCAGGTGCTGCGGGCGGTGGCGCAGGGCGCGATCCCGGTCTCGTACACACCCAACATGTACGCCTACTCGCTGGCGTTCTCGTATAGCCAGTTCAACTACGCCTCAGCCATCTCTTTCTCCCTCGGCATCGTGGTGTTTATCGGGTCGTACCTGTTCCTCTTCCTCACTCGCAAGCAGAACGGTCTGAAGTAATGGCAATCCTGGTTCCGCAGTCCGACGAGGCCGTCACTCGCACCACCGACCGGGAGCGCCGCCGCAAGGATCAGCAGCGGTCGGGCGGCCGCAAAATCGGCTCGCACATCTTCCTGCTGATCCTGGTCATCTACTTCCTCACCCCGCTCTGGTGGCTCATCGTCGCCAGCACCAAAGACACCGCTGGACTCTTCGGCGGCTCGGGTGGCCCGCTCTGGTTCGACGGGGAATTCCACCTCTTCGACAACATCGTGGGGCTGTTCACCCAGCAAGACGGCATCTACTGGCGCTGGCTCGGCAACTCGTTCCTCTACGCGTTTGCCGGCGGAATCGGTGCCACCGTCCTCGCCGTCCTCGCCGGGTACGGGTTCGCCAAGTACCGCTTCCGTGGGCGCAGCGCCTTCTTTTCGCTGCTCCTCGGCTCGGTGATGGTGCCGATGACCGCACTGGTGATCCCGACGTTTGTGTTGATGAGCAGCCTGGGCATCGTCAACACCATGTGGGCGGTCATCCTGCCCTCACTGCTCAGCCCGTTTGGTGTGTATCTGATGCGGGTGTCGACGCAGGATGCTGTGCCGGACGAGCTCCTCGATGCGGCTCGAGTTGACGGTGCCGGAGAATTGCGCACCTTCTTCCAGGTGGCCCTTCCCCTGCTGCGGCCCGCCATCGTCACCGTACTTCTGGTGTCGATCGTCGCGACGTGGAACAACTTCTTCCTCCCGCTCGCAGTGCTCAGCGACCCGAACCTCCTGCCCGTCACCGTGGGTCTCAACAACTGGCAGGCCCTCTCCAACGCCGGTGCCGGTGGTGAACAGGTGTGGAACCTCATCGTCACGGGTGCCTTCATCTCGATCATCCCGCTGATCATCTCGTTCCTCGCACTGCAGAAGTACTGGCAGGGCGGCCTGTCCCTCGGAGCGCTCAAGTAGACGTGCCTCTCGTCGCACACCATCACCCCCGCCCACATCGCAGCACCTCGAAGCATCCCGACGCTCACCCGTCGACCGATTTCAGACCGATTTCAGAAAGAGAACTATGCCTACCGCACGTCTCACCATTGACCCGCACTTCACAGTCGGAACTGTTCAGCGCCGCCTGTTCGGATCGTTTGTGGAACACCTCGGTCGTCACATCTACGACGGGATCTTCGAACCCGGCCACACCTCGGCGGACGAGGAGGGCTTTCGCCAGGACGTCATCGACCTCGTCAAGGAGCTCGGCGTCTCGACCATCCGCTACCCCGGCGGCAACTTCGTCTCGGGTTTTAAGTGGGAAGACAGCGTGGGTCCCGTCGACGAGCGCCCGCAGCGCCTCGACCTCGCCTGGCACTCGACCGAACCGAACACCATCGGCATGCACGAGTTCTCCTCCTGGCTGAACAAGGTCGGCAGCGACATGATGCTCGCCGTCAACCTCGGCACCCGCGGCACCACGGAGGCCCTCGACCTGCTCGAGTACTCCAACATCGCCTCCGGCACGGCCCTGGCTGACCGTCGAATCGCCAATGGCAAAACCGACGCCTTCGGCATCAAGATGTGGTGCCTCGGCAACGAGATGGACGGCCCCTGGCAGCTCGGCCACCGCTCCGCCGACGACTACGGCAAAATCGCCGCGCAGACCGCGAAGGCCATGCGCCAGCTCGACCCTTCCATCGAGCTTGTTGTCTGCGGATCGTCCAGCGCCCAGATGCCCACGTTCGGCGAATGGGAGCGCGTGGTACTCACCCACACCTACGACTCCGTCGACTACATCTCCTGCCACGCGTACTACGAGGAGGCCGATGGCGACGCCGGCAGCTTCCTCGCCTCAGCCGTCGACATGGACCACTTCATCGAGTCCGTTGTGGCGACCGCCGACCACGTCAAGGCCGTCAACGGCAGCGACAAAACCATCAACATCTCGTTCGACGAGTGGAATGTCTGGTACCGCATGCGGTTCGAGAACGTCGACAAGATCGAGGGACTCGACAACTGGCCCATCGCGCCCCGCCTACTCGAAGACGTCTACTCCGTCGTCGACGCCGTGGTGTTCGGCAACCTCATGATCTCGCTCATCAAACACGCCGACCGCGTCACCAGCGCCTCGCTCGCGCAGTTGGTCAACGTCATCGCGCCGATTATGACCGAGCCCGGCGGTATCGCCTGGAAGCAGACCACCTTCTTCCCGTTCGCACTCACCTCGCGCCTCGCGACCGGAACAGCCCTCGACGTCAAGCTCGAGGTCGAGGATTACGACACTAAGGTCTACGGGTCTGTGCCCCTGGTGGATGCCGTGGCCACACATAATGCCGAGACGGGCGAGTCAGCCGTTTTTCTCGTAAACCGCTCCCTCACCGAGGAGCTCACCGTCACCCTCGACATCGCCGCCCTCGGCGAGACTCGGGTTGTGGAAGCACAGACGCTCTCGGACTCGGACATCTACGCGAAGAACACCCTGGATGCCCCGGAGCGCGTTGGCCTCACCGCCAACGAGTCGGTTGTGGCCAATGCCGGCGAGCTGACCATTGTGTTGCCGCCGGTCTCCTGGACGGCGCTGTCGCTCGCCTCGTAACGTCACCAGCACGGATGCACCACCACCGTGGTGCGAGGTTCGTCCATGACCTCGCACCGCGGAGCATCCACCACACCTCGCACCGCGCACCCGCCGCATAACGTCGCACGGCGGAGCATCCACCACACCCCACGCATTTACGGTCGCCGATCACTGGGTACTCTGATCCCATGATTTCTGCGGACCAGCCACGCGCCCCTCACTCGCGCGAGCGCCTGCAGCGCCGCCCAGCTCAGCGCCGCCTCAGCCAGGGCCGCCCCAACCAGCGCCTTCGCCTGCTGGCCCTCGCCCTGCCCGCACTCCTGTTGGTTGCTGGCTGCACGGCGACGGACTCGGACACCGACGCGAGCACACCGACACCGACACCGACGGGCAGCATCTCGTCCAGCCTGACGATCAGTGCGCCCTACCTGCCGCTGCCCACCGGGGTTGGCGTCGACTATCAGCTGGGCGGTGGCTATACGCCCGCCGACGGCGTGGAGATCGTCGCGCGGGACAGCACCGATTCGGCCGCCGAGGGGCTCTACTCGATCTGTTACATCAACGCGTTCCAGACTCAGCCGCAGGAAGCCGACCTCTGGCTCACGGAGCGCGCCGACCTGCTGCTGCGGGACGACAATGGCGACCCCGTGATTGATCCGGGTTGGCCGGACGAGATGATCCTCGATATTTCCACCACCAAGAACCGCATCACCATCGCCTCGATCTTTGGCGAGACCATCCTTGGGTGTGCCTCCGATGGATTTAAAGCCGTCGAGTTCGACAACCTCGACACCTGGACGCGCACCGACGGATCGCTGACCGAGCAGAACTCGGTCGAGATGGCGATGGCGCTTGTCGACCTCACTCACAGCGCGGGGCTCGCTGCCGGACAGAAGAACAGTGCTGAACTCGGCGAGCGCGGACGCGACGAGGTGGGCTTCGACTTCGCGGTGACCGAGGAATGTGCGCAATTCAATGAGTGCGACGTGTTCCGCGATGTCTACAAGGATGCCGTCATCGACATTGAGTACACCGATGCGCTGGACCGTCCGTTCGACGAGATCTGCGCCGATCCGGCGACGCCTGACATGACGGTGCTGCGCGACCGCGACCTCGTTACCCCTGACTCTGACGAGTACGTGTTCGAGCACTGCTGAGGTTCGTGCTTGGCCCGCAACGTCGCGGAACAGCGATGCCGCACAGCCCTAATGCCGCACAGCCGTAATGCTGCAATGCCGCACAGCCGTGATGCCGCACAAAAAGGTGCCCGCCGAGGCTCGAGATTTACCAGGGGTCAATAACGGCGGAGCCCCAAAGACCAGGGGCCTGCGCAACTCATCAGGGGTCACTAAATCGTCCTCGACTGCGCGTCTAGGCCCCGGGCACGAAAATCGTGCAACTTACTGGCCCCGGAAGTGAATCCTGGCCGCGCGTATTGGCCCCGGCTAATGAATGGGATGCGCGTACTTGCCCCTGCTAATTCAGTGACTGCGCGTTCGGGCCCCCGCTAATAAAAGTGGCTGCGCCCACTGCCCCCTGCTAATTCAGTGACTGCGCGTTCGGGCCCCCGCTAACGAGTGGCTGCGCGTTCGGGCCCCGGTAGCCGAGGTGGCTGCGCGTACTGGCCCCGGTTGCGAGCGTCCCTAGGGCCCGCAGTAGGCCCGGATCGTCTACTTGTGCCCATGTGCCGGCAACTATTCAGGACCGGGGCCTCAACGACCATTGATGGGTTTGCGCGCAAGCCCATCAATGGTTGCCGGGGCCCCAGCGCCAAGTCGATGGTGGCACTTGGGCACAACTTGCGCTCGGAGTGGTCGTTAGAGCCCCGATAGTGGTTCCGCCAGCGCGAGTGGGGCTGGCACAGCAGTCCTAGTGCCCGCGCTAGTGCCCGCGGTGATCCTGGATCGTCATACGGGGCCCGAAGCTGGGTTTGCGGAAACCACTGACCTCGATCAGGCGCATCACCCGCTGGCGGTGGCCGGCCCAGGGGGCTAGCAGCTCGAGCATCCCGTCATCGTCCACCGGTTTGCCGATGAGCGCCCAGCCAACGACCGCGGGCAGGTGATAGTCGCCGACGCTGGGGGAATCGGGGTCACCGTGGGAGCGCTGCGTGGTTTCGGCGGCCGTCCAGACGCCGATGCCCGGCAGCGAGCGGAGTTTTTGGGCGACGACGGTGCCGCCGCGGCCGAGAGTGAGGGTGCGTTCGAGGGAGGAGGCGACGGATGCCGCGCGAACGGCAGTTTCCGAACGTTGGGGGCCTACTCCGGCGCGGTGCCATTCCCACGACGGGATGCGCTTCCAGGTGTCGGGCGCAGGGAATACCCGCATGCCCTCGGGAGCCGGACCGGGAGCCGCAGCGCCGTACTTCACGATGAGGTAGCGCCAGGCGCGGCGGGCCTCGATGCCCGTCACCTTCTGCTCAAGGATGGCAGGGAGCAGCGCCTCAAAAACCGCGTTGGTGCGCAGCAGTCGCAGGCCGGGCGCGCGGCGGAAGCTCTCGGCGAGAAAGGTATTACCGGAGACATCGAGGTCGCTCCAGTCGTCGCCCTCGCCGCAGAGCTCGGGGATCCCCGCAAGCGCGTGCTCGGCGCCGGGGCCCCAGGCGGTCGCCACAATTCCGTCGCGCTGCGCGAGGTGCACGGTCGCATCGCCGGCCGGTGTGCGCAGGGTGCGCCAGAGTTCCGCACCGATCCAGCGCAGGGTCGGGTCGTAAGTGCCGCGCGAGAGAGGTCTCAGCGTCTGTTTCAGGTTGATGGGATGCCCTGGGCGATACGTCATCGTGATGGGCGGTGCATCCACCCCGGCACTATGCACCGCAGCGGCATCCACCCGCGCACCATGCAGTGCCGCAGCACCGGGCCCCTCGGCCGCCGCACTGACGTCGCTCATCTCATCACCCCACATCACGTGCTTCTGCTCGCGCTTCGACTACGAGGGTACGTCGAACGTCTGACGCGAGGGGTTCCGTTCGAGGGTTTCGCATGATTGGCTCTGGGAATGAACCACCTCTTGCCGAATGGGCGCGTTGTGCGGGATGCCGACGGGCTTGAACTCATCGTGGAACGCACCGTCGACGCACCTGCGCAAGAGGTCTGGGACTGGCTCACGCTTCCCAAGCATCTCGAGCTCTGGATCGGTACGTGGGAGGGGACGCCGGGGGTGGGCAAGGTCATCTCATTCACCATGACCGCGGAGCCTGGGGCGGAGCCGGAACCCGTCACCATTCAGGTGTGTCAGCCGGCGAACCACTTTCTCGCCGACCTCGGCAACCAGGGCTGGCGCATCGGCTTCTCGCTCGCGGAAATCGGCGCGACCACCATCATCTTTTTCACCCAGCGGCTGGCGAGCGCGGCGGATGCGGCGAGCATTGGTCCGGGCTGGGAGTACTACCTCGACCGTATGATTGCTGCGCGGTCGGGCAACCCTGTTCCCATCTGGGATGACTACTACCCGGCGTTCGCCCCGTACTACACGCGGGTGGCTCTGTCGCCGTCGTAGTCGCTCCGAGCATCCCGACACCGCACCCGACCGCGCACCCCGCCCTCGCGCCACGCGCCTACACTTTTGAGCGTGGCCGTTCCCAAGATTCTTCTGTTTTACACATTCACCCCGCTGGCCGACCCCGAGGCGATTCGCCTCTGGCAGCGCGACCTCTGTGAGTCGCTCGGTATCACGGGGCGCATTCTGCTGTCGAAGGACGGAATCAACGGCACCGTCGGCGGCGAACTCAGTGACGTCAAAAAGTACCTGCGCAAAACCCGCGAGTACGCGCCGTTCAAAACCATGGACGTCAAGTGGAGCGAAGGCACCGGCCACGACTTTCCGCGCCTGAGTGTGAAGGTGCGCGACGAGATCGTCAGCTTCGGCGCCCCCGGAGAGCTCACGGTCACCGAAGACGGCGTTGTCGGCGGCGGCACCCGGCTCACCCCCGAAGAGCTGCACGAACTGGTCGAGGCCAAAGAGGTCACCTTCTTCGATGGACGCAACGCGTTCGAGGCGCAGATTGGCCGCTTTGAGGGCGCGGTGGTTCCCGATGTCGCGACCACCCGCGATTTTGTGGCCGAACTCGACAGCGGACGCTATGACCACCTCAAAAACACCCCCATCGTCACCTATTGCACCGGCGGCATCCGCTGTGAGGTGCTCAGTTCGCTGATGGTGAGCCGCGGCTTCGGCGAGGTCTACCAACTCGAGGGTGGCATCGTGCGCTACGGCGAAAAGTATGGCAACGAGGGCCTCTGGAACGGCTCGCTCTACGTGTTCGACGACCGTAAATCAATTGATTTTGCTCCGGATGCTCGGGTGCTTGGCACCTGCTTCTCCTGCAGTGCGCCGACCAACCGGATGGAGAACTGTTCCGAGCCGTCGTGCCGCGAACAACTGGTGGTCTGCGATCTCCACGCGGACACCACTGCCTGCGAGCTTCACCGCGCGGCCTGACCCCAGGCGAGTGAAAATCGAATTAATGGTGCCTGATCGGCGCTGATCTATCGCACCGCAGCTCCAGCCCTAGCAGCGCAAGGGCGGGGAGGGAAGGGTCAGCAGACTTTCTGTCTACGTGGAGGTCGAGCCCCTAGCGTCGAAGGATGACAACCGCAACGAAAGAAGAAATCGCCGAACTCGCCGCCCTCACCAAGGCCGCGAAGATTGGTGTTCTCACCACCGTCGACGAATCAGGACACCTGGTCAGCCGTCCGATGGGAATGCAGGAAATCGAGTTCGATGGCGACCTCTGGTTCTTTACACAGCACCCGTCCCCCAAAACCGACGACATCGCGGGCAACTCTGAGGTGAACGTCGCATTCGAGTCCAACAAGGGATATGTCTCGATTGCGGGCACGGCCACCGTCGAGCGCGACCCTGCAAAGATCGACGAGCTCTGGACGCCGTCGATCGCCGCGTGGTTCCCCGAGGGCCGCGAAGACCCGACCCTAGCGCTCATCAAGGTCACCGCACACAGCGCGGAGTACTGGGCCACCCACGACCCCAAGGTTGTGGTGTTGTTCAAGGTCGCCAAGGCCGCCGTCACCGGAGGCACCCCCGACATCGGCGAGAACAAGTCGTTCGACCTGTAATCCGCGCCAATTCACCCGCTGGGACGAGCTATTCCACCCGACCAGCGAGGTGATACAGGTGTAAATCAGCCCAATCTGAGGAACATCGCCCAAAAGGTTCCGAAACGTAGTCGTTTTTGACCTTCCATGGGGCTTTGGTCCTCAGGTTGGGCTGCTCCGATGCGACAGAATAGAACTATGAAAATCGGAATCCTGAC
>Ga0247735_1000110_pt1 | contig 40405 bp, 37 predicted proteins | sample UWRJL178409R2_FD_180934 | JGI IMG/M metagenome (GOLD analysis project Ga0247735, IMG submission 180934) | Plant litter microbial communities from Arlington Agricultural Research Station in Wisconsin, United States - UWRJ-L178-409R-2 | ecosystem: Environmental > Terrestrial > Plant litter >... | reverse complement strand
GCCACCGGCACCGAAAATGCCGCTGACCTGTGCGGTGGGCAGTTCCTCGCCGGTGCTGACATCGGAACTTGTCACGGTGAAGCTGGGCACTTCGGCAATGGCGTCATAGGGGCTGGAGACAACGGTGTTGCCGCTGATGGTGTCTGAACTCATGGTGATTCTCCTTCGAACGTGGTGTGGTGAGTGGATTGACGTGATGGCCGCGCCGGGATACCTGTCTCGGCATCCCGGCGCGGCGGGGTCTAGATGCCGCCCGTGCGCAGCTGGTCGGCGATGTACTCGGCCTGCCGGATGGCGAGCGCCACAATCGTCAGGGTCGGGTTGGCCGCGGCGCCGGTGGTGAATACCGAGCCGTCGCTGATAAACAGGTTCGGCACATCGTGGGTGCGCCCCCATTTGTCGACAACGCCGTCCTGTGGATTCTCACTCATCCGGCTAGTGCCGAGGTTGTGGGTCGACGGGTACGGCGGTGTGCGGTGCACCCCGGTGGACCCAACCGCTTCGTACAGAAGTTCCGCCTGGGTGTAACCGTGCTCACGCATCGCCTCGTCGTTCGCGTGGTCGGTAAAGTGCACGTTGGGAACGGGCAGCCCGTTTTTGTCCGTCACCGCGGTGTTCAATGTGATGCGGTTCGTCTCGACGGGCATGTCCTCCCCCACGATCCAGAGGCCGGCCGTGTTGGCGTAGGCATCGAGGATCTCGGTGAATTTGCTGCCCCACGCCCCCGGGTCGGCGAAGCTGGCCAAAAAGGCCGGGCCGAGGGAGATGGTCTCAAGGTAATAGCCGCCGGCGAACCCGCGATCCGGGTCGTGCTTCGACTCGTCAGCGATCACCCCGGCCATCGTCTCTCCACGGAACATCCGCACCGGCTGCTCGAACCGGGCGTAAACCGAACCGGTGGTGTGGCGCATGTAGTTGCGCCCAACCTGGCCGGAGGAGTTCGCGAGGCCGTCCGGGAACATCGGGCTTGCCGACAACAGCAGCAAGCGCGGTGTCTCGATCGAGTTGCCCGCCACCGCGACCATCTTGGCGGCCTGCCGCTGCAGGTTGCCGTCCTTGTCGAGGTAGAGCACGGCGTCGGCGCGCCCGTTGGCGTCGTGCGTGATCTGCACCACATGGCTGTCGGGGCGCAGATCCAACAGTCCGGTCGCCTCGGCGCGCGGAATCTCGCGCACCAGCGTCGACCACTTCGACTTGTTTTTATCCCCCTGGAAGTTGAATCCGTCCTGGATGGATGCCGGCCGACCGTCGTACTCTTCTGCGTTGGTGGCGTAGGGGCCGGTGGAGTAGAACGAGTACCCCATCCGCTCCGCCCCGTTGGCGAACACCTTGTAGTTATTGTTCGCCGGAAGTGCCTTCCGACCGTGCACGTGGGTGGAGCCCATCGCGATCTCGGCCTTGTCGTAGTACGGTTCCATCTCCGCAAGCGTGAGAGGCCAGTCGAGCAGGTTCGCCCCATCGATGCGGCCGTAGGTGCTTTTGGCGGCGAATTCGTGCCGCTTGAACCGCGGGGTTGCCCCCGACCAGTGGGTGGTGGTCCCGCCCACGGCCTTGACGATCCAGGCCGGGAGGTTGGGGAAGTCGCGCGCGATACGCCACGTCCCGCTGGTGGTGCGCGGGTCGAGCCAGGCCATCTGGTTGAAGGCCTCCCACTCATCGTTGACGTAGTCCTCGTTTTTCAGGTAGGGGCCCGCTTCGAGGACAACCACCGGGATGCCCTTTTGGGTCAGCTCGTAAGCGAGGGTGCCCCCGCCGGCGCCGGAACCGATGATTACAACAGCATCCTCGCCCTGGTCGATGGCGCTCATTTCTTCACCTCCGCCATCTCGGCGTCGCGACGGCCCGGGTTGTTCGAGGTGTCGCGCTCGCGTGCGGTGGCCACCGCATCCTCGCTCCCGCGGACTTTCGACAGCGGCACATTGTCGGCGATCTCCACCAGCGTGTTCGGGCCGGTGTAGGTGTCGACGCGCGGATCCGGGAGCCAGTCGAGGTCGTCGAACCCACGGTTGACATACCCGCCCTTGTCGACGCTGGCACCCTCATACCCGAGGACCTCCCAGACGTCTTCGTTGTCGTACAGGTTCAGCACGGTGGTGCGGCGCACAAATCCGAAAAACTCGGTCGACTCGATGCGCCGCAGTACCTTGGTGGCGTCCTCGTCGTCCAGGTCGCGGAAGTCGCCGCCGGCGAGGTGGCCGAGGGTCAGCAACCCCTGGGTGAGGGCGACCCGGAACCAGGTGGAGTTCTCCGCCTCCTTGAGGATGGTGTCAGCGGTGCGCTCGTAGGGGCCGTCGGGAAAGCGCGGGTGGGGGAAGGCGACGCGGATGACCCGGATCAGCACACTGCGTGCTTCCTCCGTGAGCGCCGTCTCATTGAGTTGCGGGTATTTGGCGGGGAACGCCATCATCAGCTCCTTTGCTGGTTGGGATTGGTGAAGGGGACTACAGCGAGACGGACGGTGCTACCCGCGCTCGGGAACCAGGATTCCGCGACCGACCAGGCGGCCGGCGTCGAGGTCGGCGATCGCGTCGATTGCAGCATCCAGGGGGTAGATGGCGGTGTGCAGGGTGACGCGGCCCTGCGCGGTGAGGGTCATCAGTTCGACGAGGTCGTTGTAGGTGCCGACCAGGTTGCCGATGACGTTGATCTCGCGGGAGATGATCTCGATGGTCGGCAGGCTGACGGTGCCGCCGTAACCGATGACGTAGTGCGAGCCGCGGTTGCGCAGCAGCTTCGGGGCCAGCAGCTCGGCACCGCGCTCACCAACGAAGTCGAAGACCACGTGGGCGCCACCGCCGGTGATTTCGAGAACCTGCTTTTCGACATCTGTGTCGCTCGTGGAGAGCACGGTGTGGTGCGCGCCGAGGGTTTTCGCGAGCTCAAGGGCCGCCTCGCTGCGGTCGACCACGGTGATCGTCGCGCTGGTGATGGCGGCGAGCGCCTGGATACCGATGTGGCCGAGTCCTCCGGCGCCCACCACCACTGCATGGGTGCCAGGGAAGAGGCCATCGGCGGCTTTGCGCACCGCGTGGTAGGCGGTGAGGCCGGCATCGGCGAGCGCCGCGACGTCCTGCGGCTGCAGCCCGGCGTCAAGGCGCACCACGGCGCGGGCGTTGGTGAGCAGCTGCTGCGCCATCCCGCCGTCGGCGTTGATACCGGGGAAGGTGGCGTTCTCGCAGTGCGAATCCTGCCCGACCCGGCAGGCGGGACAGAGCCCACAACTGGTCAGCGGGTGCATAATCACGGTGTCGCCCGGCTTCACGTTGTGCACGGCGCTGCCCACCTCGCGGACCCAGCCGGCGTTCTCGTGGCCGAGGGTATACGGGAGGGTGGGATGCTGGATCGGCTCCCACTGCCCTTCGATAATGTGGAGGTCGGTGCGGCAGAGGCCAGCGGCACCGACGTCGACGAGCACGTCCCACGGCCCGGTGATTTTCGGTTCGGGAACCGAATCGATTGTCGGATTCTGACCATACTGGTGCAGGCGGACTGCCTTCACGTTTTCCTCCTCGTTGAGGTCGACCGGTGGGTATTGCGGTGACACCCTTAACGATGCGATGCCCGTGGTGTGCGCGCCAGCGCGGGTATCACGGGGTGAGAAAGCAGGCGAAGTCTGCGGTTTACTCTCAGGAACAGGCGGGTTGACCGGGCGTATTCGACCGCGGGGATGAGGGCTGCTCGACGCTGCTCACAGCCGGCAGTCCCTCTGCCGACCCTGTTTAGTGGTGGCGTGCGACGCCGGTCCAGCCGATACGTTCGAGGCTCTGCGGGTCTTCCTCGACGCGGGTCTGTGGCGCGAAGATCATCGTCTGCCGGCGCCCTGCCTCGTAGGCGGGCCAGGGCATCCGTGCGGTGGCGGGATCTCCCCGGTGGGCGAACGTCAGCCAGTGCGAGGCGATCCTCTTGTGCACGCGTTTGCGGGTGGAGAACCGCATGAGCAGGGTGAACAGCCGGCCGGATCCGACGGCGAAGTTGCCAAACACAAACGGGAGTTCTGCGGCGTGCGTCGCCCGAAGTCCGATCAGGCGCAACATCACGGAGGCCCAGTCGAACCGGTACATCCACACCGGGTTGCCGCGGGCGTGGAACGAGGCGACCTCGATCGCGGGAACCCGGAAGATCCCGTCGGTCGATGCGTCCAGCCAGGTCCTCGCCGTGTGCGGGTGCGGGTACGCCGCGAACACCCGCTCCATCGCGTCCGGGTCAGTCTGCTCCAGCATCCGCTCAACCGAGGCGCGTGAGGTCGGCAGGATCGGCATCGACAGGGTGCGGAACAGGGTCGACTCGTCGCGGTTGGTGCCGATGAGCAGGGCGACGGGATGCGAGTTGCCGTCGCGGAAAGCATCCAGGGGATATTGCGGGAGGTAGTCGCCGTCCATTGTGGGGCTCATCACCAGCACTCCGGGTTCGCGCCCGGCGACATCGTCCTGCAGGGCAGAGCCGACCCGCACCAGCTCATCGCTCGGCAGGTGGTACAGCGCCTCGGCGGCGCGACGGCGGTTGGAGGAGTCGATACCGAGGCGCTCGAGCAGCTGCCTCGCGTGGTCGGCTTTGCGTTCGGGGTTGTGCGCGCTGGTCGGGTGCGAGCTCTCAGCGATAGCACCGGAGAACAGCCCCTTCGCCGCGGGCGTCACCAGGAGGGTGGTGATCGCGTTGCCGCCGGCGGATTCACCAAAAATGGTCACCCGCTGCGGGTCTCCCCCAAAACCGGCGATATTGTCGCGCACCCACTCGAGGGCCGCCACCTGGTCGCGCAGGCCGAGGTTGCTTTCGAAGATGCGCTCGCCAGAGTTGAACGAGCTGAAGTCCATCTGGCCGAGGGCGCCGAGACGGTAGTTGAAGGTGACCACAACAAGGTCGCCGCGCAGGCAGAGGTTGGTGCCCTCGTAGTCCGGCATCGACCCGGACCCTTCGACGTAGGCTCCGCCGTGCAGGAACACCATCACCGGGCGGGGGCCCGCGGCTTCGGCCGGCGCCCAGACGTTGATGTTGAGGCAGTCTTCCGACATCTCGACATCCTGCGGAAGGCCGCTGAGGATGCTGCTGACGGGGCCGGAGCGTTGCTGCGGGGAGATCGGTCCGAAGCTGGCCGCACATTTGATACCACCCCACGGATGGGGCGGCTGGGGTGCCCGGAACCGCAGTTCCCCGATCGGGGCGGCGGCGTAGGGAATACCTTTCCAGGTTTGCGCGCGACCGCGCCGCGCACCTTCGACAACACCGGACGCTGTGGTGACGAAAAGTGGTGATGCGGCCATAAACCCCAGTCTGGGGGATCAGCGCACCGCCAACCTGCGAACACGGCGCATGCGACCGGTTCCGTCCGGAAACTGCGTCGGCGCCGACCGCGGAATTCGCCTCAGCGCACCCGCGAACGCACGCTGGGTCCCGGCACCGGGGAACCGAGGTGCCCGCGCAGCGTTTTGCTTGTGTAGCTGTCCCGGAACAGGCCCCTCGCCCGCAGTTCGGGAACAACAAGGCGGGTGAACGACTCGAACTGCTCATGCAGGAACGCGCTCAGGACATTGAACCCGTCGACCGCGCTCGCCCGGTACCACTTTTCGAGGTAGTCCGCGATATCCGCCGCCGAGCCCACGATGATCGGGGCGCTCGGCAGGTTGGCGACCAGCAGGTGCCGGTAATTCACCCCGCGAGGGCCGCCGACGGTGCGACCGGAGCGGGCCCGCACCACCTCGAGCAGCCGCTGTCCGGCCGCGTTGAACCGGGCGGCTGCCTCGGGGGTCACCACCTGGTGCAGGGCCGGCCGGGTCAGCGGCTGGCCGATCAACCTGGTGAGGTCGGGGATGCTGCGCTGCCGCGGCAATCCCAGCTCCGCGGCGTGCGGTCCCCCGTCGTCCAGCGGCACCAGCGTGACAAGTTCGTCGTACAGCGCCCAGGCTTCCTCCCGGCTGGTGGCGACGATCGGCAGGATGGGTGCGACGATCGTCAGTTCCGACGCCGCGCGCCCCAGTTCCGTTGCCCGCTGTTTGATGTCGCGGTACAGGCGCACCGCGTCCCCCAGGCTGGAGGGTGCGACAAAGTGGATGTCGGCCAGTTCGGCCGCGAACTCCCGTGAATTGGCGGACAGTCCGGCATGCATCAGCGGAACGTGGCCCTGCGGTGGTCGCAGTGCGTTGAGCGGTCCCGCCACGGCGTAGTCCGCCCCAACGTGGTCGAGCCGGGAGATCTTCGAGCGTTCGAGCAACCGGCCGGAAGCAGCATTCCCGAGGAACGCGTCCGGCGGGATGGTGTCCCAGAGACCACGCAGGATGTGCACGTACTCCCGTGCCGTGGCGAAAGGTGTCTCGTCGGAGAGTGGTGTCGCCCGGCCGAAATTGGCGGCGGCGAACAGGTCGGTGCTGACGGTGAGGTTCAGGCCGAAACGGCCGGCGCTCAATAGGTCGATCGCGGCAGCCGCCCGCGCTATGGCATACGGCTCGCTGTGCACCACACTCACGGTGGCGATAAGACCGATCTTTTTGGTCACGGCGGCGAGGAAGCTCGCGGTGCTGAGAGGGTCGGTGCGGGCGATCAGGTACGGGTCGGTGTATTCAAGTTCGGCGTGGGTCGACAACCAGTCGCCGAGGAAGAGGTAGTCGAGGCCGTGCCTTTCCGCTTCCAGCGCCACCCGCTTGATGGCCCGGGGGTCGGCGGACGGATCGTGGTGGGCACCGGGAAAGCGCCAGCCGGAGGGGAAGGCGCCGAGCGCGCGCACGGTCGCCCCGAGCACAATCTGGCCGTCGCGGCGATACCAGGGATCTCCTGCAGCATCCGTCATCTGTTCCCCTCCCTCGCATCTGGCGTCTGGGGTGTGACGTCTCGAACGTAATCCGCCTGCGCGGGAACAGCGTGCCCCGCCGACGCAGTGCGTAATGAACGGGGATGCCGGTTGCGGCGCTGCCCCGAAACGCCGGCGGGAGAATCCACTCGCACCGTTAGGGGTTCGCGCCGGTGGCCACCGGCCGGTCGGGGTGGTTGGACCACTGGCTCCAGGAGCCGGGATAGATCACCGGGGCGAACCCGGCGAGGGTGAGGGCAAACGCGTTGTGTGCGGCCATCACGCCGGAGCCGCAGTAGGCGGCGACGGGCGCATCCTCAGCGACGCCGAGGGCGAGGAACTGCTCGCGCAGTACCTCGGGGCTGAGGAACCGGCCCGCGGTGTCCACGTTGGCGGTCGACGGGGCATTCAGGGCGCCGGGGATGTGACCGGCCTTCGGGTCCATCGGCTCGGTCTCGCCGCGGTAACGCTCGGGCGCCCGTGAATCCAGCAATGCGCCGGTGGCGGGAAAAATCGCTGCGCCGTCGAGGTCGAGCGAGGGCAGCCGGTCCCAGTCGAGGGCGACGGTGCCGGGCTCCGGCACCTCGTTGCCGGTGGCGATGTCGAAGCCGGCCTCTGTCCAGGCGCGCAGCGATCCGTCGAGGAGGCGAATGGTGGGGAAACCGGCGTTGGCCAGCAGCCACCAGGCGCGGGCGGCGGAGAAGTTCTTCAGGTTGTCGTAGATCACCACGGTGTCGCCGGTGTTGATTCCCCAGCGGCGGGCGGCGGTGTGGAGAGCATCCCTGTCGGGAAGCGGGTGGCGACCATCGGTGGGTTCGCCGTGGCCGGCCAGCTCGGAATCGAGATCGACGTAGACGGCACCGGGAATGTGGCCGGCTTCATAGTCTGCCCGGCCGTCCGGCTTGTCCAACCGCCAGCGCACGTCCAGGATGCGCACCGGGGCGCCGGATGCGCGCAGCTCGACGAGCTCGACGGGGGTGATCAGCAGGGGTGAAGTCGTCATGCCTACGAACCTACGGCCTGGCTGTGCCGTGTTGCGCTTTATGAAGCACCGTGACGCCGCGAGGATCGACCGCGAAACGGCACAATGCCGGGAAAGATTGCCGTGCGCAGCCCTGGCGTCTACCGTGTGCGGTATGGACAGCTTTGTGTACACGCTCCCCAGCGACCCGCTCGCCCGGCCGCTGATCGAGGACCTCGCACGGGACTACGACGAGCGGTACGGGCTGAACGACGGCATCCCGTCGTCATTCGAGCTTCAGCGCTACCCAGCAGAACTTTTCGGCCCGGGCACCGGCGGCGCATTTGTGCTGCTTATCCGCGACGGGGAGGCGATCGCTGGAGGTGCGTTCAAACGCACCTCACCGAGCGTCGCCGAAGCGAAACGGGTGTGGACGCACCCCCAGTTCCGCCGGCAGGGTCTCGGTCGCCTCGTGATGCGCGAGTTGGAGCGGGAGGCGGCCGCCCGCGGGTACACCTCGATGGAACTCACCACCGGTGCACGCCAGCCCGAGGCACTCGGCCTCTACCGGACCCTCGGTTATACCCCTCTGTTCGACCTCGAGGCCGACTACGAAGAGATCGGGTACCTCGGTTTTTCCAAGGACCTGGCGGCCGTCTCCGGAGATGTCGCGGCAACCGGGTAGGGCGACCGCCAGCCCTCGCGCATCCCGTCAGGTTTCACAACGCATGTGACGCCGTGTTGCGCCAGATGAAGGGGTATGACGGCGCCTCGGCGCGCGACCGCGAAGCATCCTAGGTTAGTGCGCAGTCGACTACCCGAAAGGCCACCTGTGAGCACCCTGATTCTTGGAGCAATGTTCCGCGCCATCGGCGCTTACCCCTCGGGGTGGCGTTCACCGGGTGCGCACAGCAATCCGCTCGAAGATCCCGCGGTTATCCGCGATGGTGCCCTTGCGGCCGAACGCGCGGGCCTGCACTACATCTTCTTCGGCGATTGGCTCGCCACGGGGCCGGACCTCGAATACCGCGATCCCTACCTCGTCGCCCGCATCGAGCCGCTGACCGCCGCTACATTTTTGGCCGGCATCACCACCCGCATCGGGCTCATCGCCACCGTCAACTCGACCTATGCAGACCCGTACTCGATAGCCAGGGCCACCGCGAGCGCCGACATCCTCAGCGGCGGACGCCTCGGGCTGAACCTCGTGACCGGTGCGGAGCCGCGCGCGGCCGGCAACCATGGCCGTGACGCCCACCTTCCTAACGAAGACCGCTACAACCGCGCCGAGGAATTTGTCGAGGTGCTTCGCAGCCTCTGGGATTCCTTCGAGGACGGGGCGATCCTCGCAGACAAGGAGAACGGCCGCTTCTTCGACCCGGTGAAACTGCACTCCACCGATTTCTCTGGGTCCCAGTTGTCCGTCACCGGCCCGCTGAACGCGGCACGACCGGTGCAGGGACACGTCCCCATCGTCCATGCCGGTACCTCTGCGCGCTCGCGCCAGCTTGTTTCCGAGGCAGCGGATCTTGCCCTGGTTGCCGGCGGGAAGCTGGAAGACATCGTCGCCCTGCGCGGCGAACTGCGTGCACGGGCCGTCGCGGCCGGCCGTGATGTCGACCAGCTGAAGGTGATCACGCCGATCGCTCCGATCGTGGCCCCCACCCGGGAAGAGGCATGGGACATCTTCGACGGCCTGATCCAGCTGATCCCGCTCGACGATGGCAGCCAGATCCCGCTGCCAGTCGGTTTTCCCACCAACCGCTCCCTCGCGGCGTTCGCCGAGTCCGTGGGCATCACGGAGGCGGTGCTTGCGGGCGACCTCGCGTTCGACGACACCGTCACGGCGAGTGTCGCCGCATCGTTCAACGAGGAGGGACAGCGGCTGCTGCAGGTCGTCACCGCCCGGACCGGCCGGGTCGTCGACGGGCAGCGTCCGATCACCTTCCGCCACCTCATCGTCAACCAGGTGGTGACCACCCAGGTTCTGGTCGGAAGCACCAACGACATCGCTGACCACCTCGAGCGCTGGTTCACCGCTGGGGCCGTCGACGGCTTCAACATCCTTGCGCCGATCCAGCCAACACAGTTCACCGCATTCCTTGAGCTTGTGGTGCCCGAGTTGGTTCGTCGCGGCCTGTTCACAGGGGAATACAGCGGTACCACCCTGCGGGAGAACCTCGGCCTTCGCCGCCCGGCAAACGTGCACGCGGCAACCGCGAGCGACCTTCCCCACAGCCCGCAGGGCAGCGATACACCCAGCGCGGATGCGGCCACAAAAACGTAGTTGTCACCCCGGGAATGTCAATTCGGCGTGCGCCACTGTGTCGCCATGTTTCCGACGCGTTTCCCGCGCGTCATCCGGCGACATACTTTTAGGCGAATTCCCGAAGCAGACCTAGTTTGTTGATACTCCCCCACGCGCAGGATCCCGTTTTTCCGGGTACGGCCTGTGTCTTGTGGAGCATCCCGTTGCACCCCGTTCCGTACCGCACCTGCGCGCCATAGCCCGGCGCACGAAACGAAAGCGATTCACACACATGTTCCGATCCACACCCCGTCGCATCGCAGGGGCCGGCGCCGCAACGCTCGCCGTTGCCGCGCTTGTCGCCGGCTGCGCTGCACAGCCCGCTGAGTCCACCTCGGGCGACAACACCGATCCCGTCACCGGGGGTGTGCTGACGTACCTGGAGTACCAGCCGCACACGTCGCTGTACCCGCCGGCCGCCGGTTTCTACCCGAACGGTGGACTGGTCAACAACATCGCTGACCGCCTCACCCACCAGGACACCGAAACCCTCGAGATCGAGCCCTGGATCGCCACCGACTGGGAGGTGAACGACGACGACACCGAGTACACCTTCAACCTGCGTGACGACGTCACCTTCTCCGACGGCACCGTGCTCGACGCCGCAGCGGTCGCCAAGAACTTCGACACCTTCGGGCTCGGCAACAAGGACCTCAACCTGACCGTCTCCGAAGCCATCAACAACTACGCCAGTAGCGAGGTGGTTGATGCAGACACGGTCATCTTCCGTTTCTCCGCACCAGCACCGGGCTTCCTACAGGCCACCTCGACCATCAACTCCGGCCTGCTCTCGCCGGAGACCCTCGACCGCAAGCTCGAGGACTTCGGGGCCGGAAGCGGCACCGAGATCATCGGCTCCGGACCGTTTGTTATCAGCGAGGAGACCATCGGAACCGACGTGACCCTCACCGCCCGTGAGGACTACGACTGGGCACCGCCGTCGGTCGAGCACCAGGGCCGCGCCTACCTCGACACGATCAACATCGTGGTTACCCCGGAGGACAGCGTGCGCATCGGTGCCCTCACCTCCGGCCAGGCCGACTACGTGCGCTACGTTCAGGCCTTCGACGAGGCCCAGGTCGAAGCCGCCGGCATCGACATCTACGCCCCGCAGACCCGTGGTGTGAACAACTCGCTCAGCATCCGCTTCACCAACCCGCTGGTTGCCGACCTGCGCGTGCGCCAGGCCCTCGTCGCCGGCGTTAATGCCCAGGAGATCGTCGACACAATCTTCACCGCCAACTACCCGGTCGCCACCTCGGCGCTCAGCCAGTCCGCCCTCGGCTATAAGGACGAATCGGCCTCCCTCACCTTCGACCCGGACAAATCGGAAGAACTGCTCGACGACGCCGGCTGGGACCTGAACTCCGACGGCATCCGCGAAAAGGACGGCCAGGAACTCAGCCTCGACGTCTACGTCGCCAACGCCCAGCCGCTGTCCAAGCAGACCCTCGAGCTTGCCAGCCAGCAGCTGGCGAAGATCGGGGTGAAGCTGAACGTGAAAGAGGCGGATGCTGCCAGCTACGCCGCCGACATCAAGGACCCGCTGAAGACGCCGCTGTACCACTCGATGGTTGGCCGTGCCGACCTCGACGTCATCAAGAGCCAGTACTACACAAAGAACCGCAACACGCTGCTCTCCAACGACGCTCACCTCGATGAGCTGCTCGAGCTGGTCGCCTCCGAATCCGACCCGGCCGTGCGCCTTGAGCGCTCCGCCGACGTGCAGGACTACCTCGCCGAGCAGGCATACGTGATCCCGCTGTTCGAAGAACCCCAGGTCTACGGCGCGGCGCCCTACGTCAAGGGCATCGAATTCGAGTCCGTCGCCCGCCCAACGTTCTACAACATCTGGCTCGACAAGTAAGACCAACCACCTGAACCGGCGGCGGGGTACTCGGCAGAGTCCCCGCCGCCGGTCCTCGCGGTTACCGCCCCACCACCACCCGACAGGAGCCCCGCATGCGTTACGTGATCGGCAGGGTCGGCCAGGCCGTGCTTGTACTTGCGGCCGCCTTCACCGTTGCCTTCATCCTCCTCCAGGCACTGCCAGGCGACTCGATCCTGATCAAATTCGAAAACCCCGAACTCGGTCTCAGTGCTGAACAGATCGCCAGCATCCGCGCCTCCTACGGCGCCGACGTGCCCGCACCGCAGCAATTCCTGCACACCATCCTCGGCTTCCTCGCCGGCGACTTCGGTTATTCCGTGCAGAAGGGAGCGCCGGTCAAGCTCCTGCTCACCGAAGCCATCCCGGAGACCGCGAAACTGGCCATCCTCGGCCTCGGCCTCGCCGTTATCCTCGCCGCCGGCATTGCCCTCCTCTCGTCCCTTGCGCCCTTCGCGTGGCTGCGCGGCGCGGTACGCGCCCTCCCCTCCGTCTTCGTTTCTGTCCCCGTCTTCTGGCTCGGCATTGTGCTCATCCAGGTCTTCTCGTTCCAGTTGGGACTGGTGCCGGTGATCGGCGCGGGACCCGTGCAGGAATTGATCCTCCCGGTACTCACCCTGGCGGTGCCCATCTCGGCGCCGCTTGCGCAGATCCTGGTGCGCAGCATCGACGAGGTCAGCCTCCAACCCTTCATCGCCGTCACCCGGGCGAAAGGCGCCACCCCGCGCTGGGTCCTCATCCAGGCCGTCGCCCGCAACGCGATCCTGCCCACAATCACCATCGCCGGTGTGCTGCTCGGCGAACTGATCGGCGGCGCCGTTGTCACCGAGACCGTCTTCGGCCGGGCCGGCATCGGGCGCCTCACCGAGCAGGCCGTCTCCCAGCAGGACACCCCGGTACTGCAGGCCGTTGTGGTGCTGTCCGCGCTGGTCTTTGTTGTGGTGAACCTCGCCGTCGACCTCCTTTATCCCGTGCTCGACCCCCGCATCAACACGAGAGTCGGTGCCAACGTATGACCATCAACCAGATCGCGACCCCGCCGGCCGGCCCGGCCGCAGAGGCAACGCCCGCTGTAAGCCACCGTCCACCGCGGACCCCGCGCCCCCACGGTGCGCAGGGACTTCTCACCAGGCTGCGCTCGGCGCTGCGCACTCCCGGCCTCCTCCTCGCCTGGGCCGTCATCGCCGTGGTGATCCTCTGGGCGGTGGTGCCCGGACTCTTCACGAGCTACAACCCCATCTCCGGCGTCCCGGCCGAGAAGCTGCAGGCCCCGAGCCTCGCGCACCTGTTCGGCACCGACGCCCTCGGCCGTGACCTGCTCGCCCGCATCATCTACGGCGCCGTGCACTCACTGTCCGGTGCCTTCCTCGCCGTCTCGGTCGGCCTCGTCGCCGGCAGCGCCATCGGCGTGATCGCCGGCTCCGCCGGCGGCATCCTGGATGACATCCTGATGCGGGTCGTCGACGTCCTGCTGTCCATCCCCGGCCTGCTGCTGTCGCTGAGCATCATCATCCTGCTCGGCTTCGGCACCACGAATGCGGCCATCGCCGTCGGTATCGGCAGCATCGCCGCCTTCGCCAGGCTCTCCCGCTCCGAGGTAGTGCGGGTGCGCCGCACCGACTACATCGAAGCCTCCTTCGGCAGCGGGGGGAAATACGCCCACGTGCTGCTCCGCCACGTGCTGCCGAACTCCCTGAACGCCGTCATCGGCTACGCCGCGCTGCAGTTCGGGGTCGCCATCCTCGCCATCTCCACCCTCGGCTTCCTCGGTTACGGTGCCCCGCCGCCCACCCCGGAATGGGGCCTGCTGATCGCCGAAGGACGCAACTATGTGGCGACCTCCTGGTGGCTGACCACCCTGCCCGGCCTGGTCGTAGTGGTTGTGGTTCTCGCCGCAAACCGAATTAGCGTGTCGCTCGGAAAGAGGAAGTCATGACCGCCACCCCCATCCTCTCTGTCCGGGATCTCAGCATCTCCTACCGCAGCCGCGGCACCGACACCACGGTGGTCCATAACGTGGGCTTCGACATCGGCAGCGGCGAAGTTGTGGCCGTGGTTGGCGAATCCGGCTCCGGCAAAACCACCACAGCGCAAGCCGTCATCGGGCTGCTCGCCGACAACGGCCGCGTCGATTCCGGCAGCATCCTGATCAATGGCACCGACATCGCCCACTGGTCACCGAAGCAGCTGCAGGACGTGCGCGGACGCCGCATCGGGCTCATCCCGCAGGACCCGCACAACTCTCTCAACCCGGTGAAAACCATTGGCGCGAACCTTGCAGAGGTCTTGCGCATCCACCGGTACGGGCCGGCGCCGCTCATCCGCTCCCGGGTGATCGAACTGCTCGAGCGGGTCGGTATCCCCGAGGCGTCGCTGCGGGCCAAGCAGTATCCGCATGAATTGTCCGGCGGGATGAAGCAGCGGGTGCTTATCGCCAGCGCCATCGCCCTGCAGCCCGAGCTGATCATCGCTGATGAAGCCACCAGCGCCCTCGACGTGACCGTGCAGCAGCACATCCTCGACCTGCTCGACGACCTGCGCGAGGAACTCGGCACCGCGATCCTTTTTGTCACCCACGACCTCGCCGTGGCCGCCGATCGCGCCTCGCGCATCCTGGTGATGAAGGACGGGCGTGTCCAGGAGCAGGGCCCGAGCGCCGAGCTGCTGGCGAACCCCACCACCGACTACACCCGCAAACTGCTCAGCGACGCCCCGTCGATGGCCGTCCGCGACCGTGACTCCCGTCCGGCCACCCGCGCCCTTGCCGGCACTGCACCGGCCGTTATCACCGTGGAGAACCTGGTGCAGGACTTCGCCCGCGGCCGCGGCACCTTCCGCGCCGTCGACGATGTCTCCTTCACCGTCGCCCGCGGGACTACCCACGCGATCGTCGGCGAATCCGGTTCGGGCAAAACGACCGTCGCCCGCGCCGTCGCCGGATTCCGCAAACCCACCGGTGGCAGCATCCGCATCAACACCACGGATGTCACCGCGTTGAAGCGCGAACCGCTTCGGCAGTTCCGGCGGTCCGTGCAGCTGGTTTACCAGAACCCTTTCAGTTCGCTCGACCCGCGCCAGAGCGTCGCCTCGATCGTCGCGGAACCGTTGAAGAACTTCGACATCGGCGATGCCGCAAGCCGGGCGGCGACCGTGGCAGAATTCATCGACCGTGTCGCTCTTCCGGCGTCCAGCCTCACCCGGCTGCCCCGAGAGCTGTCCGGCGGCCAGCGGCAACGCGTCGCCCTCGCCCGTGCGCTGGTGCTGCACCCCGAGGTGGTTGTGCTCGACGAGGCCGTCTCGGCGCTGGACGTGACCGTGCAGGCGCAGATCCTCCGCCTGCTCGAGAAGCTACAGGACGAGCTCGGCCTCACCTACCTGTTCATCTCGCACGACCTTGCCGTGGTGCGCCACATCGCCGACACCCTGTCGGTGATGCAGCGCGGACGTATCGTGGAGAGCGGCACGGCAGATGCCGTCTTCGACTCCCCCGGCGACGAATACACCCGCGAACTACTCGAGGCCATCCCGGGACGGCGCCTTGTCCGCACGGGATCCTCCGCCGGCGCAGGAAAGGGGCTCTCCCGATGAGCACCAAACGCCTCGGATTTTTCACCCGGGTTCTCGACGACACCACGGCAGAGGAACGCTACCGTTTCGCGGTCGAACAGATCCAGGCCGCCGAACGGGTCGGGTTCGACTCCGCCTGGGTGGCCCAGCACCACTTCCACCGGGCGGAGGGCGGCCTGCCCTCGCCGCTGGTGTTCCTCTCCTATGTCGCGGCGGTCACCTCCAGCATCCGCCTCGGCACCGGCATCATCACGCTGCCGCTGGAGAATGCGCTTCGGGTGGCCGAGGATACTGCCGTGCTCGACGCGCTATCCGGCGGACGCCTCGAAGTGGGTGTCGGTAGTGGTGGGACGCCCTCCACTTTCACCGGGTTCGGTCTCGAACTCGGCGACCGCGCGGACGCCTACAGCGACAACCTGCGCATCATCCGCGACGCATGGGCCGGCAATATCATCGGCCACCCAGACAACACCCTGTACCCACCGGCGAACGGTCTGGGCCAGCGCGTCTGGCAGGCCACCTTCTCGGCCGCGGGCGGGCGCCGCGCCGGGCTGGCCGGCGACGGCCTGATGCTCTCCCGCACCCAACCGCGCAGTGTCGACGCCCCCAACGCGCACCTCGACGACCTCCAGAATCCCATCATCGACGCGTATCTGGATGCGCTTGCCTCCGGGACGGAACCGCGCATTGTCGCCTCGCGCACCCTGTTCGTCTCCGACGACCGCGACAGCGCCCTCGGCTACGCCGAGGCGGGGCTGCGAACGGCAGCGGTCGGGATGCGCCGGTCCGGGCATATCCTGCCGAGCGACACCCTGGCCGATCTCATCCGGGGACTCGACACCCATGTCGGCACCACCGAGGACGTCCTGGAGACCCTGTCGAAGGATTCGGCGCTGGCCCGCGCCACCGACCTCACCTTCCAGGTGCATTCGGTGGATCCGCCGCACGCCGAGATCCTGCGGTCCCTCGAGCTAACCGCGACCACGGTGGCTCCCGCACTCGGCTGGGTCAACACCACTATCCAGCACGCCGCCAGCTGACTTTTTTCTCACCACTTCCCCACCGGCCCACAATTGAAGGACACCGATGACAACATCAACCATCTCCCCTCCCGACATCATCGACCAGTTCCTGGGAACCGCCGCCGCGGCGACCCTGGCCGAAGTGCGTGACTCCCGCCCCGATGCGCGCGCCAACGCGCAGCGCAGCTTCGACGCCCTGTTCTCGCCGGTCGACGACAGCGAGATCAGCATCGCCGAGCGCTGGGCAATTGCGGCCTTCGCCGTCGGCCTGCACGGCGAAGACGTTCTCGGACCCTACTATTTCGCCAAGTACGCCGCCCTCGGCGCGCTGCCCGCCGAGTCGGAAGCGCTCGGCGCGCAGGTCGCCGCCGGCCGCACGTCCGGCCCGTACGGGACCTACCGCGAGGTGAACCTGGCCAAGGAGAGCACAGACGGCCTGCGTTTCACCGTGCCGGCAGCGGAGCGCGAAGTTCTCGGCGAACGTCTGACCGCCGCCCTCGAACACGCACACCTGTTGGTGTTCCGCCCGCGGGAGTCCAGCCCGGAGGCCCTCGACGCCCTGCTGGCCGCCGGCTGGTCGACCACCGGGATCGTTACCCTTTCCCAGCTCATCGCCTTCCTCGCCTTCCAGGTGCGGGTTGTGCACGGCCTCGCCACACTTGCCAGAGACATCCAGGACGGATCCAACCGATGAGCACAGACAGCTCCCTCACCACAACCACCACTACCTACCCGGACCTGAACCGGCCGGAAGCCTTCACCCAGGCGCAGCTGAGCTGGGTTCCGTGGTTGCCGCCGCTGCCGATCGAAGAGTTCACCGACCGGCACTGGACCGGACTGACCGACCGCCGCCGCGCCGAGAGCCCGTACTTCGCGCTTCTCGCCCGCGATCCTGAGATCCTCGAAGCGCGCACCAAAACCGACAACGACATCTTCTACAACACCCGTGGTGGCCTTCCGCGCGCGGACCGTGAGCTGTCCGCGACCAGCGCAAGCCGCCGGAACGGCTGTGTGTTCTGCGCCTCGGTGCACTCCCGCTTCGCCAGCCACTACGCCAAACGCGACGCCGACGTGCAGCGCCTTCTCGACGAGGGTGTCACCGCGAAGCTCGATCCGCGCTGGGACGCGATCGTGGCAGCCTCCGTCGCCCTCACCGACACTCCCCTGGCCTTCGACGGTGACAACATCGCCGAACTGCGCGCCAACGGATTGGGCGACCTCGAAATCGCCGACGCCATCCACGGCGCCTCGTTTTTCAACTGGGCCAACCGCCTGATGCTCTCGCTCGGTGAACCGCAGGCTCCGGACGAGACCCCCGCCGCCAGCGCCTGAGTGTTACCGGGTCGAGCGCGCCGCCAGCACACCGGTGGCGCGCTCGACAAGGGTGGCGGCCGATACCGGCTCTGCTCCGCCGAGTGCCGGGTCACCGAGTATTTCCGCCGCCACGCCGTGGACGGGGTCTGCCAGCAGGATGAGGTCGGCGGCCGTCAACGCTTCAACCGTGAGGATGCTGCGCACCAGCGGAAGCATCCGCTCCAGCTGCTGCAGGGCCAGCGGCCCGTGGGCCGAATGGTCCTCGACCTCGTCGGACAGGCTGGTACCCAACAGGGTGACCGGGTTGGCGAGGTGGCGTACCTCCGCGAGTTGTGCGGATGCGGAGTACCAGAGCAGTCCGGGCACCCGTGCGGTTCCGGCCCGGCGAAACGGTCCCTGCAGCCGGGACAGGACGGCCAGCCGGCGCTCGCTCGCGCCGGCGACGGAGGCCAGCGCTACCCGCAGTGATTCGAGGGCGAGGGCCAGGTCAACCGACTGGAAGTTGCCGCCCGAGATGAGCCGTCCACTGGTGATGTCCACCAGCGGGTTGTCGTTGCGGGCGACCAGTTCGTTTTCCGCCTGCGCGGTGGCCGAGGCCACGGCGGAGGCGAGGGCGCCGTGCAGCTGGGGAGCCGACCGGACGGACACATGGTCCTGGGTCGAGATGGCCGCTCCGTCCACGGTCGGGGCAAGCACGGCGCTGCCGGCCAGGCCCGCGAGGATGCGTGCCGCCGAAAGCCCCTGTTCGAGCGAGCCGCGGGCGATCGCCACCGCCGGGTCGAAGGGGCTCGGGTTTCCGCCGGCACCGTGCAGGCGGAACGCCTGCAGCGACAGCGCGACGATCGAATCCGCCAGCGGCGGTACCGCGGCGGCATCACCGAGCAGCAGGGCTCCGACACCGGCGGTGTAGGCGTTGGAGCTCATCGACGCGAGGCCCTCCTGGGCCTCGAGCGGGAGGGGTTCCAGACCGGCGGCGGCCAGCGCGGCGGCGCCGGGCACAATAACGCCGTCGAGAAATGCCTCGCCCTCCCCGAGCACAACGGCGGCGACCGCGGCCAACTGGACGAGGTCGGCGGCACCGACCGAACCGGTGCGGCGCACCAGGGGCTCAACACCCCGGTTGAGGAGCTGGCGGTAGAAGTCGGCCAGCTCGGGGCGCACCCCGGAGCCGCCGCGGGTGAATCCCGACAACCGCCCGAGGATAAGGGCGCGCACCTGGTCACGCGGTAACGGGTCGCCGAGGGCGGCATTGTGGTTGCGGATCACCCGGCGCTGGAAGGCCGCGATGGCATCGTCCGCCACGGCAATGTTGCGGTCGGCTCCCAGTTCACGGTTCAGCCCATACACCCCGACCCCGGCGCGCAGCTGGGCCTCAACGATGTCGCGGGATGCCCGCAGTCGTTCGGCGACCCCGGGCGCAAACTCGACGGGGGCGCCATCGCGCGCAACGGCGGCGACTTCGGCGATGGTCAGTCGCTCGTCACCGAGGATGACGGCCGCGGGCAGGTCAGAAGTCATTGAGGTTCGCGCGCAGTCCGCCGTCGCCGAGTTCGGTGCGCAGCAGTCCGCGACGACGCAGCGCCGGAACCAGCGGGTCGAGTGTGCGGTGCACGTGGGCGGGGTGCACCTGCCCGGTGAACAGGAATCCGTCTCCGCCGACCGCGTCCGCCAATTCGCCGAGCTGTTCGGCGACCTCGTCGCCGGAGCCGATGATGGCCAGGCCGTCCTTGTTGGCCCTAGCCTGCAGGATCTCACGCAGGGTGGAGCCGGCCGGGGCGCTTTTCACAAAGTTGTCGAGGGTGCCCTGGTTGCTGTTGGTGGTGAGCTCCGGCAGCGGAGCATCCAGGTCGAATTTTTTGAAGTCGACACCGGAGAGGTAGGACACCCCCTGTAGTGCCTCGTCGATGCTGGCCTGCGTCAATTCGCTGCGGCGGGCCCGCACCGAGGCGCTTTCTTCGCCGTTGGCGGTGAGGATCGGGTTGACCACAAACAACACCGTGATGCTGTCTGGATCGCGGCCATGGGCGGCGGCGACGCTGCGGATGCTGTCCCGGTGGGCTTTCATCCGCTCGGGGGTGCTCGCGAGCGCGAGGATCACGTCGGAGTTGCGTCCGGCGAAGTCCTGGCCTTTGCCCGAGGCGCCGGCTTGCACCATCACTGGCTCTTCGCTGAGCGGTGCGGTGTTGAGGGGCCCGCGCACCTGGAAGAACTCCCCCCGGTGGTCGATGGTGTGCACCTTGCTGAAGTCGGCGAAGACGCCGGCCGCGGTGTCTTCCAGCACGGCGCCGGCATCCCAGCTGCGCCAGAGTTTGCGCACCACCTGCACCCACTCCTCCGCGCGGTCGTAGCGAAGGTCGTGTTCGATCTGCTTGTCGAGGCCGTAGTTCTGGGCGGCGAGGTCGCTTCCGCTGGTGACCACGTTGAACCCGAGGCGGCCGTCGGCGAAATGCTGCAGCGTCGCCAGCAGGCGCGCGGCGGTGAACGGCTCGTAAAACGAGGCGCTCAGGGTGGGGACGATCCCGATTTTGGATGTGGCGGCCAGCAGGTAGGGCACCAGCGGGAGCGGGTCGTGTTTGGGCACAAACCGGGCGTTGGCGAGGTTGACCTCGGCGGTTCCGCCGTAGGTGTCCGGCACGGTGACGCCGTCTTCGATGATAAACAGGTCGAGTCCGCTGGCTTCGAAGTGGGCGGCGGCATCCTGGTAGATGCGCGGCTTCTTCCAGTCGTAACCGATGCCGTAGGTGGGATCCCCCCAGCCCTGGACGCCGAAACCAGCACCGAGGAACCAGCCGAAATGCTGCAGTGCCATCAGGAATGCTCCCCGATGCCGAGCGAGTCGAGCCACACCGGGTTGAACGCCTTGCTGAGGTAGTTGCCGCCGCCGTCCGGGGCGATGACCACGATGAGCGCACCGGGTTCCGTGCTGGCGGCGATGTTGAGGGCGACGGAGATGGCAAGGCCGGAGGAGGGACCGAGCAGCAGTGCTTCCTGGCGGGCGAGCCGGTTGACGGTCTCGTAGACCACACGATCGCTGACTACCCGGATCTCGTCGGCGACGCCGGCGTCGAAGATGCCGGGCCAGTGAGAGCTCGGCCAGTTGGTGCCGACCCCGTCGACAACGATGGTGCCGGGCTGCTGGCCTCCGTAGGTCGAGCCGGTCGGGTCGACACCGATCACTTTCACGGCACCGTCGCTCGCGTCTTTCAAAAATCTGCCGGTGCCGGTGATGGTACCCCCGGTGCCGATGCTGGCGACGAAGTGCGTCACCGCCCCGGCGGTCTGTTTCCAGATCTCGGGGCCGGTGGTGAGGTAGTGGGCGCGGGGGTTTGCGGCGTTGTCGTACTGCGAGGAACGCCAGGCGCCGGGAATCTCGGCGGCGATGCGGTCGGCAACGGCGCGGGCGTTATTGGGGTCGTCCGGTGCAGCATCCCAGTCGGCTTCGACAAGGCGGGCGCCGTAGGCGAGCAGGATGGCGCGCTTCTCATCAGAGATGGAAGCCCCGTGGATGATGACCACCGGGTGCCCGGTAAGTTGCCCGACCAGGGCGAGGCCGATCCCGGTGTTGCCGGAGGTTGACTCCACAATGGTGGCGCCGGGGGCGAGTTCGCCGCTGGCCTCGGCGGTGCGGATGATGCTGAGGGCGACCCGGTCTTTGGCGGAGCCGCCCGGGTTGCGGCTCTCCAGCTTCACAAAAACGCGCCCGGGAAGCCCCGCGGTGAGGTGTTTCAACTCGACTAGCGGGGTATTGCCGATGAGGTCCGTCACCGACTCGAGGACGGGAGCCTCGATGCGGCTGGCCGTCGCCAGCAGGGTGGCCGAGGGAGCGGTGTGCGCGACACCGCGGGCGCGCGGGGACTCCGCCGTACGGGGGGAAGGTTTCAGGGTCTGGCTCACAGCACTCGTCGCTTTCTGTTGTGCTGTGAGACTAGACCCGATACCCGGCTCACTTCTCAAGGTTGCCGCGTATTACAGCTGGCGCAGCGCAGCATCCGTCATTGTGACCGTCGCCTCACCACCCGGCCAACCGCTCCGCGGGGACCGGCGCCTCCGCCGATACGGCCGGCCGGGTTGGTGGTCGTGGCGGGGATGTTTAGGAGACGACCTCGTTGAGCTTGCCGGTGGCGACGTCGAAAACGAAGCCGCGAATCGACTCCTTCAGCGGGATGAACGGGCTCGCCTTGATGCGGTTGATCGACTGGGTGACGTCTTCGGCCTCGTCGACAAACGCTTCAGCCGCCCAGGCGGGACGCTGGCCGGTCTCATCAAAGATCGACTTCTTAAAGCCGTCGTCGGTGAAGGTCAGCATCCCGCAGTCGGTGTGGTGGATGAGGATGATCTCCTGGGTGCCGAGCAGGCGCTGGCTGATGGCGAGGGAGCGGATCTCGTCTTCGGTGATGACACCGCCGGCGTTGCGAATGACGTGGGCTTCGCCCTCGCCGAGGCCGAGCACACCGTAAACGTTGATGCGGGCGTCCATGCAGGCGACCACGGCGATGTGTTTCGACGGCGGAAGGGGAAGGGGCCCGGTGAAGGAGTCCACATAGTTTTGATTGTTGGCGAGGAGTTCGTCGGTGACGCTCATAAGATTTGTGCCTTCCGGTGGGTGAATGCGTCTGCATTGCCTCTGCCAGCCTGTGCTCGTTGCCGTCGCAATTCGCCGTTTGTTACACAATTCGGCGCTACGTTTCAGAATGTTTCTGCGATCCAATCCGCTTGGGCCGCGGCGACGAATGTGCGCACCCCTGCGTGCGAATCCGTGCGGTCGACACCACAACACGCGTTGTTGGGCCATCTCGTCAATAGCTGAGTCTCCAGAAGAAACAGAGTGCACATTGGCGTAACCGAAGTGGCCGACGCGAGCGCACGTTCGTAGGCTCGTAACCGTCAACACCACCGTGGCGTACCCAAGCGGACTAAGGGAACGGTTTCATATACCGTCATTTCGCAGGTTCGAATCCTGCCGTCACGTCGAGAAGAAGCATCCGGAAGGATCGCAAAAAGCGACGGAAAGTGCTCAGCCGAACGGCAGCAGCTTCTCGAAACAGACGCTGTCTGTGACGGCTTCGTAACCACGGAAGTACGGGATCGGCCGGTAGCCGAGGGCTTCATACATTCGGATCGCCGGAACCTGCAGCACACCGGTATGCAGCACGATGGAATTCACACCGTCCTGCCGGGCGATGGTCTCCAGCTCAGTCATCAGGATGCGGGCGATACCGCGACCGCGGTGCGTTGCGGCGACGATCACGCGTTTGACTTCGAGGGACCCCTCGTAGGGGCGAAGCACGGCGTGGCCCACGGCGCGCTCGCCGTCGAAGGCCAAAACGGTGGCGACAACGTCGTCCGGATCCAGGAGAAGAACCTCCTCCATCCGCTCGGTAACGTCGGGCCTGGCCTTGGCCGCGAGGTCGGCATACAGCAGTGTCATTTCGGCGTCCATCTCGTCGCGAAGCGCGACCGCACGGGGGTCGCTCCACGCGACACGCGCGAGGGTCACCGGCGGATGTTGGACTGAAATAGGCACGGTGGACTATCTTATCCGACGCCGGCGGCACTCCTCACCAGCACCGCTCGCCGCCGTCCGCCGCCCAGTGGCACAACCCCGGTTATGCTGGGCCTCGATGAGTACGTATGGCGGTCTGCTGAAAACACCGGGGGTCGCCCGGCTCATCGCCGCGCAACTGACGGCGCGGTTCCCGAACGGCATGATCTCCCTCGCCTTCCTGCTGCACATCGAACAGGTCACCGGCTCCTACGGCGCGGCCGGCCTTGTGCTCGCCGCGACGAGTATCGGGCAGGCCATTGCCGGGCCCCTGACCAGCCGCTGGATGGGAGTGTGGGGCATGCGCCGCGTGCTCACCCTCACCATGCTGGTCAGCGCGTCCGCCATCGCCTCCATCGCCCTGGTCGTGATGACCGTGCCGGTGTACATGCTGGTCGGGTTTCTGGTCGGCCTCAGCACCCCACCGGTGCAGTCGGCGGTACGCACCATCTACCCGAAGCTGGTCCCCTCAAAACAGCTCACCCCACTTTTTTCTTTGGATGCTTCAGCGCAGGAGATCATCTGGGTCGCCGGCCCCGTGCTGACAACCTTCGTCGCGATCCAACTCAGCACCGTCACCGCGATCCTGATCGCCCTCACCTTTTTGATCGGCGGTGGGGTGTGGTTCATCCTCTCCCCCGAGGTCGGCCGGGTGCGTATCCCGCGCAGCCGCCGCAAGATCGGCAAGGTGCTCACCAAGCGCGCCGTACTGCTGTCGACGATCACCGGTTTCCTGCTGCTCGGCGCCTGCTCCGCCGTGGAGGCCGCCGTTGTCGCGGCGTTTGGCCACGGCGGTTCGGAGTCCGGCCTCATCCTCGCCCTGTTCGCCGTCGGTTCCCTGATCGGCGGCCTGTCCCTCGGCCACCTGCCGGTCGGTCCGTGGTCGATGGCCCGGCGTATGTTCGGCGTTTTTGTGGGCATCGCCCTGGCGCTCGGCTCGCTCAACTTCTGGTGGCTGGCACTGTCACTGCTGATCGCCGGGGTGGGTATCGCTCCCGCCTTCGCCGTAATGTCGGCCATCGTCACCGCCAGCGTCAAGTTCAGCGACACCGCGGAGGCCTACGGCTGGGTGGGAACGGGCCAGCTGATGGGTGCGGCCCTCGGCTCGGCCCTTGCCGGCATCCTGATCGACCTGAATGGCGCGCGCGGCGGATTCTTCGTCGCGGCGGCCTTCGCCTTTTTCGGGTTTGTGGTGCCCACGGTGTTCCGACGCTGGCATCCCGACCTGCGCGGCCGGGATTCCAGCCCGATCCCCGACACCGAGCCGGTTGCCGTCCAGCCGAGCTGAGCTGGGCCGAGCTGAGCTGAGAGCTCAGCCCGTCACGATGAAATGCCGGATCGGGGCGAGTCGTGTGGTGAGGGCAGCCGCGAGGCCACCCTCGATCCCGGCCTCGCAGAGACTGGCCGCGAGGTGGGCCACCAGCGCGTCATATTGCTCACCATCGAGTGAGAATGGATGCTCCGAGGTTCCCAGCCGGCGCGGCGCATACTGGTCGACGCAGCCGAGCGCCGCGGTGGCGAAAGCCCGGTTGTGGGCAGCGACGGCCGCCGGGTCGAACCCGGCGAAGGCGCCGGCCAGCGACGCATCCGCCAGCACCAGCTCGGTGAATCGGGAGATCGCACCCCGGATCGAGGTGACCCGCGATCCCGTGCTCATTTCCGGCACGCCGATGGACGTCCTGACCCCTGCGGCGGCATCTGTGGCGCTCACGGTTCTCCTGTGGGAACGCTCCGGTAACTCCCATCGAGTAGGAAGTTGCGCTCCCTCCCACCCAACCATCATGGGCTACTGGATGTCACTACCGAGAGTTGCTGGCTTCCGCCGCCGTTGTGCCGGGCTTCCGCCATACTTCTACCCCGTCGCTACCGTGACTCCCTCACCGGCACACCGCGGTCAGCGCAGGGGCTTCAGCGCCGCTGCGAGCGTGTCGAGTTCTGCCAGGACGTTGGTGAGGATCGCCGCACCCTTGTCATTCGGGCTGTACACCCCCTCGGCGACGGATGCCCCGGCGAACGGCAACTCAATATTGGCGCCCGTTTTGATCAGCCCCACGGTGGTCATCGCCGGCTCGAAGGCCGAGACGCCCCGCGAGCCGCCGGACACCCCGCCGTAACTGACGAACCCGACGGGTTTGCGCCACCATTCCTGGCTGAGGAAGTCGAGCGCATTTTTCAGCGGTGCGGTGAAACTGTGGTTGTACTCCGGGGTGACAAAAATGAACGCGTCTGCAGCATCCACCCGCTCACTCCACGCGATCGTGTGGGCCTTGGTGTACTGGCGCAGTCGCGGGTGGTTCGGCTCGTCCATAAACGGCAGGTTGATCTCGGCAAGGTCGGCGAAGTCGATGTCGAAGGTGCCGTGCTTCTCCGCCTCCGCGGCGACCCACCGGGCGATGGGCAGGCCGATGCGACCCGGGCGAACACTGGCAACAACAATCATGAGTTTCGACATGCGTTGAATATAGACCGTGGAACTATGGAGGTATGACTGAACCGTTCTCGCCCGTACTGGAGCTGTCCGACGGCAACACGATCCCGCAGCTTGGCCTCGGTGTCTACAAGGTGGAGGATGCCCTCGCTTCGACGCTTGTCGCCGGGGCCATCGAGCTTGGCTATCGCCACATCGACACCGCCGCCCTCTACCTCAACGAGCGCGGTGTCGGCCAGGGTGTCCGCGCCTCCGGTATCGCGCGGGACGACCTGTTCGTCACCACCAAGGTGTGGAACGACCACCACGGCTACGACAACACCCTGCGCGCGTTTGATGAGAGCCTCGAGCTGCTCGGTATGGACTACGTCGACCTCTACCTGATCCACTGGCCGGCGCCCGGCCGCGACCTGTACCGCGAGACCTGGCGCGCCCTCGAGAAGTTGCAGGCCGACGGCCGCACCCGCTCGATCGGGGTCAGCAACTTCACCGTGCCACATCTCGAGCGGCTGCTCGCCAGTACGAGCACGGTGCCGGTTATCAACCAGGTCGAGCTGCACCCTTGGCTGCCGCAGGCCGAGGTGCGCGCGTTCGACGCTGCCCACGGCATCCAGACGCAGTCCTGGTCACCGCTGGCCCGCGGCCGGGTGCTCAACGACGCCACGCTCGCCGGTATCGGCGCCAAACACGGCAGGTCCCCCGCGCAGGTGGTGCTGCGCTGGCACCTGCAGCAGGGTCTTGTGGTGATCCCCAAGTCGAACTCGCTTGGACGCATCCGTGAGAATTCCGAGGTCTTCGATTTTGATCTGGATGCTGCTGACCTCGAGCTCATCGCGACCCTCGAGTCCGGCATCCGCACCGGTTCGAACCCCGACGAGGTCAATTAGGCACCGAGCAAGCACGATGAGGATGCACAGCGACGAAGTCGCCATCAGCACAGCGCTGGTGGCGGAACTCGTGGCCTCCCAGTTTCCGCACTGGGCGGCCCTGCCCCTTCGCCGCGTGTCCTCGGCCGGCACTGACAATGCCGTCTTCCGGCTTGGCGACTTCCTCGCGGTACGCCTGCCCCGCATACCGTCAGCTGACGGCCAGGTGGTGCGCGAGCAACGATGGTTGCCCATCCTCGCCCCGCAGCTTCCGCTGCAGATCCCCACACTCGTGGCCGTCGGTGCGCCGGGTGAGGGGTATCCCTGGGCTTTCGGGATCTACTCCTGGATCAGCGGGGACACCGCTGTCCCCGATCGGATCGACGATCCGCTGCGTGCCGCAGCGACGCTGGGCGAATTTGTTGCCCGGTTGCGCAGCATCCCCGTTGCGAACGATGCCCCACTCGCCGGCCGCGGCGTTGGCCTCGCCGTGCGGGATGAGCGGGTTCACCGCGGCATCGCTGCGCTAGCCGGATTGTTCAATCCCGACGCCATGCTCAACGTCTGGACGGACGCCCGTGCGCACCCGCCGTGGACGGACCCTCCGGTCTGGGTCCATGGGGACCTCAACTCCGGCAACATCCTCGCCAGCGCCGGACGCCTCAGCGCCGTCATCGACTTCGGCGGGATCGGATGCGGCGACCCGGCCGGGGATGCACTGGCAGCCTGGGCGTACTGCGATGCCGGCAATCGACAGGCGTTCCGGGATGCCGCGGGCTTCGACGACGCCACCTGGGCACGCTCGCGGGGTACCGCGTTGGATTTCGCGGTCACCGCGCTGCCCTATTACCGGCGCAGCAACCCGGGGCTCGCCGCTGTCGCGTATCGCACAATCACACAGCTGCTCGCCGACCGCAGCTAGCGGCACTACTGCGCAGGGGCGCTGATTGTAATTTTCCCGCTTCGCAGCGCCGCGGCGAGGCAGTCGGCCAGCCGGAAAGCATCCGCTTCCGTCGCACCGGACACCAACTGGAGGGCAAGTTGCGACGACGGCAGGTCCGCGCTCTGGATCGCCATTGAGACACTCGGATCCTCCGAACAGTCCGCCGTCGACTCAGATCGCGGGTCTTCCACGGTGACACTCCAGCCGGTGCCCGGGCCGTCGACGCTGCCCAACGGCACCGTAGGCGATGCCGCGCACCCAGCGAGGAGGACACCGAGCGGAAGCAGGATCACCGGGGACACGCGAAGCGCCATCACCGTTTATTGCCCACTGGCCTCGGCCGGGTCCGTTGCCAGCTCCTCACCGTCTCCGTGTGCTCGCTTCGCAAGGCCTACCGTGACAACCGGGAAGAACTGGTGCTGTTCGACCACGTCCACGTCCGCAACCGAGGTCGGGACCGCTTCCACCAGGTCTTCGCGAGCGATCCGAGCGGGCAATACCGTGTAATCCTCAGCATCCGTCATGGCTTCATCCCAGCACAATTCGAGGGATGTGTAAACAGCGGCGACGGGTCGCTGCGTTGCAACGGCAGCGTTACAGCCAGCGCTCCGCGACGTGGTCGGCAACAATGCGGCGGATGGTGCCGGAGTGACTGCGCAGCACGAGGCTCTCGGTGCGGATGACCGGGCCCATCCGGCGAACTCCGGCGACGAGGCCGCCGTCGGTCACCCCGGTCGCAACGAACATGGCGTTGTCACCGCTGACGAGGTCGTTGGCCTCGTAGATCTTGGTGATGTCGAGCCCGGCGTCGATGGCGCGCTGGCGCTCGGTGTCGGTGCGCGGCATCAACTTGCCCTGGATCAGGCCGCCGAGTGCCTTGACCGCACAGGCGGTGACGATGCCCTCGGGGCTCCCGCCGATTCCCACACAAATGTCGATGCGGCTCTCGTAGCTCGCTGCGTTGATTCCACCGGCGACGTCCCCGTCGAGAAGCAGGCGCGAACCGGCGCCGGCCTCGCGGATCGCCTGGATCAGCGGCAGGTGCCGCGGGCGGTCGAGCACGGCCACGGTGATCTCGGACACGTCTTTGTCCAGCGCCCTGGCGAGAGCACGAATGTTGTCGCCGATGGGTCGTTCGATGTTGATGACCCCGTGGCCTGCCGGTCCGGTGACGATTTTGTCCATGTAGAAGACGCTGGACGCATCGAGCATGGTGCCGCGGTCGGAGACGGCAATGACGGAGACGGCCTCCTGGCGACCGGCAGCCGTCAGGCTGGTCCCGTCGATCGGGTCGACGGCGATATCGCAGGACGGACCAAATCCGGTGCCGACGTGCTCCCCGTTAAAAAGCATCGGTGCTTCGTCTTTTTCGCCCTCGCCGATCACAACAACACCGTCGAAGGCGACGGTGGCGAGGAACGCGCGCATGGCGTCGACGGCGGCACCGTCTGCGGCGAGCTTGTCGCCCATCCCGATAAACGGGTAGGCGCGGATCGCGGCGGCTTCGGTCGCCCGCACCAGCTCCATACCGAGGTTGCGGTCGGGCTGCAGCGGCAGCAGCGCGTGGGCGGAGGTGAGCAGGTTGGAAGTCATAACGGGGTCGATTCTGCTCGTGTCGATTCGGGTGGTGTGCCGGCGTCGGCCGGCGGGCTGAGGCGCCCAAGTGCACCGAGGGCGAACTCGTAGGCAGCATCCCGCCAACGTGCATCGAAAGCGAGCACGTCGTCGCCGTTGCTGCGGGACACCGGAAGCTGTTCGGTGAGCGCGTCGAGGATGGCGCCGCGCAGCTCCGTGTTGATGTTGATTTTGCCGAGGCCGGCCGAAATGGCGCGGCGCAGGTCGGCGTCCGACAGCCCGGATGCGCCGTGCAGCGCGAGCGGAACCCGCGACTGCGTGCGGATGCTGTCGATCAGCGGCCAGTCCAGCTCGGGGGTTCCGACATATTTGCCGTGCACATTGCCCACCGAGGTAGCGAGCAGGTGTGCGCCGGAGAGCAGGACGTACGGTGCAACGAGCTCCGGGTTGGTTTTACCGGCGGATGCTGCGGCGACGGCGAAGGCGCGATCCTCGTCACCCTCGATGCTGCCGAGCTCCGCTTCGATCACGATGCCGCGGTTGTGGGTGAGGTCGCGAACGTGGGCGACGAAGGCGGCGTTGTCATCGAAGGAGAGCTTCGACCCGTCGGCCAGTACCGCGTCTGCACCAGCATCCACGGTCGCCAGGATCAGGTCGAGGTCGGTGGCGTGGTCGAGCTGCACCACAACGGGAACCGACGCCGAGTCGGCAAGACCGCGCAGTGCCCGGGTGAAGCGGGCCCCGTCTGCGGCCGCGGCGGTCTTCGGAGTGACCAGGAGGGTGACACCGCGGCCGTAGGTTTCGGCGGCGGCCACCACAGCGAGGGCGGTGGTGAAGTCGTAGCAGGTGAGCGCGGGAACCGCGGCCCCCTCGGCTACCCGGCTGGCGACGAGTTCGTCGAGACGGGCCCTCATGCGCTGATCCCCACAAGCATCCAGACGAGGTAGGTGATGAGGAAGCCGGCGATGCCGAGGATGGTGGTGAGTACTGTCCAGGTGCGCAGGCCGTCGGCGACCGTGAGGCCGAGGTAACGGGTGACAACCCAGAAGCCGGCGTCGGTGACGTGCGAGAGGCCGAGGCTGCCGAAGCCGACGGCGACGGTGATCAGCGCGATCTGCAGCGGCGAGTAGTCCCCGCCGGTGACGGCGGTGGCCAGCAGTCCGCCGGTGGTGACGATCGCGACGGTCGCCGATCCCTGCGCTGCACGCAGCACGAGCGAGACGATGAAGCCGAGCACCATCAGCGGTACGCCGAGGCTGTCAAGTGTGGAAGCGAGAGCCGCACCGATGCCGCTGGACTGCAGCACCTGGCCGAACACTCCACCGCCGGCTACAACCAGCAGGATGGAGGCGATGGGCGGGAACGAGCTTTCGAAGATCTCGTTGGTCTGGCGCGACGGCCAGCCGCGCTTGACCGGGAGGGCGAAGTAGGCGATACCGACGGCAACGAGCAGTGCGAAGACCGGGGTGCCGATAAACACGCTGAGGCCGTGGGCGAAGGTATCGACGGGAAGCAGCAGGCCGGCGACGGTCCCGGCGAGGATCTGCACGATCGGGATGGCGATCAGCAGGATAATCAGTCCGGCGCGCGGCGGCGCAAGCACGGTGCCCTGCTTGTTGGTGGTGGTGATGATGTTGCTGCTACTGCCGAGTTCCGCGATCTGGGCGGCGACGGAGGGGGCGAGTTCGTAGTCGCGGCGGTTCATCAGGCTGGCGATGAAATAGCAGAGGAACCCGAGTACGGCACAGATGGGCAGGCTGACCAGGGCGACGAGTCCGATGTCTGCACCGAAGACTCCGGCGCCGGCCACGATCCCGGGGTGCGGCGGCACAACCACGTGCACGGTGAGCATCAGGCCGAACATCGGAAGGCCGAACTTGATCGGGTTAAAGCCGGCAACCTTGCTGAAGGCGTACACGATCGGCACCATCACGATGACGCCGACCTCGAAGAAGACGGGGATTGCGACGAGGAACGCGACCACGGTCAGTGCAATGGCGACCCGCTTCGGGCCGAGCACGGTGGTGAAGTGGTCGGCGAGGCTCTGCACTCCCCCACTCACCTCGATCAGGCGACCGAGGATGGCGCCGAGCGCGATGATCAGCGCGACCTTGCCCATGGTGTTCCCGACGCCCGTGGCGACGAGCGTGAAGATGTCACCGAGCGCGATCTGCGCGGAGACCGCGACAAGCACACTGACCAGCAGGAGCGCGATGAACGCGTGGATGCGGAAACGGATAATCAGCAGCAGCAGGACGGCGATCCCGGCCGCGGCGATGCCGAGCAGTACCGGAGTGCTGAGGGCGACCATTGGGACGATCGGGTCTCCCGTCGACAGGTGGATGGAGTGGAGCAGGTTCAACGTCGAGTCCCCTAGAAATCTGTACAGCGCTGTAGCAGTTCAACGCTGACATGGTGGTGCGCGGAAAATCTCCCGCGAGAGTGGTGGATGCTGCGGTGCAGTGGTGCGTGTCGTCCTGCAGTGCCGCTGGTGGGGCGGCGCCTGCTGCGTCCGGGCAAACTTGATTGCCGCCCGGACGCGGCGGACTGGTACTTGTGCTTGGTGCTGGTGCTGGTGCTACTTGGAAGCGTGCTGCGGTGCGACGACTTTGATAACGGCCGAGTCGTCGGCGAAGGCGAGGCCCTGGGTCGCGCCGAGTAGGAAGAGCTGCTCGGCTGCCGAGGCGACCGGGGTGGCGAGGCCGGCGCCGCGCGCTGCCTTGCTGACGATGCCCATGTCCTTAACAAAGATGTCGAGGCGGCTGAGAACCTCAGCACCCTCTTCGTCGTAGGCCTGCAGCATGCGCGGGCCGCGGTTGCCCAGCATAAACGAGCCGGCGGCACCGGCTGCGAGGGTGGAGAGGGTGGATTCGACGTCGAGGCCGAGGGCCTCGGCCAGTGCGAGCGCCTCGGCTCCGGCGGCGATGTGGATGCCGCAGAGCAGCTGGTTGACGGTTTTGAAGGCCTGGCCGTCGCCCGGCTTGTCGCCGATGATGGTCAGGGTTGAGGCGAGAAGGCTGAGCACGGGCTCGGCCTTGGCACGGGCTGCCGGGGATGCTCCAACAACGATCAGAAGGTCGCCCTCCCCCGCACGGACCGGGCCACCGCTGAGCGGCGCGTCGACGAGTTCAACGCTGTGCTCGGCGAGACGGCTGACCACGGATCCGATGCCGTCCATCCCCACGGTGCTGGTGAGGATAACGACGGAGCCGGCGGGCAGCGACGAGGCAATTCCGGTCGCGCCGAACAGGACCTCGTCGAGCTGGGCGCTGTCGCGGACCGCGAGCAGCACAGCATCCACGCCGGCAACGGTTTCAACGGCGGAGCCGAACGGGGTGATGCCGTTCTCGGCGGCGAGGTCGAGGCGCGGCTGTGCGATGTCGAACCCGTGGACGGTCAGTTGTGTGGCGAGACGGGTTGCCATCGGAAGTCCCATGGCGCCGAGGCCGAGGACGGCCACCTTGTAGTCAGTCATTGACGTATCTCCTGTTGGATGGGTGAAGCTGGGGGAAGTGCGAGAAAGGTTCTGGTTACGGGGCGCTGAGCGTCTCGACAACACGGGCGAGCGAATCGTCGTCGCCGACATTGCCGGCAAACACGATGTAGGGGATGCCGATGGCGGGGCCGTCGACGGGCTCCCAGAGCGAGACGATGCCGGGCAGCATCGGCCCGCGAACGATGGCGTGGCGGATGCTGAGTCCGTGGGCCGCAACATCGCTCGAGGTAATGCCCCCCTTGGCGATCACAAAACGCGGCGGGTGCGCTGCGAGGGTCTTCTGCACAACGGCGACAACGGCGGCCGACACCTGGCGGGAAAAGTCGAGGCTCTCGTTCGGGTCGTCGCTTTTCACCAGCAGGCGGCTGGTGTGCACAATCACGTCGCCGGTGGCGAGGTGCCCGGCGATCTGGGCGCTGACCTCGTCGAGGTACTGCTCGGCGGCGGGCACATTGATGACTTTGGTGACGTCGATCTCGATGGTCACGGCGTCCGGACGCTCGACGCGCAGCTGGGCGAGCTGGCGGCTGGTGACCCCGACGTGGGAGCCGACAACGATGAGTCCGCCACCCGTGTTGGTGTGCGAAGCCGGGAATACCTCGGCGGCGGTGAGGGGGTTGTGCTTCTCCTGGCCGATGCGGGCGCGCACAAAGGGCGGACCGACGCGGTAGAGCAGCTTTTTGCCGCGGCTCTCCGATTCAACGAGGCCGAGGGCCAGCAGGCGCAGGTCCTCCTCCGTGACGGCGTCGGCAACGATGGGCGTCGAACCGGTGGCACCGGCGAGCGCGTCTGCCACAGCATCCGCCCCGGCCCGGATGATGTTGAGGTCGAGCACTATGACCTGGTCGGTCGTGAAGCGGCCGGCGGACTTCTCTTCGACCCAGCCGGCGAGGTCGGAGTGTGTGTAGCCGAAGGTGGCGTCTTTGGCGAACTCGGTTTCGGCGACCGGGGTCAGCTCGTCGCCGGAGCGCATGTAGTGGGTTCCACCGATGGTCACGCGGCCGGCGTCGGGGAACGCGGGGACGATGACAACACCGTCGATTCTCTCGCCCGAGATCTCGAGGAGGGTCTCGGCGATGACGTCGGTTTCCAGCGGGTAATGGCCGCGCAGGGTCGAGTCACTTCGGCTGACGAAGGCCAGCGGGGTGTTGCCGGCCGCGGCGGCGAGGGCGTTGACAACGATCTCGCGGTTGCGGGTGGCGGCTTCCGCGGGGTCGAGGCTGCGGGTGTTGGTGAGGACGTAGACCGCGGATGCTCCCTGGGTGAAGGCCCATTCGAAGTCGGCAACGTCCCACTGGGTCAGAACCGGCAGGTTCGAGACGGACTGGGTACCGGTGGGGTCGTCGTCAAGAACCACCAGGATCGTGGCAGTTGTCGACACGATGGCCGCCACGTCGGCGGCGGAGATGGACACGTCGGGAAGGAAGTCCGCGAGAACCTGTCGCTCAATCACTCAATTACTCCTTTGTAAAACGCTGCCAGATGTCAGCTGTCAGACAGCTTAGCCTTTGCAAATCTTTTGTCAAAGTGTTGAGTTCCCGTCGAACTCGTGGTGGCTCCGGGTCACTGCACGGGGACGGGTTAGAGTTGCCGGGACCACACGGGAGCTCCTGCACGGGGCTGAGAGGAAGCGATTACCACGCTTCGACCGTCGAACTTGATCTGGATAATGCCAGCGCAGGGAGAGTGAGGGTGTTATGCCCAGTTCTGATCCGTCTTACCGCACCACGGGCTTTCCGGGATGAAGCGCGCACGCCTGGTGGCGCTGGTCAATCCGCCTACCAGCCAGTACTCGGGCAACTGGTCCAACCCGTTGAGCCGATCCGACTGGCTTCGGGGGTCGTTCTACGCAGACCTCGGGCGACTGCTCGAGCGGGGATGCTTCGACATGGTGTTCCTCGCCGATGCGCTGGCCATCCCGGAGGATGCGAACGGAGACATCGCGACGACCCTGCGCACGGGCGGGAAGGGCGCCATCTATCTCGACCCGATCGTGGGCCTCTCCCATATCGCCGCGGCGACAACTCACCTGGGGCTCGGGGCGACGGTCTCCACCACGTTCCAACCCCCGTTCTCGATCGCGCGGAGCCTGCTCAGCCTCGACCACCTCTCCGGGGGCCGGGTGGCCTGGAACATTGTCACCTCCACCACCGATGCGGAGGCACAGAACTTCGGACGCGACCGAATCCCCGACCGTGTCGCACGCTACAACTACGCCGATGAGGTGGTGCAGTCCGTGATCGACCTCTGGGAGGGCTGGGAGCCGGACGCGCTCACGCTCGATGCCAACCGGCGGCTCTTCGCCAATCCCAGCATGGTGCACCGGGCGCCGCGACGGAACGGTCGCGAAGCGTTGTCCCGCGGTCCGCTGGCGATGCCGCGTAGCCCGCAGGGCCGCCCGGTGCTGATGCAGGCCGGGGCCTCACCGCGCGGCCTCGAATTTGCCGCACGCTGGGCCGAGGTGGTTTTCGCTACAACGAGTTCCGCCGACACCATGCGTTCGCAGCGCGCCGCCCTGCGCGCCCGGGCAGCGGAACTCGGGCGCGACCCGGACTCGATCCTCTACCTGCCCGCCATCCAGCCCATCCTCGGTTCCACCGAAACGGATGCCCGCCGCCGTCTCGAGACCCTGCAGGATTCCCTCGACGCCCACGAGGTGCTGGTGTCCCTCGGTCGGCTGTTGCACGCGAGCCCGCAGGAACTTATTCCCGACGCCTCCGCGGCGATGCTGGTCGCCGCCCACCGGGGTGCCACCGGCAGTGAGGGGTTCGAGCGCTCGATGCTGGAGACCGCGGAGCGGGAGAACCTGACCATCCGTGACCTCGCGTTCCGCCAGGCGCTCAGCCAGTTCAACCGCCAACCGGTCGGGACTCCCGCCCAAGTGGCGGACGAGTTGGAACACCTGCTGGACACGGACGCGGCCGACGGTTTTGTGGTGATGCCCGCGCTCTACCTGACGTCGTTCGACGACGTGGTGAACGGGCTTGTCCCCGAGCTGCAACGCCGCGATCGGATGCGCCGGAGCTACGAGCACAGCACCCTGCGGGACAACCTCCGGCAGTGACCTCGACCGGGCAGCGCTACTTCGGGTTCAGGACGAAGGTGCGGAGGTCTTCGAGGGTCTGGTCCATGTGGCTTTCCATCGCCCGGCGCGCCGCTTCCGCGTCCTGTGACTGCAGCGCATCGAGGATCATCCCGTGCTGGTACAGCGCATGGGCCTGGATCTCGACCACCCTGGAGGTCTGCTCCCGGCGCTCGGCGAGCACCCGGGTGAGCGGCTCGAACATCGCACCGAGGAACACGTTGCCGGAGGCACGGAGGATGACGTCGTGGAAGTCAAGGTCGGCCTGCACAAAGGTGGCCACATCATTGGCCTCGTGGGAGGTACGCATCCGGTGAAGTTCGGCACGCAGGGCATCCATGTCGGCGTCACTGCGGCGCAGGGCAGCGAGCGAGGTCGCCCCGGTCTCGAACAGGCGGCGCACCTCGACGAGCTGCACGGCCACCTCGCTGTCGCTGGTACCGACGGCCGAAACCCGCAGGACGGCGTCGAGCGAGTTCCACTTCGATACCGGGTTCACAAAACTGCCTCGGCCCGATTCGACCCGGACCACTCCCTGCGCCTGCAGGGTTTTGATCGCTTCGCGCACGGTCATCCGGCTGACGTCATGGGTCAGCCCGATGTCGGCCTCGCTGGGGAGCCCGGCGTCGATCGCGAGTTTTCCCTGCACGATCTGCTCGAGAAGATCTTCGGCGACGGTGTCGACGAGGGATTTGCGCGCCATCGGGCTCCTTGGGTGATCAGACAGCAGCTAGCAGTCCACAATCGGAGTTTAGTCACCCCGCGGTGCCCGGTTCACCTCCACCAACGACGGAAGCGGGCGGACGGCCGTTGTGGCCAATCCGCCCGCCCCGCGGGGTGGCTGGCTGTTACTCCTTCTGCTGCTCGAGACTGAGCAGCTTGTTCACGGCGGCATCCGTCGCGGTCAGCGACGATGGCTCCGCGGAGAAGGACATCACCTTGTCCATGGAGTTGGTCATCACGGCACCGATCTCGACGGCCGCCTCAGACAGCGGGAACAGCACCGTGGTTTTGTCGTCGATGTGGGTGGTGAAGGCACTGACGTCGAAGCCGGTCTGGGCGAACTTCTCCTCGGCGATGGTGTCGACCGCGGTGATGGAGGGGAAAACCACTCCGGCTTCAGCGACAACCTGCTGGCATTCGATCGAGCCGAGGTACTTCACCCATTCCCAGGCCGCGCCCTTCTGGGTCGAGGAGACCGAGATTGAGTCGGCTAGCGAGTTGAACGTGCTTGCCCGCTTCCCCTCGACGCCGACCGGGGTGGGGGCGGTGTTGAGGTTTACACCCTGCAGTTTGTCGTAGGTGTTGATGTTCCAGGACCCGTCCGTAACCATGGCGTAGGCGCCGACCTGCAGTTTGGAGGACAGGGCCGTTCCCACCGTTTGTGACAGCGGCGGCATGTAGCCCTTGTCGATCAGGCCGCGCCACCATCCGATCGTCGCCTGGAAACGCGGGTCGTCGTAGTTGAATTCGGACCCCCAGGTCGGGGTGTCCATGTAGGTCCAGCCGGTTGTCGCCGCCAGCATTGCCCAGGTGACCTGGCCGTAGCCTCCACCCGAGTCATCCAGACCAAGGCCATAGGTCTCGACATTGCCCTTGTCGAAGCCTTCCTCATTCCCGCGGACCCCGTTCTCGTCGACGGTGAGGCTGGCGATGACCTGCTCGTAGCTGCCGCCGTCTTCGGGGTTCCAGGTCATTTCGCCGAGCTCCTCGGCGGTGATTCCAGCCTCGGTGGTCATGTCCTCGTTGTAGAACAGGGCCACGGTGTCCCAGTCTTTGGGAAGACCGTACTGGTGCCCGTCCGGCCCCTGCCAGAGTTCGGCGGTGCCCTCGACATACTGGCTCATGTCCACGTTGTCGGCGAGGATGAGGTCATCGAGGTTCTCGATGAGCCCCCGGCTGGAGTAGTCGCCGTATTTGGAGCTGTGGTCCACAAAAACGTCCGGTGCCGAGTTGGCGACAAACGAGGTCATCAATTTGTTCCAGTAGTCGTCGTACCCGTACTGCTCGATGGAGATGGTGATCTCGGGATTGTCTATTTCGAAGGCGTCTGCGCACTTCTGGTAGGCGGGCACCTGGTTGGAGTCCCACATCCAGTAGCTGAGGTTTCCGGTCTCGCCGTAGGCGCCTTCGGCGGTTCCCGACTGGACACAGCCGGTGAGGACGGCGGCTGCCACAAGGGCGGCGGCGCCGGCCAGCAGGCGTCGTGGCGCCCGGCGTCGGGAGGTGGGAGAGGTGTTGCCTGGGGTTCGTTCGCGCGGGGTCATTTGATACCTGAGAATCCGATCGAGTTGACGATCTTTCGGCTGAAAATCACAAAGATCAGGAGGATGGGCAGGGCGGCCAGCAACGCGGCGGCCATCATTCCTGCCCAGTCGGGCTGGCCCTGCGGGGTCTGTGAGCGGAAGACACCGAGGGCGACGGTGAGCACCCGCACGCTTTCGTCACTTCCCACCAGCAGTGGCCAGAAGTATTCGTTCCACGCCTGGATGTACTGCAGGATCGCGAGGGTGGCCAACGGACCGGACGACATAGGCAGGATGACGCGGAAGAAGATCCGGATGTTGCCGGCCCCGTCGAGGCGAGCGGCTTCCTCTACCTCCGTGCTGATGCCCATAAAGAACTGGCGGAGGAAAAAGATGGCGAAGGGCGTCATGAAAAAGAACGGCAGCACGATGCCGGCGTAGGTATTGATGAGTCCGAGGTCGCGCATCAGCAGGAAGTTGGGCAGCTGGGTGAAGATCGGCGGCACCATCAGCGCGAGCAGGAACAAGAAGAAGACCGCGTTGCGGCCTGGCCAGCGCAGCCGGGCGAAGGCGTACGCCGCGAGCGCCCCAAAAAAGACCTGGCCGGCAGTGATCGCCGTCGCCACGATCACCGAGTTGAAGAGGTAGCCCCAGAAGTTCAGGCTCGCGCCGGAGCCACCCTGGGCCTGGGCTTCTTCCGTGGTGGCAATGCCGAGGACCCGCTCGAAGGCCCCGAAGGTGAAGTCCACCGGAAGCAGCGAACTGGGGTCGGTGGCGAGCAGGGCACCGTTCGACAGCGCGGTGCGCAGCATCCAGTAGAAGGGAAAGATCGTGATGAGCATAAAGGCGCCCATCGCAATCCAGGCGAAGATCTTGCCGAGGGGCGGACGCACCCGCGGCCGGGTTTTTTGCACAGTGGTCACCGGGGGCTCCTAGTTCAGATCCGACTCGTTCGCGCGGGTGAGGCGCAATTGGACGGCGGCGATGATGGCGAGCACAACCAGGAGGACGACGGAGACCGCGGAGGCGTAACCGAAGTCGAGGCGCTGGAAGGCAAGATCGAAGATGTAGTACTGGATGACGCGGGTGGCGTCTGCCGGACCACCGCTGGTGGTGACGGCGACGGTGTCGAACACCTGGAACGAGCCGATCATCGTGATCACCAGCACAAGGGCGAGCACCGGGCGAAGCAGCGGCACGGTGATCCGCCAGAACATCTGCCATTCGCTCGCCCCTTCCGTGCGGGCGGCTTCGTAGACGTCCTTCGGGATGGTCTGCAGGCCCGCGAAGATGAGCAGCGCGGTGTACCCGAGGTGGCGCCACGTGTTCACCAGTGCGATGGTGGGGATCGCCCAGGTCTCGTCACCGAAGAAAGCGATGGCGTTTCCGCCCAGCCACTGGATGCCCTGGTTGACGATGCCGATCTGGAAATCGAGCATCCAGAACCAGACGAGGGCGACCACCACGTTGGCGATCAGGTACGGGAGGATCACAATGCTGCGCACAAACGTCGACTGGGTGAGCCGGTGCATCAGGACCGCGAGGCCAAGCGCGAGCGTGGTCTGCAGAAGGATGTTGATAAGGACGTACAGGATCGTCGCCCGCGCCGAGTTTGCGAAGGTCTCGTCGCTGAACAGCCGTGCGTAGTTGGCAAGGCCGGTGAAGACCGGGCTGGTGAACACGTCGTAGTCGGTGAAGCTGATGTAGATACCGCGGATGGTGGGCCAGAGGTAGAACACCGCGAAGCCGAAGAGCGACGGTGCCACAAACGCGAGGGCGATCCAGGTCTGTTTGCGGGCGGCCTTCGAGTGGTGGTTCCGCCGCGGGGATCCCGAGCCCGCAGCGTGTGCTGCCGGCGCCGGGGATGCCGGGGTGGGCACCGAGGTGGTGGTGCTCATGCTCAGGAGACCTTCCGGGCGCGGAGCAGCAGGAGCTGCTCGGGGTGAAGGGCAGGCAGTTGGAGTCCGACGCCTCCGAGGACGCGGCCACTGAGCACGGCGGAGCCGGCAGCGATCCACGGCACCACGGAGGTGGAGCGGGCGTGCGGGGAATCCCCCGGCGCCTGCAGGGTGACCTCGTACAGCGCATCGGCGTCGAGGCCCGGCAGCGGGACAGCACCGGTGATAGCGGTCAGCGGCGTCTGCACCTGGACAAAAGCGAACAACGCGTCGTCACCGCTGTCGGCGACAACACCGTGCAGCAACACCGACTCGTCGAGGTGGTCGGCACGAACGGTACGCCCGCTGTGCAGAAGGCCGCGCACCTCTTTATACAGGGCGACCCATTCGCCGAGCGCTTCGCGGTCTTCGGCCGAGGCACGGCTGATGTCCCACTCGATACCGAAGTGGCCGAAAAGCGCCGTCCCGGCGCGGAAGGAAAGCGCCTGGGT
>Ga0247735_1000108_pt1 | contig 41391 bp, 34 predicted proteins | sample UWRJL178409R2_FD_180934 | JGI IMG/M metagenome (GOLD analysis project Ga0247735, IMG submission 180934) | Plant litter microbial communities from Arlington Agricultural Research Station in Wisconsin, United States - UWRJ-L178-409R-2 | ecosystem: Environmental > Terrestrial > Plant litter >... | reverse complement strand
TAAGTTTCCTTATCAACTTCAACCACTTGCGCTTCGATCAACATCACGTTGCTCGTTAGCGGGAGGCGAATTCTACAGCGTTACAACCTGCTGTCAACTACCTTTTTTCACCGCTTTCGATCAACTTTATCGAAACCTCTTCTTCACTGATCGAATCGTCCAACTCATTGATTATCAAAGAGTTTTTCGTTCTATCTGCGCCAGAAGAGGTGCGAATTATAGAGAGATTCGAGAGGCCGTCAACCCCTAATTTCAGCTTTTCCAGCAAGTTTGTTCTTCTTGCCTATAAGACGCGGGATTCGCCCAGCAATCATTGGGATCCGCAGGCTCAGAAGCACTACACCAATAACGGCATACAACGACCACTCTTTGAGATCGGCCCTGACAATCCAGAACATGTGCAGGAGGCCAAGCGCCAAAATCACATAGATAAGCCGGTGAAGCTTCTTCCACCGCGTGCCCAATCGTCGCTGGCTATAGCGATTCGATGTCACCGCCAGAGCAAGCAAGCACAGGAACGCCAGCGCACCCACAATAATGTAGGGCCGCTTCACCAGCTCCACACCCAATTGGGACCAATCGAGGCCCAGCACGAATACCGCATACGCACTCATGTGCATGACGACATACGCAAAGCACCACAACCCCAGTTGACGCCTGACCACGATCCAACCGGGCCAACCCGTCAGGCGCTGCAGCGGAGTCATTGCCAATGTGATCAGCAGCAGGATCAATGTGCCCAGACCAAGCCTGTCGACCAACACTTTTCCGGGATCAGGCCCCAATGCAAAGATCCACGCTTGGTACAACCACAAGACCGGAGCAACGCACGCTGCCAGAAAGACGCCCAGGCGCCAGAATGGGTAACGCATCAATAGTCCTTCCTTAAATCCATACCTGTATATAAGGAGGCAACCTCCTCCCCATAGCCGTTGAACATCTCGGTTGGGCGCACATTAGGACTGAACAGCCCACTCGGCAGCCTGCGCTCACGCGCTTGAGTCCAGCGAGGGTGATCCACGGTCGGGTTCACGTTGGCATAAAAGCCGTATTCGTTTGCCGCAATACTCTGCCAGGTCGTTTTCGGCTGCTCACTGACCAGACTGATGCGCACGATAGACTTCACGCTTTTGAAGCCATACTTCCAAGGCACGATGAGACGTAAAGGGGCACCGTTCTGATTGGGCAGCTCACGCCCATACATGCCGACCGCAAGAATCGCCAGAGGATTCATCGCCTCGTCCAGCCGGAGTCCTTCTACGTAAGGCCAGTCGATAAGCGCAAATCCCGAGCGCAGTCCTGGCATACTTTTAGGATCCTGCAACGTCTCAAAGCGAATGTATTTAGCCTTGGATGTCGGCTCGACCTGCTTGAGCAGTTCGGAAATAGGAAAGCCAATCCACGGAATCACCATCGACCAGGCCTCAACGCAGCGCAGGCGATAAATCCGCTCTTCCAACTGATAAGGCTTCATGAAGTCTTCAAGCGCGTACCGACCGGGCTTACCCACCTCCCCGTCAATCACAACGCTCCAAGGTTCGGTTTTCAGCGAACCCGCGTTTTGCGCTGGATCGCCTTTGTCAGTGCCGAACTCATAGAAGTTGTTGTAATGGGTCGCGTCTTTATAAGGCGTTATTGCCTCCCCTTTGACGTTGACCGCCTGCCATTTCGTACCGGGCAGCTTTTCGGCAAACCAGGACGGGGCTTTACCCGCCTCGACATCAGGATAAAGAGAGGCGTCCGCCGCACTGGCCCAGCGCGGCATGGCACCGGCAGCCAAGCCGGCCAGAGAACCGCCCAACAAGGCACGACGGGAGAGATAAAAGGATTCAGGGGTAACGTCCGACTCTTTGCAATCGGACGTTGAGGGGATTTTGATTAGCATGATGACTCCACGGCCTAAGGGAACTGATGCACCAATAGACTGTGGAGTATGGGGGAAATTACATCACTCGACTGATTTGCGGCGACGCAGCCGTAACAAATATTGAATCGGGCCGGACGCAGCGTAAGCGAGGAAAATCAGCAGCAGGATGCGCGGCGGATCGCTGAACACTACCGCGAATACCAACACGACCGCCAAGATCGCCACAAACGGCACGCGACCCTTCAGGTCCAGCTCCTTGAAGCTGTTGTACTTGATGTTACTGACCATCAACATGCCAGCGGCCGCGACCAGCAACGCCACGAGAAACGACAGCTTTGAACCCTGGATACCGAAATCGCTGAATGCCCAGACCGTACCTGCCACAACGCCCGCCGCAGCTGGGCTGGCCAGACCAATGAAGTAGCGCTTGTCCGCCTTGCCGACCATGGTATTGAAACGCGCCAGACGCAACGCTGCGCCAGCCACATAAATAAAGGCAACCATCCAGCCGACCTTGCCCATATCACCCAGCGCCCAGCCGAAAGCCAGTAATGCCGGCGCAACACCAAAGGCCACCATGTCGGACAAGGAGTCATATTCGGCACCAAACGCGCTCTGGGTGTTGGTCATGCGCGCTACACGACCATCAAGGCCGTCCAGAACCATGGCGACGAAGATGGCGATCGCGGCGAACGCGAAATACTTGCTAGCACCAGCGGTATCACCCGCGCTCAACGCACTCTGTGCACTCATGGAGCTGATGATGGAATAGAAACCCGCGAACAGGTTGGCAGTAGTGAACAGGTTCGGGAGCAGATAGATGCCGCGATGTCGGACCTTGCGCCCTTCAGCGTCGTGCCCTTCTTCAATATGTTCATCGATCGGTAGCAGGCTTTCGGCGTCAGAGGCCTTGTTTGGCTCTTCAGGACGTTCGCTCATGGACTTTTACCTTGCAACGGTGTGAGAAATTTCGACAGGTGTCTGCAACGAGGGTTCGTCTGCAAACGATGCAGCTTTATACCAGACCTTACCCCATAACGAAAAAACGCGGCCATTTGGCCGCGTTTTTCATAGCGCAGAACAGCGTCGAGAGGACTTAGTTCTTGGCTTTGTCGACGATCTTGTTGGCACCGATCCAAGGCATCATGGAGCGCAGTTGCTCGCCGATGATCTCGATACCGTGAGCGGCGTTGTTACGACGCTTGGCGGTCATCGAAGGGTAGCCGGTAGCGCCTTCGCTGATGAACATCTTCGCGTACTCGCCGTCCTGGATGCGCTTCAAAGCGTTGCGCATGGCCTGACGGGATTCAGCGTTGATGACTTCAGGGCCGGTCACGTACTCGCCGTATTCGGCATTGTTGGAGATCGAGTAGTTCATGTTGGCGATACCGCCTTCGTACATGAGGTCAACGATCAGCTTCAGTTCGTGCAGGCACTCGAAGTAAGCCATTTCTGGAGCGTAGCCAGCTTCAACCAGAGTTTCGAAGCCTGCTTTGACCAGCTCAACGGTACCGCCACACAGAACGGCTTGCTCGCCGAACAGGTCGGTTTCAGTTTCGTCTTTGAAAGTGGTTTCGATGATGCCGGTACGGCCACCGCCAACGCCCGAAGCGTAGGACAGTGCGACGTTTTTGGCGTTGCCGGTAGCATCCTGATAAACAGCGATCAGGTCAGGGATACCGCCGCCTTTGACGAATTCGGTACGTACGGTGTGACCCGGCGCTTTAGGCGCGATCATGATCACGTCCAGGTCAGCGCGAGGCACGACCTGGTTGTAGTGAATCGCGAAACCGTGGGAGAAGGCCAGGGTTGCGCCCTGCTTGATGTTCGGTTCGATTTCGTTTTTGTACAGCTGGGACTGAAACTCGTCCGGAGTCAGGATCATGACCAGGTCAGCAGCAGCAACGGCGGTAGCAACGTCAGTCACTTTCAGGCCGTGAGCTTCAGCCTTGGCGACAGTGGCCGAACCTTTACGCAGACCAACAGTGACATCTACGCCGGAGTCTTTCAGGTTGCACGCTTGAGCGTGGCCTTGGGAACCGTAACCGATGATGGCAACTTTTTTGCCCTGGATGATCGAAAGGTCGCAGTCTTTGTCGTAATAAACTTTCATGAAATTCCCCTGTTATCACGGCCGTCAGGCCATTTTGCTAAATGAGATTAGATGCTCAGCACTTTGTCGCCACGGGCAATGCCCGTCACGCCGCTGCGGACTGTTTCCAGGATAGCGGCAGTGCCGATGGCCTGAATGAAGCTGTCCAGCTTGTCGCTCGTACCGGTCAGCTGCACGGTATAAACGCTCGCCGAGACGTCAACGATTTGCCCACGAAAAATGTCCGTGGTGCGCTTGATCTCGGCGCGCTGCGCGCCGGTAGCCTTGACCTTGATCAGCATCAGTTCGCGCTCGATGTGAGCACTTTCCGACAGATCGACCAGCTTGACCACTTCGACCAGCTTGTTGAGGTTCTTGGTGATCTGCTCGATCACTTCATCGTGACCCACGGTGGTCAACGTCAGGCGCGACAGCGTCGGGTCTTCCGTTGGCGCCACGGTCAGGCTTTCGATGTTGTAGTTACGCTGCGAAAACAGGCCCACGACGCGAGACAAAGCACCCGGTTCGTTTTCCAGCAAAAGCGAAATGATGTGCCGCATGATTAAGTCCGCTCCGTCTTGCTCAGCCACATATCGCGCATGGAGCCGTCTTTGATCTGCATCGGATAAACGTGCTCGGTGACGTCGACCTGAATATCGATGAACACCAGACGATCAGTCATGGCGAAAGCTTCTTCCATCATCGGCTTCAGATCTTTCAGATCGGTGATCTTCATGCCGACGTGACCGTAAGCCTCGACCAGCTTCACGAAGTCAGGCAGCGACTCCATATAAGAGTGCGAGTGACGACCGCTGTAGCTCATGTCCTGCCATTGACGGACCATGCCGAGCACGCCGTTATTAAGCAGGATGATCTTCACCGGCAAGCCGTATTGCAGGCAGGTGGACAGCTCCTGGATATTCATCTGGATGCTGCCTTCGCCGGTCACACAGGCAACGTGAGCTTCCGGGAAGCTGAGCTTGACGCCCATGGCTGCCGGAAAACCGAAGCCCATGGTGCCCAGGCCGCCAGAGTTGATCCAGCGATTAGGCTTGTTGAAGCGATAGTACTGAGCGGCAAACATCTGGTGCTGACCAACATCGGAGGTGACGAAGGCGTCGCCGTTGGTCACTTCGCACAAGGTCTCGATGACTTTCTGCGGTTTGATCACGCTGCCGTCGCCCGGGTTGTACGGGAACAGGTCGCGATCACCGCGCCACTCATCGATCTGCTTCCACCAGGACGCAACGACAGCCTTGTCCGGCAGCTCGCCGATGTCTTTGAGCGTCGCGACCATTTCAGTCAGTACGCTTTCAACCGGCCCCACGATGGGCACATCGGCCTTGATGGTTTTGGAAATGGACGCCGGGTCGATGTCGATGTGAATGACCTTGGCGTTCGGGCAGAACTTGGACGCGCCGTTGATCACTCGATCATCAAAACGAGCGCCAACCGCCAGGATCACATCGGCGTGGTGCATCGCCAGGTTGGCGGTGTAGCTGCCATGCATGCCAAGCATGCCGACGAATTGGCGATCCATACCCGGATAGCAACCCAGGCCCATCAATGTATTGGTGACCGGCGAGTTCAGGGTTTGAGCCAGCTCTGTCAAAGGAGCCGAGCCATTACCCATGATCACGCCGCCACCGGCATAGATGATCGGACGCTTGGCAGCCAGCAGCATTTCCACAGCTTTGCGGATCTGACCCGAGTGGCCACGCACCGCCGGGCTGTAGGAGCGCAGCTTGGCTTTCTTCGGGAATACGTACTCGAATTTCTCGGCCGGGTTGGTCATGTCCTTCGGAATATCGACGACCACCGGACCTGGACGGCCGGATTGCGCCAGATAAAAAGCTTTCTTCAGGACTTCAGGAATTTCCGACGGGTGTTTGATCATGAAGCTGTGCTTCACGATAGGCCGCGAGATACCGATCATGTCGGTTTCCTGGAATGCATCGGTGCCGACCAGAGTACTGGCTACCTGCCCTGACAGAACCACCATCGGAATGGAGTCCATGTACGCCGTGGCGATACCGGTGATTGCGTTGGTAGCACCAGGCCCGGAAGTCACCAGCACGACGCCCGCCTTGCCTGTAGCGCGAGCGTAACCGTCAGCCATGTGCGTGGCTGCCTGTTCGTGACGAACAAGAATATGGTTAACGGCAGGCTCTTTGAACAGGGCGTCGTAAATGTGCAGGAGGGCGCCGCCAGGGTACCCATAAATGTTCTTAACGCCTTCGTCACGCAAAAAGCGGACGACCATTTCAGCGCCGGATAAGAGCTCCACGTTGTTCACCTCTAAAACGCCAGAATACCGTCCACACACGAGGACGGGTCTTAATAGGTTTTACTGCCAAGCAGAGCATGAGCGACGGTGGTCGCCGACTACGTCAGCACTGACTGAGCAAGTATTGGGATGACCCCTGAGTGTTTCGGGGCTTTCCCACCCAGCGCGAGGTAACGCGTTGCGGGTGTTACAGGTCGGCGCGGGTGTGCGCCTCATGATCTACCGAGATGGCCTGCTTCTGGCAGTCCTTCCACAGCGAACTTTGGATTGTTGTGATTCGACTGCTCCAAGTCAAGTCATCCGTGAGCTTTCTTCAAGCAAAGACGACTAAAACGCACTGAATAAGGTCGTGGTTGCGGGCTTATGGTAATTTGCAGCACCCACCTGATTTGAAGGAAGCAGCATGCACCGCACGATCGCCGCAGCCCTCGTAATGCTGGCTTTGAATACGACCAGTCAGGCGGCATCCATCTATAAATGGGTAGACGCCCAAGGCGTGACGCACTTTGACGCTCAGCCACCGGCAGGCCAGCAAACCCAGCAGATCGATATCAAGACCCCCACTGGGGCGTCATCATCTGGCAGCAGTTCGCAGGTCAAGGGCGATGTTCAGAGCGAGCAGCGCGCTATCGACGCAGACGTCAAAAAGAAAGTTGCACAGGACGAGGCTCGGCGCAGTGAGGATTGCAAGATCCTGCGAACCAATCTCGCTCAGCTTCAGAACAACCCCCGAGTGCGCGAGCAGGTCGAGGGTGGGCTCAAGCGTTTGAACGAAGATGAACGTAAAGCACGCGCGGCAGAAACGGAAACAGCGATCAAAGAAAACTGCACCGACCCGCTGTAAGTCTTTAGCGAGTAGCGGCGATCAGTTGGTCGAATTGGGCAAGCAATTGCTGCAGAGGCCGGGTTTCACGTTGGCGGGTGGCATAAACCATTTCCGCCATTTCGAGGATGCCCGAGGCATTTGGCAAGGGCAGATCGTTTTCCAGGATGAGCTTCATGCGTGGCAGGAATATCCACTGCAACCATTGCTCGAACTCCAGCGAATCCACGCAGAAAGGCTCTCCGCTGGACAGTGCCTCATCGCTGGGCGGCGTATCACTCCACCAGCCCAGTGCCCGCAACTCGCGCTCAATCAGCAGCAACTGTTCTGCTACCTCAGGAAAGCGCCTGTCCATCAGGCGCCCACCTTGGCTTTCTGACGAGCCTGCGCCGCGCCCGCTGCATTGCCCTGCTTCTCGCGGGCCTGAGCGATGATGTCCCACAGGCTGGCCTGAAGACTCGGACGGCCATTGGCGTAAGTCAGACCACGTTGCGCCAGTTGTTCCGCTTGAGCAGGATCGCCCTGAGCCAATCGCACTTGAGCCAGACGATAAATGACCTGCGGCTCGCGAGGGGCAACGCGCTGCGCACGCTCCAGGCTTGAAGACGCACCATTGAGGTCGCCACCGTTCTGTTGCTGCTGAGCGGTAGTCAACAGTGCCAATACCGGCCCGTCGAGTTGCTCGTCAGCCGATAGTCCACCCGAGGACGGGATGCCGGTCGGTGCCTGGGTAGCGGGCATCTCGTAGGTGTTATTGGTTACCGGCGCGCTGGCCGGTGACGTTTCGATCGGCGTGTTGACACTGAACGGCACCTGCGCGGCCGGGGCTGCATAGGTGCCTGGCGCGGCCGAACCTGCGGCGCCTGGCACCATAACTACAACGCCGGAGTCCTGAGGCATCGACTGAGTCTGGGCCGGGGCCTGAGCGACAGTCGGGCGCGCCGCCCCGTTGCGGGCAACTCTCTCGCCATTGGAAACCCTGGAACCGGAATCCACCACGGGAATCGAGCCGCGTTCGACGCTGGCGCAGCCATTGAGCAACGTCAGAGCCGCTAAAGCCGGTAGTAACCACTTGTTCAATTCACACCTCTCAGTTCAACCAACCCTTGACCCAATCCATCACTTCCTGGGCCGGAGCCGCAGCAGGCCCACCACAAGAAGCACCGGGTGCAGGTTCACTGCCGCGAATATACGGCATCTGTACTGCATTCGGGCAGCTCGGGTCGGTGCCTTGCCCAGTGGCAGCATTGACCCAGACCTGCACGACGTTATCCGGAAGCGCCATATCCAGGGGTAGCGGATCGGCTTTTTTCATAAAGCTGGTCCAGACCTGCAAAGCACCCGTGGCGCCAGTAAACGGCGTCTTGCCGTTATCGTCTCGGCCCAACCACACCACCGCCAGCAGATCCTGACTGAAACCGGCAAACCAACTGTCGCGAGAATCGTTGGTGGTACCCGACTTGCCTGCCAGATTCAGCGAACTCGGCAGCACGTTGTACACCGACCGGCCTGTCCCCTCGCGCATCACCCGCTGCATTGCATTCTGCAGCAGGTAAATGGAGCCCGGATCGAAGCGCTGCTGGATCTGGAAAGGATAGCGCTTGAGCGGCTCGCCTTCAGCAGTCAATACGCTGCGAATCCCGCGCATAGGCGTGTTGAAGCCGCCGTTGGCGATGGTCTGAAACATGGTCGCAACCTGCATCGGGCTAAGCGCCCCTGCCCCCAACAACATCGAAGGATATGCAGGCCAGTCCATCTGCACGCCTAGCTTGCCGATGGTTTTGAATACATTCGGCACGCCGAGTTCCAGACCGATCTTGGCACTCGACAAGTTGTAGGAATGCGCCAGCCCTTGATAAAGGAAGATGTTGCCATGAGCCTTGTGGTCGAAGTTCTGCGGCTTCCATATCTGGCCATCGGCACCTTTGACCTGGAACGGCTCATCGGCCACCCAGCTGGTCAGGGTGTACTTGCTCGGCTGCTCAAGGGCGGTGAGGTAAATAGACGGTTTGACCAGCGAGCCGATTGGCCGCACGGCATCAATAGCCCGATTGAAGCCGGCGTAACCCGCTTTGCGACTGCCGATCAAGGCCTGTACTTCACCGGTCTCAGGGTTGGTCACGACCATCGCCGCTTCAACGTCGTCAACACCTTTGCGCCCCGAGAGCCGCTTGAACGTCTCGCTCATGGCCGATTCGGACTTCATCTGCAGGATCGGGTCGAAGCTGGTGAAGATGCGCAGACCTTCTTCAGTCAAATCTTCGTCCCGGTAGTCTTCGCGCAGCTGACGTTTCACCAGATCAAGGAAACCAGGGAACGAGCTGTCCGCCAGGCTGCCGGTTTTGGTCACGCCCAACGGCATCTGTTTGGCAGCCGCGACCACTTCCGCGGTGGCTACGCCTTGCTGCTCTAGTAAATCGAGCACCAGATTACGGCGTTCCAGCGCGCGCTCCGGGTTGCGACGCGGGTTGTAATAAGAAGGGCCTTTGACCAATCCAACCAGCAGCGCCACCTGATGCAGCTTCAACTCGGACAATGGCTGACTGAAGAAATACTGGCTGGCGAGACCGAATCCGTGCACCGCCCGCTGTCCGTCCTGCCCCACGAAGACCTCGTTTAGGTAAGCCTCAAGGATCTCCTGCTTGCTGTAATGCACTTCGAGCAGGACCGCCATCATGGCTTCGGTCAGTTTGCGGGTCAGGCTGCGCTCATTGGTCAGGTAGAAGTTTTTCACCAACTGTTGGGTCAGGGTGCTGCCGCCCTGGCGCATCTGGCCCGCGGAGGCATTAACCCAGAAGGCCCGGGCAATCGACTTGGGCGACACACCAAAGTGATGATAGAAATCCCGATCTTCGACAGTGACCAGCGTATCCAGCAAGTAAGGTGGGGCCTGATCAAGCTTGATCAGAATCCGGTCTTCGAGGTTTTTCGGATAAAGCCCACCGATCATCAGCGGCTCGAGCCGGGCTACTGCCAGCTTAGCGCCATTGCCCGAGGCCAGGTCAGCCACATAGTCGCCGGAGAAACGCACGCGGATCTGCTGTGCAGGGTCGGCGCCTTCGTAAAACTGAAAACCACGGGTGTTAAGGTCAACCGTATTGCCACTGACCGCTGCTGCACCGGGACCATTGGCAACGGCTTCGCGACGGTAGCCCAGGGCATCAAGCTCAATGAGGAAGTCGTCCTTGCTCAGTTTTTGCCCAACAAAAAGCTCAAGCGGGCGCGCATACACCTTGGCGGGAATGGTCCAGCGCTTGCCGGAAAACTTTTCCTGAACGATGGCATCCAGGTAAATGGCGAAGCCGGCCAGGATGACAACGCCGACGATGCTGAGCTTCAATGCCCAGCCCATCCAGGTACGAAGTCTGCTGGGGGCAGGTTTTTTTGCTTTGCGGGGAGTACGAGTTCGAGTCATGGCGGCGGATTATACGCACTTTAGAGGCGATCGACAGACGCCCATGCCAGTGGTTTGCAGCCTCGCGTTGAGCGGCCATAATGGCCGCCTGAAAGCATTCACCGAATCATCACTTTTGAAGGATCGTCCGTGAGCCAGTCACTGATTGCAGCCCTGCAGAACCCAGCCCTCTTCCCCCATGCAGTCGAGGACTTCCAGGTCATCGAAACGCACATTTCGTGGGTCCTGCTCACTGGTCCTTTTGTTTACAAAATCAAGAAACCGATGAATTTCGGCTTTCTCGACTTTACGACCCTGGCAGCGCGCGAACACTTTTGTAATGAAGAGCTGCGCCTGAACCAGCGTCTTACCGAGGACTTGTATCTGGAAGTGTTGCCTATCACTGGCAGCGCAGAAAATCCGCAGTTGGGCGGCGACGGTGAAGTCATTGAATACGCCCTGAAAATGCGTCAGTTCCCGCAGACCGGCTTGCTCAGCACGCTGCAGGCGAATGGCGAACTGACACCTGCGCACATCGACCAGATCGCCGGGCAGATTGGCGAGTTTCACATCAACGCTCCAAAGGTCACCGAGGAAAGCGAGCTGGGTTCGCCAGACAGCGTCATGGCGCCAGTGCTGCAGAACTTTGAACAAATTCGCCCAATGATCAGCGAAAAAGCTGACCTGCTCCAGCTTGACGCCCTGCAAGCCTGGGCGGAGTCCAGCTTTGAACGCCTCAAGCCGTTGCTGGCACAGCGCAAAGCCGATGGCTTCATTCGTGAATGCCATGGCGACATCCATCTGGGCAACATCACACTGATCGACGACAAGGTCGTGATCTTCGATTGCATCGAGTTCAACGAGCCATTCCGTAAAACCGACGTTTATGCCGACATCGCGTTCCTGGCCATGGACCTGGAAGACCGCGGCCTCAAGTCCCTTTCACGTCGCTTGATCAGCAACTACCTTGAGCTGACCGGCGACTATCAAGGGCTGGAGTTGCTAAATTTCTACAAGGCCTATCGTGCTCTGGTGCGCGCCAAGGTCGCCCTATTCGGCCTTTCCCCAGATGCCGATCTGGTGCAGCGCGGTGCGATTTTGCGTCAGTACCGCAACTACGCGAATCTGGCTGAGAGCTATAGCGCTATTCCATCGCGCTTTCTGGTTATTACTCATGGCGTATCCGCAGTCGGCAAAAGCCAGGTGGCCATGCGTCTGGTGGAGGCGCTAGGTGCTGTGCGTCTGCGCTCTGACGTGGAACGCAAACGCCTGTTTGCCGCAAAAAACCAGAACACCGGACTTTATGACGCCGATGCCAGTGTGGCCACTTACCAGCACCTGCACGAACTGGCCGCTACGGTGTTGCGCGCCGGGTTTCCGGTAATCATCGACGCAACCTATCTCAAGCACGCACAACGCGCTGCAGCAGCTGGTGTCGCGGAAGCGACCGGCGTGCCGTTCCTGATTCTGGATTGCGACGCCCCACAAGCGGTGATTGAGGGCTGGCTGGCACATCGTCAGGCGCAGGGCGGTGATCCGTCCGATGCCACGCTGGAGGTTATCGCGGCTCAACAAGCCAATCGCGAGCCGCTGACTGCGGAAGAAACCCTGCAAAGCAAGCGTGTCGAGACCAACAAAAGCAGCGATCTGGACAGTCTGGTGGAGAACCTGCGCCAGCGTTTGCCAGGGCTCTGAAACAATGTTTGAGCCGTCTGGCAGTTAGCGCTTCACGGCTCAAAAATAGTGGCGATATAATGGCGTCATAATTCTAACGGAACGGATGAAGTGAGGCGTTATGAGTCAGCCCAAAGTACTTGATTCACCCCTGTATACGATGCTGCGCAACGACGATGTGGAAGGGTTTAACCAAGAGAAACCCAAGTCTGGCAGGGTCGATTTCGTGGGTGGTGATTTCCGCGGTCTGGACTTGCGCAACCTTGATACGACCGGTATCGATTTTACCGATGCGTACTTCCGCTCCGCCGATCTGCGAGGTCTTGATCTGCGCAATACGCCGCTGGAAGGCGCAAGCATTGCTCACGCTCAGATTTCCGGGGCATTTTTCCCCCGGGAACTCGCCGCTGATGAAATCCTGATGTCGGTTAATTTCGGTACGCGGCTGCGCTACCGTACCCACTAAATCCGTCGTGAAGCCCGCATGCGCAATGCATGTCGGGCTGACGGGTTCGGTGTAGCTTTTCATACACACCTCGTAGCACCTGCCGATCTCTTTCCTACTCAATATTGGATCCAAGTTTCCGACCACATGCACTGCGCTGCGTGCTGGCGACGCTACACTCACAGCAAACTTGCCGGTTTTAACCGCAGTAGAAAGTCAGAGCTCAGCATCGCACGGAGGCATGATGAACGATGATCTGCAACACCTGAAAAACGTCGGCAAGACGTCAGCGCAGTGGTTACACGCAGTAGGCATTCACAGCACGTCGGATTTACGAAGGATGGGCGCTGTTGATGCTTATGAGGCCGTACGAAAGCGAGGTTTTCGTGCAACCAAGGTGCTGTTGTATGCGATTGAGGCTGCCTTGTTGGATATCCACTGGAATGATTTGCCCACCGATCGCAAGGATGCTTTGAACAGGCAATTGCAGAGCATTGCCGTTCGACGCAAGGGCCTGGCAGGGCCATAAATATTACAGATGGAGAACAGGGCAAAATAAGACGTTGACATGCAAATGAGAATCGCTATGATTATCACAACTGGTCGCGAGACTGGCCGATACCTGAAAGACCTTGGTTCGGACTTTCAGACTATCTCCTCATCAGGCTAATCACGGTTTTTGACCCGGCTTTTTGCCGGGTCTTTTTTTTGACTGAAATTTTCGAATGTCTCGTTTCAATCCCCGTACGGTCCCGGCGCCAGCACGCCCAATCTGGAAAGAATATCGTCCAGTAGACTGGAGCCAGTCAGTCGTACCCGCTGCGCATTGACCCATTGCGGACCGAAACGCGCCTGAGCCATATCGAGAAACACTTTGGCTTCATCAAAAGTGCGAATCCCGCCGCAGAACTTGAGCCCCACTTGCCCGCCGACATCAGCAATAGTTTCCAGCATGATCCGAGCAGCCTGTGGCGTTGCAGTGCCAACCAGCTTGCCGGTACTGGTCTTGATGAAGTCCGCGCCCGACGTGATCGCGTCCCGGCACGCATTGCGAATAATCTGCGGATCTCGCAAGTCTTCCGTTTCCAACGTAACCGTCAGGGACACCCGCCTCCCACAAGCCGCACGACATGCGGCAATCATGTCCAAACCGGTGCGGCGATCACCTGCCAGCAATGTGCGGAATGGATACACCATTTCGACTTCATCTGCCCCCGCCATCACCGCCGCGCGCGCTTCAGACGCGGCGTTTTCGACATTGGGCGAACCGTAGGGAAAATTGACTACTGCCACGACTCTGATGTCCGGCGTCTGCTGCCGGTCTAGCGTAGTGCGCGCCAGTAATGTGAAGCGGGGATAAACGCAGACGGCGGCGACCCCCCCTAACGGCGTCAGTGCTCGCTGACATATGCCAACAATGCGTTCTTCCGTGTCATCAGTATTTAGCGCCATCAGGTCAAGCAGACCGATCGCCTCCTGGGCTCGCTGCTCTGTATCGTCGGTTGTTGCGCTGCTCATTTCAGCCTCGAAAAACTTCAAAATCCAAGCACGAGACAATATAGGAGCGAGAGCTGAGAAATCGGTCGAAGGAAGAAAAGCGAGCAGGACTACAGAACAAGAGGAAATTTCTGAAGGCTGGCGGCCTGAAATTGCTTGGAGGACCTGTAGAGCGTGCTCATCACCACCCCCTCATTTACCCATCTGCGCGCAGTAATCCTGCTCCGGCAGCGCGGCCGTGTACCAGACATAATCGGCGCTGCCTGGCTCGACCTGTGTACCCACCTGAGCCAAGAGCAAAACCACCGGGCTTTCGTCAACGCCCAGCTCCGCAACATGCAATGGAACGCCTACATCCTTGCGTACATGGTAAGAACCGGCGAATAACAACGCCGGGACAGACGCTGCAACCAGGCTCTGAGCAATGCGTCGATCACGTTGTTGCTGGATCGCCAGCATGGCGGGCAGCTGCTCCTCCGGCAGCAAGCCACAATGGGAAGCGCGAATCTGGTCGAGTAACCGCTCCCGCACGCTTGGGGTACTGGACGGCCCGGGTCTGGTGTCCGGCGGACGGTGATAGATTGCCTGCACCTCTGCGGTGTTCAGGTTGGCGGCGAGTAAGGGATAGGGCTGAACCAGCGCGTAGCGAATGATTGACCCGTACAGCGCCCAGTCCCAGCCTTTCTGCCAGTGAAGTGCCGAAGGCAAATCCGGGGGAAAGGTTGAGCTGGCAATAACATCGGCTCTTACCGCATCAATGGCTGCCTGTTGATCTGGTTGGATCATCTCCAGAAGCAAACTGCCTTGGGGTCTGCGGTCCGCAAGCACCTGCAGGATCCACAATTGGATTGCGTGGTGGTCCGGGTTGTCGTGTTGTTCTCCGACCAAGACCCGCGATGCCACGGCAAGTCGCTCCGCCAGCTGTTGCGGGGTCAGCTCCTGTCCACTCTTGATGTCATGAATCATGCCTAAATCCACGTGTTCACGCCCGCTCGGGCTCTGCCAGGCAGGTATAGTCGGCAACGAAGGTGGCGCTTGGCAAGCATTGAGCGTCAACATCGCCAGTATCAGAAATGGCTGACAGACACGTCTGACTTTACGCATGATTTATGGCTGTTTTCATCGAAGATAATTCCATAAATGATCTGTAAGAGCTGCCGAAGGCTGCGAACTGGTTTGTCTGACACAACGCTTTCTCTGCGCCGCGGTGCTCGTGAGTTTCAGAAAACGCATTCCACCTCAGAATTCAGGAGTTCTATTGAAACTGCTCTGTACCGGCGAATCACTGCCAGAAGCACAAGGTCGCGGCTTTGACGTCGACGGATCAGGACTGCTGGCGGTCCGCCGCAATGGCCAAGTGTTCGTCTATCGCAACCGCTGCCCCCACAGAGGTGTTCCACTGGAGTGGCACCCGGACCGGTTTCTCGATACCAGCGCGAGCCTGATTCAGTGCGCCACCCATGGCGCGCTATTCCTGATCGAGAGCGGCGAATGCATCACTGGCCCCTGCGAAGGCCAGTCGTTGATCAGTATTGCCTGCCATGAAGATCAGGACGGAATCTGGATTTCCACTGCCGACCCGGACTGACGCGGCGTCATCGCCCAGTGCACCTGCAAGGGCCGGTCAATGAATATTTCCTCAGGCGTCAATTGCACTCCATAGGCCAGCACCTCGACGCCCGCCGCAACCGCTTCGCGCAAGGCCTCGGCATAGCCCGGATCAATTTCCTGGGCTGGTCTGACGGCTTCGACTCCAGTGAGGTTGACGCAATACAGCAGAACAGCCCGCACGCCCTCCCGCGCCAGGTTGGCCAGTTCGCGCAGATGGCGCGCTCCGCGCTGAGTGACGGCGTCCGGAAAAGCCGCCACCGGTGATCCATCAAAGCCCAGCGTGACGCTCTTGACCTCAACGTAGGCCGGGCCTGAGGTGTAATCAAGACGGAAATCCACCCGGCTTTTCTCCTGGCCGTAAGCCACTTCCCGTTTGAGCCCGGTAAAACCGTTCAGTTCGCTGATCACCCCGGCACGCAACGCCTCTTCGACCAGGTGATTGGCGCGGCTGGTGTTGATGCAGGCAAACCGGCCCTGAGGCGTCTCGCTGATTTCCCAGGTGCCCGGCAATTTGCGCTTGGGGTCGTTGGAGCGGCTGAACCAGACGCGCCCACCCGGCATCATGCAATTGAACATCGAGCCAGTATTGGGGCAGTGGATGGTCAGCAATTCGCCGCTCTCGGTCTGGATATCCGCCAGGAAACGCTTGTAGCGCACCAACAGCAAACCTTGTTCAAGCTCTGGAGAAAAACGCATCAGCCTCTCCAGCTCTGCAAACCACGAGCAATGCGTTGCACAGCCTCCTCCAGGCGCGGCAGGCTCTGGGTGTAGGCGAACCGCACATGATGCCCTGCCTTGAAGCGGCCAAAATCCAGCCCCGGCGTGATCGCCACATGTTCGGTTTCGAGGAAGTGGCGGCAAAACCCAAAGGCATCGCCGCCAAAGGCGCTGATGTCCGCGTAGAGATAGAAAGCCCCTTCAGGCTCGACCGCAATACCAAAGCCCAGCTCGCGCAAGGCAGGCAATAGAAAGTCGCGACGTCGGCCAAACTCGGCGCGGCGCTGTTCCAGGATTTCCAGGGTGCGCGGCTCGAAGCAGGCCAGGGCAGCATATTGGGCCATGCTCGGTGCACTGATGTAGAGGTTCTGCGCCAGTTTTTCCAGATCCGCCACCGCGTCTTTTGGAGCGACCAGCCAGCCGAGACGCCAGCCAGTCATGCCGAAATATTTGGAAAAACTATTGAGAACGAATGCCTCGTCATCGACTTCCAGAACGCTGGCTGCGTCAGTCCCGTAAGTCAGACCGTGGTAAATCTCATCCACCACCAGATGGCCATTGCGCGCTTTGAGAGACGCGGACAGCGCCGCCAACTCATCACGGCTCAACAGCGTGCCGGTGGGATTGGCCGGCGATGCGACCAGAGCGCCAACGCTGTCCTGATCCCAATGTTGCGCCACCAGATCAGGTGTCAGTTGGTAACGCTCTTGCGGCCCCACCGGGACCAATTGCGCCGCACCTTCGACCAGTCGCAGAAAGTGCCGGTTACAGGGGTAGCCCGGATCGGCAAGCAGCCAATGCTTGCCAGGGTCCACCAACAAACTGCTCGCCAACAGCAAGGCACCTGAACCGCCCGGCGTAACGAGAATGCGTTCGGGATCGACATTGACTCCGTAGCGTTGGTCATAGAAACCGGCGATGGCTTCACGTAAATCAGGCAATCCGCGAGCCGCTGTATACCGGGTCTTGCCTGCCGAAAGGGCTGCCTGGCCCGCCGCGACGATGGGCTCAGCGGTGGTGAAATCGGGCTCGCCGATTTCCAGGTGAATCACATCATGCCCCGCCGCTTGCAGCTCATTGGCCCGCGCCAACAGCGCCATGACATGGAAAGGTTCTATGGCGCGACTGCGTGCACTGTAGGGCTGGGCCATTAGCCTTCCTTTAAAAGATCTGAATACCGCGCACGATTCTACCCAACCGCCTGCGCAGCGGTAATGTTAATGACGCAAACAGCTCGCAGAATGGCTGCCGACTCCGGTTGGCTGGGTCAACTCCAGAGCCCCCTTCAAATGGGTGTAACGCGCCGACGCCAGCGCGGGCATTTCTCAGCCTCGGTTTTCACGGCAAAGCACATTATGCGGCCCCAACGATGGCACCCTCGACAACCGGGAGTAGCGCGCTCCGATTTGATCTGGTAAGTTCGCCCGCTTGCAGCCGCAGGGCCGGCAGGTGTCGGTGATGGATTATTTCCTGCGCAATGGATTAAAGAGTGAGAGGCGGTCCATTCATGCCCACCCAAGAAAAGCAGCAGAACAACCAGCTGGCCGGTGACTTCAAGCCTTACGAAATCAGTAAGGGTGAGGAGTACATGAGCGATGCCATGCGCGCTCACTTCACGAAAATCCTCAACAGTTGGAAGTTGCAGTTGATGCAAGAGGTCGATCGGACCATGCATCACATGAAAGACGAAGCCGCCAACTTTCCGGACCCGGCCGACCGTGCCAGTCAGGAAGAGGAATTCAGCCTCGAACTTCGTGCCCGTGATCGCGAACGCAAGTTGATCAAGAAGATCGACAAAACGTTGCAACTGATCGAAGACGAAGAATATGGCTGGTGCGAATCCTGCGGTGTAGAGATCGGCATCCGCCGTCTCGAAGCCCGCCCAACCGCCGACCTTTGCATCGATTGCAAAACGCTGGCGGAAATCAAGGAAAAGCAGGTCGGCAAGTAACTCGACCCGCAACCTTGCAAACAAAGGACGCTTCGGCGTCCTTTGTTGTTTTTGGCGGTAGGAGTGGGCACCTGTTGGAGCGAGGCTTGCCCGCGAACCAGACGCCTCGGGGCATTTGAAACTCCGCGTAATCGTTCTTCGCGGGCAAGCCTCGCTCCAACAGGGAATCAGCCAGTCGAAGCCTACCCCAATCTCCAGTAACATCCGGCCCATGAAATCCCCTTCTTACATCGGGCGCTTTGCGCCGACTCCCAGCGGTTATCTGCACTTCGGCTCACTGGTCGCAGCGCTGGCTTCGTATCTGGACGCTCGCTCAGTCGGTGGGCAATGGCTGATGCGTATGGAAGACCTTGACCCGCCGCGGGAAGTCGCCGGCGCACAGGCCGCCATTCTCAATACCCTGGAGCGTTATGGCTTTGAGTGGGACGGCGAGTTGGTCACCCAAAGCCAGCGGCACGACGCCTATCAGGAAATCATCAACCGCTGGTTCAGCCAGGGCCTGGTGTATGCCTGCACCTGTTCGCGCAAACAACTGGAGCCGTTTCAAGGCGTCTATCCCGGTCTGTGCCGCAACGCTGGGCACTCGCCGGACAACGCGGCAATCCGCATCCGCGTACCTGAGCTGCAATATCGATTTGAAGATCGAGTACAGGGCGTATTCCAACAGCATCTGGGGCAGGACGTCGGTGATTTTGTAATCCGCCGCCGTGACGGTTTTTTTGCCTATCAACTGGCCGTAGTCATCGATGACGCTATGCAGGGTATTACCGATATCGTGCGCGGCGCCGACTTGCTCGACTCCACCCCTCGTCAGCTGTATCTCCAGGAATTACTCGGCGCACGCCAACCTCGTTATCTGCATATCCCGCTCATCACCCAGCCCGACGGTAACAAGCTAGGCAAGTCCTACCGCTCGCCACCACTGGAGCCCGATCAGGCGACGCCACTTCTATTGCGTGCCTTGCGAGCCCTGGGTCAGGCGCCAGAATCCGCTCTCGCTTACGGCACCCCGGAGGAAGTCTTGAAATGGGCAATCGGGAGCTGGAACGTTTCCGCAATTCCTCGTGTCAGGAACCTTGAAGAGGCTCGTATAGACTGAGCTAGAGCGGTTGGCCACAGTCGATACAAACGTCCGGAGAAACGACGCTTGCAGGTTGCTCGCCATCCGTTACCATGCCGCTCCACATCTGCCGCAACACGAATGAATCGTGAAGGAGGCCAAATGTATATTTACCGCTTGGTCCTGTTGCTGGTAGTAGGCATTTATCTGTTTTCCCCGGCCATCATGGATTGGTGGATCGACGCAACCGGCGCCTGGTATCGGCCTTATCTGCTGTGGTTGATCCTGATCGTGGTGACTTTCATCCTTCAGAGCCAACGAGATGCCGATGAGCTTTAGCCTGACCCAGATGATTCTGGTCAGCGCCGCCTATCTATTGGTGCTGTTTGGCGTGGCCTGGATCAGCGAGCGCGGCGTCATCCCGCGCTGGATCATTCGTCACCCGCTGACCTACACCCTGTCGCTAGGCGTTTACGCCAGCGCCTGGGCGTTCTACGGCACGGTGGGCCTGGCCTATCAGTACGGTTATGGATTCCTGTCCAGTTACCTCGGGGTTTCCGGCGCATTTCTGCTGGCCCCGGTGCTGCTTTATCCGATCCTGAGAATCACCCGAACCTACCAGCTGTCGTCGCTGGCGGATCTGTTCGCCTTCCGCTTTCGCAGTACTTGGGCCGGCGCGCTGACCACGATATTCATGCTGATCGGCGTTCTGCCGCTGCTCGCCCTGCAGATTCAGGCTGTGGCGGATTCCATCGGGATACTGACCCGCGAACCGGTGCAAGCGCGGGTGGCTATCGCGTTCTGCGCGTTGATCACCCTGTTCACGATTTTCTTTGGTTCGCGGCATATCGCAACCCGGGAGAAACACGAAGGGCTGGTATTTGCCATCGCCTTCGAATCGGTGATCAAGCTGGTGTCTATCGGTGGCATCGGCCTTTATGCGTTGTACGGAGTGTTCGACGGTCCGCAACAACTCGAACAGTGGCTGCTGCAAAACCAGACCGCTCTCGCCGCCCTGCACACTCCCCTGCAAGAAGGGCCATGGCGCACCCTGCTGTTGGTGTTCTTCGCGTCAGCCATCGTCATGCCGCACATGTATCACATGACCTTCACCGAAAACCTCAACCCCCGTGGGCTGGTCAGCGCCAGCTGGGGCTTGCCGCTGTTTCTACTGCTCATGAGTCTCGCGGTGCCATTGATCCTGTGGGCCGGGCTGAAACTCGGTGCTACCACCAGCCCCGAATACTTCACCCTCGGCATCGGCATTGCGGTGAACAGCAAAGCCTTGGCATTGCTGGCCTACGTCGGCGGGCTGTCGGCGGCCAGCGGTCTGATAATCGTCACCACGCTGGCGTTGTCCGGTATGGCGCTCAATCATCTGGTGTTGCCGCTCTATCAGCCGCCCGCTGAAGGCAATATCTATCGCTGGCTGAAATGGACCCGTCGCGGCCTGATCGTGGCGATCATCATGGCCGGCTACGGTTTCTATCTGTTGCTCGGCGCCCAACAGGATCTGGCCAATCTGGGCATTGTGGCGTTTGTCGCCACGCTGCAATTCCTGCCAGGGGTACTTTCGGTACTGTATTGGCCGGCCGCCAATCGTCGGGGGTTCATTGCCGGATTGCTCGCAGGTATCACGGTCTGGATCGTCAGCATGTTGCTGCCGCTGATCGGTGACTTCCAGGGCTTCTATATTCCGCTGCTGAACATGATCTACGTGCTGGACGACACCAGCTGGCACATGGCAGCCATCGCCTCGCTGGCTGTGAACGTGCTGATCTTCACGCTGATATCGCTGTTCAGTAATCCCAGCCCGGAAGAAGCCAGCGCTGCCGAAGCCTGTGCCGTGGATAACGTGCGCCGCCCGCAACGCCGCGAACTGCATGCCGCCTCCCCTCAGGAGTTCGCCACACAACTGGCGAAACCGCTGGGCGCCAAGGCCGCGCAGAAGGAAGTGGAACAAGCGCTGCGCGATCTGTATCTGCCCTTCGACGAACGCCGACCTTATGCATTGCGCCGTTTGCGAGACCGAATCGAAGCTAACCTGTCGGGTTTGATGGGGCCCAGCGTGGCGCAGGACATGGTGGAAACCTTCCTGCCTTACAAATCCGGCGGCGAAAACTACGTCACCGAAGATATTCACTTTATTGAAAGCCGCCTTGAGGACTATCACTCGCGCCTCACCGGCCTTGCTGCAGAACTCGATGCCCTGCGCCGCTATCACCGGCAAACCTTGCAAGAGCTGCCAATGGGTGTGTGCTCACTGGCCAAGGATCAGGAAATTCTGATGTGGAACAAGGCCATGGAAGAGCTCACCGGCATCGGCGCGCAACGGGTGGTGGGTTCGCGCCTTGAGACCATCGGCGAGCCTTGGCGCGAGTTGCTCAGCGGTTTCATCAACCTGCCCGATGAACACTTGCACAAACAGCGCCTGGCTCTGGACGGGCAGACGCGCTGGCTGAATCTGCACAAGGCCGCCATCGACGAACCCCTTGCCCCGGGCAACAGCGGGCTGGTGCTGCTGGTGGAAGATTTGACCGACACTCAGATGCTCGAAGACAAACTGGTGCACTCCGAACGTCTCGCCAGTATTGGCCGACTCGCCGCGGGCGTGGCCCACGAGATCGGCAACCCGATTACCGGCATCGCCTGTCTGGCGCAGAATCTGCGCGAAGAGCGTGAAGACGATGGCGAACTGACCGAAATCAGCAGCCAGATTCTTGAGCAAACCAAGCGTGTCTCGCGCATCGTGCAGTCGCTGATGAGCTTTGCCCACGCCGGCAGCCACCAGCACAACGATGAAGCGGTGTGCCTGGCCGAAGTCGCGCAGGATGCCATTGGTCTGCTCGCCCTCAACCGTCGCAACTACGAAGTGCAGTTCTACAACCTGTGCAATCCCGAGCACTGGGCCGATGGTGACCCACAGCGGCTTGCTCAGGTGTTGATCAATCTGCTCTCCAACGCCCGTGACGCATCGCCCGCAGGCAGCGCCGTCCGGGTCAAGAGCGAAGTTTCCGAACACACCGTCGACCTGATCGTCGAAGACGAAGGTACTGGTATTCCCAAAGCAATCATGGACCGATTGTTCGAACCATTTTTCACCACAAAGGATCCGGGTGAAGGCACCGGACTAGGCCTCGCGCTGGTCTATTCCATCGTTGAAGAGCATTATGGACAGATCACCATCGACAGCCCGGCAGACACCGAGCACCAACGCGGCACCCGTATCCGGGTGACCTTACCGCGTCATGTCGAAGCGACGTCCGCCGTGAACTGAGCCCGTCGAGAGAATTGAATCAATGCCGCATATTCTGATCGTCGAAGACGAAACCATCATCCGCTCCGCCCTGCGTCGCCTGCTGGAACGAAATCAGTACCAGGTCAGCGAAGCCGGTTCGGTGCAGGAAGCCCAGGAACGTTTCAGCATCCCGTCGTTTGATCTGATCGTCAGCGATTTGCGCTTGCCCGGAGCACCCGGCACTGAGCTGATAAAGCTCGGCGAGGGCAAACCGGTGCTGATCATGACCAGCTACGCCAGCCTGCGCTCCGCTGTCGACTCCATGAAAATGGGCGCGGTGGATTACATCGCAAAACCGTTCGACCACGATGAAATGCTCCAGGCCGTGGCCCGCATCCTACGTGACCGGCAGACAGTGCAGAGCATGCAGGCCGACCGCACGGCGAACGCAGCCAAAGCCGGCACATCGGACAAATCCCCGGTCGACAACAGCAATGGCGAAATCGGCATCATTGGCTCCTGTGGCCCGATGCAGGATCTGTACAGCAAAATTCGCAAGGTCGCACCTACCGACTCCAACGTCCTGATCCAGGGCGAATCGGGTACTGGTAAAGAACTGGTCGCCCGGGCACTGCACAATCTGTCGCGACGTGCCAAGGCACCGATGATTTCCGTGAACTGTGCGGCAATCCCGGAAACCTTGATCGAGTCCGAACTATTCGGCCACGAAAAAGGCGCCTTTACCGGTGCCAGCGCCGGTCGGGCAGGTCTGGTTGAAGCGGCCGATGGCGGGACGCTGTTTCTCGATGAGATCGGCGAACTGCCCCTTGAGGCCCAGGCGCGTTTGTTGCGGGTTCTACAGGAAGGCGAAATTCGTCGTGTAGGCTCGGTGCAATCGCAAAAGGTCGATGTGCGCCTGATCGCAGCCACCCACCGGGACCTGAAAAGCCTGGCCAAGGTGGGTCAGTTCCGTGAGGACCTTTATTACCGCCTGCACGTCATTGCTCTCAAGCTTCCGGCACTGCGCGAACGCGGCAACGACGTTCTGGACATCGCCCGCTCGTTTCTGGCTCGGCAAAGCCTCAAGGCTGGGCGTAACGATCTGAAATTTGCCCCGGACGCCGAGCAAGCCATTCGCCAATACACCTGGCCTGGCAATGTTCGCGAACTGGAGAATGCGGTAGAGCGCGCGGTGATTCTTTGCGAAAGCCCGGAAATTTCCGCCGAGCTGCTGGGTATCGACATCGAGCTGAACGATCTGGACGACGAGGACTTCATCGGCCTGGCCCCTCAGCAAGGCTCCGCCAGCTCGACCAGCCACGAGCCGACCGAGGACCTGTCTCTGGAAGATTATTTCCAGCACTTCGTCCTCGAACACCAGGATCACATGACCGAAACCGAGCTGGCACGCAAACTCGGCGTGAGCCGCAAGTGTCTGTGGGAGCGTCGCCAACGGTTGGGCATTCCGCGTCGCAAAGGCGTCGCCAGCGAGACGTAACAACTATCGCGGGAGGCTCTGGACCAAGCGTTCCCAGCCACCCGCGAAACTGTTACCTCGACCAGTACGCGTAACAAAAGCCGGGGTTTACGGTAACGAATCCCCGGCTTTTTTTTGCCATCAATAAGCCACTCCAGCGCTGAAGCCCCCGGTTTCCGGGGGTTCTTAAAAGTTGGCACAGGTCCTGCTATATCCCTAGTACAAGAACAACAAAAACCAGTACTGATTAACCCTATAACAAGAACAATACGAATCGACTCACGCATAACAAGAACAACACGGCGGAGGCGCAGCTAACTGATTCTTTTGGAGAGGAGTTGTATTTGGGACATGCCCCACGACCAGGCTGAGAATAATAAAAACTACCCATAGGTAGCGCCTGAACTGGTTGGATCGAATGATCATTGCAACGCAGCGACCAAAGCAATCCGTTTGCTCTTGACTCCCGATTGGGAGGTTCCACAGACGAAGTCTCGTGGATGGGCACTCAACAAAAACAAAAAGCCCACAGACAAAATAAAAATAAGAGCAATGACTTTGGGGGAGCTTCGGCTCCCCCAGTAGCTTCTGAAAGATTCTCCCCCCCTGATGCCCCCAAGTCTCAAATGAAATGCGAATCCTGCAGACGACCTGTGGGAGCGGTGCTTGCCCGCGATAAGGGCGCCGCAGATATCAGGTCAATCGCGTCCAGCCTTATCGCGGGCAAGCACCGCTCCCACAGGGATCCGCTTACTGCCAGGAAACCGCACCCAAACACCATCGCGCAGCTTCCTACACCATCCCTCGACTAAATGCTAGAATCCCCGCCCATCATGCGGTCACTCTTCGTTTTTGGCCGAATATTCCTTCAAACAGTGCATCCCATGCTGAAGAAGCTGTTCCAGTCATTCCGTACTCCACTGCGCAAGCCGCAGCAACATATCCGCAGCACGCCTGAAGTGCTCAACAGCAGCCAACACTCGCTGCAACGCAGCCAGTTCAGCCGTTATGCGGTGAACATCGTCGAGCGCCTGCAAAATGCTGGCTATCAGGCCTATCTGGTCGGCGGCTGTGTCCGCGACCTGATGCTCAACATCGAACCCAAGGATTTCGACGTCGCCACCAGCGCCACGCCGGAGCAGGTTCGCAACGAGTTCCGCAACGCGCGCATCATCGGCCGCCGCTTCAAGCTGGTTCACATCCACTTCGGTCGTGAAATCATCGAAGTAGCTACCTTCCGCGCCAATCATCCAGTGGATGACGAAGACGAAGACAGCAATCAGTCCTCGCGTAACGAAAGCGGCCGGATCCTGCGCGACAACGTATACGGCACCCTTGAAGATGACGCCCAGCGTCGTGACTTCACGATTAACGCCCTCTATTACGATCCAGTCAGCGAACGCATCCTCGACTACGCCAACGGCGTACACGACATCCGCAATCGCCTGATCCGTCTGATCGGTGATCCGGAGCAGCGCTACAAGGAAGACCCGGTGCGCATGCTGCGGGCCGTGCGTTTCGCTGCCAAACTGGACTTCGGCATCGAGAGGCACAGCGCCACGCCGATTCGCCCGTTGGCGCCGATGCTGCGGGATATTCCGTCAGCACGCCTGTTCGAAGAAGTACTCAAGCTGTTCCTCTCCGGTTACGCGGCGCCGACCTTCGAGATGCTCGTCGATCTGGAGTTGTTCGACCCGCTGTTCCCCGCGAGCTCCAAGGCGCTGGAATACAACCCGACTTATACGCATACGCTGATCAGCGAGGCGCTGACCAACACCGACCTGCGCATCAAGCAGAACAAGCCGGTCACCCCGGCGTTCCTGTTCGCCGCCCTGCTCTGGCCTGCGTTACCAGCCAAGGCCCTGCGTCTGCAAGAGCGTGGCATGCCGCCGATTGCTGCGATGCAGGAAGCCGCCCACGAGCTGATCGTCGAGCAGTGCCAGCGCATCGCTATCCCGAAGCGCTTCACCATGCCGATCCGCGAGATCTGGGACATGCAGGAACGTCTGCCGCGCCGCTCCGGCAAGCGCGCCGATATGCTGCTGGACAACCCACGCTTCAGAGCTGGCTACGACTTCCTGCTGCTACGCGAAAGCGCTGGCGAAGAAACCGATGGCCTGGGCGAATGGTGGACTGATTACCAGGATGCCAATGACAGCGAGCGTCGTGGCATGATCACCGATCTGGGCAGCAAGCCTGACGGCGCACCGCGCAAACGACGCCGCAGCAGCGGCTCCAAGCGTAAACGTGCGGGTGGCGAAGCGCCTGCTGCCTCTGGCGAGTGAAGCCAGTGGAACGCATCTATATAGGCATGGGCAGCAATCTGGCTGACCCTGCCGAGCAGTTGCGCAATGCCATTCGTGGCTTGGCGCAATTGCCGCAGACTCAATGGGTCGGCGTTTCGTCCTTCTATATCAGCGACTCACTATTGCCCGGTCAGCCGCGTTACACCAACGCCGTTGCCGCCGTTGACACCGCCCTGCAACCACTGCAATTGCTGGATGCGTTGCAAGCCCTTGAGCTGGATCAAGGCCGGGAACGCCACGAACGCTGGGGCCCTCGCACACTCGATCTGGACATCCTGGTGTTTGGCGATCGCTTGATTGATGAACCTCGACTCAAGGTGCCGCATTACCACATGCATGCCCGGGCATTCGTGCTGTATCCGCTGGCCGAACTGGCTCCCGAACTGCAGCTTGCCGACGGGCGCTCCCTGACCGACATGCTGGCCCAATGCCCCTTCGAAGGTCTTGAACGTCAGGACCCCGCTGCCTGACTTGGCACGCGTCCGGTAACCGCAACGGCATCCGGGGTAACACGCGCAATTGACTTCATGCCCCCTCCTCACGAAGATAGGCGTCCCGCCAGCCGTTAGCTGGCAAATGGGCGCCGGGCAGGCTGTTTGAAACACCGCAAACGACGGTGTACCTGCTTCTCCAGGATGAATCTCACGCGTTGCTCGCCGTAGTGTTCACAGCGCCTGACAGAGGACTTTCCATGCCAGATATCACCGTAACCTCGTTGCAGGCTCTCAAGCACAGTGGTGAAAAAATCGCCATGCTGACCTGCTACGACGCAACTTTTGCTCATGCCGCCAGCCAGGCTGGCGTTGAAGTGCTGCTGGTCGGCGACTCGCTGGGCATGGTCCTGCAAGGTCACGACAGCACATTGCCCGTGACCACTGCCGAGATGGCCTATCACGTGGCATGCGTCAAACGCGGCAATCAGGGTGCGCTGATCATGGCCGACCTGCCGTTCATGGCCTACGCCACGCTGGAGCAGACCTTCGCCAACAGCGCGGCGCTGATGCAGGCCGGTGCGCACATGCTCAAAATCGAAGGCGCGGCGTGGCTCGCCGACTCCGTTCGTTTGCTGGCCGAGCGCGGCATCCCGGTGTGCGCGCACATGGGCCTCACACCGCAAGCGGTGAACGTACTGGGCGGTTACAAGGTTCAGGGCCGTCTGGAAACCCAGGCACGGCAAATGCGCGCCGACGCCATCAGCCTTGAACAGGCCGGTGCGGCAATGATTTTGCTGGAATGCGTGCCTAGCGAGCTGGCTGAAGAGATCAGCCACGCAGTGAAGATCCCGGTTATCGGCATCGGCGCTGGCAGCTCCACTGATGGTCAGGTACTGGTCCTGCACGACATGCTCGGTCTGGCGATCACCGGCCGCGTACCCAAGTTCGTGAAGAACTTCATGGTCGGCCAACCCGATATTCAATCTGCCCTGCAGGCCTACGTTGCAGCGGTCAAAGACGTCAGCTTCCCCGCTCCTGAACACGGATTCTCGGCATGAACACAGTAAAAACCGTGCGCGAGCTTCGCGCTGCTGTCGCACGTGCCCGCAGTGAAGGCAAGCGTATCGGACTGGTTCCGACCATGGGCAATCTGCACAGCGGCCACGCCGCCCTCGTTACCAAGGCCGCGCAACGGGCCGATTTCGTGGTGGCGACAATCTTCGTCAATCCGATGCAGTTCGGCCCTAACGAAGACTTGGCGACCTACCCGCGTACGCTGGCCGCCGATCAGGAACGACTCATCGAAGCCGGCTGCCACCTGTTGTTCACGCCCAATGTCGAAGAAATGTATCCCCACGGGATGGCAGACCAGACCACGGTCAGTGTGCCGGTGATTTCCGAAGGACTGTGCGGCGCCAGCCGTCCCGGCCACTTCGATGGTGTTTCAACCGTGGTCAGCAAGCTGTTCAATATGGTCCAGCCCGACCTTGCCGTATTCGGCGAAAAAGACTTCCAGCAGTTGGCCGTGATCCGTGCGCTGGTTCGCGACCTGAACATGCCCATCCAGATCATCGGCGAACCTACGGTACGCGCCGAAGACGGTCTGGCGCTGTCATCACGCAACGGTTACCTCAGCGCCGAACAACGTGCGATTGCGCCCCAGCTGTACCGGGTCATTCAAACTATCGGTCGCGCGATAGACGGCGGCGACAAAAACTTCAGCCAGTTGCTGGAAGCGGGCAAGGCCGAGCTGCAAGGCCTTGGCCTGCGGCCGGATTACCTGGAAGTGCGCGAAGCCACCAGCCTGCGCCCGGCGACCGCCCAGGACGACGATCTGGTGATTCTCGCCGCAGTTTTCCTCGGCAAGACCCGCCTGATCGACAATCTGCATTTGAATCGGGATCATCATTAACCCCACTGTTTGACGCTGACCTGTAGGAGCCAACTTGTTGGCGAGACATTGGGCCTGCCTAATCAGGAACTTCGCCTCGCGAACAGGTTCGCTCTCCTACAGAACAGGATTTCAGATCGGTGAATATTCCGGCAGCTTCTACAATTGAGCAGGTTGGAACTAAAGCCGACCCCGCAATGCCCTACCGATACCGATTACGTTTAAAGCCCGGACAGCAGTGTGTGAAATAGTACCGAGCCCAGGTCAAGCCAGGCGCAGACACAGCCGCACATTATGTTTAGTCTTGGTGCCACGATTGAAGTCTGCAAATCCTCGCTTTTAGTGTTCAAGCCAGTTCCAAGTACAAGGAAACCCGCAGCGATGGCGTACTACCGCACCCCTTCAGATGCAACAGCCCTGCCCGCATGGCAGGCACTGAACCAACACCGCGAAGCCATGCAGAATTTCAGCATGCGTGAAGCCTTCAATGCTGACCCGCAGCGTTTCAGCCAATTCACGTTGAGCAGCTGTGGACTGTTTCTCGATTACTCGAAGAACCTGATCAACACCGAGACCCGCGACCTGCTGGTCAAGCTGGCCAATGAAGTCGGCCTGAAAGAAGCCATCAAGGCGCAATACGACGGCGAGCTGGTCAACTCCTCCGAAGGTCGTCCCGCCCTGCACACGGCCCTGCGCCGGCCGGTGGGCGACAAGCTGCTGGTCAATGGCGTCAATGTGATGCCTGAAGTACACAAGGTGCTGAACCAGATCACGGACCTGGTGGGTCGCATTCATGACGGCCTGTGGCGCGGCTATACCGAGAAACCGATCACCGACGTAGTCAATATCGGCATCGGCGGCTCCTTTCTCGGGCCTGAGCTGGTGTCGGAAGCGCTGTTGTCCTACGCGCAAAAAGGCGTGCGTTGCCACTATTTGGCGAACATTGATGGCAGCGAGTTCCATGAGCTGACGATGAAGCTGCGCGCCGAGACCACGCTGTTCATTGTCTCCTCGAAGACCTTCACCACCCTGGAAACCCTCAAGAACGCCACCGCTGCTCGTGCCTGGTATCTGGCCCAGGGCGGTTCCGAGGCTGAGCTGTATCGTCACTTCATCGCCGTGTCGAGCAACAATGCCGCTGCCGTGGCGTTCGGCATCCGTGAAGAGAACATCTTCCCGATGTGGGACTGGGTCGGTGGTCGCTACTCGCTGTGGTCGGCAATCGGCCTGCCTATCGCGCTGGCCATCGGCATGTCCAACTTCAAGGAACTGCTGTCCGGCGCGTATTCGATGGATCAGCACTTCCTGACTGCGCCGTTCGAACAGAACATGCCAGTACTACTGGGCTTGCTGGGTGTGTGGTATGGCAATTTCTGGGGTGCGCAAAGTCACGCGATCCTGCCTTACGACCACTACCTGCGAAACATCACCAAGCATTTGCAGCAACTGGATATGGAATCCAATGGCAAGAGCGTTCGCCAGGATGGCAAGCCAGTTACCACCGATACCGGCCCGGTTATCTGGGGTGGCGTGGGTGCCAACGGCCAGCACGCCTATCACCAGCTGCTGCATCAAGGCACGCAGTTCATCCCGGCTGACTTCATTGTGCCGATTGTCAGCTTCAACCCGGTCTCCGACCACCATCAGTGGCTATACGCCAACTGCCTGTCTCAGAGCCAGGCATTGATGAGCGGCAAAACCCGCGCCGAAGCCGAAGCCGAACTGCGCGACAAGGGAATGTCCGAAGAAGAGGTACAGAACCTCGCGCCGCACAAGGTCATCCCTGGCAACCGCCCAAGCAACACCCTGGTGGTCGAGCGCATCAGCCCACGTCGCCTTGGCGCACTGGTGGCGATGTACGAACACAAGGTTTTCGTGCAAAGCGTGATCTGGGGCATCAACGCCTTCGATCAGTGGGGCGTGGAGCTAGGCAAGGAAATGGGCAAAGCCGTTTACCAGCGCCTGACTGGCGGCACCGACGAGCCGGCTGATGATGCGTCCACCCAAGGCCTGATCAACTACTTCCGCGGTCGTCACCGCGGCTGATCGACCTGCGCAACATCCAAACCCGCTGTCCTCGCAAGAGACAGCGGGTTTTGTATTTTCGAAACCACCACCTGTAGGAGCTGCCGAAGGCTGCGAAAGCGATCAGTCTGACACTCCGCTGTTCGCAGCCTTCGGCAGCTCCTACAAAGGGATTCCCGCGCGCCGACTTACCCAATTGAACCCACCCTCCCCCACAAGCTCCTATTCTTTAAGGTCTCCAACAAGAATAAGGAACGGTCATGTTCGACATCAGCCAATACCCCAAAGCCGAGGCAGTGCGCCAGGCTGCGCAGCTCAGCGACGCCGACTATCAACGGATGTACAAGCAATCGGTCGAGCATCCTGACCAGTTCTGGGCCGAGCAGGCCGAGGCGCTTCTTGACTGGTCCGCGCCTTGGAGCAGCGTTAGCCAAGCTGATATCAAGACCGGCGATGCGCAGTGGTTCAAAGACGGCCAACTGAATGTCAGTTACAACTGCATTGATCGCCACCTCAAAGATCGCGGGGAGCAGATTGCGATTATCTGGGAGGGTGACAATCCTTCCGAATCAGCTGAAATCACCTACAAAAAACTTCACCACAACGTCGCTCGGCTGGCCAATGTGCTCAAGTGCCGTGGTGTGAAGAAAGGCGATCGGGTGTGCATCTACATGCCGATGATCCCAGAAGCCGCTTACGCCATGCTCGCCTGCGCGCGCATTGGTGCAGTGCATTCGGTGGTGTTCGGCGGGTTTTCGCCGGAAGCCCTGCGCGACAGAATTCTCGATGCTGATTGCAGAACCGTGATCACGGCCGATGAAGGCGTTCGCGGCGGCAAATATGTGCCATTGAAGAGAAACGTCGACAAGGCGCTGCAAAGCTGTCCGGAGGTCAGCACTGTTATTGTCGTGCAACGGACTGAGGGCGACATTGAATGGGTCACCGGCCGGGACATCTGGTATCACGACAGCCTGCACGCCGCCAGCAACGACTGCCCACCTGAGCCGATGGACGCTGAAGATCCGCTGTTCATCCTGTACACCTCGGGCAGTACCGGCAAACCCAAAGGGGTTTTGCACACCACGGGGGGCTATTTGCTCCAGGCAGCGATGACATTCAAGTACGTCTTCGATTATCACGACCACGAGATTTTCTGGTGCACCGCCGATGTCGGCTGGGTCACAGGCCACAGCTACATCGTGTATGGCCCGCTGGCCAACGGCGCAACGACCCTGATGTTCGAAGGCGTGCCCAACTATCCGGATGCATCACGCTTCTGGCAGGTCATCGACAAACATCAGGTCAATATCTTCTACACCGCGCCAACCGCCCTGCGCGCCCTGATGCGTGAAGGCCCCAAACCGTTGCAGTCCACTTCCCGGGAAAGCCTGCGATTACTCGGCAGCGTCGGTGAGCCGATTAACCCTGAGGCGTGGGAATGGTATTTCCATCAGGTAGGAAAAGAGCGCTGCCCGATTATTGATACCTGGTGGCAGACCGAGACCGGCGGGATCATGATGACTCCGTTGATCAGCACCTTCCCGATCAAACCAGGCTGTGCGACGCAGCCGATGTTCGGCGTGCAGCCAGCGTTGCTGGATGAAAAGGGCAAGGAGATTGAAGGTCCCGGCAGTGGCTTGCTGGTTATCAAAGCCAGTTGGCCGGGGCAGATACGTAGCGTGTATGGCGATAAGCAACGCATGGTCGACACCTATTTCAAACCCTGCCCCGGCTATTACTTCACCGGTGATGGTGCGCGACGCGACGCCGAAGGTGCTTACTGGATCACTGGGCGCATTGATGACGTGATCAATGTGTCTGGTCACCGTATCGGTACAGCCGAAGTGGAAAGTGCGCTGGTGCTGCATGACAGCATCGCCGAAGCGGCGGTGGTGGGTTACCCGCACGACATCAAGGGCATGGCGATCTACGCTTTCGTCACTCCGATGGGTGGCGTCGAACCCGATGAGGCGCTGAAAAAACAATTACTGGACCACGTCACCTCGGAAATCGGCAGCTTCGCCAAACCCGAGCTGATTCAATGGGCACCCGCGCTGCCGAAAACCCGCTCAGGCAAGATCATGCGGCGTATCCTGCGCAAGATTGCCTGCAATGAGCTCGATAGCCTGGGCGACACCTCAACCCTGGCCGATCCCAGCGTTGTTGAAGGCCTGATCGACAAACGCTTGAATCGTTGAGCGAAGCGGGGCATGGTCGGCAGTAATCAGCCCTGTAGGAGCTGCCGAAGGGTGCGAATGGCAGCGTGTCAGATGTATCAATTCGCAGCCTTCGGCAGCTCCTACAGGTTATAGCCGTGTATCACCCAACGAGCCCCCATGGAATTCATCCGCAGTCGTATCGAAACCCAGGTCATGAGCCTGACGGGCCTGTCGCTTGGTCAACTCGATCTGGAAAACCCCAAGGGCGATCCTGGTTTGTTCGGGCCGGATGCAATCTGCTGGCAGGTGCATGGCGACTTTCCCAGCATGCTCATCGGCGGCATCAGCGCCCTGATGTTGCAAGCCTTGCACCCATTGGCGCTGGCCGGGGTCTGGGACCATTCCAACTTTCGTAACGACATGCTTGGCCGGTTGCGGCGCACGGGGCAATTCATTTCCGGGACCACCTTCGGCTCGACGAAAGACGCCAACTGGTTGATCGATAAGGTGCGCACTATTCACCTTCAAGTGACCGGTACGGCTCCAGATGGCCGACCCTACGCCGCAAGCGATCCGGATCTGCTGACATGGGTACACGTTGCAGAAGTCAGCAACTTCCTGGCGGCACATTTGCGCTACCTGAACCCGGCACTTTCCCGCACAGATCAGGACAAGTACTACGAGGAGACGGCACTGATCGCCGAGCGACTGGGTGCGCGCAACGTGCCCCGCTCATGCGTGGAGATCGCTGCGTATCTGGAAAATATCCAACCGCAATTGCTTTGCGATCAACGCAGCCGCGAGGTTCTGCGCATTCTGCTGGATGCACCTGCCCCCAGCGTGTTGGCCAAACCAATGGGTGCGCTGATGATGCAGGCGGGCATCGATCTATTACCGCTGTGGGCCTGCGACATGCTGGAACTGCGGCAAACACTCATGCACCGCAAAATGATCCGGGCAGGCGTCAAACGCAGTGCCCCGGTGCTGCGCTGGGCCGTTCGCAACGCCTCGATTCATCGGGCCCGGCGCAGGATGGGGCTTCAGTAACGGGCCATAAATCAAACCAGTACTGGCCAGTTCTCGGTTGGAAGCTGGCCCGGTTTGTGTGCCAACATGTGTTTCCCTAGATCACCACGAATCGGGCCACCGACTCATCGCCCGACGTAAAACCCAATAATAGTGAGGATCCGCGCCATGCAAGACGTCGTTATCGTTGCCGCCACTCGTACCGCTGTCGGGAGTTTCCAGGGTTCACTGGCGAATGTATCCGCAGTCGATCTGGGCGCAGCGGTTATCCGCCAGTTGCTGGCACAAACCGGGCTGGATGGCGCGCAGGTCGATGAAGTCATCATGGGCCAGGTGCTAACCGCCGGGGCCGGGCAAAATCCCGCTCGCCAGTCGGCAATCAAGGCAGGCCTGCCATTCGCAGTCCCGGCCATGACCCTGAACAAAGTCTGCGGCTCCGGCCTCAAGGCGCTGCACCTGGCCACTCAGGCAATCCGTTGCGGCGATGCCGAGATCATCATCGCGGGCGGCCAGGAAAACATGAGCCTGTCCAATTACGTGATGCCCGGCGCTCGCACCGGTCTGCGCATGGGCCACAGCACCCTCGTGGACACCATGATCAGCGATGGCCTGTGGGATGCGTTCAATGACTATCACATGGGTATCACCGCAGAAAATCTCGCCGACAAGTATGAAATCAGCCGCGAAGCGCAGGACGCATTCGCAGCAGCCTCCCAGCAGAAAGCCGTGGCAGCCATCGAAAGCGGACGCTTCGTTGATGAGATCACGCCGATTCTGATCCCGCAGCGCAAAGGCGACCCGATTGCCTTCGCCGTCGACGAGCAGCCTCGCGCCGGCACTACCGCCGAGACCCTCGGCAAGCTTAAACCTGCCTTCAAGAAGGATGGCTCCGTCACGGCCGGGAATGCCTCGTCACTCAATGATGGTGCAGCTGCGGTGATCCTGATGAGCGCGGCGAAGGCCGAAGCGCTGGGTCTGCCAGTGCTGGCACGCATCGCAGCCTACGCCAATGCTGGCGTCGATCCGGCGATCATGGGCATCGGCCCGGTGAGCGCGACCCGTCGCTGCCTCGAAAAAGCGGGCTGGTCCATTGACCAACTGGATCTGATCGAAGCCAACGAGGCGTTCGCCGCACAATCGCTTTCGGTCGGCAAGGACCTGGGCTGGGACGTGGCCAAAGTCAATGTCAATGGCGGTGCCATCGCCTTGGGCCATCCTATCGGCGCGTCGGGCTGCCGCGTGCTGGTGACCTTGTTGCATGAAATGATCAAACGCGATGCCAAAAAAGGTCTGGCGACCTTGTGCATTGGTGGTGGTCAGGGTGTGGCATTGGCGTTGGCGCGATAATCGAAGCCTCTACAGATAACTGCATTGGAATGAGATCCCTGTGGGAGCGGTGCTTGCCCGCGATAAGTACACCGCGGACTTTCCGAGAATCGCGCGCACCTTGTCGCGGGCAAGCACCGCTCCCACAAGGAATTGCATTCACAAACTGACATCAGGCCTTACCTGATAAACTGCCGCGCCCACTCCAGCCCCAAGGCGCTTTGCATGTCCACCTTGATTCAGGCGCTCAGCGTCGCCCTCGATAACCGCCAATCCCTACTCGCTGAACTGCATCAGCAAGGTACAGACTGTTATCGGCTGTTCCACGGCAGCCAGGAAGGTGCCAGCGGGCTGACGATCGATCGCTATGGTCCGCAATTACTGGTGCAGAGCTTCCACAACCGCCTTGAACCTGATGCCCTGCTTGAACTGCACGCAGCAGTGAATGCGCGTCTGGGCCTGGACTTGCTGCTGGTTTACAACGACCGCTCTCAAGGCAACTCGCGTATAGATCGCGACGACACCGTCTATAAAGCTGAATCTGCGGCCCTGAAAGACCTGATCGGCCACGAATGGGGACTCAATTATCGGGTACGCGGTCGGCACGCCGGGCAGGATCCATTGCTGTTTCTCGATCTGCGCAATACACGGGGATGGGTCAAACAGCACAGCCAAGGCAAAAGCGTACTTAATCTGTTCGCCTATACCTGCGGCGTCGGCCTTAGTGCGGCAGCGGGCGGCGCGAGTGAAGTCTGCAATCTGGACTTTGCCGAAGGCAATCTGGCAGTAGGCCGTGAGAATGGCGCGCTCAATCCACAGCTGCCCGGCATGTCGTTCATTCAGTCCGACTACTTTCCTGCAATCCGGCAACTGGCCGGCTTACCCATCGCCCAGCGTCGCGGTCACAAACTTCCGGACTACGTGAAGCTGGATCAGCGCCAGTACGATCTGGTCCTGCTGGATCCGCCTGCGTGGGCCAAGAGTGCTTTCGGCACGGTCGACCTGCTGCGCGATTATCAAAGCCTGCTCAAACCAGCACTGTTGACCACTGCCGACAACGGCGTGCTGATCTGTTGCAACAATCTGGCGAAAGTCAGCATGGACGACTGGCGCGAACAGGTTCTGCGCTGCGCAACCAAAACCGGTCGACCGGTGCGCGACTGGCAGATCATGCCTCCGGCCGAAGACTTCCCGTCCATGGACAATCAGCCGCCTCTCAAAACGCTGATCCTTCAGCTCTAGGACTTACAGCACGCGTCGATATTTCCTACGAAGCTTAAAGGCACCACCTCTGGAACCAGATGGCCGTGCCATACTCCAAGGAGCTCCGACAAAGCCCGACCCAGAAAAGAGACGATGCCCCACATGTCCAAAGGTTTGATACGCGCTGCTGTAACCTTGCTGATCGTCTTCGGACTGTATAGCGTACTGGGCTTCCTGATTCTGCCCGGCGTCGGGTTGCGCATCGCCAACCAGCAACTGGCCAGCTACGCGACGGTCCCGGCAAAGCTGGAGCGGATCGAATTCAATCCCTACAGCCTCGAACTGACGCTCTGGGGCCTGAACATCGGTACTCCGGGCAAAGAGCAGGTCGGCTTTGAAAAACTCTACGCCAATCTGCAAATCGACAGCCTCTGGACTCGTGCCTTGCACTTGCAGGCTGTCGAACTGATAAAGCCCAAGACCGAGCTGTTGTTCGGCAAAGACGGCACACTGAACCTGACGCAGCTTTTCAAGCTCCCGCCCAGCGAGCCCGCAGCCAAGGACGAGCCAGCCAGCAAACCCTTCCCGTTGCGTATCGGCGAAATCAGACTGGCTGACGGCAATGTTCACTTCCAGGACTTGCGCCCCAGTGAGCCAATTGAATTTCTGTACGACAAACTGAATTTCGAGCTGAAAAACCTCAGCACCCTGCCCGAAGACAATGCCGATATGACGTTGGTGGCCGCAGGTCCCAACGGCGGGAAAATCGACTGGGTCGGGCGCATCAGCCTGATTCCGATCACGTCAGAAGGCACGCTCAAGGTTACCGACAGCAACATGAAGGTCTGGTGGCCCTATGTCCGCGACGCTCTGCCCCTGGCTTTGCAAGACGGCGTGCTGAATTTCAGCACTGCGTACTCGCTCAATCTGTCCAAGGAAACCGAGTTCAAACTGACCAACACGGCCCTGAGCATCGCCCCGTTTGCGATCAACGCCCCGGATGGTCGGCCACTCGCCCGCCTGCAACGCCTGGATGTGACAGAGACGTCGGTGGATCTGGCCAAGCAGTTGGTCACCATCGGCAAGGTTCGCAGCAACAAGCTGGAAACCTGGGCTGCACGGGAGGCTGACGGGCAGTTGGACTGGCAGAAGCTGTTTGCCAGCCAGCCGGCCAAGCCTGCAGCCCAGTCAAAGCCTGCGGTAGACGAAAAAGCCCCGCAGACGCCTGGCGATATTCAAGCCACCGCCAAGCCCGCACCTGCCTCCAAGCCCTGGCAAGTGATCGTCAAGGATGTGCAGCTGCGGGACTACCAGATCCACCTGGCCGACCGCGCCCAGAAAGACCCCGTCGAACTGGACGTGGGCCCGCTGAATCTGGACATGCAGAACTTCGACAGCCTCAATAAATCGCCGTTTTCGCTGAAGCTGGATACCGGGTTTGGCAAGCAAGGCAAGCTCACCGCAGCCGGGGAGGTCAACCTCAGCCCGGTTAGCGCCAAATTGCAGGTCACCACCAAAGACATCGACCTGCGGGTGGCACAGGCCTATATCAGCCCGTTCATACGCCTCGAACTACGCAGCGGCATGCTCGGCAGCGACCTTGCCGTGGACCTGAAACATACCGAGCCTTTGGCCTTCAACGTCAACGGCAAAGCCCAGGTCGAGCAACTGCACACACTGGATACGTTGAAACAGCGAGACTTCCTCAAGTGGCAGAAGCTGACCCTCGATGGCCTGAATTATGAGCACGGTGATGCGCTGACTATCAACAAGGTCAACATTGACCAGCCTTATGCGCGGTTCATGATCAACCCTGATCGCACCACCAACGTCGATGATCTGCTGATCCCGCAACCTGCTGATAAGAGCACGGCGACCAAGTCCGAGCAGACCGCAAGCAATGCCAAACCATTGGGCATTCGCGTCGGCGAAGTGAACATCAATGACGGCTCGGCCAACTTCGCCGACTTCAGCCTGACGCCTAACTTCGCCACGGCTATCCAGCAGCTCAATGGCCGCATCGGCACCCTGGATAATCGTCAGTCGAAACCCGCCACTGTGAATATCGACGGCAAGGTAGATCGCTACGCGCCGGTGACTATCAAGGGTAGCCTCAACCCCTTCGACCCAATGGCTGCGCTGGATATCGCCACCAGCTTCAAGCGTGTCGAACTGACCACCTTGACCCCTTATTCCGGCAAATTCGCCGGTTACCGGATCCGCAAAGGGCGGCTCAATCTGGATTTGCATTACCTGATTACCAAAGGCCAGCTCAAGGCTGAAAACAAGGTCGTGGTCGAGCAACTGCAGTTGGGGGAAAAGGTCGATAGCCCCGATGCAGTGGATTTGCCGCTCAAACTGGCCATCGCGCTGCTCAAGGACAGCGACGGTAAAATCTCGATTGAGCTGCCGGTTTCCGGAGATTTGAACAACCCGCAGTTCAGCGTCATGCCCATTGTCTGGCAGACCCTGCGCAACCTGGTGGTCCGCGCTGCGACCGCGCCCTTCAAGTTCATTGGCGGGTTAGTCAGCGGTGGAGGCTCTGAGGACCTCAGCAGCGTGAAGTTTGCTCCTGGTACTAGCGAGTTGAGTGCAGACACCCGCAAAGCCCTGGATACCCTCTCGGCTGCGCTGAAAGAGCGCCCTGCCCTGCGCCTGGAGATCGAAGGCACCAGCGCGGCCAGCAGCGACGGACCACTGATCGCCCAGGAACGCCTGGAGCGCGAATATCAATACAACTACTACAAAATCCTCCAGCGCCGTGGGGACAAAGTTCCAGCCCGTGCAGCACTGGTTGAAGTGCCGGACAGTGAAAAAGGACCCATGCTGGAAGGCATCTATCGCGCCCGCCTGAAAAAGCAGCCGCCTGCTCAATGGACGGATTTGGGCAAGGAAGAGCGCTCGAACAAAATGCGCGAAGAGATTCTGAAATTCTGGAGTGGCAACGAGGTGTTGCTCCGTGAGCTTGGACAGGATCGGGCCAGCAGCATCAAGGATTACCTGGTCGACAAGGGCAAGCTCGAGGATGAGCGGGTCTACTTTGTCGATGCTCAGTTGGGGCAAGCCGAGAAAGACGGCAGTGTGATCAGCCCCATGCACCTTGATAGCGAGTAATGCCATGCGCATACGTTTGATGTTGTGTATGACACTGGCAACAATCTGTGGCACCTCCCAGGCCGCGACCCTGCGCTGCGGAAGCCAACTGATCAGTGATGGCGACCGGGCGTTCGAGGTGCAGCAGAAGTGCGGCGTGCCTATCAGCCAGGAAGTGATTGGCTCCAAGGAGACCTTCAGCAGCAATTACCGCAGGTCCGAGCAAGTGCGGGTCGAAGAATGGATCTACGGGCCTGACAATGGCATGTACCAGTACCTGAGGTTCGAAGGTGGTCGGCTGGTAAGGATCGATAGCAAGCGGGGGCGTTGAATACACCCCTGAAATGAGCGTTAAACCTGTGGGAGCGAGCTTGCTCGCGAAGGCGGCACTCCTGCCAAAGGAAACGTTGCGGCTGCAAGGGCCTCTTCGCGAGCAAGCTCGCTCCCACGGTTCAAAACGCAGCGTATCAGACAGGCCGCTCGCTGCCCTGCGTCGCTTCAAGCTAAACAGAAAAAGCCCCGGCGTTTCCGCCAGGGCTCTTAATGGCCACATCCTTGTGGCCTTTCGCATGAACCTTCCGTGAATCAACTGCTCTCCATCCTGGAATACAGCTGACCCCTTTCTCGTTCAGCGTTGAGTATCAGTTACTCAGCTTTCAGGCCAGCAGCCGAAACGTCTTTAACACCTTTGATTTTCTTGGTGATAGCAACGGCAGTGTTCTTCTGAGCTTCGGTCACTTTGACCATGGAGGACAGGGAAACCACGCCTTTGTTGGTTTCAACCTTGATGTCCGAACCTGGGATGCCTTTCTCGGTCAGCAGATCAGCTTTAACCTTGGTGGTGATCCAGGTATCAGAAGTGTCTTCTTTCACTTCCTGAGTAGTGGTGTTGGCAGCCAGTACCATTGGAGCCTGAGCAGAGGTCTGAGCGAAGGCAGCATTGGCCATGGTCAGAGTCAGGGCAGTGGCGGTGGCAGCAGCAATAGCGAACTTCTTCATACGAGTAACTCCTGTTTTTCTCAGAATCTGCGCCAGCAAGTGGCAGCAGGGTTACTGGTATATATCGCAAACGCTGTGCCAGTTTATAGCGATGGATAATATCCATATAAATCAATAACTTATGCAATTTACGCATTTCGCTGATCGTGCAGATTGCCCGTTCATCCCTCAACTCGCGTGCAAGATGCATGCTTGGCCATGACCCTGCGAAGGTTTTTCGTAAGCTATTAATTACGTTCATAAAAAAAGGATCCCGAAGGATCCTTTTTTTATCGTTCAACTGATCTCAGCGATCAGACGCCCGAAGCTTTAGCAGCTGCTACGTCTTTGATCGATAGCTTGATACGGCCGCGGTTGTCCACGTCCAGTACCAGCACTTCGACTTCCTGACCTTCTTTCAAGATGTCAGTCACTTTCTCAACCCGAGCGTCGCTCAGCATCGAGATGTGAACCAGACCGTCTTTGCCCGGCAGGATGTTCACGAATGCGCCGAAATCGACGATGCGCTCTACCTTACCGACATAGATCTTGCCGATCTCGGCTTCAGCGGTAATGCCCAGCACGCGCTGACGTGCAGCTTCAGCCGCTTCTTTGGTTTCGCCAAAGATCTTGATCGAGCCGTCGTCTTCGATGTCGATCGAAGCCTTGGTCTCTTCACAGATCGCACGAATGGTCGCGCCACCTTTACCGATAACATCACGGATTTTGTCGGTGTCGATCTTCATCGCGATCATGGTCGGCGCGTTTTCCGACAGCTCGGTGCGCGACTGACCGATGATGGTGTTCATCTGACCCA
>Ga0247735_1000107_pt1 | contig 41765 bp, 41 predicted proteins | sample UWRJL178409R2_FD_180934 | JGI IMG/M metagenome (GOLD analysis project Ga0247735, IMG submission 180934) | Plant litter microbial communities from Arlington Agricultural Research Station in Wisconsin, United States - UWRJ-L178-409R-2 | ecosystem: Environmental > Terrestrial > Plant litter >... | reverse complement strand
ACGTCCCTCTGCCGGGCGGACGGTCACAGGGATCGTATCGTGACGCCTTTTCGAGGTGACCGTGCGGTGGCCCGCGCACTGCCCAGCTACCCGAGGGGACCGAATTGTGCGGTACGGCGGCCGAGAACACCAAGCCCGATGACCGGAACCAGGATCAACATAAGGGAAAGCAGTGAACCAAACGAGGCGAACACAAAGGTGATCACGATCGTGGCGAACATCATCAGCAGGAGTCCCCGGTAGTACAGGGGACGCCCGGTCAGGGCATATGCGCAGGATGTCGCCACCAAGGGAAGCAGGCGGAGGAATAGGTCGAGCAGGGACATCGGAAGAGGCCCACCGATAAAGGTGAGTACACAGGCGAGGCCCAACAAGCCCGCCCAGGTCGCGAAAAGCCAGGTACTCGGTACGGGCCTGGCCCCGTCGTCGCCGTAGATGCTTGAAGCGCCGCCGGTGAACCGGGTTTCCGAGGGCAGCGTTGCGCCGCCGGGGGCATAACCGTGGGGCTCGTTGGTGGTGGAGCCCTGGCCCGGAGGCGAATTGGGGTCGGCCCGATCGGGATTGGCCCGCTCGGCCAGGCTTCGGATCATCAGTTCACGGGCCGCGGTGACCTGCACGAAGTGGGCCTCCGACGCCGCCCGGCGCTGCACGGACTCGTCGCCGAGGAGATCGGGATGCCACACCCGGGCCAGATGCCGATACGCACGATCGATCTCGGCCAGGGACGCATCGATGGAAACCTCGAGGATCGCGGCCGCCTCGTCGTGGGTCATGTGCAAACTTTAGCCACGACATCTTCGAATCCGCTGCTCTTTTCGATTTTGACCGGGCGGCACGATCGGGGGATGTCTGCGGGCGGCGCTACCCTCGAATTACCCCACCCGCCAGGAGGCGCCCCCTGTTCCTGCTCGACAACACCGTCATCTACAGTGCAAGCGACCTGACCGCGGCAGCCACCTGCGAATGGGCGCTGATGCGAAAACTCGACGCGAGGCTGGGACGGATTGATCGTGTTGCCGAAGACGACGACGCGATGCTCACCCGCGCGGGCCTGCTCGGTGACGAGCACGAACTGCGCACCCTCGAAGAACTACGGCGCACCCGTCGGGTTGTTGAATTCGCCCGGCCGGCGATCCGTGACCTCGCCGGAGCAGCATCCCGCACTGAAGAAGCCCTTCGGCAGAAGTCAGACGTGCTTTTCCAGGCCACGTTCTTCGACGGCCGGTTTGTCGGGTTCGCCGACTTCCTCATCGTGAACGAGGCCGGCGAGTACGAGGTGTACGACACCAAACTGGCCAGGAAAGAGAAGATCACCGCGCTGCTGCAGCTGGCTGCGTACGGGGAACAAATTGACAACCTCGGGATTCCCGTCGGGCAGAACGCCCACCTCCTGCTGGGTGACGGCAGGACCAGTACCCACCAGTTGCGCCATATCCTGCCCGTCTACCGCAAACGCCGCGCCCGGCTGCAGCGGATCATCGACGAACGTGTCGACGCACCAACAGAGACCCAGTGGGGGGATCGTCGCTACGGTGCCTGCGGCCGGTGCTCCACCTGTTCCGAGCAGGTGAACGCGCACCGGGATGTCCTCCTTGTCGCGGGGATGAAACTCACCCAACGCAAAAAGCTGGCCGAGTCGGGCATCACCACCATTGAGGGACTTGCCGATTCCCACAGCGACGTTGCCGGCCTGTCGACAGCCGCCCTGCATGGCCTCCGCGACCAGGCGAGGCTGCAACTGCAGGCCACGCCGGATGCGGCTCCTGCCTTCGAGGTATTCAACCCCACCGGCCTTGAAGCACTTCCCGAGCCAAACGATGGCGACATCTTTTTCGATTTCGAGGGTGACCCGCTCTACACCGAGGATGGCACCACCGACTGGGGACTCGACTACCTCTTCGGCCTGATCGAGACGGATGGCACATTCCGCTCATTCTGGGCCCATACCTATGCGGAAGAACGCCAAGCGCTGATCGACTTCCTCGCGTATGTCGCCGAACGCCGGCAGCAGCATCCTGCCCTGCATATCTATCATTACGCCGCATACGAACGCACGCACCTGCTGGCGCTGGCCGCCCGGCACGGGGTCGGCGAGGATGCCGTGGACGACTTGCTGCGGGCGAACGTGTTGGTCGACCTCTACCCAGTGGTCAAAAAGACCCTTCGCGTTGGTGCCCGCAGCTACTCCATCAAGAAGCTCGAGCCGCTCTACATGGGAGCCGAGAAACGAAGCGGAGTCGACAACGCGGCCGACTCGATCACTCAGTATGCCGAGGCACGCACAACCTTCGACGCTGGCGGTTTGGCGCAGGCGCAGGCGCAACTGGATGACATTGCCCGCTACAACGAGTACGACTGTGTCTCCACCCTGCGCCTGCGTGACTGGCTGCTCTCCCTGGCGAAAGAACACGGGATCAGCTTCGCCAGGGCCCGGGATCTTGAGCTCGATATCCCGGTGCGGGAGCCGAGCGCCGTCTATCTTGCATTGGCCGCGGAGATCGCCGATATTCCACCGGCGGAAAGAACAACTGACCACACTGGTATCGCCCTGGCGTCGGCCGCGATCGATTACCACCGGAGGGAAGGTAAAAAGTTCTGGCAGGAACATTTCGATCGCCTCCGGAACCCCGCGGAGGAATGGGCGGATACCCGCGACGTGTTGATTGTGTCGCAGGTCTCGGTCGAGCGTGACTGGGAAAAGGTCGGCCGCGATCGCAGCCAGTCCCGGATCCTGTCCATCACCGGCGAGCCCGCACCGGGCAGCTCGTTTAAGCCCGGGTCCAAACCGTTTGTGCTGTACAACGACCCGTGCCCGCCGATCGAGCCCAACCCGGCTCCGGGTTCCCGGGTTGCCCACGAGCGCACCATGATCACCGAGGCCGACGACTCGGTGTACCTGCTCACCGAGAAACTCAAACTGGGCGGGGAGCCCTACAACCAACTCCCTATGGCGTTCGCGCCGTCGACCCCGCCGTCACCGGGAACCCAGGTGACGGCGATCGCCGACTGGGGCCAGCGGATACTGGACGCTCTCCCGGCAATGCTGCCGGACGCCGCGTTCGACATCCTGCGGCGGCAGCCGCCCCGGGGCACCGTCGCCCCCCTCACCGGAACGACGGCTGAGGCGATCCGGGACACCCTGCTTGGTCTCGACCGGTCCTACCTCGCGGTGCAGGGACCTCCCGGAACCGGTAAGACCTACACCGGCTCCCGTGTCATCGCCGACCTCGTTGCCAACCACGGCTGGCGGATCGGTGTTGTGGCCCAGTCCCACGCCACGGTGGAGAACATGCTGTCCGCCGTGGTCTCGGCGGGGCTGGAGCGTGGGCGCGTTGGGAAAAAACCCAAAGCGGGAGAAATCTCCACGGATACCGCCTGGACATCCCTGTCGCCTTCCGGTTTTGCCGAGTTCACCTCGCAGACCGGCGGTTTTGTTGTCGGAGGCACGGCCTGGGCATTCAGTAATGACGCCCAGGTCGAACGCGGTTCCCTCGACCTCCTGGTCATCGACGAAGCCGGCCAGTTCTCCCTGGCGAGCACAATTGCCTCCGCGGTTTCCGCGCAGCGGCTTCTCCTGCTTGGCGACCCGCAGCAACTTCCGCAGGTCAGCCAGGGATCACACCCCGAGCCGGTGGATGTCTCAGCACTCGGCTGGCTCTCCGAAGGGCACGACGTGCTTCCGCCGGAACTGGGATACTTCCTTGCCAAAAGCTGGCGGATGCATCCCGCGGTGTGCGAACCCGTCTCACGGTTGTCCTACGAGGGGAAGTTGGTGTCGCAGGCCCCCGATCGCCACCTGGCCGGCATCGAACCCGGCCTGCATCCGATCGCCGTCGACCACTCCCTCAACTCCACGTCCTCGATCGAAGAGGCCGACCGGCTGCTTGAGATTGTCGCCGCACTGTTGGGGCGCGAGTGGACCCACGACGGTGTCGCACGGCCACTGGGGGAAACAGACATCATCGTTGTCGCGCCGTACAACGCGCAGGTTGAGCTCCTCCGGGAGAAACTTTCTGCTGCGGGACACAACGATGTGCCAGTCGGCACGGTCGATAAGTTCCAGGGACGAGAAGCAGCGGTGGCTATCGTGTCGCTGGCTGCCTCCTCGGCGGAAGAGGTTCCGCGCGGATTGGAGTTCCTCCTGATGGCGAACCGTCTGAACGTCGGCATTTCACGCGCGCAGTGGGCGGCGTATCTCCTCTACTCGCCGGCCCTGACCGAGTATCTGCCGAACACACCGTCCGCCCTCACGCAACTTAGTGCGTTTATAGACCTGGTAGACGAGTAGCAGAGAAATCATCGCATTGCATAACTGAGCACAACTCGCACCTACTTTTTTGCTCAACTATTGCGAGCTAGCGTGGGCGTCCGACGCAGTGAGGACTCCCGTCCGAACCCAAGGGAGACATCGTTTCCCGGGACCATGTCGACCGTGTTCCAAGGACAGTGCGCCCGTGAAGCTACTCGCCCTCACCATTGGGTTCTGTGCGGCGATCGTAATACCGGTCGTTCCGGTGATGCTGCTTCTCTTCGGCGACTCAAATCCAGGCGTCGTCACCCTCCTGGTGTTGATGCTCACCGGGCTTCTTTTGACGATTACCGCTGTCGGTGCGGGCGTCGTTATTGCGGCGTGGCCGCCGGATATGGACCGGGACCTGCATCGACGAAGCCTGAATCGCCTCGGTTCTCTCGTTGTGACGCTCCACGCCGTCGGATTTGTCGCACTTGTTCTCCTCGTCCTGGTGGGATCACTCCCACCAGCAACCGGTGCGACGCTCTTTCTTGCGGTGGGTGTACTCAGTTTCGCCAGTCTTGTCACGGGGGAACAGTTGCGTCGCCGCAACTCCGCGATCAATGTCGGCGCTGCCCCAGTGCCCGTTTTCAGCGCACGGCAAGTTCGGCGCAAAGTGCGCACCATCGTGGTGACGTTTATCGCCTCAGCAGGTATCACTGCTGTTGGTGTTGCCATCCTGCTTCAGACCTCGGACAGCACTCGAAGCACCGCGCAGCTAGTCGGCGACTACCTGGCCATCGTTTTCGGCCTCGCGTTGATCAGCGCCTCTGTCGCCTGCCTGGTAGTGAGCTATCCCCTGGCTGTTGCACTGCAGAACCTTCCGAGCATGGATGCCGCCACGAGACGCGTCATTGCCGGGGTTGTTTATCGGGGGAAGTCGATCCCGCTCGATGCGGTGCAACAAGAATCGGCGCGCACAATTGCTGCAGTGGCGGTCCAGCAGATTCCATTCCAACTGTGGCAAAGCATTACCCTGCTTGCCGGCGTTACAGTCCTGAACCTGCCCCGGCTGGCCGAGGACGACGGAATCCTCCGGCTGGTGTCCGTGACCATCATTATCTGTTTCGTTCTGGTTTCCGTGGGCGGATCCTACTTTTCGCGGATGCAATTGCGTAATGCCCAGCGCTTCGCCAGCGCCCACCCCGTCGACTCACGCTGAGCGGGATCCCGCACCGGCGGGTGTATCGACGCCTCAGCTGTGGACGGCCTCCGCAGTGGGGGATACCTGTCGGGGTGCGGCCCGCGAGAATTGTCCGGTCGCGACCAGGACGATAACAACGACCAGTGGCACCAGCCAACCGGACCATCCGAGGATTGTCGCGTGGACCGGATCAACTCGTTCGCCCGCAGCGGCAAACACCAGCGAGAACCCGGCAGCGGCGTTGAACGCACCGTGGGCGAGCGCTGCCGGCCAGACGGAATCCGATCGGAGGCGGAGCCATCCGAAAACTGCTCCGATAACGGTACACATTCCCACCATCATCAGCACCCCCAGCCACCCTGGCGAACCGGGGTAGTTGTAGCCGAGCAGCAGGAGCGGGGCATGCCAGACTCCCCAAATCACCCCGGAGAGCACGATTGCCGGCAGGGCGCCCAGCGGCATCAGTTTCGGGAGCAACCAGCCGCGCCAGCCGAGTTCTTCTCCCAGAGCCGGGACGATGTTGATTACGGCACCAATAAGAACGTTGACAAATTGCAGGGCCACCAGGACACCAATCGGAATCCCGAGGCTACCCACGCCTACGGCAGCGAGTTGTTCGTCGATCGTCTGCTGGAAGGCGGAGAAGGTTACGAAGTCGGCGGGATACACACCAAGCCATGCACCGACCGGCAGCGCCACCAGGATCAGGGCGATCGGGACAACCAGCCCCAATCCCAGGTAACCGAGCAGCCGTTTGACCGGGCGCAGCGGCCACAGGCCAAGCGCGTAGGCACGCCGCGCGGGTTTTTCAACAAAAAACACCACCACGAGGGCCGCAATGGCCGGAGTTGTCATCATCCCGAGCGCAATAAAGATAAATCCCGGTGTCAGAAGTCCATCACCGAACCACAGCGGAAGCGCAACCAGCCAGGACAGCCCGAAGGCAATCAGGAGGAAAATGAGGACCGGCTGGATCGAGCGCGACATGGTTCCTTATGGTTGGGTGACCGAGTCGGCGGGCGCCGCCCCTTCCGACCATAACGGGATACGGACACACGCACCAACAAGACACGAGAAAGCGTCAATGGTGACGCCGCACCGTCTCCTACTCGGAAGCGCCCGCAATGTTGACCAGCCAGTTCACTCCGAACCTGTCGACAAACATCCCGAAGCTGTCGCCCCACGGAGCTTTCGCCAGGGGCTCCACAACGGTGCCCCCCTCCGAGAGCTTCTCGTAGAAACCCGTCAACTCCGCATCGTCATCGCCGCTCAACGACACCGAGAAGTTGCTGCCGGAAGTGAACTCCATCGAATTCGGAACATCCGCGGCCATAATCACCAGACCGCCATCCGTGCGTAGCTGGCTGTGCATAATTTTGTTTTTCTCGGCGGCGTCCTCGCTGATCCCGAAGTCGGCAAAGGTGCTGGACGTGAGCTCCCCGCCGAGGGCGGACTGGTAGAACTCCATCGCTTCTTTGGCTGTGTCGCGGAAGTTGAGGTACGGCGTGAGAATGGTGCCCATGGTGTTTCCTCCAGGTTCGTCACCTGAATTGTGGCGACAGTTTTGACACGGCGCAAGCCGCCGCTGGAGTTTCGCCGGGGCAGGGTTCCGAGTCGGGTGGCCGATGGGCTCAGCGCCTCGTGCGGGTGAGCACAAAACCGCTTTCCGGCGAGGAAGGGAACCGTCGCAGGCTCACGCGCAAGTCCTGGTCGGCAACGGAGAATTGGTGAAAAGTCTCCACCAACAGGGGCACGGCCGCAGCCATCACGGTCACCGTCGCCCGCTCGCCAGGGCAACGATGCCCGTCGAGCATCGCACCGCCACCCTGGGGGATCAGGGTATTGGGGTCGCCGCTCCACCCGATGAACCGATCGGGGACAAAGCGGTTGGGATCCTGCCAGATCCTCGGTTCGCGGTTGGTTCCGTACAGGTCGAGAAGGACCCAGTCCCCGAGCCGAAATTCATGTTCCCGCCATTCGAACTCACGCCTGGCCCGTCCCCCGATCGCGGGAAAAAACGGGTAGAACCGGCGCACCTCGTTCACAAAGTTCTCAACCTCGGGGGAAATCGCTGAAGCCGTGCTGACCGCGACAAAAACGCGGGGATGCCGGTACAACGCCAGGGCCTCGAAAACCACAAAACGGGACACCGCAACAACGGGCCGAAGGACATTAACCAGTTCGATTGCCGCGTCGCGGGCGTCGGGAAGGAGGTCGTTCTCGTCCCGGTGCAATGCGATTGTTGCCACAATCGACCCGTCTTCAACCCGCGCCCGGCCGCGACGGATGTTCGTAATCAGTTCCCTCGCCCAAGACTCGGTACGGGTTCGCTGCCACCGGGCGGTCCACGCGAGCGGTCCAAGGGATGCCGCGGTGTTGATCGCGGAGAGGAACTCTCGGGCGCGCGCGGGAATGTCATTACCGGAGGGGTCGATTCCTGCCCAGCGCAACGCGGTACGGGTGAGGATCTGGGGTACTTCCTCCAGCAGGGTCACCTCGTCGGGCCAGCGGCTGAGGGCGTCGCGCCACTCTTCTGCGGTGATCCGGCCGAGCGAATCGAGGGCGGCGTTAGTGGCGAGCATCCGTACAAACATTGATTTGCGGTGAAAATGGGCTGTTCCCGACAGTGATTGCACGCTGCTGTCGTCCTGCAACAGGTGCGTCACCGACGTGGGCATCGAGCGGTCGCGCCCGAACCGGTCGCCTTCGTAGAAGATCCGGGCCGCATCCGCGCCGCGGATGACCGTGACGGGGGAGAGTCCGAGGCGGGTCTGGAAGATGTCGGTTCCGAGTCGATCGAATTGCCGCGAGGCGAAGGTATAGCCGTCGCGGACAAAAGCGAAAGAACTGTCGAAACCACCGGCCCTCGGCAGCGGGAGCTCGGGCGCGGGGGCGTCAAGGTCGAACACTGTGGACTTCCCTCCGGGTAATTTGCGGCGTACCACTCCCCATGCCGCCCGATGCCGGGCGCGCGCTCGGGCGCAGTCGCCGCAACAAATCGACGCCGGGACAGCGGTCAGTTGGAGATGACGGAGACGAGTTCGCCGACGCGCTCGGGATCAAGGCGGCGGGCGATGTCGGCCTGCGAGAGGATCCCGACCAGGTCGTGGCCGTCGATGACCGGAAGCCGGCGGATCTGGTTCTGCTCCATCACCTCGAGCGCGTCGTTGACGTCGTCGTCCGCCCCGATTGTGACGATGGACGAGGAGAACTCGCCCGCGAGGGTCGTCGCCGGATCGCCGCCAAGGGCGATGCAGCGAATGACAATATCGCGATCGGTCACCATGCCCTTGAGCCGACCATCCTCGCCACAGATAGGCAGGGACCCCACGTCGAGTTCGCGCATTTTCAGCGCAGCATCCACCAGGGTGTCTTTCTCGCCCACACACTGGGCATTTTCCGTCATGATTTCTCGAGCAGTGGTCATCGGGCACTTCCTTCGCGTCTCATCACCACGCTAGGAAGATGATCGGTTGCACCCCAGTGGTTGACTTCCCCATCGGGCCGCCGGAAGCCGACGGCGACTCAGTCTGAGGTGGTGTGCGGCAACCAGCCGGGAACCAGGACGGAGTAGACCGCGGTGAAATCGTTGATGTTGCGGGGCGGCGGGGTTCGAAGCCAGACATCGATGATCCCCACAACCCCATCGGCGATAAACCGGGAGGCGGAGAGCCGCAGGAAGTCGGTGGTGTCCGCCGAGCCGGGCTGAACGGCCGGCAGGTCGATGCCGTGCCGGTCGAACAGGAACGCCATGGATTCGGCGAAGTGCCCACTCAGCAAAGGGTGGAGGCTGGCGGACCCGCTCGAGGCGCCGAGGCCGCGCTGGTAGATTTCGGCGTACGCCTCGACATGGACAAGAACCGCCCTCGTGGTGAGCGAGACGGCGGCGGCGCTGATGGGCTCGGCACCCGCGGTCAAAAACTCGGCGCGGATCGCGTCGAGTTCGAGGCGCAGTACCTTCTCGAGCAGGTCGGTGGGGGAGGTCGCGTGCTGGTAAAACGTCGACCTGTTGATTCCGGCGGCGGCGGTCACCTCCGAGACGGTCAATTCGTTCGCCGGGCGTTCTCGCGCCAGCGCCAGGATCACTTCTTTCAGCCGGGCGGCCGTTTTCACCTGTCGTGCATCCACCGTGGTCCACCCGCCTCTGTCCGCGAAAGGAATCCCGCTGTGTCGATTCTAGGATGCGCCGCGACGGGCGCCGGGCTGTGCAGTTGACGCCGTCCGCGTACTATTCGGTAACGCTGATCGCCGCGGCTGACCCAACTCCACCGCGGCAACCTCTCTTCACTGACGAATGGGACATCCCTATGGCCGGCTGGCGCCTCCGCGATTTTTACCCCGATGACCTGGACGGCATCCTTCGCCTCTGGGAGGAGATCGCCGCCACCGATTCCGCCCCGGTCTACGGCCTTTCCGAAGTGCTCGCGTCGTGCCAGAAAGACCACGCGATCGTTGCGGTCCACGGCGAGAAGGTGATTGGTGCCGCCGTCGGCCGCGCCGCCCACGCGCAGGGCTGGATCGTTTTTGTCGCCACCTCTGCACCCTGGCAGCGCCAGGGGATTGGTGCAGCGATGCTCGCGGCGCTCGAGACCCGGATGGTTCCGCACGGCCTGTCGAAGATGTCCGCCCTGATGCCAGAGACCGAGACCGGGGTCGACGCGTTCGCCGGGCAGGGCTACGTGCTGAAAAAGAACCTGCGCTACTTCGAACGCCATATCCCCATCCAGCGCGAGGAGCTTCGAAACCTCACCGAACTGGGCGGACGGGTGCTTCCCCGGAACCTCTGGGACGCGGTCGGCGGAATGACCGAGGAAAAGGCGCTGCTCGAGAAGCGGCTGGTGATGCCGCTGGCCCAGCCCCAGCTCGCCGAACAGTTCGGAGTCGCCCCGCCGCGTTCGGTTGTTTTGTTCGGCCCGCCGGGTACCGGCAAAACCACTTTCGCCAAGGCCATTGCCTCCCGCCTGGAATGGTCGTTTGTCGAGGTGTTCCCCTCCCGCCTGGCCACAGACCCTCGAGGGCTTGCCGGGGCGCTTCGCGAGATTTTCCTCAAAATCGCCGAATTAGAACATGCCGTGGTTTTTATCGACGAGGTCGAGGAGATTGCCTCCCACCGGTCCGGGGAACCGCCCTCCGCCATGCAGGGTGTCACCAACGAGTTGCTGAAGATCATCCCGGCTTTCCGTGAACAGCCCGACCGGCTGCTGGTCTGTGCCACCAACTTCATCCGGTCGCTGGATTCGGCCTTCCTGCGCCACGGCCGTTTCGACTACATCATCCCGATCGGGCTGCCCGACGCCGAAGCCCGCAAACTGATCTGGGCGCGGTACGTGCCCGAGGCAGCATCCACCAGCATCGACCTCGACCGGCTGGTTGAGATGACCGAGGGATTCTCCCCGGCCGACATCGAATTCGCCGCCCGCAAGGGATCCCAGGCGGCCCTCGAACATGCCGTCTACTCACCCGGCGACGGGGAAGCGCCGACCGGGCCGCGGGTGGAGGACTACCTCGCCGCCATCTCGACAACCCGCGCCACCGTCTCCGCCACGGTCGCGGCGGAATTCCTCGAGGACATCGGCACGCTCGCCCGCGTCTGACGGCGGCTCGGCCTGCCCCGCCAGTGCGGGATGCCGCGAGCGGAAGTCCGCCTGTACCCGCGGCATCCCGCAACGTGACAACAATTTTTCTTCCCGACGCTCCGGCAACCAGCACCATTTTGATCAAAAAGCTGGAAATATCCTTGCCATGTCTACTCAGGATGACACGGGGGCCCTGATCCAACTGGGGCATTATGAGGTGGCGAAGTCCGTACTCGAAGGCGACGGCGAAGACCTGGATGCCTTCACCAACAACGTTCTGCTGCATCCCGCCTTTGTGCAGGATGTTGTCCTCACGGTTCCCCTGCACGGCTGGCGAATCGTTTATGAGAGCGCGGGCACCAGCGGCATCAAAGCACAGCAGATCCTTGCGGCTCCCCATCCGAGCGGGGAGACCGCGTGGGTGATGGCCTTTCGGGTCTCGTCGGAGGATGGTTTCGCCACCTACCGGTACGACCCGGAGCCGATGATGCCCGTGCGGTCGAAGAAGGATCGTCGCGAACAACTCCACCTTCAGTGGGGTCCGGCCCACTCGGCGGACACCTCGATCACCGACCTGCAGGTCAGGCTCCTCAACGTATCGGGGGAGCCCTGGTTGCCCAGCGAACGTGACGACTTTTACATTGCCGGCATCGTCACGTCGCACGAAGACGGCCGGGCCGTGAACGGTGGAAGCTACTACGCCTATATCGCCGGTACCCCGGCGGCGATCTCCCTGGAGCCCGGCGCGGGAATCGACCTGAAAGTCGACCTCGAGCCGCAGTTGCTCGACCGGCTCGAGCCCGGGAAGTACATTGTCTCGGCCGTGCTGATCAGCCTCGACCTCGGCACCCCCGGTGTGACAGTAACGAAGTATTAACACCGTTGCCCTCGCGCCGCTGACGCCCGGACCGGGATTTTGCCACACTGGAATAGTGACAGGGACCCAGAAACCATCGGTGGATGCTCCGGCCGACCTGCAGGTGTACACCGTCCTGGTGGAAATTATCGGCTCCACGCCAACCATCTGGCGCGAGATCGAGGTGCTCGCCGCCCTCCCGCTCCAGCACGTCCACACCGTCTTGCAGATCGCTTTCGGGTGGACCGGCGAACATCTGCACCTGTTCTCACAACCGGCGACGGTCATCTCCGGCACGCGTCTGCGGCTCGGTGCCCAGTGGCTCGACCAGGAGTCGCTGGATGAGGGCCTCGACGGTTTGCCCGAAACCGAATGGTCACTCGCCCAGGTACTGACCGCCGAAACCGGCCCGCTGACCTACACCTACGATTTTGGCGATTACTGGCACCACCGCATCACCCTGCTCAGCACTCGCGACCGGGGCGACGATAGGTTCGCCGCCCGGGTCCTGGCAGGCGACCTCCGCGCACCGCTGGAGAACTCCGGGGGAATTGAACGGTATACGGAAATCCTGCGGATCCTCGAGCATCCAGGCGATGACCGGTATGCGGACACCCGGGCGTTTGTAGACAACACCTCCGGCCCATGGGATGCACCGTTCGACGCTGGCGACTACAACATCGCCTTGGCGAACTCGGCGATGGATCGCCACTTCCCGGTGGCACCAGCTCCGGGGGAGCTGCCCCGGTGGCAGAACTGGCTGGATGAGTTGGCAACACAGATGTCTCCCCAATCCCGCCTCCAGTTTCGGCGGTATCTCGACCGGCATACCGTCGAGACGACACCGGCGACAACACCGGCGATGATCCCCGCCCCGACCGCCGAGACGATGATGGCCCCGCTGCTGTACCTTCTCGCTGTTGTCGGACCAGGGGGATTGCCGTTGAGCGCCGCGGGGTGGATGCCCCCGTCCGTGGTGAGCTCGATGATGCGGGACCTGAAATGGGAATCGCGCTGGTACGGGACCTTCACCAGGGAAGACGGGACCCTGCCGGTGAGACGGCTGCGCCAGAGCGCCATGCAGCTTGGGCTGTTGCGTCGGCATAAAGGACGACTGCTGCTTGGCAGTCTGGCGAAGCTTTTCCTCGACGACCCGGTGGCGCTGCGCGAATACATTGTCGCGCGTATTGCCCTGCGCACCCCGGACACGGTGGAGGGCATCGCCGCACGGCTGCTGCTTGTCGAGATTGTGTCAGGGGCCCACCGTGGCCGCTCCGACCTGGCCGCCGCCATCAGCTGGGGCCTTGCCGCGACGGGCTGGGTAGTGGGCAACGGTGACAAGGTTCCACTCGGCCATGTTTCGCAGCTGATCGCCCCCACACTGGAGTTGCTGGAGGACGTGGGTGTTGTCTCCCTACAATCCAGCTTCCCCGGCGACGAAGCCTTCAGCGTTCAGCCCGGAGGCCTCGAGACGGCCCGCGCCATTCTCAATTTCCGCCCGTAAGCGCCCCACCGTGCGCGTCGCCCTGTTGGAAACGGGCCTGGTTGTGGGATGCTCCATCCATGTCGACACAGGATGACGGTTCGCCTCTTGTCCAACTCGGCCGCCTCGAGGTGAGCGAGGCCGCCCTCGACGAAGAAGGCGACTACCTCGATTCGTTCACCAACAACCTGCTGCTGCATCCGGCGTTCATCGCCGATCGCGCACTCACCGTGCCGCTGATGGGGTGGCGTATCGTTCGCGAGACCGAGGCGAACGACGACGCCGAAGCGACGCAAATCCTCGCGGCGCCGCATCCCAGCAAAGTGGATGCGTGGGTCACCGCCGTGCGGATCAGCTCACAGGACGGCTTCGCCACCTACCGGTACGATCCGGACCCCATGATCCCTGTGCAGCCGAAGACCCAGCGCCGGGCGCAACTTGCCCTGCACTGGCCGGCCGACCATACCTCGGCAACCTCGCTGGCGCGGCTGCGCATCTTCCTGGTGAACACCTCGACACAGCCCTGGTTTCCTACCTCCCTCGACGACTTTTTTGTCACCGGCGTCATCGAGGCAGACGAACACGGCACGGAAGTCGCCGGCGGAGGGTTCTTCGCCTACATCGACGGCACCCCCGAAGCTTCACCGATCCCACCCGGCGGCACCTGCGAACTCCGGGTCGACATCGAACAGTCTTTCCTCGACCGGCTCCTCCCCGGGAAGTACCTGGTGATGGCGGTGCTCGTCAGCCTCGAGCTGTCCTCGACCACCACCTTCGCGACCAAGTACTAGCGGGCCACACCACACGGCTCCCGCCGGCTGAGGCGGGGCGTTACCCTCGAACAATGAGTTCCGAACACCTGTCACTGCCCATCGACCCCACTTCTGCCGACCGCCTCGCCACCTCCGGACTGCGAATGGAACTCGTCGACACGAGCGACCGGGTCGCTTTCGCGACCTGGATCCAGGCCGAGGCCCGTGGTTTCCACGATGCACGGATGTCCCAGGCGACCATCGACGAGCACCTCGTCCGGATCAACAACCGCCGCTCCACCGGGATCTTCGACCCCAGCGCGGCAGAGCCCGCCGTCCCGGTCGCAACGGTCAGTTCCTGGCCGACCGCCCTGACCGTCCCCGGCCGCCGCAGTGTTGACGCGATCGCGATCAGCGCCGTCACCGTCTCACCCACCCACCGCCGAAAGGGCATCGCGCGCGCCATGCTCGAGGCCGAACTGCGCACCGCGGCCAGCCAGGGTGTGCCCGTGGCCGTACTGACGGTGTCCGAAACAACGATTTACGGTCGCTACGGCTTCGCCCCCACCGCCATGTCGGTCGACCTGACGATCAATCCCGCACGCGCCCGCTGGGTCGGACCCGACGCGCCTGGGCGCATCCATTTTGTCAACGTCGACCAGCTGCACACCGAGGGAGCGGCGCTCCTCGAGAAGATCCGGCTATCGACGGCCGGCCAGATCGAGATGTCGGCGTGGCACTGGGACCGGATGCTCGGACTCGTCGGTGACACCGGGGACTCCGCTAAGAAGCTCCGCCTGGTGCGCTACGACAATCCAGACGGGGAGCCGGAGGGCTTCGCCGTCTACACCCTCGACGAATCGAAGGATGGGTTCTTCACCTTCGACCTCGACATCAAGTTCCTCGTCTCGGCCACCGACGACGCCGCTGCGGGACTGTGGCGATTCCTGCTCGACCAGGACCTGGTCTCGTCGATCACCGCGCGCCTGCGCAGCCTCGATGACCCGATCAGCTGGCAGGTGTCCGATTTCCGGGCGGTCAGCAAATCCCTGCAGCGCGACCACCTGTGGGCGCGTGTCCTCGATGTTCCCGCCGCGCTCAGCGGTCGTACGTTCAACGGTCCGGCCGAGATCATCCTCGACGTCACTGATCCCCTCGGATTCGCCGACGGTCGGTTTTCCCTGTCCGTCAATTCGACCGGCGACGCCACCGTCACTGAAGTCGCCCGCGGGCAGGCCGTCGCCGCCGGGACCGCGCACGTCGCCCTCAACGTCACGGAACTCGGGGCTCTTTACCTCGGGGGAGTATCGGCGAGCACGCTCAGCCACGCCGGCCGGGTCACCGAACTGTCGGACGGTGCCGCGGCCACACTTGATGAAGCCTTCCGCACCGCCGTTGCCCCGTTCCTGAGCTTCTGGTTCTGATTTCCCCGGCAGACCGGCCTCGTTCGGCCGGGCGCAGGGCAATATAGTGCCGGCGCCGCGCCCGATGCAGCAGCATCCGGCGCGGCGTTGGTGATTGTGCGGAAGTCGCCAGTGAAGGCAAAGCGCCCTCCCATCGGGGGATGCTCTACTGGGGCTTCGGGCTCGACGAGGTGCCGCCATTGCCGACACCCCGATTGGGAGGCCACCGATGCGGCTTATTACCCGGCACAGCCTCACCCTTCCCCTCCTCTTGACCAGCGTCGCGGTCGTAGTCGCCTGGGTGGCGATTTCCCCGGCGGCCGCGTTTATCCTCCTCGCCCTCGCCCTGCTGGAAATCGCCATGACGGTCGATTCTTCCGTGCCGATGGCGGGACTAGCCGCACGGCTGCACAGCCCGGCGAGACGACTGTTCCTGTCGATCGGGCTTGTGCTCGGCGTGCTCTCGATGCGCCTGCTGCTTCCGCCGGCCGCCGTTGCGGTGGCGGCGGATGAATCGCTCGCCGAATCCACCGCGGAAGCGGTGTTCGAACCCGGCCAGTTCGCCATGCACCTCGCAGCGGCGCGGCCCGGGATTGCGGCGTTCGGGGCCGTCTTTATCTGGTTGGTCTTCTGCGAGTACCTCTTCAACACCGAGGGCAAACAGCGTCGAGCCTGGCTCGGGAAAGCGGAAGCGAAGCTTGCGACAACGCCGAAGCCCCGCCTGCTCGCCTTGGCCACCGCCGTGCTGATCGCGTCCACCATGACCGTGCTCACCCCCTCCCCAGACCGGATGGCTGTGGGAGTCGGCAGCGTGGTTGGGCTTGCCTGCTACCTGCTGGTGAAGGTCGCCGCGTCTATGCTGACCCGCCCGGGAGCATCCGGCTGGCAACTACACGCGTATGCCGCCACCGTCGTGTTCGAGCGCGGGCTGACCGTTTTTATGCTTTTCGAAATCCTCGACGGGATCTACTCGCTGTCGGCGGAGGAGTCCCCCCTCGGCTATCTCGAACAGGGCGCGATCGCCGCCGTCGGTGTGGGGATCGGAGCGGTCTTCCTCGCCAGGCTCACCTCGCGGGTGGACGCCAGCCACGGCCTCACCCGCCTCCGGCACCTGCGCGCCGGCGCCGCGTACGTCCTCGGCGTATTGGCGCTGCTGTTGTGGGCCAGTCTTGTTGTGCAGATCCCGGCGGTGGTCGCCGGCTGGTTCGGCACCGTCATCATCGGCGCGGCGCTCCTCAGCTCGCTGACCTGGCGTCGACCGCGCCGGTTACTGACCGGATAGGCCCAATCAGCGCGGGAATCCCTCCGGGGGAATACATTCCGTCCCGAAACTGCTATCCAACACATGAAGCGCATCGGGTTCCTGTCGTTTGGCCACTACCAGGACGTCTCTGGGTCCCTCGTCACGACTGCCGAGGATGCACTTGTGCAGACCATCGAGCTGGCGGTCGCTGCCGAGGAACTTGGAGTTGACGGCGCGTACATCCGGGTGCACCACTTCGCCCCCCAATTCGCCTCGCCCTTCCCGCTGCTTGCTGCGATGGCCGCACGCACCAGTCGCATCGAACTCGGCACCGGTGTGATCGATATGCGCTACGAGAACCCGCTGTACATGAGCGAAGAAGCCGCGATTACCGACCTGATCAGCGGGCGCCGACTGCAGCTCGGCCTCAGCCGCGGTTCACCGGAGACCGCCATGAACGGCTACGAATCCTTCGGCTACGTTCCCGCCGACGGGGACAGTGACGCCGACCTTGCCCGCCAGCACACCGAGATCTTCCGGGCAGCCATCGAGGGGGCCGCTGTCGCCCGCGCCAACCCGAAGATGACCGGCCACAACGGCGGTCTCGCGATCGACCCGCAGTCGCCGGGCCTTGCCGACCGCATCTGGTGGGGATCCGGCACCCGCGCGACGGCGAAATGGGCGGGGGAGCAGGGAATGAACCTGATGAGCTCCACCCTGCTGACCGAAGACACGGGGGTACCGTTCGGCGACCTCCAGGCCGAGCAGATCCAGGTTTTCCGCGATGCCTGGACCGAAGCGGGCCACACCACGATCCCGCGGGTCTCTGTCAGCCGAAGCATCCTGCCACTCGTCAGTGATGCAGACCGGCACTATTTCGGGCTGCGCGGGCAGGCAGAAGCGAAGGACCAGGTCGGCCACCTCGACGGCGGCCTGGCGCGATTCGGGCGCAGCTACATCGGGGAGCCCGATGTGCTGGTCGAGGAACTGCTGAAGGATGCTGCCGTGCAGGAAGCCGACACCGTGTTGATCACGGTGCCCAACCAGCTCGGCGTCGATTTCAACGCCGCCCTGCTCGAGTCTGTTGTCAAATACGTCGCACCCGGGCTCGGCTGGCGCTAAGACTGCCTCGGCGGCGACTCAGACCCGGGTCGGGGCCAGGAATCCGGCGACCACTAACAGCACAAGCAGCACCAGGACGATTCCGACGGCTCCCACCATCCAGATTTTGCCGCGCTTGAGTTTGACGCCCTGCCACATCGCGATTACGGCGGCGAAAAGAAGCGCGACGGCGACGGGTGCGAACGCGAGTTGGCGCGGCGCTGTGTCCAACGGCAACAGGATGTCGGCCCCGTAGAGCGACAGCACAAGCGCCGGAAGACCGATACCCACCGATGCGATCGCGGCGAGTACGTTGAACCTGGATTGGGCGTCCGCATCCTTCGAGCTCGAGATGCTGGATGCTGCGGCGATGAGTGAGCGGATCGAGTCGGACTCCGCGTCCAGCTGTTTGCGCATCTCGAGGCAGTGCCGGATGGCGGTGTCGTGCAGGCGCATCCAGGGCCGCAGCCGGCGGGTCGCCGCGGGGTAGAGGCTGAGCAGCGTCGGATCCTGCAGCTTGCGGTAGGAGTGGTAGGCGCGATCGTCGCTGAGGTACACCCAGAGTCCCTCCCGCGCCAGCTCCCTGGTCTGGTCGGCGGCGCGCGCACAGATGATGTTCAGCTGCAGTAATGCGGAGACCACGGAGGTGTGCTGGGCGGTCGCACTCGCTCCGAGGCTCGTTGATGCGAGTTCGTTTTCGAGCGAATACCTGACCTCGCGGAGCGCTGCAACGGCGCTGCGGGACTTCTCGCAGAGCTCTTTCGCCAGCTGGGCGGCCCTGCTCTCATTGCTCGAATCGGGCAGTGCGACTTCGATGACGGGCAGCGACTCCTGCACACTGCGCCGGAGTTCTGAATCCTTGCCCTTGTGGTCGATAAGCTCGAATGCTCCGACGTCGCCGGTTTCCCGCCAGGTGGCGACGATGGTGATCTCGTAGGCGGCTGCGCAGTGCCCGCTGACCACGACCCGGGTGCGTCCGACTGCGACGCTGCGATTCCCGACCGGTCCGGTGACACTCAACAGCGGTGCGACGCGGATCACACTCTTCGCAGGGTTGAGGCCCGTGGAGTCCAGGCGCGCGCGATCATGCATTGCCGTGTGGGTCACGGGGGCACCACTGAACTCGAACGGGGCGATGGTGACAGTGTCAGTCGGGTAGCGGCGGCCGCTGGCTCGTCGAGTCATGCTCACATCGTAGGGCCATGCCGACGGGGCGGGTGGCGCTCGCAGTCCAGCGAGGTTCGGGAGGTTAGACGCCGGGATTCACCGGGCTGGAACCGTCGCCGGGCTCTCTCGGCGAGCGCCGCTCGAGCAGGTGCGCCCGGTCCGGGTGCCGGTCGAACCATTCACCGACGTACCAGCACATGGGGACGATATGCCGGTCGCTGGACGCTTCAACGTCGTTGGCTGCGAATTCCACCACGTCGCCCGCCAGCCCCTGGCCACGCCGGGCCGGCGTGGTGAAGGTGCGGTTAAAGGAGATGGCATCGCCGTTGATGCGATAGTCGACCACGGCCGCCAGCTCCCCGTCGATTCGAAGGACATACCGGGACGCCGCGATTTCGTGCCTGAACTCTGTGCTCACCGTCTCAGGGTAGGGCGTCGGCGTCGAGCATCCCAGCCCCGTGGACCGAATTCGTCCGTGATCTAATCGTCCGCCACCTGGACGGTCACCGCGCCGTTGACAGTCTGGGCACTGATCGTGCGCCGCGCAGCTGGATCGATCGGTACCGACGAGGTGTCCACCTGGCCGTTCACCGCACCGGCCCGCACGTCGTACGCGGTCGGGCCCGCGGGGAGGGTGACGGTCACGCTGCCGTTGACCGTCTCAGCCTCAACCGTTTTTGGTATGTCCACAAAATCCAGCGAGATCCGTCCGTTGGTGCTGCGGGCGTCGATCATCGCGGAGGTTGCCCCATCAACTTCCACACCACCATTGGTGGTGGAGAGCTCGAGCCGGCCGGACGGGTTCTCCACCAGTACCGTGCCGTTGCTGGTCGCGAGGTTGAGGCTGCCGGACAGGCTGTCCACCGAGATACTGCCGTTCTGCGCCCGAACCTCGAGGTGTGTGGATTCCGGCAGGAAAACCGTGAGCCGGATGCGGCAGAAGTTCAGCCAGCCACCCCGGCAGCCGCCGGAGATCTCCGTGGTGTTGTTGCGCGCATTGGTGATCTCAATCTGCGGTTGCCGCCCCAGGTAACTGCCGCTGGCCTCCACCCGCAATTGCCCGGCAGCCCCCGGCGCGAACTCGAGCCCGGCATTGGGAATACTGACCTCGACCCGGGAACCGGCACGGGACTGGAGTACGTCGTTATAGCCGGTGCCCCGCAGTACAAAAAAGAGCAGCACCACCACAGCGACTGCGAGGAGCACAATAGCGGGCACCACAACAAAAAGGAGCAGCTGTGCCCAGCGCGGCAACCTACCGGGCGGCGGTCCGGGCGGCGGCACCGATATCGGAGTGTGGGTGGAAGCACCCGTTGGGGACGGTGCCGGAGGCAGTTGACCCGGCGGAAGTGTCATGGCGATCGACTCCTCGATAACAACGATGAGTCCCACGCTACGCACGCCCACCGCCCGCGCGGAAGCCCCGCGGGACACCCGCGGAACACCCGTGGGACGCCCACCGGATCACCGCCGGCCAGGCCCCACCGGGCGCAGCCCCGGCGATGAGCAGCATCCGGTGATAGTCCACAACAGGTGGTGGATTAGGGTATTCGCATGCAACCCGAATCGCATTCCGTTTTTTCGCGTGCCCTGCGCAGTCCCCGCACCGTCACCGGCACCGTCGCCCTGGCCGCCCTCGCCGGGACCGCCCTGCACGCCGCCCTCAGCCCACGGATTTCCGCCCTGCTGATCCGCGCCGTTTTCACCCGCAGCGCCCAGCGGACCGCCGCTGAGATGCACCCGTACGCTCCGGCCACCGGGATCGCCGAACTACTCGACCTGAACTATGGGGTCGCGGGCAGTGGCGCATCGCTTGATCTGTTCACGCCGCAGGCTGTCCGGGTCGACGACGACACCACCGCCACCAACGAATCAGACGGCGAGGCGGCTCCGACGGCGTTGCCGACACTCGTCTGGATCCACGGGGGAGCGTGGATCTCGGGCACACGGGTCGACCTGCGCCCCTACCTGCGCATCCTCGCCAGCCGCGGCTACACCACCGTTGGGCTGAGCTACCCGATCGCGCCGGAGCAGCGGTACCCCGACTCCCTTGCCGCCCTGAACGATGCGCTCGGCTACCTCGTCGACAACGCGGCGGAACTACGCATCGACCCGACCCGCATCGTCCTTGCGGGAGATTCCGCCGGCGCCCAGCTGGCCAGCCAACTCACGGCCGCCGTCACCAGCGAGCACTACGCCCGCAGCATCCAGTTGGTGCCTGCCCTCACCGCCGAGCAGCTGAAAGGTGTTGTGCTCCAGTGCGGCATCTACGATCTCGACGCACTGTCCGAGTTATCCGGGGTGACCAGCTGGGGGTTGAAAACCGCGCTGTGGGCATACCTTGGAATCAAAGATTGGGATGCCACGCCCGAAGCGCGCGCCATGTCGACGATCCATTCGGTGACCGGCAGCTTCACACCCACCTTCATCTCGGGTGGGAACGGTGATCCGCTGACCCCGACCCAGTCGCGCCGGATGGCCGAGCGGCTGAAAAGTGCCGGGGTCGATGTCACAGAGCTTTTCTGGCCTGACGATCACACCCCGGCGCTCGGCCACGAATACCAGTTCCACCTCGACCTTCCCGAGGCACGCGACGCGCTCGAGCAGACGGTCCAGTTCCTCGATCGGGTGACCACACCGTAGGGGCGACGTGGGCCCCGGCATCCCGCCGCATCCGGCGCCCGCGTTGTACCGTGGGCATATGGCTGCATTTGCGACGATCGTCCACCCCGCCGCGCGACGGCGAACGGTCGCCGGGATACTGGGCAGTGGTGTTGTGGCGGTAGTGGCCGTCGTCTTCCTGGCCGGATGCTCGACGCCGACCGTGACCCCCGACACCAGCAGCCCGGCCAGCTCGTCAGCCGGAGCGACCGGCACCGCGACCGCCACACCAACCCAGACGCCCACCATCTCCTCCACTCCGTTCCCACCCTCGACGGGTACGGCAGCGGGCCCCGGCTGCGCGGCCACCCCGGGGGAGTCGATGCCGGCGGGCGCCACCACCGCGCTCATCAGCGACCTCGACGGTGACGGCAAGGACGACACGGAGTGGATGTCGCAGGATCCCGACTTCCGCTTCGGCATCACCACCGCCTCCGGTGCGACATTCTCGGTCAAGGACACCCTGGCCGGCCCGAACGGCCACAACGGCTGGACCGCGACGCTCGGCAACGGCGCGAATGTCGCCGTGGTTGACGACGGCCGTACGGCGCGTCTGTTCGGCATCGCCGAATGCCGCTTTGTCACCCCGGTCGGTGTTGACGGCAAAAACTATGAGTTCGACATGCACAACTTCCGCGGCAACGGCACCGGGGTCGGCTGCCGGCCCGCCGACGTGAACGGGTCGGGGGAGCAGCGCGGCCTTGCCACCCAGTTGCAACTGGGCGGCTACCAGGTGCTGGCCAACGCGGACGGCACCTCCACGGTGCGATTCACCACGGTGATCGTCGCGCCGGACAGCTCGGTCGCCACCAACGGGAATACCACCACCGTGGTTGCGAACGTCGCCGCGGACGATCCGGCGGTCACCCTGGCGAACCGCTCCAGCTGCCTCACTGTGCCCGTCGTCTCCACCGACGGTAAATGATCGCGCACCCACCCCTCGCCCACCGCGGCCGGATGACCGCGGACTGCACTGCCGCGACCGGTGCGCCGCTGGCTGTCGGTGCGCGCCGATAGCCTGAACCCCATGAAGATCCTCCACACGTCGGATTGGCACATTGGCCGTACCTTCCACGGCCACTCCACCGTCGCCAACCTGCGCGTGGTCCTGGACCAGCTGGTCGCTGAGGTCCGCGACCGTCACGTCGACGTGGTGGTCGTCTCCGGCGATATCTTCGACTCGGCAGCGCCGGCAGCCGAGTATTACACCGTGCTCACCGACATCCTGCGGGCGTTGCGCGCGGCGGGCGCCGCTGTGGTGATAACGAGCGGGAACCACGATTCCGCGACCCGGCTCGGTTTCCAGTCCGACTTCGCCGGCCTGGCCGACATCCACATGATCACCCGCCACGACCAGCACAACCAGCCGGTGACGATCACCGGCGCCGGCGGACCGGTGCACTTCTACGGCATCCCTTTCCTGGAGCCGGCACTCGTGCGCCACCACTACCCGGATGCCGTTTTGCGCACCCACAGCCAGGTGCTTGCATTTGTGATGGACCGTATTCGCGCCGACCTCGCCACCCGCGGGGGTCGCTCCGTGGTGCTTTCCCATTGTTTTGCCGTCTCGACCGGCGAATCGGCCGCACCTGGTCCGTCCTCCGATTCCGAAGCGACGGACGTCGAGCGGGACATTACCTCCGGCGGCCTCGACTTTGTACCCGCCAGCACCTTCGACGGGCCGGACTATGTCGCGCTCGGCCACATCCACGGCCGCTCGACGTTGAGCGACCGCGTTCGCTACAGCGGCGCGCCGCTGCATTATTCGTTCTCCGAAGCCAGGAAACCGCGCGGCGCCTGGCTCATCAACCTCGACACCACCGGGCTCGGCGCGGTGGAATGGGTCGACCTCCCGGTACCCCGCCGGCTCACGGTCCTCACCGGCACCCTCGACGACATTGTGACGGATGCTGCCCACAACGGCGCCACCGACGACTGGGTGTCCGTTGTCCTGACCGACCAGGTGCGCCCGATGGACGGCATGCGCCGCCTGCAGCAACGATTTCCTTATTGCGTGACCCTGGAGCACCGGCCCTCCGTCACTGTCGACAGTTCCGCGTCGACCTACAGCGAACGCGTCAAAGCCAAAACCGATCATGAGATCGTGGCCGGGTTCCTGGAGCATGTGCGCAACGGGGTCGGCCCGACCGAGGCAGAACAACGGCTGATCGCCGAAGTCATCACCGAGCAGCACAGCAGCGAGGCCACCCGATGAGGATCAACCGCCTCACCCTTGCCGGATTCGGACCCTATAAAAACGAGCAGGTCGTCGACTTCACGCGGTTCGAAGACGACGGAATTTTCCTGATCACCGGGAAGACCGGTGCGGGTAAATCCAGCATCCTCGACGCCATCTGTTACGCGTTGTACAACGCTGTTCCCCGCTACGAAGGTACCCAACAGCAGTTGCGCAGTGACCACTGCGACCCGACGGACCCGTCCTTCGTTGAGCTCGACTTCAGCGTGAACGGGGTCGACTACCGCGTGCGCCGCACCCCGGAGTTCGACCGGCCGAAGCAACGCGGTACCGGGACTACCCGCCAGGCGGCAACCGCCGAATTGTTCGAGCGGGTGGAAGACAACTGGCAGGGGCGTTCCGCCCGTCCGGTGGATGTGGGGCGTGACCTCGACCAGATCCTCGGGCTGTCGAAGGACCAGTTCCTGCAGGTCATCCTGCTCGCCCAGAACCGGTTCCAAAAATTTCTCAAGGCGAACAACGATGAGCGGCAGGCCGTGTTGCGCACCCTGTTCGGCACACGCCGCTTCGAGCAAATCGAGGTCGCCCTTGTTGACCGGCGCAAAGCGCTCGAGGTGCAGTTGGCCGGTTCCCTCGAGCAGCTCGCGGAGCAGGCTCGCCAGGCCGCCGCGCTGGTGCACCATCCCAGCGACTCCAGCGTCGGTACCCCCGACCCGGACGCAGCGAAACTCGAGCAGGCGCAGCCCGAGCTGTCGCAGCCCGAGCATCCGGAACCGGAGTGGTTCACCCTTGCCCTCACCACACTCAAACAGCGATTTGACTCCGCCACCGAGGCGGCAGAGCTTGCGGACGCCCGCATGGTCGAGGCCGACCTCGAACACCGACGGTTACTCGAGGTTCGACGCGGCCAGGAGCGCAGGACACTCGCGACCGCAACGCTCGCGTCACTCGACGACACTGCGACCGCCGTCGCGGGCGACCGGGATACCCTCGAAACCGCGCTGCGGGCCGCGACGGTCTGGGCCCACGTCGACTCGCGCCGCCGCGCCGCCGACGACCTCGCCGTCGCCACCAGCCAGGAGGCGCGGGCGCGGGCGGACTACGCCAGCTTCAGCGGTGGTGACGTCACGGCGGCGTCCCTCGAGACGACCATCGACCAGTTGACCAGGCAATCGGGCGCCCTCTCTGAGGTCCTCACCGACGAGCGCCGCCTGCCCGCCCTGGCAAGGGATGCGGCGGCTGCGGCAACCCATCGGGACCGGTGCGAGAACGCGGTGGTCGCAGCGACCGCACTGATCGAGGCGTATCCCACCCAGATCACGGCCGTTGCCGAACAGCTCGGCGTCGCCCGCATCGAGGCGGCGAGGGCCACCGGCGCGCAGGAGGCCCTCTCCCGCGCGACAACCGCGCTCTCCGCGGCCAGACTCGCGGACACGCTGCAGGTCGACCTGCAGCGCGCCCAGGATGCCGAACGCGGCGCAAGTGCGGCCAACCTGAAGGCGGCCAGACAACTCGACGAGCTGTTGGATGCCCGGATGAGCGGTCACGCGGGGGAGCTTGCCGCCGCTCTCATCGAGGGGGAGCCGTGTGCCGTCTGCGGTGCTGTAGTGCACCCCAACCCGGCATCCCCGGGAGCAGAGCCGGTGACGGAAGCCGACGTGGCGGCCGCTCGCCTTGCGGTCGCAGGCGCGCACAGGGTGCTTGACTCCGCGCAGTCTTCCGCGGCGACGCTGGCCACCCAGTTGGCTGACGCGAAGGCACGTTTCGATGGCGAGAGCACACAAAGCCTGGCCGGGCTGATCGAGGAGGCACGTACCGCGGTCGCCGAAGCGCGCAAAGCCGCGGAGCGCGTCGCCGTCCTTGGTGTCGAACACGAGTCACTCACACACAAGCTCGACGCTTCCCGGCTCTCGCTCGCGGAACTCACAAAAACCCGTGACGACGCGACCCGCACCGTTGTCGAGACAGAGACCGCCGTGAAATCACTGTCGCAGCGCGTAGAGACGCAGCGTGGCGAACATGCTTCGGTGACGGACCGGGTCGCGGCACTGCAGCGTCACCTCGATGCTGCCCGCTCCCTCGCGTCGGCGATCACCGCCACCCTGAATACCACCACCGCCAGCGCCCGGGCGATCGCCAACCTCGCCATCCAGCTTGTCGAGCACGGATTCCCGAACGAGGAGGCAGTCTCCGAAGCTCGTCGCAGCCCGGACGATATCACCGCCCTGCAGCGACGCATCCGGGACTACGACCAGGCGGTGGCCACCGCGCGCTCGATCCTCGCCGAGCCTGAATTGGCACAGCTTCCGACCGAGGTGGCCGACCTTGGCGCTCCAGAGGAGCTGGTAGCCTGTACTCGCGCCGCGCGCGACGCCGCCCTGACAGAACGCAGCTCACTCGCCGAGCGTGTCCGCAGCCTGGGGGCCGTGGTCGCCACCGCGCTCGCCCAGTATGAGGGCTCTGCGCGCCTTCGGAAAGAACACGCCGAGCTGCGTGAACTGGCCAGTGCCGTCCAGGGCCTTGAGCCCAACACCAAACGGATGCGGCTGGAAACGTATGTTCTTGCGGCCCAGCTCGAGGAAATTGTGGCGGCCGCCAATGCCAGGCTCCGGTCGATGACCGGCGGGCGCTTCACCCTCGAGCATGATGACAGTGTGCAGTACCGCAACACCCGTTCCGGGCTCGGCCTCGCCATTCTCGACGCTCACACCGGTCGTGCGCGCGCGACGCATTCCTTGTCCGGGGGAGAGACGTTCCTTGCCTCACTCGCCCTGGCTCTCGGCCTCGCCGAGGTGGTGACGAACCAGGCCGGCGGTATCACCCTGGACACGCTGTTCATCGACGAGGGTTTCGGCTCCCTCGACGGGGAGACACTCGAGACCGCGATGAACACCCTCGACAGCCTCCGCGCGGGCGGCCGCACGATCGGTCTGATCAGTCATGTCGACACAATGAAGGAACAGATCACCGCCAAACTTCGGATCACCGTCACCGAACAGGGCTTCAGCCACATCGAGATCGAGTCGCCGCTACCCTGACAAGACACGGCACCCATCCGCAGTGTAGCTTCGACAGGTAAGGTTTGTTCTAACAAAGTTGTGGAGGGTGCCGAATGCGCATTGGTCTGGTTGGCTACGGAACCGGGGGCCGCTACTTCCACGCCCCCTTCATCGACGCCGCCGACGGCGTGGAGCTGGTCGGTGTTGTCACCCGGTCTCTCTCACGCCGCGCAGAACTGGAGTCGGATTACCCCGGCATCCCCGCGTATGACTCACTCACCGACCTTCTCGATGCGGGGGTGGACGCTGTCACCATCACCACCCCACCGGACACCCGTTTTGCGCTCGTGATGGAGGCACTCGAACGCGACGTCCATGTTGTGGCGGACAAACCGTTCGCGCCGGACGCCGAGACCGCCGCAACGATGGATCGGACCGCCCGCGATCGCGGCCTCGTCCTCAGCGTGTTCCACAACCGACGGTGGGATGCGGACATCCGCACACTAAAGAAGGTGCTCGACAGCGGTGCGCTGGGAACGCTGACACGGGTCGAATCCCGTTTCGACCTCAACGAGCCGGATTCCCTCGAACTGGGCCCGACGGGAGGACTGCTGCGCGACCTCGGCAGCCACCTCGTTGACCAGGTGCTGTGGCTGCTCGGCCCGGCGGTGCGGGTGTACAGCGTGCTCGACTGGATCGGCGAGGGCGACGACCGCACCGACTCCAGCTTTGTGATCACCATCACCCACACCAGCGGAATTGTGTCGATCGTCTCATCCACCAAGCGCAACTTCGCCCAGAGTCGCGAGCTTCGCGCCTACGGTGGCGCCGGCAGTTTTTTCTCCTCGGGAACCGACGTGCAGGCGCAGGCGATCTTCGCCGGCCACCGCCCCGTCGACGCACCAGACACCTGGGGCTTCGAGCGCGAAGACCGTTGGGGCACCCTCACCACCGCGGAGGGAACGCACCCTGTTCCCTCCGAGCAGGGTCGGCACCAGGATTACTACACCGCGTTCGCCACCGCGGTCCGCACCCACACTGCACCGCCTGTGCCCGCCGAGCAGGCCGTGCAGACAATTGCCGTGCTGGATGCTGCGCGCCTCAGCGCCGCAGAGCACCGGGCTGTCGAGTTGTAGCCCGTGATACCGAAAACGCTCAGCGCCCGCACCATGTTCTGGACGGGGATTGTGATGCTCGCGGTGGGCATCCTCGTTGTCCACGGCGGCCTCCCCGTGATGTTCGCCCTCGGCGGTGAGACCGCGGCGAACTCTCCGGTGTATTGGTTCCTCTCGAACCTCCTCGCACTGGTGCTCCCGCCCCTCGGGATCTCCTTCGCGGCGATGTCGCTACTTGTCAAAGCGCTCGAAGCGCGAACCGTTGTGGTTGTCACCGCCCAGGCGCCGGCCGCCAGCGTGCCGCCCAGCCTGGCGGCGCGCACCGTGTTCTGGGTCGGCTGCAGCTGCATCGTCGTCGGTGTTGTCCTTGCCCTGAATCTCCAAGGCTGGAATGAGGATCTCTGGAGCAGCAGAAGCCTGCTGGGTGACTTCTTCAGCTACGTGGTCACCCCCATAAGCCTCGTCTTTGTCCCTCTCGGCGCAGCCCTCGTACCCATCTCGTTTGTGCTGAGGATGCTCCAGACGGAGTTCGGCAGGGCCTCCGGCGCCGGTGTCCTCGGAAAACCGCGCCCGCCCCACATCACCCGCCGCTGAGACAGAACGGTTCTGCCGCCTGCCACATCCACCGTTCCCCTGTCCCCACTGCCCCAGCGCTGCCGCGAGAGTTGGCCGCTGCTAGATTGGGTCCGCTCCCTCGACTGCGCAACGGTGTGTCAGCCCCACTTTCCAGATAAAGGCACCACGTGCGTACCCTCAGCAACACAACCAGTTTTTGGGTGAGCGCAGCTGTTGTGGCCCATGCCCTGTGGACGAGTGCCGCACCGAGCATTACCTACCCGCTGTATGCGGAGCAATGGGGACTCACCCCAACGGTCACGACGGCAATCTTCGCCGTATATCCCGTTGCGCTCGTTGTCGCACTCCTCCTCTTCGGTGACCTCTCCGATTTCATCGGCAGGCGCAAAACCCTCCTCCTCGGCCTCACTGCGTCGTTCATCGGTGTACTGCTGTTCGCCCTCGCACCCAGTGTTGGCTGGGTGTTCGTCGGTCGGGCGTTTATGGGAATCGGTGTCGCACTGAGTCTCAGTCCGGGTTCCGCCGCGATGATCGAGTTCAGTGCGCCCGGCCAGGTGAAACGCGCCAGTTCCATCGCCACGGCAGCCACGGCCGTGGGTCTTGCCTGCGCCGTTCTCCTCGGGGGAGCACTGATCCAGTACGCCCCATTCCCCACACACCTGAACTTCTGGGTTCTGCTCTGCGTCATCGCGACCCTATTCGCGGCAACATGGTTTCTTCCACGTCACACCGTGAATGAGGCACGGGGGCGCTGGAAGATTCGGGCCCCGCACGCCCCTGCGAGCCTGCGCGGGGTACTCACGGCGGCGGCGGTCGCCGTGACCGCGTCGTATGCGATTGGTGCGCTAATGCTGTCGCTGGGGGCCCAAATCGCACTCCAGCTCATCGGCTCGGATAATGCCCTCGTTACCGGATCGGTCCTGGCGCTGTTCGCCATCGTGATCGGGGTTGTGGCAACCGTGGCAAAGGGTATCGGCGCCGCGCGGGCGATCGTTGTTGGCGGCGGCAACACTGTCGCATCGATGGCCCTTTTAGTGGTGTCCTCGACAGCACATTCCCTTCCCCTGTTTCTCGCCGCCGCTGTCACGGCCGGCGCTGGCTACAGCCTGTTGTTCCTCGGCGGACTCACAATGATCAGCGAGAATGCGCCAAAGCATCACCGTGCCGGCACGCTCTCCATCGTGTATCTGGTGGCGTACTTGATGCAGGGACTTATCGCGCTGGGCCTCGGCATAACGGCGACCGGGGCCGGGCTGCAGGTCGCCGTCGACTTCGGTGCCCCGTTCATCGCCGCGACCGGCATCGCGGCGATAGTGATCGCGGTGGTCGTCTCCCGTGCGGCACCCCACGCTCCGTCGCCTCAAGTTGGGCACGAGTAGGGCATCTCAGCCCGGGTCACACCGGGAAGACCAACAGGGTGCTGCTGGCCGTGGCAACCAGTTTGCCGGTGGAGTCATGAACCGTGGCGTCGGCAAACGCGACGCGGCTTCCTGGCTTGGTCACGACGCCCACCGCCGTCAACCTGCCCGTATAGGCGTGCACCGGACGTAGATAGCTGACCTTGATCTCGAGGGAGGTGTAAGCCTGCCCCTTCGGGAGAGTGGTCTGGACGGCGCAACCAAGCACCGAATCCAGCAAGGTACACACCAACCCGCCAGCGACTGTGCCGATCGGGTTGTATGCCGATTCATCGGGGTCGCAGGTGAAGGTCACGCTGCCCACCTCAGCAGACACCGCAGTCATGTTCATCAGGTGCACGATGGGTGGCGCCGGAACGGTGCCATCGATCAGTGCCCGGATGTACTCAAGCCCCGTCATCGTTTTCGCCAGCGCCGCACCAACCGTGGGATCTTCCCACGAAACGGTCCGGGCCCGCACTACGTCAGGCGAAGGCGTTGCGGCATCGATAGTTTCCCCGGATCCAGCGGAGTCGTGCACGGCGTCTTTGCCCATGGCTCCAGCCTAAACGCGAGTGGGACGTATGGGTTGGTCTCGGCCCGATCCGACACCGGGTCATCCAGAGTCGGCGTTCGTCAGACCAGACGCATCGAAGGGATTGATGATCCTCGCGTGCAGGAACACGTTGCCAGGACCTACCCTCGTGTTTATGTCCCTCTTTGACGGTACCTACGACGCCGACGTGGATGCTGCGTACATTCGGTTGGCACCGCGCATCGAACCAGGCGAGGCGACTCGCCAGGAGATTGTGTCTCTTCCTGCCGGGGAGGTGATCCTGGATTTCAATTCCGACGGCCACCTCCTTGGTATCGAGGTCCTTGGCGCGCGGTCGATGGTGACACCCGCCGCTCTGGCCTCACTACGCAGGATCGACTGAGCGCTCTGGTCGCCAACCGGTTGCAAGTCTGGTGAGGCACCGTCGGTCCGGCTGAGGGATGGGATCGACACAACATGCGTACTGCCGTCTCCTCCACCGCATCGCCGAACCGGCGAGAGTCGTGGGTGCACTCGCAGCGATGAATTCTGCCGTCAACGGCACGGTAAGAATTCATCGCGCCCGACAGCGCCAGCAGACAACGTAACCGACGACGGCAGTGAACCTGCAGCCTGCCCAGACGGTGGCATGGGGTGGGGTCGACACGGGTGCGAGAGGGCACGGCAGCACGCCCCGGTGAAACCGGACACGCGAAGATTCGCACGATAGTGGAATACCGAAACTGCTCGCCACTAGTGAACCGCGATCGACTCGACCTCCAGCGTGTCACGGGATACAGGGTCCAGGCGGAGTCGGATACGTCACCCACATCTCGCGGACCAAAACGGGACAAAACGACGAGCACGCATCGCTGGTAAATCCCTGCTTGTCGCAGTGGCAGGCGCAGTCCGGCCATGCCCACCGCTACGCTCGGAGTCATGACCAAGCAAACCCGCCCCGACATCTCAGCCGAAATCGCACGATCCTGGCTGCTCGTCTCAGCTCGACGCAAAGAAACCTTCGCCGCAGCCGCAAGCTCACACGCCGATCAGATCATCCTCGACGTAGAGGACGCAGTCGACCCGAAGCTCAAGCCGGGCGCGAGGAATGACGTCGTCGAGTGGTTCGAAGGCGGCGGAACTGGATGGGTTCGTATCAACGACCACACCACCGACTTTTGGTCCGACGACGTGGACGCGCTCGCAGGCCTTCCCGGACTCTCCGGTGTCATGCTTGCCAAAACCGAGTCGCCCGCAGATGTGACGGAGACCTTCGATCGTCTTCGAGGCGCCACACCGGTCATTGCGCTTATTGAATCTGCCCTCGGGATCGAAGAAGCAAATTCCATCGCCCGTGCACGCGGCGCATTCCGTCTGGCATTCGGCAGTGGCGACTACCGCCGCGATACCGGAACCAGTTCGGACAACCTGGCCATGGCCTACCCTCGATCGAAGCTCGTTGTTGCCAGCCGGATCGGAAATCTTCCCGGTCCAATCGATGGGCCCACGGTGGGTTCCAGCCACCCTGTCCTCCGTGAACAGTCCGCGATGGCCGTCGCTCTCGGACTCACCGGAAAACTGTGTCTCGAATTGGACCAGCTCCCGGTTATCAACGAAGTAATTAGTCCCACCCAGTCTGACGTCGTCTGGGCCCGGACCTTCCTCGATGATTTCGAGGCCCGCGGCCGCGTTATCCGCGACGGGAGCGACCTGCCTCGCCTCGGTCGCGCCCAGAAGATCGAGAAGCTCGCCGTCGCATTCGGCATCAATCCCAACTAGGGCAGGCGCCGCGGCTATACCCGACCGGGTGTCGTCACCCACGGCCCCTACGGCCCACGCAGTTGCGATCCTGAAGATTTGCGTTGGTCGAGGGGCTTACAAACCTGTGGCACTTCGCTAAAACTGGACGAAACTTCGAAGGAGCACGATGAAGGCAATTCAGTACACGCGGTCGGGTCCAGCCGAAGTCCTTGAACTTGTTGAAAGAAACCTCCCCGAAGTCACGCCCGGCCAGGTTCGGGTTCGCATCGCTGTTTCCGGTGTGAACCCGACCGACTGGAAGTCTCGGATCGGTTCGGGTTCAGGGGAGCGTTTGCCCCATCCCAAGGTGCCCAACCAGGACGGCGCTGGCACCGTCGACGCGATCGGTGCAGGAGTGTCGTCCGTCTCCGTTGGGACACGCGTGTGGGTGTGGGATGCTGCATTCGAACGGGATGAGGGCACAGCACAGGAATACGTTGTTCTTCCCGAGCATCAGGTTGTTGCGCTCAGTGACGGCGCATCATTCGATGTCGGTGCGTCTTTGGGAATCCCCGCGCTTACCGCCCATCGCGCGCTCACCGCCGCTGAAGATGGCCCTGCAATTCTTGAGCCCAACGCGCTGCACAACAAAATTGTGCTTGTCCCCGGTGGCGCCGGTGCGGTCGGTCATGCCGCTATCCAACTTGCCGTGTGGGCCGGCGCAACCGTGATCACCACAATTAGTTCCGATGCGAAGGCAGAGCTTGCGAGAAAGGCAGGCGCACACCACATCATCAACTACCGCACAGAAGACGTGGTAACCCGGATTGGCGAAATCGCACCAGCGGGAGTGTCCACCATCGTCGAAGTCAACGCAACCGAAAATCTCGAGGCCGACGTTGACGTGGTTGCTCGTGGCGGAACCATTGCTATCTATACGTCGGATGATAATCCGACCGTTCCCGTTCCCGTTCGAGCGAGTATGACAAAGAACGTTCGCATCCAGTTTGTGCTCACGTATACAACCAGCGATACCCAAAAATGGAACGCGGTCAATGCGGTCGCTGCCGCGGAGCGGGACGGAGCGCTGCAGGTCGGCGAGGAGCATGGCCTTCCGCTGACCCGTTTTTCTCTTGCAGAATCCGCCGCTGCCCACCGCGCTGTCGAACAGGACACAGTGGGTAAGGTCCTCATCGATGTGGGCGACCACTAAGCAACACACAGCTCGATCGCTCAATCGCGATCGATATTGGTATCCCGATTCTTTTTGAATGCGCAACTACTAGAGCCATGTATTGGGCGAACTTCACAATGGTGACGTGATCGCGGTTAGCTGCCGGCCTATCTGAGCTTCTTCGCACGGAGACGTCGAAAAACCCCCGCGGCATTCCAACGAAGGGATAGCTCGATGTCGCAATCACATCCGGTGGTGTTCATCCATGGACTGTGGCTTCATGCAACGAGTTGGGAACACTGGTTGGGTCTGTTTCGCGCCGGCGGATACGATCCGATCGCACCGACCTGGCCGGGGGAAAGCGAGACGGTGACAGAGACGCGGCGCAATCCGGATGGCCTCGCAAATGTCGGTATTGACGACCTTACGGCGCACTTCGTGCGGATCATCGAATCGTTCGATGCCGCCCCCATCCTCATTGGCCATTCTGTCGGCGGGATGATTGTCGAAAAGCTCATCGGTGAAGGACATGGAGCCGCGGGCGTGGCCATTGACCCGGCACAGATCAAAGGTGTGCTGCCCATGCCCATCCGACAATTGCGTGCGACTCTACCCGTGATGATCAATCCTTCCAATGTGTCAAAAGCGGTCGCCCTCACCGGAGAACAATTTCGGTTCGCTTTTGGAAATCAATTGAGTCGCCACGAATCAGATGAGCTGTTCGAACAATGGACAATCCCATCGCCTGCACGGCCATTGTTCCAAACCGGACTTGTCAATTTCCAGCTTCATTCCCAGGCCGTTGTGAACACCGAAAACGAAAACAGGGCACCACTTCTGATCATCTCGGGTACGGAAGACAACACCGAACCAGAAGTAATCGCCGACTCCACGTTGAAGCTGTACCGATCATCGAATGCTGTGACAGAAATCCGTAAATTCGCTGATCGCGGTCACTCTTTGACGATTGACGGCGGGTGGCGCGAGGTAGCAAGCGAAACACTCGTGTGGCTTCGAGAGAAAGGGTTAGGTCCGCAGGGTTCCCCGCGCAGAACATCGGCAAGGCAGTAGCGGAACACTCGATCCCCACACTGGCGGTATCGTCTGCCAGCCAGGACAAGTATTCCCGGCGCACTATCGCCGAAATTGGCGCAACCGAGCCCGATCACTGCCCAGCGTGTGTTTCGGGAAATTGGCCATCTGGACTGGATCTTGCAAATAGTGGGATGCATTACCGCTCATGGCGGAGAGCAACAAGATATTTCGCTTCTATCCACCGCGGGTGAGGGAACCCGATCGCGTGAGCAGGATCGCGCGTCGAGACAGTCACTGTCGGGTCGCTGTGACCAGTGGCCAGCGCCACTCCTCCAGGAAGCCCCGCCGTTGTTCCAGGCAGGTGCCCGTTCGTCGGATGTATAGACCACGTCGCACTGGTCCGTCACAATTTCGGCAGGACGCACAAACACATGTGCAAACGGATGTTGCCGTGAGTGCACTGACGACATTCAACCTTTCGGGCGCTATCACCGAATGATTGGTGGCGGTTACGCCGGACTGACCGCGAGCTCCTCACGGATTGCTAAACGCCATACGTTGTTCCCGACCACAAGGGATTGTTTGCGATTTTTCGTCGGGAGAAGGTGAAAAATCGCAACATAACCTTTAGGAGCAGTCGTGTCCCAACGCAACACCCTCATCCGTAGTCTCCATGATGTTGGCGTCGCCGCCTGGTTTGGCGGTTCCCTTATGGGAGCCATCGGGCTTAACGGTGCGACAGCAGAAGCAAAGGACCCTCGCGAACGTCTCAGCCTGTCGTCCATCGGATGGGCCAAATGGGCGCCTGTTCAGGCCGGAGCCATTGCCGCACACGCGATCGGCGGGATTGGACTGGTGGTCGCAAACAAAGGGCGAATCGCGACGCAGCCCGAAGCCCGCACCAACACAATTATCAAAAGCATTGTGACGATCGCCGCCGCCGGGGTCACACTGTATTCGGGAATTCTCGGTACTCGCATCGCCGCCAACGCGGAAGAAGGAGCGGAGGGGGTGACAGAACCACGCTTCGGTGCGTCTCGTGAACTGGCATCGGCACAGAAGCAGCAACGCATCCTGCAGTGGGCGATTCCTGTCCTCACTTTGTCGCTGATTGTGATGGGCGCGCAGCAGGGTGAGCAGCAGCGACCTATCGCTGGGCTCCTGAGGAAATAGGCGTTCGTCCACGCAAAACCTTTAGCCGCATGGCTGGGGCGCGGTCGGGCGCCTCACCTGCGCGTAGGGCGCGAGGAAAAAATCGTTTATCGTTGACCGACATGGTTACAAGACGAGAAGCAGCCCTACGACTGGACATACCGCTGGAAATGGCGAACCGTCATGGCTTGCCTCCGCGAATGTCAGAGGCCGACTTTGTTGAGCTGGATACGAACCCACCTCCGTGGCTGGCGCAGTCTCGCGCCAACCGTACGGGCAAGAAACCCGTGTGGGTCGAACTTCGCTGCGAAATTTGTGGCTTCACGGAATCAGCGCGACCTAAAAAGTGGTGGCCTACATTCAATTTCCTCAGTTGCGATTACCACGACTCCGATGAGCTACCCGAATTGGCACAAGGGTTCGGGCGCGAAGAGTTCGACGGTATTGGATCGCGATTCATCGGCATTGTTGATTACCCCCGCACCACGCCCTGATCCCGTCGGATAGCGGCACATCCAAAAATGTCCGCAGCACATATGCGCATCTTTCAAAACACCGACGAATGAAGAGTTCGTCGCCGGTGTCGGTAAACTGTGGCTACTCGGTCACGCGCACAACGATTGCGTGTTTTATCGGGAGAAAGGCCGCGTAACGGGATGAAGCGACGTACCTTTCTGCTTGCTGGATTCTCTGGGATCTCTATGCTCGCCCTAGCCGCCTGCACACCGCCATCTCCGACCCCCACAACGACGGTCCCGGGGACCGCGACACCCACACCGACACCCACCGCCACGATCCCTGCGCCCGCAGCCATGCAGCGAACCGCGTGGTCGGTCGATCCGTACGCCCTCGGCTCACAGAGCTTCCTGGCCGTTGGTGCGACGCCAGCAGACCGGTCTGCACTCAGCCAGTCGATCTCAGATCGAATATTTATGGCGGGAGAAGCCACGTCGACAGATCGTGCCGGTACGGTCACCGGCGCCTGGCTATCCGGGATCGCTGCGGCCGAGGCGATCGCCGGAGTCGCGCAGCCCGGTGAACGAATCGCAATTCTCGGCGCTGGGATGGCGGGCGCCGCTGCAGCCCGGCAACTCGTTGCCGCCGGATTCGACGTCGTAGTCCTCGAAGCGCGGGATCGTGTCGGCGGCAGGATAGAAACAGTTCGGGACTCCGAATTCGGCATGCCGGTCGAGCTCGGTGCGTCCATACTCGATGACGTCGGGGGCAACGTACTCATAGGCGAGCTCGCTGCACTGGAAATCACTTCTGTCCTCCTCAATGCCCCACACGAGGTCCGTACGGACAGCGGAGTAATCGTCACGCCGCCGACCGACTTGGCCTCCACAGTCGAAGCTGCCATCGCCCAGTCGCGCGATTCTTCCACCGATATCTCATTGGACTCTGCGCTGATGGAGCTCGGATTGCCCGAGGTAACCCCAGGGCCTGATGAACCCGTCGTGACAGCATCCCAATGGATGGACAACTACGTTGCGCTGCACATCGAACAATCGACGGGTGCCTCGGCAACAGACCTCTCCGCACAGTACGGCTGGAGCCCGCCGGCGGACGCTTCTCGGCGCGTGGTCGTCGGGGGGTTCGACACCATAGTTACTAGCGCACTCAACGACATTGACGTCCGATTGTCGTCAGCAGTCGTCGGCGTGCTACTGGGAGACGATAGCGTTGGCCTGCGTTTCGCCACTGGGGAGTCTTTTAATGCCGACAGGATCGTCGTCACCCTCCCTCTCGGTGTCCTGAAAAGCAATGCAATCGTTTTCGATCCTGAACTGCCGGCAAGCCACCGCGCTGCCATCGACGCCTTGGGCATGGGAGCGCAGGAGCGCGTCATCCTTCGGTTCGACGAAGTGTTCTGGCAATCGGATGCCTCGGAGTGGTCGGTGGTGTCGGAGGACTCCGCATTCACCGGCTGGTTGAACCTTGAACCCCTCACGGGAGAACCGGTGTTGGTAGGAACAGTCGACGCTCGTCAGGCAGCACGATTCGCCGAGCTGGCGGATGAGGACGTGATTGCCGAAGCGCTGGCAAGCCTTGCTCCGTTTGCGGTCACTGATACCTAAAAATCCTGTCTATTCAGGTATTTCCGTCCGGTTATCGCCGACGTTTGAGCCGTCCACCGATACGCGGAAGCGCTGAGTTGTCGGGAAATGGCCGAATGAGCCGGCCAAGCACGATGACGGCCGCCCCCACAATCACGATTATCAAAGCGGCAAAGAAGCAGTAGATGGTGGCTTCGACCGGCGAGACCTGCGTGGGGTCGAGGAAGAAGTACGGGAACCAGCCCACGAGTGACCCTCGGATGATCGTGTAGACGACCCAGATGAGGGGAAATATAAGAATCAACCGCAGGGTCGCCCAGCGCGGCCTGGGTCGACCCGGTGCCGCAAGCCAGTCGACGAGTGCGTACACCGGCAGAACGTAGTGCAGGACGTCACTGGACCATGGGACCAGCATGGGAAACCCGCGCGCGACGGCCTCGAGAGTAATGATGCCAAAAACAATGCCGGAAACGATTTGGTAGGTCAACACGATCGCTTTCGCGGAGGTCAGCCAGAGCGGGTCGACGGACGTCTTTAATGCCAGGACTCCACCGATCACCCAGAGAACCGTTGCGGCGATTGCGCTTTCCATTGTGAAGTAGCTGAAGAAGTTTGCGACGATGGGTCCGCTGACGCCAAGGCTCCAGACAAGTCGGGACACCAAAGACACAACGCACAGCGCCGCGACGATAAGACGCGCCACACCGAATGCTTTGCGCATCCCACCTCCTCGCAGTTACGTAGTCAGCCAACTGCGCCCTGATACAAATTCTATGAAACGTTTCTAAGACAGCGCTTTGTGGCGGGGGGCCACGTCGCCAGAGGCGAGTCGTGCCACCAGAAGCGGCAGCAGGATGTCCCGCGTGAGCGGTGCAAGTGAGAGGTCCAAAGCATCCTCGCAGGACACCCACACCATTTCTTCAATCTCCGCCGCGGGAGCCGCTTCGGCATCTACCGCAAGGAAAAACACCTCGGCATCCACCTCGTGGCCATCTTCATTTGCAGCGAGCGCAGTGAAACGTCCAAGGTAGTCGAGCGCCCACGGGTTCACCCGGAGGCCAACTTCTTCTTCCAGCTCACGAACCACCGCGGCCTCAGGAGACTCGCTCGCCTCGATCTTCCCGCCGGCCTGCATGAATCGTGTGGTTCCACGCTTACGCACGAGGAGGACGCGGTCGGCCCCGTCGACGATGAGTGCGGCGGCAATCCTGATCACGAACATCCTCCAAGCATTGCAGCATTGCGAGTCGATCAGATTTCAGCCGCACCGCTCGGACCATACCCGGCGATAACCTTGCCTCTATGAACGACCAATGCGAAGCTGCCTGAATGGACCCGGAATCGACGCGTGATGCAGTGCGGGGCAGAAGCACCGCTCCCGAACGTGGACTCGTCGGTCGCCTGGTTGAACAGGAAACGTTGCAGCGCTGTGCGGTGCGCTGGTCAGACGACGTCCCCGTGACACGCATCACCGTCGAGTACGATTTTTCCGGCGGAATCGATGCCGGTCGCCGACTCGACGGTGCGGTCGCCACGTTCCTATTGCAGGGAACGGCCGATTGGGAGACGATCGAGGCGCTGGCCACCACCCACGTGCGTGAGTTCGTCGCTGCCAACCCCGACGAAGCCGCCTCTACCCGGAACCCCCAGTGGGAGCCTGTGGTGGTCATGGTGAACGATGAACGCGCGCCCGCGCGCCAAACCATATTTGATGGCTACGAAGTTGTGGCGTTCCCGATCGATGACCGGGTAGTCAGCAGTGTTTTCTCCGTCTACGATGCCGGTGACATCGATGCGTCCTACACGGTGGAAATCTGGCCACCGACGGAGAGGGCCGCTGAGACTGGCTAAATTGCGTCTTCCCACGGAAGCGTCCGGTCGGCGGGCTGAGGATCCTGCGGGATAACCACAACGGGACGATGTTGGTGGTGGGCAAGATGCACCGCGACCGAGCCGGCCAAAAACTCACGAACCGTTCCGCGGAGGTTTGCTTCCCTGGTGCCCACCACAATCATCGCCGCGTCGAGGGTCTCGGCAAGCCTTGCCAGCGAGCGTGCAGGATTCCCCGCCAGAGCGCGTGTCGTCCACGAAACCGTATGGCCGCTCAGCACCCCATCGAGGTACTCGCGCAGTCCCGGGTCGAACTGCTCTTCACGCAGGTCCGCCAATTCCGGATTCAACGGAAGCGACGTCACTGTACCGTCGGCATTCTCGGTCACGGTGTAGCGGGTCGCGTCCACATTCGCGCACACAAGGACAGCGTCAAACTTCTGCGCGTACTCCACAGCCCGTCGCAGAACAGCGTCGGCCTGCCCGCGGACAACGCCCACAACGATACATTCTTGCTGGTCGACTGGCATTCGTACTCCTCGGAACGGCGGTGTCCACAGGCCGCAATTCTCGCAGAGCAAACCGCGTTCCGACATAGCAATCCCCTCCTGGCGGAAAAGGGATTCAGTCAACTTCCTTCAATTGACTCGTTTCTCCATCGTCAACCCCTTTTTTCGCCCCAGCGACGGGTCTTGGATTACCGCATGGGTGCAAACACACGTCTTTTTTGGGTTCTTGCCGGGTTCTTCCTGCTGGCTGATATTGCATACACGGTGTGGAATGTTGTCGCGTACCCAAATCCGGATGCCACCGTGCCGACGAGCGTCTTCCGCTCACCAGTCGAATGGGTCGGAACCATCGGGCTATTCCTTGCCGCCGTCCTTGCCATCCTCATTGCTTTCTACATCGGGCGCACCCACCGGGGACAGGGCGGAGAGCTGCCCGAAGATCGGGTCAACGCCAACATTGATGACGGCGACGCGGAACAGGGTTTCTTCAGCCCCTGGAGCTGGTGGCCCATCACCCTCGCCGCCGCTGCCGCCACCGTGTTTCTTGGGGTGGCTGTCGGCCTGTGGCTGGCAATCATTGGAGCAGCCGTTGGTGTGGTGGCTCTGGTGGGCTGGACCTATGAATACAACCGCCGCTACTTCGGACACTGAGAACCTCACCCGCACGGACTGCCACCATAAGATGGCGGAATGTCGTCCTACCGTGTGAGCCTCCAGCTCGGCGCACTTCGGCCTAGCGCAGACCCTGCTGCCGTCTTATCCACCGCGGCGGCGGCGGCTGGCGAGCTGGCAAACGTGGAGGCGAGCGAGATAGGCGTTGTGGCCGGAATCGCTCGGGTGACTGTGCGATTCACCGAAGACGATGACGAGCTGGCCAGGCAAATCGGCGCACACACGGCGGAATCCACCGACCGGGTAGTCGAAGTTCTGCGATGGCAGGTCACCGAGCGGGTAAAGAGCCGCTGGCTCCCGGTCGAACCGTAGGCCATCAGCGGCTGGTTCAACGTTGGGATGAACGCCCAGCCCGCTGTCCCAGCCGAAACGGGAGTTCGGTCACTCGTTCTCGTCGAGATCTATTTCGACGCCGGCAAGGTCGTTCTCTGCGTAGTCCGGTTCCACCTCAGAAGGAGATCCTCCCGTGGGCCCGTCGTTACCGTCTCCGCGGCCGTCTGAGACGGTCTCGCCGGCAACTGCGTCGTTGGTGACAATGTCCTTCTCGATCGCGGGTTCGTGAAACGGTGAGCCGTCGATATTGCTGTCCGTCATAGTCAACGCACCTTGCCTTCGGTAAATAGGTCGTCGTCGTCATCTTCGTCGTCGTCCTCGACAAAACTCGGCTCGACATTGGGGTCATTGATGTCGTCATCCAAAATCGCTGCATCGTCGTAGTCGTCATACGGAGATTCGTCGAGGACGGTGAGACCATCGTCATCCTCGTCGTCGAAGTAGATTTCGTCTCCAACAACATCGTCGTCTTCCTCTTCATCTTCCTCGTCGAGTTCGTCGTTGACGAGTTCGTCAAGCTCGTCATCGAGAACGACTTCCTCACTGGCAGTCGGTCCTTTTCGGCTGGCAGCGCGGCGCAGCGCGAGTTCATCAACACCGTCGGTCACACCGCCGGTTTCATCGAAGCTGGGGGAGAAGTTGGTGTCGCTCACGGTGTGCTCCTGTTCCTTGGATGTGCACAAGCCAACGAGACTTCGAAATCACGAACAAGGGGTGGAAACTCACGTCGCGTCGTCGTACTCTGCGATGCTCGGCTACGCGAAAGA
>Ga0247735_1000106_pt1 | contig 41984 bp, 42 predicted proteins | sample UWRJL178409R2_FD_180934 | JGI IMG/M metagenome (GOLD analysis project Ga0247735, IMG submission 180934) | Plant litter microbial communities from Arlington Agricultural Research Station in Wisconsin, United States - UWRJ-L178-409R-2 | ecosystem: Environmental > Terrestrial > Plant litter >... | reverse complement strand
GCGATTCGCCCGACAGTCGAGCGCACACCATTCGCCGACTCCGTGACAAAAAAGGCATCGCTTGACTGGTCGTGGGCGAACGGCCCTTATCGTCGCGGTGATAAGACCGCCGAGAAAAGGACCGGAATCGTGGACACCGGAGACAATAAACGCGGGGCTAACACACCCGCAGCAGCACGCCGCGGCAGACTGCGACGGGTCATCGCCGCAGGACCCAGGCCCGAGGCGAGGAGGACTGGCAGAATGCCGGCCGGTCGCCGGTCGGGATCCCTCACACTCCACAGGGGAGGGAGGCAGTGAGCAGGATCACTCGCGCCTGCCGACCGCTTGTCGCCCCGTTCACCCACCGAGAACCCACGATCTTCGACCGGGTTGTCGTCCTGCCCGGGGTTCTCGACTCTTTCCGCGGCAAGTTTCTCGTCTCCACCGAGCATCGTGTGTACGCACTGGACATGGGACGTCGGTTGATCGTCGAGGCACCAATCGCCCCAGACGGACTAGATGAACCGGGTTCGACAGTGAGCGCGCGCTTCAACCGACCCGTTCCACATCCGCGGTCCATCTCCCGCATTCACCAGTGCGTAGAAGGCCGCCTCCTCTACCTGGACCTACGAAGCGATGATGGGGCCAGGGACGAGGAGTACTTCGCGCCGCACGTGACCATGGTGCTGTTCGTTCCTCTTATCCCCACAGCATGGATGCCGTGAACCGCAAGGCGTCGCGGCTACCAGCCTCGCTCGACATCGGCGAGCCTCTCGTTGCCGGATCGGTCACCGGCACGGGGAACGGTCCGGGCGAGCGCAAGCCATCTCGGGTAGCGTTTGCCGGGGATTGGCACGGCAACGTGGGCTGGGTTCAACGATCCATCCCGCTCCTGCATCGCTTCGCCCCCGACGTCACCCAAATTTTGCACGCAGGTGACTTCGGTTACGGGCCGGGGCGCGAACAAAGGGGGTTCCTCGCTGGGGTGGACTTCTGGGCGAAGACCGCGGGAGTTACCAGCGTCCTCGTGACACCGGGGAATCATGAGCACTGGGATCGGCTGAACGTATTGTTCGCCGCTTCGCCAGGCGAGCCGGTCCGGATCAGTGACGTCGTGACGATGCTGCCCCGCGGTCACCGATTCAGCCTTGGCGGGCGGACGTTTATGAGTTTCGGTGGCGCCGCATCCGTCGACTTCGAATATCGCATCCCAGGGGACACGTGGTTCAAGAGTGAGATTCCCACGGATGAGGACGTGGCCCGCGCGATCTCCGCGGGACCGGTGGACGTTCTAATCACGCATGAGACGGTCGATGGTGGAACCCGCGCGAGTCAACGCGCGCTCGATTCCAATCCATTCGGCTGGAGCCTGGAAGCGCTCGACTATTCCGCTTTATCGCGCGGTCGCGTTACCCGGCTCTGGGATGCTCTCCGACCAAAGTTGCTGGCGCACGGCCACATGCACTCACCCGACTTCATCACCCTTCCCGATGGTCGCCGGGTGATCTCCCTCGGCCGCGACCGGCAAGAACACAACATGGCGATCCTCGACCTCGACCCCCTGGAGACGGAGTGGGTCGAGTGATGATCACGGTCGACGTTGACCAAGCACTGCTCAGGCAGGTTCGTCGCGTGTACGGCGTGGGGGCTGACGAGCAGGCGGTCGAGTTTGCCCTTCGCGAGGCGCTGACTGGTCATGGCGGACCGCCGGCTGGAAAACGACGGCCGTCACAGCGCCTTCGGATCGCAGCGGCACGACTTCGGGTCCGCACCGATCGCGCAGTTCGCCGGAAGACCCCACGATGGATCATCGACCTCGCCAACCAACAACCGCCCACCCCAAGGTCGACACACGTCCAATCGGCCACCGAACGTATCTGGCGCGAGATCGAGGACGAGTTCGGACTCCTTACCAGTTCCGAAGTCGCGGTAGCACTTGGGCTGAAATCGCATAACCCACACCTGGTCTCAGCTCTTCATTACAGGGGTGACCTGCTCGGGGTGAGACGACTGAACGCCCACTGCTACCCAGGGTTTCAGTTCGAGGCGAACGGCACCATTCACCCCGTAATCAGAAAGCTCGTCAGTGCGACGCGCGAAGCCGGCTGGTCAGAGGAGAGCTTCATCGTCTGGCTATGCAGTCCTTCGCGTGCCTTCGCTAACGGCCGCCGCCCCGTCGACAATATCGACGACCCGAGCCTGGTGTCCGTCGCCAAGGAAATGATGGCCATCGATTGGTAGCACCGCACTGGTGTCGCCTCGAGCCGCAGCCCCACCTTCGAGAAATCGCTCATGTCGAGCAGTTCGATGAGAGTCCTGACGGTGAATCGCCGGCCCTGGCCAAACCGCGCTACGCAGGTCGTCGTCACAGTCAGCGCCGGTGATCGACGAACCTGAGCCCTCATCGCGGAAGTTAGAGGCGGAACCGCGTAACTAGCTGGCGGGCAGCCCGAGCTTGTCAAAGAAAGCGCGGTTGCGTTCGGTGGCGGACTTGACCAGCTGGTCGAACGACATCACTTCGATGTACGTCTTCGTCGGTTCGTTGAACCCGAAATAGCCCAGTCCATCGTGAGTGCGCCGCAAGTTGGCGATCTTGCAGCGGCTGACCATCTTCGGGGTCAGATCTGCGACGACGTAGCAGAAGGCAGGAACTTCGTTGGATGCAGGAATAGGACGACCCTGCGCAGTCAGTACCCCGCCGCTTCGCACCTTCTCCACGTACTCGAGGCATTGGGCAATGGGGTCAGTGTCCTCGTCTGCGTCGTTTCGCATGGGACGCTTGATCTCGACCACCACGATTGATGGGAGGGGGAGGGTCTCGCCCTCGGAAGCAAGCAGTGGTCCATTGACGAGTCGAGTTGCGATGATGTCAGGGCGCTTGGCCGACTCTGCCCCCGTGATGGGCATACTCTTGAGCGGCTTGTCGGATGCCAAGTAGTCATGGAATGCCAGCCGTTCGTCCAGAATCCAGAGGTTAGAGACGTCGGCTCCCAGCTGGTTCGAGTCGGTGCGCATCGGAATGAGCAGTGAGTGCACCGCATCTTCACGGCTGTATTTACCGGTCTCGTTTGAGCGAATGAGCTTGGCCAGGATGTCGAGAATTGCGCGCCGACGCGCGACGTAAGCGGCGAGGTCTGATTGGTTGATGTCCTTGACCGCCTCGAGGTACTTGTCCAGACGCTCCTTGTAGTCCTCGAGCGGTGCAGCTCCCGCCTCTGCAAGCACGGCGTGCCCTTCGACGAGCGCCTCAACCTCGAGCCTTTGAAGGCTGCGGTGGAGAAGTACTTCGAGCTCGGAATCCTTCATCGAGGGATCGACTGTGAGTCCGAGGTTGGAGATGCGGGCTAGCACCGGGCGGTATCGAGGAGCTCTGTCGCTGACAAAGTCGTTCACACGGGTTCGGCCCTCTTCGCGGGCAGCGGCCAGGGGTCCTTCGAGCATCGTCGCGACTTTCTTCAGCACCGCTTCGCGCACGTCGTCGAGCGTAAGGTCGTCGTCGAGGGGCGCACCGGCGATTCGCTCGGGGATGTCGAACGCAGTGCGGTCGGACCGTACCTGCGTGTCCAAGAAGTCGGACGATAGATAACAGATGTACGTGAACTCTTCTGAATTCGAATCGCGTAGCCGGCCATACAATCCGGCGAGCTTCCCGGCAAGGCTCTCTTCGATCACCACGCGGCTCGCTGCGCACCAGTAGAGCCGTGGCGTCGTGTTGCGGGAAGTCGACTTGAGGCAGAGATTGACCATCTCGAATCTCTGACCTTTGACGGTGATGGAGGTGGCGGGCAGCGAGGAGTTGACGTACTCCTCCATTAGCTTGTTGAGGGAGATCGTCTCGTCGTCGACGACAGTGACGTTGGGTGCACCGCCCGGGCGCAGGAAGTACCAGATGCAGTGCTCGAAGATCTCTCGCGCGATCGCATCGGCGGTCTTCGGGGCGCTCTTCTGGTACTGGCTTCGGAAACCATCGAGATGAAGCACGGCGCCAGAGTCTAAGGGGGGCGAGCTCGCTTCGACTTGCTCGACCTCGCGCTCAACCGAGAACTTGAAGGAGCGTGCCTTCAACTGCTCGTCGGCGCCGTAGAAACCGCTATCGACAGATACGCGCTCGAAGGCCTTGAGCCACAGAAGACGACCTACGCCGCGAGACCCGAGTGCCGCCTTGAAATCGCTGTCCAGTGTCTCGAAGGAGCTCATGTTGGCTGGGGTAAACCCGACACCGTTGTCTTCGATGGAGAAGCCGATAATCGGTGGTAGCGCGACGCGACCGGGTCCAGTCGAGCCGTAATCGAACTCTTGCTGGCCGTCGCGGAGGATCTGAATGCGCAGGTTGCCGCGGCCAATATCGCCTTCGCCGAACCTTTGGTCGATGGCCTGAAGGCTGTTGACGACGGCTTCCTGCAACGGCAGCAGCGGGTGGCTCTTCGGAAGGCTCGTGTTGCGAACTCTGCCGGCCAAGGAGGTTGTGAGTGCCACGGTCCTCCTCGTTGGTGACGTCCGTGCAACTTTATCCTCGCCAACAGACAGGAAGTGCGGCTGCGCAATTGCGACGCGCCGGGGATGAGTTGACACACGGAATACGGTCTTGCGCTACCTACTAGGTCATGACCGAGAACGTCGACGACATCAGGGCTCGACTCGCCAAGAAGCTCGAACCTCAGCAGATTCGCTTAACGCTGATGCACGCTTCCCTGATGCAGCTGGTGCACGAGCTCATCAAGCAGTGGGTGCTCATGGACGTTAAGGCGTTCTATGGATACGACGACATCATCGGCGACGGTACCTGGCTCAGTCAGCGGTCGAACGAGCGCTACCAGCGAGAGGTGATTGCTCTCGCTGCCCCGCGCAAGGATTTCGAGGCGTCCGCAGTGTGGCTCGAGCAAGCCGGTGCGATCACGCGCACACAACGCGAGCGGCTCGACGAGATCTACGCCTACCGTCACAAAATCACGCATGAGGCGATCGCCTTCATCGTGGATGTGTTCAGGACTCCCGACCCCTCAATGCTCACGGACGCTCTCCAAATTGCCCGCGAGCTCGACCGCTTCTGGAAGGGCATAGAAAGCGACATCGGGACCTACGACGCGCATGGCGATGTCGACCTCGAAGAGGTGCACTCGGGCAGAGCGCTCGTACTTCAGCTTTGCGTGGATGCCTACCTCACGGCCGAAGGGGCTGGCGGGACGGCGGAGTAGCGCGGGAGCGAACAGGTTTTGGGAAAGTCCCGGCCCCGGTTTGGGAACAGGGATCAGGCGACTCCTTGAGAGGCCCGCAGGAGCAGATTCTCTGGACAGCCATCAGGTTCAAGCGAAACAAGACTGCCTTTCGACCAGAAGGCACAGGTCGTTCCTTCACTGATCGCGACTGACGTGAAATCCGAACGTCTCGCGATGCCGCGCATGAGTCTTCCGGGCGGCGTCCTTTGCCGGTACCGGTCGACGTCCGTGAGCGAGCGGGCTTTGGCAGCGTGGGTACATAAGCAGCGCTACTTGCATAAGAGGGGGGAGGTGTCGGAGGCGTGTGTGGCGTCGTTGAAGGCGCTGCCGTTCAAGGTGGTGTAGCCACGCCGGTGTGGGTTAGAAGTGTCTTCTGTAACGGGAAGAGTTGCGGCCGGTTTTGTCTACCGTCAAGTGAATGATCGTCGTCGCGTTGTGCAGCCAGAGAGGACGTGCATGCACCCGCGACCGGAGATCGAGTTGCACCTCCGAGTGGCGATCAGTTGCCGGGCTTGCCTGATTCGGCGACAAGTCGGTTCATCGTCTCGTGGAGCGTGTCGGTGAGGCCGGGAATGTAGGCGGCCCAGAACATGATGTCAGTCAGGCCCATCATCGTGGTGCCGTTGCTGATCCGGTAGAACCGCTCCAACGTCAATCCAGCCGGCAGGGGAGCGGTCTCGCAGAACGATTTAAGCGACTGATCGTGGTGAGATGGGGCAGGGGATGGGTGCTTTGGTCAGGAGTTCGCTGTCGAGGGAGAGTTCGCCGTCGGTGAGGGTGTCGGGTTGACCCTTGGCCATGATGGTTTCGGCGATCTTCTGATCCATTCGTCGGTGGTAGTACTCGGCGTAGCGTTTGTTGGTTCCCACATGCGTCTTCATTGGTAGGAACGCAGCCGGCCTCTGCTGATTGCGAGGCTAACCGCCACCCGGACGCGAATACCCGGGCCCGAACCGGAAGTGTCTTCCGGAGCCCTGGTCGAATCACCTGGCAGCGCCATCCTGGCGAATGGTCCGGGATCTCTCCGTTCGATGAGGACGTCATGGTCGTCCATCACCTCGACAACAAGTGGGCGCTCGGCAAACGCGGCATCCTCACCCTCGACGACGAAACCCGCGCCATGACCGCAACGACATTCCACGTCGCGAAGATCATCCGTATCCAGCGACTCGACGGCCTGGAAACACCATCCGAGTGAATCACCATCAGGATCCCAAGACGCTGTCGACCTGATGGTCGTCGACTGGTGATATACGCCCACCGCCATGTCGGACGCTAAAGCTGACCGGTGTCTGCTCGGGCGCGGATCGATTCAAGAACGGGTACTCATCAGCTAACGGCGGGAAGCAACAAGATGCGCTAAGGGCGCTGGACCCAACAAGACACCCTTGGCACAGGCTTTTGTACGCTGGGATATGGCCATTTAATCGCGTGTCGCCGCCTGCTTCAAGTTCGGCTAGTCGCCAAAAACTATGGCGGCCTCAATCGATGAGTGCATCAAGCGGCCGTCAGTCGGTTTTAGGGAATTCGTCTGCTTCGCACCGCGCTAGTACGGCGTCTACTGTACAAACTGAAATCAGAGGGGCGAAACCGTCCAGAACGCTCAAAGCTCGGTTGTGGTTTTCGACTGTGGATGCTGCGCATGCGTCAGACACGACCGTGACGTGAAGGCCGGCGTCTGCGGCTGCCAAGGCAGTGGCGAGCACGCAGCAGTCGGTTGATACGCCGGCGATCACGAGCCATTCGGCGTTATACACGCTTGAGTGGAGCTGCTTGTCCCACTTGCCGAAGGTGGTGCGTGTCTCGATTTTTGGCGGGTTCTCTTCGAGAGTCACCTGGCTGAGGAGTTGCGGAGTGAGTTCCCACATGGGGTGAGACTGCTCGACCAGAGCGAATGTGTGACGATCGTAGTAGGGCACCCACGATCCGGCTGGTGACTGAGGCGCGACAAACTTGGTCAGGACTGTTCGTCCGACAAACGCGGGCATTAGTTTTTGCATCCCGGAGACGGCTTCATTGAAAAGTGGAGCACCCCAAGGGGCGCCCGGCTCGAATACCTGCTGGAAGTCGATGCCGATCAGCCACGGGAGCGATGTCACTTGGTCGCTCCTTGAGCGCCCAGGTACCGGACTGCGTATGCGCTGGATTCGACCGCGCGAGTCAGCGCCGTGTGCGAGTCGACGCCTAGTGCGAGATGACCGACGAGCGTGCCAGCGAACACGTCGCCTGCACCGGTGCTATCGACGACCTCTGTCTGCGGCGGCCGCGCGATGATTCCGCCCCAGATTGCTCCTGACGCACCGCGGGTCACACATACGTTCGGGTGATCCGCAACCGCGATGAACTCATGCTCGTTCACGATCACGAGGTCTGCGAGGGCGGCGATGGAAGAAATATCCGCGGAAGCCGGAGACGCGTTGAGCGCAGTGCGCACCCCGCGGTCTCGTGCTACCAGAAGGACGGCTGCGACTGTGCTAATCGGCACCTCAAATTGTGTGAGGAGCCAACTTGATGACCAGTCGATAGCTGCGATGGCGGTCTCCGCGGTTAGATAAGCGTTAGCGCCGGTAACCACTGCAATCGCGTTCTCGCCGCGGTCGTCGACGGTTACGAAAGCAGTGCCTGTAGGGGCGCCGGGTACTGTCACGCATGCGCTCGTGCCCACGCCGAATTCCGAGAGTTTCTGCCGATACACCTCGCCTGACGTGTCGTTGCCGAAAGCTGCTACTAGTTCGGTAACTGCGCCCGTCTTAGCAGCAGCGACGGCCTGGTTGGCACCCTTGCCCCCGTGGTGCCTTTCAGAATCACGTGCCAAAACTGTTTCGCCTGGGGCGGGGATGGAAGGTGCACGAATCACGATGTCGATATTCGCCGAGCCAAGAACTGTGACGTGCGTTGTCATCGACGGTCTCTTCCAGGCAAGGTGGCGTTAAGGATGGTGTCGGCGGTGTCCTCCGGGACGTGGAGAACGACTCGTGCAACCTTGGAGTTTTGAGCTACAGCCGTCTGGCCACGTTCACCCCCTTCTGTGACTACCTCAAGGGGGATCGGGGCTGTCCCGTCGGGCTCGATGAGGCCGACGGCGATCGCGACGGCGATGGGGTCATGTAGCGGCGCTCGTCGTTTTCTGCCGGCGGCTAAGGCAGCTTGAGCCGAGAAGTCCGCCATACGGCCAAGAGCGTTCGAGAGAGGGGTCCCGGCCTTCGAAAGTCGTTTAATTTGACGTCTGCGCCACGAATGGTGGTTGGTGGCGTCGAGAGGGACCAGCGTCGTATTGAACCCAGCGGCGAGAACCGCCGCTGCGGCCTCCGGATCCATGCAGAAGTTTGCCTCGGCCCACGGGGTTACGTTCCCGGCCTCGTGGATCGCACCGCCCATGATGGTGATGCTGTGCAGCAGGCGAGGGAGTTTCGGCTCCAACTCGAGCGCGTGCGCAAAGTTTGTGAGCGGCCCGATAGCGATTGCACGTATGTCCCCCGGGAATGCGAGAGCCAAGCGGACCAGCATTTCCGGGGCAGACTCTTTTCGTGCTACTCGGCGGCCAGGAAGTGGCACTCCGCCGACGCCGTCAGGACCATGAAGTGCAGGGTGTCCGCCCCGGTAACCGCCGAGGATCGGGTTGATCGCGCCAACGGTGACCGGCACGTCACGCCCAGCTAACGCTAGGAGCCCGAGCGTGTTTGAAGCCCCGGTGGGTGCGTCCACATTGCCACCGACGGTACCGATGCCGAGCAAGTCGACGTGAGGTTGTTGTAGCAATATGGCGATCGCAATGGCATCGTCGATTCCGGTGTCGCAGTCCAGGTAAACCGAGAGTCGGGGTGTTGCCTTCCCAGTGCTGGGACAATTTCGCCAATTCACGACGGAAGAAGCCCTAGATCCTCCATGAGAGAAGCAGTATCGGGTCCGCTTGTCCACAGGTGGGCATTCCAACCCGCTTGTATCGCCGCGTCAACATTGACCTGCCTGTCGTCAATGAAAACGATCGCTCTGGCAGGCACGCCGAGTGCTCTAGTCACATAATGATAGATCTTCGGATCAGGCTTTGCGACCTTGAGAAGACCGGAAAAGAACCAATCCTGAACGTATTTGCCCCAGGCAGTAGCTGGTGCGGATGCGGCCATATCGACAGTCGCATTCGACAGAATCCCGATTCGGACACGAGCCCTATGGAGCCGCGCCAGCAAGTCTTCGGCGTCTGGGCGAATAGTCGTCCAGGCCTCAGTGTCTATGCGCGTCAGGTCGGTCACGAGTGCGGTCGTGGGAGAGATGCCGAGGTCGGCGAGGACGCCACTCCAGAATTGTTGTGAGTCACCTCCGCGGTCGTAAGCGTCGCGGTGCGACCAGTATGCGTTGGACACTGAAGTGGGGTTGTGCTCGGCACGATCTGCTAGTGCCCCGTAGAGATCGGGTGGGGTCGCAAGCACCTCTCCCAGGTCGAAAACGACCGCCTGCGGTCGAGTTTCGGGGCCGCTCACCGTGCCTCCCAAGAGTGGAGGTGGCGCCAGGTCATGGTCTTCCACCAATGTCCGGTCCAGTCCGAACGGAACTCGAAGAGGGAATACCAGCGGGCAACAAACTCAGCGGGAGGGGTAAGTGGAAGCCCCGAGATGAACTCGCCCACTTCTTGGGAGGCGCGGTCGTCCACGATTAGGTCGTGGCTCGCGAGCCCAAGGTGCCCGGAGAAATGGTAGTCACGCACGGGGACAACAAGAAAGTCTTCAACATGGCGGGCAAGGGGGAGGACAGCTGCCTTCACATCCTGGGCGACTTTGTTGAGGGGCACGTTTATGCTCTTCCCGCTTGAATCCCAGTTGATGTCGTACTGCAGAGTGCCTTTGCCCGCTCGGCTCGTACCAGGGTTGTAGACAACGTACGGGCGGACGGTGTCGAAGACTGGATCAAGCCTTGTGATGATCTCGGACGCGCTGGCGTCGGTGGCGAGGTTGCCGACTAGTGTCGCGTGTGGGGGGAAGGCGCCAGCGGATATCAGTCCGAACTGTTGCTTTACCGCGAACGTCACCTGGGTGACATTCCAGCACGTTTCTGGGTCAGGGCGCATAAAGATGCCGTAGCGAATGTCGTCGTTCACGATGCTGCTTTCTGCCTGTGCTGCTATGAGTGGGAGCCGGGAGGAGTGTGCCTCCCGGCTCCCACTATGGTTCTGAGTGCTAGTTGCCGAGCTGCGATTTGTATTGCTGCAGGGCAGTCTTGGCGTCAGATGCTGCCTGGTTGAGGGCCTCATCGACGGACTTCTGCCCTGCGAACGCGGCCTGTAACTGATTTATGTTGCCCGTACGGATTGTGGTCATCGCGCCGGTGACGCACCCGGCGGTCTGAGTCACTGCTGGTGTGTTCGTCACCTGGTCAACGAACGCCTGTGCGTTCTTGTCTGCGGCAAGGAATTTCTTCTCGCTAGAGGACCCGAGTGTCTTCTTGTTGACCGGGATGTAACCTGTCGCCTGCGAGAACTGCTCTTGCGACTTCGCCGAAGCCAGGAAGGATTCGAGCTTCCATCCGGCAACCTGGGCGGCTGGTTCCGCGGTGGAACTGAGCCACAGCGAAGAACCGCCAATGATCGGGCCAGATGAAGCTTTTGGTCCGTTCGTGGGGAACGGGAGTGCTTGAAAGTCGAACTTCGCGTCGCTCTTGAAGCCGCCGTTCACGCCGGAACTGTAGAAGTCGAAAGCGACCTTCCCTGCGACGAAGATGTCGTATGCCGCGTTGCCCTGCGGGTCTCCATCTACCGCGACCCCGGAGGTATAGAGATCGGCTATCTTGTTGATGGCTTCCTTTGCCGTGCCCCTGTTGATGGCAATTCCGGTAGGCGCCTTGCCCTTGCGACCATTATCGGGTGTGCAAAAGTTCTCGCCCGAACTCGAAGTTAACTGTTCGATGTACCAGTCATCGTCGGGCATCGTGAAACCGTTGACACCAGTCTTCGCGTACACAGTCTTCGCCGCTGAAACGACTTGATCGAGCGTCTTTAGAGGTGCCGAGTCGGGTATACCGGCCTGACGCAGCAGGTCCCGGTTCACCCATAGCATCGGGGTCGAGACGTTGAAGGGCACTGCCTGCTGGACGCCGTTAACGGCGTAGTAGCTGCTCGCGGCGGGGACCAAATCATCGAGCTTGAGATCACCCGGATTCGCCCTTGCCATGTCAGCAGCGGGAATGCTCTGCTTCACGTCGGTCATGTAGCCAGTCGCGACGTCGCCTGCAATCATGACCGTCGGCGCAGACTTGCTCCGTAGCGACGCCGTGTATTTAGCAAGAAGGTCAGCGTACGCTCCTTGGAACGTAGAAGTAACGCGGATCTTTCCCTTGTTATTGTCGTTGAACTGATCGATGAGCTTTTGCAGCTGGTCGCCGTTGCTGCCGGTGATGCCGTGCCAGAGTGTGATAGTGGTAACGCCCTTGGCGTTCTTGAGGGCATCGGGTCCGGGAGCTTCGGACGTGGAACCGCTGGTCGAGGTGGTCGAGCTGCAGGCGGCGAGGCTAGCGAGCAGGACCGCTGTCGCGGCTATTGACAGGACGTTCTTTTTCATGGTGGATTCCTTCGGGATGGATGGACGGTGCTGGGAAAGAAGTGCTAGCGGAGAACGCCGCGAGCGAGGCCGTTCACCAAGAAACGTTGAGCGACGATGACGAGGACCATGGTGGGTATCACCACGAGCACTACTCCGGCGAATACGACTGCCGGGTTGGTCGCGTCCGACGACGGAAGTTGAGCGATTCCGACTTGCACCGTGCGTGCTGCGTCGGTATCGGTGATTAGCAGCGGCCAGAAGTAGCCGTTCCAGGCCGCCAGCGCAGACCAGATGATCGCGGTGGTTACCTGTGGTCGGCAGGCGGGCATGATTATCGCGAAGAGCGCTCTCAAGTCGCCTGCGCCATCCAGCCGGGATGCTTCCCAAATTTCGCTCGGAATTGCGGCAAAGGCCTGGCGAAGTAAGAAGATCGGGTACCCGGCCGCAAGGTAGGGAATCACGACGCCGAGGATGGTGTTGCGGAGGCCGATCTGACTTACCAGCTCGTAGTTGGGGATGACGATGCTCTCGCCGGGAATTGCTAGCGTGATAAGGACCAAGATGAATGCGATGCCGCGCCCGCGCCATCTCGGGAACACGAGTGCATAAGCCGCGAGAGCGCCGGTTATCATTTGGGCAATTGTCTGCAGCGTGACCACTGCGATGCTGACGAGGTACTGCTGAGGGAGTGGGGTCGAGGTCGCCGCCTTGATGAAGTTGGTCATGGTGAAACGCGTCACGTTTGGCCAGATTCCGTTTCGCACGATCTCCCCATTGGGCATAAACGCCGAAAGGAACGACACGTATACGGGGAGGAAGACGATCGCAGCTATCGCAATGACGACGATGAAGCGCACCACAGTGCCGGGGCCAGGCGCTCTGGTCTTGCGGCGAATCGACGTATTGGGAGCGCTCATGCGTTCCGCTCCCTTCCAAATAGGCGGAACTGCAGGGCGGTGATCGCGGCAACGATTACGACGAGCACGATCGCGATTACCGAGGCACGTCCAAAGTCCGGAGTGCCGTTTCCGAATGCGAGCTGGTAGAGCCGGTAGACGAAGTTAGTGGTGGCGTTCGCTGGCCCTCCGCGGGTGAGCACCTGAATCTGCGCGAATGTTTGGAGACCATCGATTGTCTGAGTCACCGTGAGGAACAAAATGCTCGGCCGCATCATGGGGATGAGGACACGGCCAGCAAGACGCAAAGCCCCGGCGCCATCCAACTGTGCGGCTTCGACGACTTCTGGCGGGACATCTCTCACGGCGGCCGTGAGGACCAGAAAGGCGAACCCGAACTGGTACCAAGCGGTCGCGATAGACACCGCCCACACGGCGGCGACTGGGTTTGCCAGCCATTCGGGGCCATCGATCCCAACCCCACCAAGAATGACATTCAGTACACCGACCGAAGGTGCGAACAGTCCAGCGAAAATAACGCTGGCTGAAGCTGCAGAGTAGGCGAAAGGTAGCGAGAAGATGACGCTGAAGAGGCCGCCGGCCAGTAAACGTCGCCGAAGCAACATGACGGTGAGCAATGCGGTGAAGGTGGCAAGAGCCATTCCGAGAAGCGCGATTGCGATCGACACGAATACCGTATGTACGAACTCGGGATCCAAGACGAGGTCAACATAGTTGTCGATGCCTACCCACCTCGTGGGGTTGCCAATGATATCGCTTGCATAGCCGCTTAACTGAACTGTGCGGGCGAGGGGGCGGAACAAAAAGACGACTAGCAAGATGGCGGCGGGAACAAGCAGCCACGGGCCGATGCCGTTTTTGCTGCCTCTCCTCGACCACGGGACCGTTCTCGGTGTGCGCAGCGCCATGGCTTCTCCTGTCCGCGAAATGCGGGAACGTTCCCGGGTGGTGATGAAAGTATCAGAGCCGATGGTGAACGGCAACCATTACCTCGCTGACCGCAGCATTGCCCGCCCGCAGCCACTGGCCGACCCCCGCGAAAAGCAAGGGGTTGCCGATCGGAATTTTGCACCCTATTCTCGGGAACGTTCCCGGTCGTTCACGCACTGTTCATGGCCCCGATAGGAAAAAGGTGGCGATGTTTGACCTTGATTTGAACCCGATGCTCTTACTAGATCTCAGTTTTCGCATGTTTGTGGCTATTGTCCTCGGGGCGGGGATCGGGCTTGAGCGTCAGTGGAGGCTCCGTAGTGCTGGTCTTAGAACGAACGCTCTCGTCTCTGTTGGCGCTGCGTTGTTTGTGATCCTGGGGTCTGTGGGTATTGAGGGCGCTGACGCAGATCCCACTCGGGTGGCCGCCCAAATCGTGTCGGGCATTGGGTTCCTTGGGGCGGGAGTGATCCTGCGTGACGGTTTCAACATTCGGGGTCTTACTACGGCTGCGACGTTGTGGTGTGCGGCGGCTATCGGTTCCCTTGCCGGCGCTGGCATGCTGCTCACTGCTTTAATCGGCTGTGTGGCGATAGTTGCCACCAACACGTTGCTTCGCCCTATCAGTAGATGGGTTAACCGCCGGACGCAGCATGACTTACCCGTCGGGCTTGAGGACCGCGAAACCGCGACGGATTATGTTCTTGAGGTCGTGACCACCGACAAAAGTGAACAGCGAATTCGCGCGCTAGTTCTGCAGGCCGTCGACCGACCCGAGTACACGCTGCGATCGCTCGATATTCGGCCCGGCAAGAGCTCGCAAATGAAGCTGCTCGCCGGAGTCTCGGCCGCCCACGTCGGCGATACGGAGGGACTGCAGCTCGCGGTTCAGCGGATCAGTCTCGACCCGAAGGTTACCTCGAGCAAATGGTGGCCGACCGAGGACGAAGACTAAGGCTTGATTAGTCGACGAGGGCGACGGACGCTTGCGTAGCTGCAACTGTCGCCGTTCGCCCGATTAGGACCGTGCCACGCAGTGACACAAGGCTGTCGTGAGCGTTTCGGCCCTCGATCTTGTCCACGAGGAGATCGACTGCGGTCCGGCCGATCTCCTCGACTGGCTGTCGGAGCGTTGTTAGGCCCAGGTATGGAGCAGCGAGCGGCCCAAACCCGTCGTACCCGGTAACCGCATAGTCGGCTGGAGCCGACAGGCCCCGCTGTCTCAGCACCTCGAGCACATCCATCACTGCGGTATCTGTTGGGCACATGATTGCGGTGACCTTCGAGTCGTTAAGCCGCAGGGCGACTGCCTCTGCGGTTCGCGTGTCTGACGATGCGTCCCACACAACTGCCTCGGCGCCGGCCCTGCGGATCGTGCTAATCATCGCGATGCCGCGTGCCTGCTGGCTCAACGAATACTCTTCGTCAACGAGTACCACCGCTATGCGTCGATGACCCAGTGCTAGCAAGTGGTCGGCGAGCATTCGCCCGCCATCCGCGTCGTCGCAAAATACGCTAGTGATTCCGACGCTCGTTTCCTTGCGGCCGGCTACGACGATCGGCACTCGATCTATGAAAGGCACGATTTCCTCTGAAGGCAACCGGGCAGACGCGATCACGAGACCATCAACCTGTAGCGAGATCAGGTTCCGTAAAGCGCGCATCGCGTCCGCGACCTCGAGCTCGCCCGCACTGGTCATTGTGACTACCTGATATCCGCGGATCTCCGCCTCTTGCTGCATGGCGGCCTGGAGCCACGCGTAATACGGCCGTTTCACATCCCGAAGAACTACGCCAAGGGTGTGACTGGAGGTGCGCATTCCTCGTGCCATCGCGTTCGCGACATAGCCAAGTTTCTTAGCGGCCCTTTCTACTTTCGCCCGCGATTCCGGGCTTACGTCGTCAGAACCTCGTAGCGCACGCGACACCGCTGATTTTGACACACCCGCCTCAGCAGCAATGTCGAGGATCGTGGGAGCCTTCGCTCGTGGCTGAGCTGCCATAACGGTGTCCCCAATCTCGTCCCGGCCGGGAACGTTCCTTTGTTGACTATACGGACGACTCCAACTTTTGGCGATTGTTGCCCGCGCCACACGGTTCTTTCGACGGTTATAGGGGACTTCTCGAAAGTTCACTTGTCGCGGAACTGAAAGCCGACGGGTGGCGAGGTAACAGAATCCCGACTGCTTGTCATGGCATTCCTTTCAGATAACGGCCCACTTGCAGAACCGAACAGTAGAAAGTGAGCGAGCGGTCTACCCGTTAGAGGTGACCCGTGTGGTCCTCGCACAAACGTGTCGCTCGACGGCATCGAGCCGCGAGTACTAGAGAAGATGGTCACCCTATCTGAGGCATCGGGCGGGACGCCCGTCGTGCACGACGCCGTTCTCGATGCTATGCCGGGAGAAATGAAACATCGCGGCTTGCGGACAAGATGATGCCTGGACTGATAGGGATTCGCAGGGCACAGGCAGGGTATGAGCACCGGCGATGAGCATGAAAGCGCAAAGGTGGATTCGCTGTTCCCGGCAGGGCAGGAGACGGAAGAGACCGTCGAGCTCGAGGTAACCGAGGAGTGGATGACGACCGAAACGATCGGGCCAGACCAGCTAGGACCGGCCGAGTCATAACAGCTTTAATCGGTTCACTCAAACCGATGATTTCGCGGAACTTACTTTAGCCTTTGCTTGGACCCGGCCTCGTAGTTGCGGCCTGAGAGTCCGGATTGAAGAAAGTCGTCTGCGACAAGTTTCAAAATTGCAAATCTGTTCTGAGGCCTCGGATCGAAGACGAGAGCGCGTCTGGTTCCCACCCCTGAGATCTCAATTTCAACCTCTGGATGGGCCGCTACAAAGCCTACGAGATTGTCCGTGGTGACGAGGGCGGCGTACTCGGGGTCCGAATCGAGCAGCCTCGAAATCGAGGCCATCTTTGCCACCATCGCGGGTTGTGTGGTTGCTGCGTCCCTAAGTGCATCGATGCCGTCAATAGCTACCTTCCCTGCCAGTCGGTTGATGGTCTCCCGCGCAAGATTCCTCGCTCGCGCAGCTGATCCAAATTGTTGTTGGATCGTGCTTGGGACGCTCACGATGACTTGATTTTCAATGATGAGAGCGTCGAAGCGCGGTTCGTAATACACAATTTCTTCGTCGATTGGGACGTAAATACCGTCGCGAGCAATCAGAGCTCTGACTCCTCGGGCGCGGCGTGTGTAGATACCTTGACCCTTCAGGCGAACAGCAGTGATCATCAAGCCGCGGTGGTCTCTCACACAGTGGAACATTGCCTGGATTGGTTCATGTGACGACGTGTCCAACGGGTTGTCGTCGTCGCTCGCTTCTTGAACGAGTGCCGCGAGGAACGGGGAATTCGCTAACCCGTCAACCAGGAACTCGTTGTGGGCGGTTTGGTACGCCGGGTCGTAGTGAACGAATGCACCGTCCGATACTCGGCTCGCGTGGGAGAGGACATCGCCTATGACCCCTTTGGTTGTTTCGGCGTCGAAGTCCGCCTGGGTCAGAGTTCCATTCTCGAAACTATTTCCCCGCACCCAATAGTTGGAAAGAGTCAAATTGTCGAGAGGTGACTTCGCAGCGCGGGCGAGCACTTCTCGAATTTCGTCAAGAGACATTAATTTCCCCACTGCACATAGACGTAATCGTTCAGCTTCGCCAGATGGCGAAGCGGTTTTGACTGACGGAGGTAAGCGCTCCGAGACAAAACCATGACCTCGCTGCCATTGATCAGCTCGACCGCGTAGAGACGGTAGCCAACGAGGGCTAGTACTGGGTTGAGATAAACGAGGTCGGCCCGGATATAGACAACAAATAGCAGCAAGATGAGGACGAGGGTCGGTAGCCAGCCGACTACGCCCTTGCCAAGAAAGGCCGTCACGATGGGGAGGAGATACGACGACATGAAGCCCAGCAGTTGCTGGTCTGCGCGTCTCGTTCTTGTCGGCGCGAGAGTTGACGGCGGAATAAAGCCCCTTGCCATTCGCATGAAGAGCACGAGAAATAGTAGAGGTGCCACGGATCCGGCTATCCAGATGAACCCGAGCGGCGAGGGTTTTCTCACGCAGTAGAGCACCGAAATTACGAGAAGGAGCGGTGCGAACGCTGAAAGAAGAAGGGAACCATAGACGAGAGTCTTCTTCACGTGATGATCCTATTTTGAGCGAGACCATTTCAAGTGGAGAAGTTCCGTTTTCGTTTGTCAGTTTCGCCCAGCCGCCCGTGTCTGCCGATCAGAACTCAATCCACCGCGGCGATGCTTAGAGGTGGAATGCTGAAGTCGCTAGTCGCCGGCAGGCCTATTCCTGTCTGGCCCGAATTGGGGCCATGCGAGAGGCGCTGCGTGAGGGATTCTCGCCCTACAGTTTCGATGTGAATGCTGTACGCCTTACCAAAACCATGAATGCTGCGACGCTGAAATTAGACCCAGTCTCCGGCGATAGGGAAGAGATCGATGTCTCGCGGCTCACCCCGATCGAGTTCGAGATAATCAATTCACAAGCCGCTCACGCGGCCTGAAAACCCCAAACAAGACGAGTCAACCAAACCGTCAGCAGTCCCAGGGTTCCGCAAACACGCTTAAGTTCCTGTTTCCACCAAGTCCAATGCGCTCGCTGACCTGCTTCGGCGGTGAATGCTCTCGCGAGCGATAGCAACAAGGTGACGAACGCCATCGCGCAACGGACGCAAGTTGGAACGGCGGCCAGGGGTCGGCGGGTAGAGGGTTATGTCGACTTGCGTCATGCGAAGACACTGGCGATGCGCGTGGACGAGCATATGGGTAGCGAACTCCATACCAGTGCTCCAAGCAGGCATTTCAGCCATCGTGGCTCTCGTGAAAGATCGCAGTCCGCAGTGAACGTCGCCAGCAAGGATGCCGGTTGCGGCCCGAGTCACGGTCGAAAGCACCCGGTTACCTACACGATGAGAGCGACTCATAGCGGCGTAACTGGGGCGGTGTCCAAATCGGTCCCCAAGGACGATGTCGTGGGAGCGAGCTGTTGCGATTGGATCGTAGAAGGCATCCAAGTTCGTGAGATCGTAGGTGTTGTCGGAATCGGCCATGATCACGATGCGGCCGCGTGCGGCTCGAATTCCTGTGCGGAGGGCGTTCCCGTAGCCGACGCAGGGTTCACTAATAACCCTAGCGCCGGCTGAGCGGGCGCGGATCGCGGAAGAGTCTGACGAGGCATTATCGACCACGAGGACTTCGCCTGTTAGACCGCGTCTGACGATCCAAACGAGGGCGTGTGCAATACACGCCGCGACCGTCGCTGCCTCGTTGCGACACGGTAGCAGTACCGTAACGTCAATCTCACTTCGCCCGTGTACCAGGGCGCCGGCCCCGGTTGATGAGGTCATGGTTCGCAGCGACTGTAGAGGGCCCAGTTGCGATTGGACTGGCGTGGCGGTGCGTCGGTAGGAAAAACCTCCTGCTGCTTGAAGGACGTCATCGGCCCGTACCCGGCTAATTCCATGGATTCGCGGGTCAACGGTTGGAGCAAAATGCCGGCGCTCGCGCGGTCGGACACTGTGATGTCGCGAAGCGGTCGATTGAGAGTCAGCGACGTCAGAGCGACTAAGGCCGGGCTCCGCACCGCAATGGGCGCAGCACAATGCTGTGCCAGATCAGTGTCGAGAAGTTCGAAGGCAGAAGCGAACGCCTCGCCTCTCAGCTTGCGAGCGTGGGAAACATCCTGCCAGGCCGAGAGATTCGCGAGCGTTGAACCCGCGACGAGTACGACGGCAACGATCATTCCTGTCGATCGCGATGCACGCGTAGAACGAATGAGTTGGGCGGCCATGGGAATGCACAAAGCCGCCAATGTCACGCAGAGTAGTGCGGGCAGCAGCAAGTATCGAGCGACCAGAGGAGTTCCAAGTAGCCCTTCACCCAAATAAGCGACAATCGCTACTCCGATGAAGCTTTCGATGACGATAGCCGCTCGCTTCTGGCCTCCCATGGCGGTTGGGATATATCCAAATGGAGGTGTGTGATGACGGGGCGATCGCGGGGAGAGGGGTCGAACCAGTCTTGCCATGACCGTGGGGATTGCCGTGATTGCAGCGATTGCGGCCGCGCCGAAAGTAGCCCATCCCGTAGGGCCAGCCAGTCCGGGCACGACATTGGTGAGGGCTTCAATGGGGCCGCGGATGTTGTGATTGACCTCGGCGTTGGTACTTGCTGAGTGGAGCCCCACGAGCGGGTCTCCGCCAGCAGCTCCTGTTGCCAGCCATGCTGCGATCGCGAATACCAGGCCGCCTCCGAATGCCCAGGCGCTAAAAGCTTGCCTGAAGCGCAGCGACGCGCTCTGCGGCCCCTTACCTCCTGCAGTTTTTATCGCGATGGTCAGAGGCACAAGTGCAAGCAGAACTGCTTCGGGTCGTAAAAGCGCCGCGACCATGAAAACCGCGATGGCAGCGGGGAGCCAACCCCGAATTGTCAGATATACCGCCGTCAGGCCGAGCGCGCAGTAGATGACGTCGCTTGAAGCGCCGAGTACGAGCAGGCCCAACGGTGCGCTTGCAGCGGCAGACGTGACGGCGGCACCCACGCTCACACGACTTGCTGTCATGTCGAAAGTAATGAGTGACAACGTGATTAGCATCGTCAACCACCCAGCTGCGACCACACAGCCCGCGGCGTAGGCGGCCCAGCCAACCGGTGTCAACCCAAGTCCCGCTCCCGCAAGTAGAGCGAGGGGATGCGGGGTAGGGGAGGACGGGTGCGAGAAGTCCAGAGCAAGACCTCGGTCAAGGTCGCGTCCCCACGCGAGCGCGAACGATGTGTCATAGCCGGGGGTTACCAACGGAGCGATCAAAGCCATAGCAGTGGCCGCCGAAATGACAGCGAAAATTGACACGACCAAGCGTCGGCGCGCGCGTGACTGTTGCATCAAAATATTCTCCCTGCGAACAGTTGCGGCAGTCCAAAATATGCTAGCTTGCCTCAACAAGAAGCTAGCATGCCTCAACAAATAATAGGTTGAGCGCGTCTGAGAAGGGGTCCTCCGTCATGCGCTCAAGTCATGTGAAACCGTCGCGCAATTTCCACCAGTCGAACAGCCTCCGCCTCGGACTTGCAGGCATCGCTGTGGCCGCTGTGATGGCGCTGGCCCTGGGGACGGCTACACCAGGTCCGGCGTACGCGAAGCCGTCCGCTCCGAGTGCATCCTCGCCAGCGCCGGCGCCAGTGGGCTCGGCCCCCGGAGGTCTAGAACCTAAGCCCACCCCAAAGTCGTCGCCCGTGGCGGCCGCACGGAATGAGTCTTGGACGCCAACAAGTCACTCACTTACCGCGGATGGTAAAACGACTCTCGATCTGTTTGCGCAGCCGGTGTTCAAACGAGGAACGGACGGGTGGAAAACCATCGATTCGTCCATCTCCGTGGGCTCAGATAGTTTTCCGTTCGAAGCATTGGGGCTCGCGAACCCGGTGCACTTTGGTTCGAGTGCCAGCGCGCTGATAAAGATCGATACGGTCAGCGGTCCAGTGCTGTTTGGGCTAGAGGGTGCCACGATCAACCCTCCAAAGCTGAATGAGGGTGTGATCACGTACTCGAGTATTTTTCCCGGCGTCGATCTGGAATTCCGCACCGAGGGAGGACGCATAGGCAAGCGTCTGATTCTGGCCAATAAAAGCGCTCGATCAAAGTTCCGATTTACGATCGCCGACCCAGATCACATTCTCGGCAAGCCGAAGAAGCGCGAGGCTGACGCGTGGACCTTCTCCGCTCAAGTGGCATTTGCCACGGGCATCGAGCTTCCTTCACCTGCCGCGTGGACTGAATCCGACAAGGGGCCGGGACTCCCCGGAAGTGCCCATCAGAAAGTCGCGATGACTAGTCCGGGATACTCAATCGATCTCAGCGTTGATCGTCTGTGGGCGAAGACGGCTAGGTACCCGTTGGCCTTGGATCCAGCCGTGGAGTGGACTGACGAGACTTGGACCGATGACGCCGGACTGGCAGTGGCATTTGGTCCCACGGGCGCAACTGACTGCGACGGTGAGCCTTGCCAGTTGGCAGATCCCGTTGACGGACGAGTTGCAGTAGGCCACTTCGATCTCAACGGGCTGGGGGAAAAATCCTTCCTTACCTATGTCGGCGCAAATGTCGATGTTCTCGCCGATCGGCAAGTGAGCTCCGCCGTTTTGGGCGGCTACGAATATTCAATCTCGCCGACTGTTAATGAGTTGTGCTCGACCATTGGGACCAGCAGCACGGGCGCAGACCTCGCCAACGCGCGGTGCGGCAAGCCCGCGAAATCGACCCGCCAATATGCGACGTGGCCAGAATTCGGCTGGTTCACCGACGTAACGGCATCAGTACGCGCTGCCGTCAAGGGCGCTGGCCACACCGGATCGACCGCTGGTTTCGCCATCGACGCCGATGCGGGCGACCCCGACGGGGCCGGTGCGATCTCATCTCCCGGGCTTCGTTTAATTTACACGGGATACCCGGTCCCGCGGCCCCTCACCGTGGGACAGACATTTGGGTGCGACTGCTGGGCGGGTCACTCGTCTGGGAACCAGGCTATGGCGGCCGACCCAGTGAACACCGCGACCGGAGCACTGATGGAGAAGTTCACCGATCTGTCGGTGACTGCACCCGGGCAGTCGATCGACTTGACCCGCACCTACAATTCCCTTGATACCTCTTCGGGGGCTTTCGGCCCGGGATGGTCGTTCTCCTACTCTTCCTCACTTGCAGAGAATGCCCCCGGAGAGCTGACGTTCACGGACGGCTCTGGCACGCGGACACGATTTGGGGCAATCCAAGGTGGCGGGTACGCACCGATTGACCCTGCGGTCTCGGCGAGCTTGTCCGACGGTCCGAACGGCACCCACGTCATGCGAAACCTCTCCGGCGACACCATGAGCTTCGATGCAACAGGAGTGCTGATCTCCGCAGCTGATGAGCGAGGCCAAGGCCTGACATTTGCATACAATGCTGGCACGCTAACCACCGTCACAGATTTGCTCGGGCAGACACTCGCGTTCGCTTGGGCGGGTACCGGCGTCAATCACAGGATCGTTTCCGCGACGACGACGGACGGAAGGTCGGTCGGATACGCATACTCCGACATAGCAGGCGCGTCGCGACTAACAGGCACAACCGCTGTCGATGGCGCGACCACAACCTACGGGTACTCGAGCGGCGGCGCCATGTCGAGCATCACCGATCCGCTGGGGCACGTCAGCGCGAGAAACACTTACGACAGCGCAGGACGTATCACGAGCCAGCGCGACCAGACGGGCGCAAAAACTACGTTCGCGTGGAATCCAGCAACTCAGACCGCCACGGTAACCGATCCAACGGGCAGAGTTCGTCGGGACATCTACAGCAACCTTAACCTGATCAAGCAGATCGATGGAAATGGCGCGGTCAATGAGCAGCTTTATGACGGCGACGACAACCCAGCAGCGTTCGTAGACGCCGCTGACCGCCTTTACCGTAACGAGTACGACGATCGTGACCGTCTTGTACTTCGGGTCGCCCCAGCACCACTCAACTACACCGAGTCATGGACGTACGACGCTTCCGACCATGTCACGAGTCACACTGATCCTGAGGGCTTCACCACTAGCTACACCTATAACAGTGCCGGATTGCTCACCTCGGTGGAAAACCCTGACAGCGGGACGAATACAAATACCTACACCAGCGGATCGGACGGGTCGCCTAGTAACTTGCTGGCGACGTCCACCGATCCCCTAGGGCGCACGACGACCTACGCATACGACTCCGCAGGTAACCAGGTCGCGGTAACTTCCCCTGGCGGGCACACCACGGCGTTGACGTACGACTCGGAACACCGAATCACATCGACCACAAGCCCGTCCGGCGCTGTCAACCAGTGGACGTACGATGCGGCAGGCCGGGTGCTGACCACTACGGACCCAGCCGGAGCTGTTACGACGAACACCTACGACTCTGCTGGCCGATTGACTAAGACCACCGACCCCCTGCTGCACACGACAACATACGGCTACGACAGTGCCAACCGACTGATCCGAACGAGTCAAGCTGGCGGAAGGACCACGGAAACGTCCTACGACGCATCAGGGAGGGTCGCAACTACCACCGACCCAATGGGGTCGATCACCACTTACGTCTATGACCCTGCAGGACGTCTAACCGGCACAACTGATGCACTGGGGCGGACCACCACCCGGACGTACGACACTACTGGCAAACTGTCGAAGGTCACAGATCCAACCGGCGGAGAAACGACATACACCTACGACGTCGTGGGCCACATGACGTCAACGACTGACGCCGACGGAGTTACACAGGACACGACCTATGACCGGAGAGGCCAGGTCACGGCAGTGACGGACGCACTCGGCGGTTTCCAAGGGTTCGGCTACGACAGCATGGGACGAAAGACCTCCGCGTACGACTCCGACGGGGTCTACACCTCGAATTATTACGACCTTGCGGGGCAGCTACTTACGCAGAGTCGGCCGAGATCCACCGATACATACATCCCCAACTACTGGGAAGACCGCATCACCTACACGTATGACGCCGACGGGAATCGCGTCTCAACGGTGGACCCCCGCGGGAACGTCCCGGGGGCGAACCCAATCGACTTCACGACGACGGTTGATTACGATGCAGATGGGCATCCCACGGTGACAACGGACCCTTTGGGTCGCAAGGTAGGGACGACGTACGACGTGACCGGGCGCCCTACCAAGGTCACGGACTCTGCCGGCGGCGTCACCACAACCGCTTACAACAAAATCGGCTGGCCCATCTCCGTTACCTCGCCAGGCGCGGCCAAGACAAGCTACGTTTACGACGGCCTCGGTAACCTCACTAAGAGGCTCGACCCACTGGCGCATGCGACGACCTACACGTACGACAAGGCGGGCCAGCTCTTAACGCAAACCGACGCGCTTGGTCGTCGCACCACGATGTCCTACGACGCCGTCGGCAACGTCACCAAACTGGTCAAACCATCGGGCACCGCAACCGTCGACAATCCAAACGACGGCACGGTATCCAACACATATGACGCGGCGAATCGACTGACTGTACGCTCATTCTCCGATCTCACCGCAGCATTCAAATACGGCTACAGTGCGGCGGGCCGCCAGACAACTGCACTACGCGAGCAGAACGGCAGCGTCGTGGCCTCAAGTTCGTACGTCTACGACAAGACAGGGCGAACGACGTCGATCGTGCGGACAGGAGCCGACAACGGAACGACGAACTACTCTTACACCGGTGCCGGACGGCTGTCGGGAACCGCTTGGTCCACCGGTATGGCCGCGGCATACAGCTACAACGCTGTGGGTCAGATTGCTAATTTGACTCCATCAGGCACCGGCGACTTGCCCGCCATCAATTACGGCTATGACCCTTCTGGACGGATCTCGAACGTAACGCGAGGAGGCCAAGGGGCATCCACATCAACCCTGTCGACTTACGATGGTGCGGGTCAATTGACGTCGCTTACCCACTCGATCGATTCGTCCGTGCTCGACGCTTACGACATCACCCGAGACACGCGGGGCAATCCGACGAAGGTGAAAACTACCGCCGCGGGGGTGACGAACTTTGCACTGTATGGATACGACTCGGTCAGCAGGCTAACCAGCGAGTGCTACCCAACTGCAGGCGCAACTTGCGCCAACACTGCGCCGAAGACGTCCTACACGTACGACAAAGTAGGCAATAGAAAGACCCAATCTGTCCGGACGACAACCGGCACGAACGTCAGCACCATCTCAACCGCCTACACATACGACGCAGGAGATCAGTTTGTGTCCCAAGCGGTCGACGGGACAACCACTATGACGAACACATGGTCTCCGAACGGCGCTATGGCCACCTCGACAACCCCGGACGGAACAACGTCGTACACAACCGACCTAACCGATGAGTTGGTGTCAGCCGACACGGCTAGCGGCTCACACGTTGAGTACACACATGACGCGAACGGTAATCGGACAAGCCGATCAGTGGGAAGCGTGACGGACGCAGTCTGGACCTGGGACGAACTCTCGGGCCTCCCAACTCGTACTGGCGAGTACGACGCGACCGGCTCACTGACGAAGTCATGGTTACCCGATCCCGTTTCGGCAACCGGGACCGCTCTGGCAGAGGTCTCTGGCGCGACAGGCTCTTGGCTGCTCGGCGATCCTTTCTCGAACATCGCTGCTGCCGTCGACACGACTAGTTCGACCGTGTCGGGAACTCGCACCGTGAACGCGTTCGGCGGGGCGCGTGCAGCTGCGACTGGGTCGATGGTGGACTCAGTCATCGGCTTCGAAGGTCAGTATTTCGAGTCGGCAACAAACCTATACGACATGCGTGCTCGAGACTACGACCCATCCAGCGGACTATTCAGATCCAACGATCCAGTGCAGATCCCCGCCGGAATGCCTTACGTCTCTGGATATTCTTACGCGTTGAACAATCCGCTGACTAGGACCGATGCGAGCGGAAATTGGTCGACATCGGACTGGGAGCAGCTAGGGAAGTTTGTCTTTGCACAACCAATAGCAGCTTTCCAGATCGTCCAAGGTGCCGTGCACGCGGTCAGCCCCGTGGGCATGATCGAAACTGGACTATCCGTGAACAGGGTTTATAACGAGAACGGCGGAGGTTGGTCGGGTATTTGGGCCACGGCCAATGTTCACTTCAATCCGATGTACGGAGCCGTCGCGGCGGGTTTTGGCGCCTACGACAATTGCGTCTCCGGAAAACCTGGCGACGCGGCGATCGACCTGTTCACTGCGCTTGACGTCACTGCCATGACGGCAGCCACTGCACGAGGGGTGTCAAGATACGGCGTCAGCGGAATTGCTCCGAAATCAGTCGCCTATACGGCCGAAGATGTCCTGCGCCCTGAAGGGACCTGGGTTGGAAATGCCGGGCAAAATGGCAGAATCAGAGTGGTAACAGGAGGGCTCGCGGAGGCTGAGTCTATGTTCTCAAAGCTAGCGCAGGGCGGGACGATAGTGGATCAGAACATCAAGCTGGTACGGGTCGAATTGCCGAGCGGGGGGTTTGTGCAACTGAGGACGGAAATGTCCAAGAGCCCTGGGGTGGTAGCGACGATCGACGTGGACATTCCCGGGATTAGCATTAAGAAGGTGAAGTTTAACCCATGACTCGCGTACCGGCACATGTCATGGCAGCGGTCACAGAGATGGTGAGCCATGAACTCGACGAGGACTTCGTCGAACTTTGGTCATTACCCTGGTATATCCGGTCGATGTGGCCCGAAGCGAGCGATGAAGATGTGCGTGTCGTTTCTGAAGCGATTTTGAAGGACCTGCTCTCTCGGGATGTGTTGCTCGGTGATCTCGACGGCGGGACGGGAGAATTTCTTCCCTGGCGCCTAGAAAACCCAGTCGGAGTGGCGATGCATATGTGGGCAGAGCTGGGTAGAGATCCCACGATCGGCGAGATCGCTTGGCTTGATCGAGTCGCGCGAAACGGTGCGGAATAGTCCTTCACATCGCGCGTCGCCGACCTTGGCCGCACTTCCGCGCCGCGAACCCAGGCCGACACTGGTCGGGCCATAGTGGGTCTGATGCGAAAGAAGTTCGAAGCAGAGGAGCCACTCAGGGGCTAAGCGCTCGGGCCCACCGCCGGTCAACCGACAGCGGGCGCAGGACCACTGAGTGGCTGGCATCTAGATTCGGCGTGGGCGGACCGCCGACGCCCAGACCCACGATTTGTGCTCCTCACCGTTCGGTGTCGTCCGGCGGATCGCCACGGCATGGTCGGTCCACGCGACAGCCCACGCGTCGACCTTCACTGCGACGTCCCCGTAGCGAGCCCACGCGAAAACCGGTCGTGGCTTCGGTGCTCGCGTGAGCGGCTCCGCGTCGAGCTCCAGTTCCTTACGCACGCAGGGTGACCGGCTGGTGTTCGAGCATGGCTTGCTCAGCGATACGGTCTTCCGCGCGTCGGTCGTATGCGGCTGCGTATCGCTTGTTGGTGCCCACACCCCTCCGACCGTGTCTCTAAGGCTTCACGGTAAAGGTCGCCGGCGACGTTGGACCACATCGAGTCCATCCGGCACAGTGGAGGTATGAGCACAGGCGGGGGTGGGCATGACGCAGAGGTGAAGCCGTTGTTTCCTGCGGGGGAGCAGCCCGAGGAGACAGCGGAGCTTGAAGGTACCGAGGAGTGGCTGACAACTGAGACGATCGGGCCGGACCAGCTAGAGCCAGACGAGTCCTAACAGCTCTTATCGGCGTCGACTTCGGCGCTGCTACACTGCGAGCCTTCGCGCGATCGCTTCCGTGTGTACCCCTAGGCGCAGCGCTGTCCATGCGCGAAACACAGCGACCGATTGATTCCAGCGGAGAACTAGGTGACCGATGTCGACCGGAGCTCGGTTCGCGTGTTTGACCGAGTTGTAGGCTTCGGAAGTTCCCGAGGCCCAGTCGTCGACGTCGAACGGCAGGGCCGCGCCGAGTCCGTCGGCTACAAGAAGCAGACGGTGCGAGAAGCGCAGGTTGTTCGCGCTCCTCTCGTCGTGCCCGGCTTCGAGCGCTAGAAGGTAGCCCAGGGCTTCCAGGCCCATAGCGACGAGGAACAAGTTGACCTCGATGGTGGGATGACGGAAGAGCTTCGAGGAGACTATCGGGTCGATAGCGCGGGAGAACTGCGTGCGGATGCCGATCCATTTGCCGATACCGTCCGGGCCGAGGTCGGCAAACTCTACGAGATGCCGAGGGAACGCTCGTGCGTCGCGCGCTCCCTCTGTCGACGCTGGTTCGACCTTCCGCCAGCTTCCGGATTGCGAGATCGACCCATCCTCTTGAGGGTCGAGTTCCAGGCGGAACGCTGCGCGAGGGGTCAGCTCCTGCATGCTCCAAGAGGACAACAAAAGAAGGTCTCTGATCGCGCGATGATCCGACAGGTAGTACGCCCAGTCGTGTAAGTCGGGGCTCGTAGATTCGCAGACGACTTCGTCGAAGAGTGTCGTCGTGTCGTCGGCAGCATTCGGCACAGCCCGCCACGTCGGCACAAGCCTGAGATTGCTAGCGTCGCCGACGATGATCGACTTGCCCTCCGCTGCCACGAACGTCGCAGTAAGAGGTGCTCCGTCGGCGGGCGGCTTGATCATGCTCCGGACACTCTTCACCCCGAGCCAGGCGCGGAGGCCGTGGACTACGGACTTGAGTCCGTTTACTTGGCTGTAATCGACGTTTCCAATTACGTCAAGAACCGCGTATTCGGCGCGCACGACGCCTGTGCTTGGGCCCCATACTCCGCCTTGAGCGCTCGACATGGTGCAGCCAACAAGGAGGATTGTTCCCTGTCCGTGCCTGAAGAGAAGTTGCGTTGGAGGTGCAGCATATTCAGTCGGATCTTGCGAATAGTTCCAGAACCACCGGGCATAAGGGCTTTTCGGATCTGTCCAAGTGAGGCTGAGCAGGATCGCATCGTCGCTGCGCTCCAACGTCACCTGAGTCTCTGGAGTTGATTCGTCGAAATCGATCAGGTGACCGAGTAGCTTCGAGCCGACCTTGAACTCAAACATCTCGCGATCCTAACGTCAGGCGCAGGCATCGTGGCTCTAGTCGGGGCGCCCATCGGTGGTTACCGGACTCGTCTATGAAGCACGCACGCCTGGCCACGCCCTTCGGCGCGCGAGCGTAGCTCGCGTGCCACGCCGTTTGATCCGCAAATGTGATACTGAGTTATGCCCAAACCCGAAGCGTTTCCATTGATCCCGTCTCACGGATTTACGTTGAACGCATGAAGCTCACAGCACTCAAAGTAGAGAATTACCGTCGTCTCGCCGACCTCCATATTGAGGTGCGGGAGCATCTCGTCTTGGTTGGAGCCAACGACGTCGGCAAGTCCTCGCTTTTGCGCTGCCTTGAGTTTTTGCTCGGGGCGAGCACGGCCCAACTGTATTCACAAATCAGCGTTGACGACTTCAGAGATCCTGACCAGCCGTTCATGATCGAGGCGACACTTGCTGATTTCTCAACGGCCGACCAGGCCCTGTTTCCCGACGAGGGGACTGCTGTCGGTTCGGTTGACTCCTGATTTGTGAGGATTTTGATTCTCACGAAATGATGTTCATCATGCCGAAAGCTTTTCCTCTGGAGTTCCGCCGTGACGTTGTTGCCGTTGCGCGGAAGAACGAGGCTCCGATCGCCCGGGTGGCGCAGGACTTCGGGATCTCCGAATCGTGTCTGCAGCGCTGGTTGAAACTGGCTGATATTGAAGAGGGGAATCGGCCCGGGGTGACGCAGGCGGATGCTGCCGAGTTGCGGGAGGCGAGGAAACGGATTCGGCTGTTGGAGCAGGAGAACGAGATTCTGCGCCGGGCGGCCGCGTATCTGTCGCAGGCGTCGCTCCCAAAATGATGTTCCCGCTGGTCCTCGAACTGGCCGCCGATCGGAGAATTCCGGTCGCGGTGACCTGCCGGGTGTTGGGTTTCTCCAAACAGGCGTACTTCGTCTGGCGGAGGAATCCGGTGTCGTCGCGCGACTGGGACAACGCCCACCTCATCAACGCCGCCCTGGCCATCCATGGCGACGAGCCCGGGTTCGGGTATCGGTTCATCGCGGACGAGATCGAGGCGGAGTCCGGCATACCGGCGTCGGAGCGGCGTGTGTGGCGGTTGTGTTCCCAGCAGAGGATCTGGTCGCATTTCTCGAAGAAGCGAGGTCTGAACCGCAAAGCTGGCCCTCCTGTCCACGACGATCTCGTGCAACGCGACTTCACCGCGCAGCGTGCGAATCAGCTGTGGCTGACCGACATCACCGAGCACTGGACCGATGAAGGCAAGCTGTATCTCTGCGCGATCAAAGACCTGTGGTCGAACCGGATCATCGGCTACTCGATCGATTCGAGGATGACGGCGGAGCTCGCGGCGGCGGCGGTGCGCAACGCGGTCGCCCTCCGCGATGTCGACGGAACGATCCTGCATTCGGACCGCGGATCGCAAGGTGAATTCAATTGGTCGTCGCAACACCTTGATCTTGGAGGTGTTGAAGGATGGCGACGGCGGGCTGGAGCAGGAAGAGGAGCGATGTCCCGGCGGGTGCGCGTCGGCAGTGGCGAGCTGATCGGGCCCTGCGGCCCCCGATGCGCTCACCGGGGCGGCCCGAGCCGTCGCGAGCGGTGCAGCGACAGTTTTGGGCTCTGATCGCGACGGGCATTACCTCCGCAGAGGCGGCGCTCCAGGTGGGCGTGTCGGTGCCGGTCGGGTCTCGCTGGTTTCGTCACGCTGGCGGTATGCCGCGGATTTCACTGACCGAGCCCACCGGTCGCTATCTTTCTTTCGAAGAGCGTGAGGAGATCGCGCTGCTGCGCGCTAAGCAGGTCGGTGTGCGTGAGATCGCTCGCCAGATCGGCCGCGATGCGGGAACGATCTCGCGGGAGCTGCGCCGCAATGCTGCCACGCGCAGCGGGAAGCTGGAATACCGTGCGTTGGTGGCGCAGTGGAAGGCACAGCAGGCGGCGAAGCGTCCGAAGAACGCGAAACTCGCAACCGACAACAGGTTGCGTGAGTATGTGCAGGACCGTCTCGCCGGAACCATCCGCCGGCCAGATGGCAGCGTCGTCGTTGGGCCGAAGCCCGCAGCCTAAAAAGGATTGAACAAACCACATCGGCAGGATCGGCGGTGGGCGACAGCGTGGAGTCCGGAACAGATCTCGCACCGGCTTCGGGTCGAGTTCCCGGATGATGAATCCATGCGCATCAGCCATGAAGCCATCTACCAGTCGTTGTTCATCCAGGGCCGGGGTGCGTTGAGGCGGGAGCTTGTCGCTTGTCTGCGAACCGGCCGCGCACTGCGGCAACCACGATCTCGAGCGCAGAACCTGCCGCAGGGTCACGTCACCGCCGACGTCGTGCTGTCCGAGCGGCCGCTGAGGCTGCTGATCGTGCTGTTCCGGGGCACTGGGAAGGCGATCTGATCATCGGCACCGGCCGCTCAGCGATCGGCACGATCATCGAGCGATCCAGCCGATCCACCCTGCTGGTGCACCTGCCCAGGCTCGAGGGCTATGGAGAAGTAGCTCCGGTGAAGAATGGCCCATCGTTAGGCGGCTACGGAGCGATCGCGATGAACGCCGCGCTGACGAAGTCGATGACCAAGCTCCCCGAGCAACTCCGCAAGACGCTCACCTGGGACCGCGGCAAAGAGCTCTCTGGACACGCTCAATTCGCGCTCGAGACAGGAACGAAGGTGTTCTTCGCTGACCCCCATTCGCCGTGGCAGCGGCCGACGAACGAGAACACGAACGGGTTACTGCGTCAATACTTCCCGAAAGGCACCGATCTCTCCCGTTCGTCCGCCGAAGACCTCGAAGCAGTCGCTCTCAGCCTCAACAACCGACCCCGCAAAAGCCTCGGCTGGCGCACTCCCGCGGAAGTATTCACCGAGCAGCTACGCTCGCTTCAACCACCCGGTGTTGCAACGACCGGTTGAACTCGCCCAATTCCGGTCCAGGAAATTCGTCGAATTGCTGCGGCAGGAGGGCATCACCGGATCGATGGGACGGGTCGGCGCGTGCGGTGACAACGCCGCGATGGAGTCGTTCTTCGCCCTGCTGCAGAAGAACGTTCTCGACAAGAAGAAGTGGCGCACGCGGCAGGAACTTCGTCTCGCGATGGTGACCTGGATCGAGCGGACCTACCACCGCCGGCGCCGCCAACGAGGACTCGACCGGCTCACCCCGATCGAGTTCGAGATAGTCAATTCACAAGCCGCTCACGCGGCCTGAAAACCCCAAACAAGACGAGTCAGCTAAACCGTCAGCAGTCCCTCCCCTGCCAATTGCGCCCGAGTTGAGGGGTTCGCCGTGCTGCCGAGAGCAGCTCGATCACACCGCGGACCAAACCCGTTCGCCGACAGGCTTTGCGAGGTCGATCGGCTGTACCGAGCAGCCGTCGCCCGCCGTGATAGCACATGCAGGAAGAACCGCCGCCGCCGAGCCAAGAATTAGTTCACGTCACAAGAGGGCTATCTGCGCCGAACGGAGAGGGCGCTAAGACCTGATCCGCGCTGATTTCTGCGACGTGATCAGCCCAGTCGAATGACCGTGCAACGGCCAGTCTCCACAGGCTCATCTGGGTGGTTCGCTGGCTTGGAGTCATGTGTGGGAGCCAGCGAACATCCTCGCGCCAATTGGTCGCGATTTCGTCTAGATCGGACCAAACGCCGACGGCGAGTCCGGCTGCGTAAGCGGCCCCGAGCGCCGTCGTTTGTGTCACCTCGGGGCGGACGACCGGGACGCCAAGAATGTCGGCCTGGAATTGCATGAGAGAGCCGTTTGCGACGATTCCGCCATCGACTCTAAGTTCGGTTATGGGTGAGCCGAAGTCGGCATTGGCCGCTTCGATAACTTCTGCTGTTTGGAACGCGATGGATTCGAGTGCGGCGCGAGCAAGGTGTGCCTTATTTGCGTATCCAGTGAGCCCGATTATGAGGCCTCGTGCGCTCGGCCGCCAGTAGGGTGCGTACAGGCCGGAGAACGCTGGCACGATGTAAACTCCTCCGTTGTCTGCCACGGAAGCTGCTAGTGCTTCGATATCAGCGGCGCTCTGAATTACACCCAGATTGTCGCGAAGCCATTGAACGAGCGAACCCGTGATGGCGATTGAACCTTCGAGCGCATAGTGGGCCGGTTCCCCCGCCACTTGGTAGGCGAGGGTGGTGAGCAGGCCGTGATTTGAGCGGACGATGTTTTTACCGGTGTTGATGAGCAGGAAGTTGCCGGTGCCGTACGTATTCTTGGATTCTCCGGCGTTGAAGGATGCCTGTCCGAACGCGGCCGCCTGCTGGTCGCCGAGAATTCCGCTCACTGGCACTCTTGAGTTGTCCAGTGCGGTGGCATACCCGTAGATCTCTGATGAGCTTCTAATCTCGGGCATCATGGTGGCGGGGATTTCGTATGCAGCGAGGGCTTCTGGGATCCAGCTGCAGGTGCTGATGTCCATGAACCCGGTACGGTTGGCGTTGGTGGCGTCAGTGGCGTGAATTCCGCCGTGGGGGCCTCCGGTTAGGTTCCAGAGCAGCCAGGTGTCGATGGTGCCGAAGAGAAGGTCGCCGGCTTCCGCTGATTTTCTGGCTCCTGCGACGTTCTGCAAGATCCAGGTGATCTTTGGTCCAGCGAGATGTGTTGCGAAGGGGAGAGCTGTTCGTTGTTGGATTGCTTCGGCTAGAGGGCTGCCTGACAGTTGCTCTACGAAGGGCTGGGTGCGAGTGTCTTGCCAGACGATGGCGTTATAGATGGGTTCACCAGTCCGCTTATTCCAAACAACAGTGGTGGCGCGTTGGTTTGTAAGGCCGATGCCGGCGATGTTGTTCAGGCTGAGTCCCGCATCGCTTAGTGCGCGGTCGAGCCCGGTTTGAACGTTGTTCCAGATCTCTTTGGGGTCGTGTTCCACCCATCCGGCATGGGGCAGGATCTGGCGGTGTTCGCGTTGCGCCGAAGCCACTATTGACCCTTTGCGATCGAAAATGATCGCGCGGGAACTCGTTGTTCCCTGGTCGATGGCTAGGACGTGCTGGGACATGGTGCTCACTTCTGGTGTTGTGCGTGATTTCTTAGCGTGCGGAGTGCGTTCGGGGGGCGTCGGCAGAGGTGGCGGTCAACTGGACCTCGTGGTTGAGGCTGAGATCGTCGGCGACGAGAGCCACTTCTGCTGCTTGTTGTTGGGGATCCCAACCGAGGACGGTGCCGACAATCACGGAAAGCTCCTGGAGAAGCGGTTCGCTGAGTCCGCCGACGAAGGCAAGGCTTGTTCTGCGGTAGACCAGATCGCTGAGGTGGACCACGTTTTCGGTTGATGCGAGGTAGCGGATCTCGCCCGTGGAGTATTGCGGGGCGTGGGTGAGCGGTGCGTCCGATTTGGGCAGAGTTGCGATGACTGCAGCTGCTTTGGTCCCGTAGCGTTCCAGAAGTTCCTCTGCCCGCTGCGTGTCGACCGACTCGGCGTGCTTCGTGATCCAGCCTGAGCGGTGCGCAGCTGTTGTCGGAAACTGCTTGCCGCCGCCGATCGCGAGGCTCTCTGTTGAGACTGTGCGAGGTCTTTGCAGTTTGCCTAAGACCTCATCGGCAAGGTGCTCGCCAAGGGCGCGGAAGGTGGTCCACTTTCCTCCCACCAGGCTCAGCAGGTCGATTCCGTCGCCGAGGGTCGAGGCTTCGATGCGGTAGTCGCGTGAAACGAAGCCGGGCGATTCGTCGTCGTGCCGGGGTAGTGGGCGGATGCCCGCGAATCGATACACGATCTCTGATTGGTGCAGCTGAATCTTAGGCAGCACGTGGCGAACCAGTTTGAAGAAGTAGTCGACTTCTTCTTCCGTGCACACCGCAGGCCGCCGCGGGTCAGCTTCGATGTCTGTGGTCCCAATGAGGACTCGATTCTTGATGGGGTAGATCAGCACGATCCGTCCGTCATCGTTCTCGAAGAACAACTCTCGTCCCCGCGTCGCGCGCAAGAGGTCCTGGTTGTTAACAACGATGTGAGAGCCCTTGGTGCCTCCCATGAACCGCGATGGTTGGCCGAGGGATTCGTTCGTGAGGTCTGTCCAGGGTCCGGTCGTGTTCACCACAACCTTGGCGGAGAACGTGAACGATTCTCCGGTCACTTTGTCCTGAAGTAGAACGCCGTCGCCGGTGAAACCAATCGCTTCGACATAGTTGGTCGCACGAGCTGAGCCTGTCTGGATGCCGTCCTGGAGCACGTCAAGAGCGAGCCGTTCGGGATCATGCATAGAGGCGTCGTAATAGGTGGCGGTGTACTTGAGGTCGGGATTGAGCTCGGGCATATCTTCCAGCGCGTATTTTCGTCTAAGGAAGCGGTGCCGTGGAACAGTGCCTCCATCTCGGGAGAAGGAGTCGTACAGGCTGAGGCCGACCTTAATCAGCACCGCGCCGCGCTCGACCGTGGTGCGCTGTTTGTGTGTGACGAAGCGCAAGGGTGCCGCGAGGATCCCGGAAAAGGTGGAAAAGACGGGGATGGTTGTTTCGAGCGGTCGCACATAGTGCGGCGCGTTCTTCAGGAGCCGGTTCCGTTCGTGGACCGCCTCGTTGACGAGGCGAAATTCACCATTCTCGAGATATCGGACGCCGCCATGGACCATGTGGGATGAGGCCGATGAGGCGCCGGAGACGAAGTCGCCACGTTCAACGAGTGCGACCTTCACTCCCTGGAGTGAGAGCTCGCGGAAAGTTGCGATGCCGTTGATTCCTCCGCCAATGATGAGCACCTCGGCCGACGGGTCATCGCGTAGGGAGGTGACTGACGCGCGCGTCATCAGCGAGCATCGCCTCGCTGGCTCGCGGCGACCGGGTTTGATGCCGTAACCACTCGTGTCACGATCTCTTCTTGGATGGTTTCCGCCCGGAGTACGTCGAGGATCGTGACGTTGCCGTCCGGGTTGGCCGTATCCAGGGTGTGCCCTTCGTCGTCGATGCGAACGTCAGCCTGAGTCGTGAGGAAGAGGTTGGGTTTGGCTATCCAAAGGGCGAGGATGGGGTCGTGCGGGGAGTTGAACTGCTCGCGGTTGCGGGCGTCGTTGTATTTCCACCACACGTCGATCTCGGCTGCGAGAACCTCCCCATAGGGGCCGGAGCGCGCGATCGTTTGGACGTCTTCGTAGCTCAGCTTAACTTTGAGGGTGAGGTCCAGTCCGCCGATAACGATGGGCAGGCGCGAAGAGAACACACGTTTGGCGGCGGCGATGTCGCAGCGAATATTGTGTTCGGCGCGGCGGCTTTCGACGCTGAAATCACCTCCCATGATCACTAGGCGCCGGACGTTCGTTTCGAAGGCAGGATCGGCGTCCAGTGCGGCAGCGATGTTGGTCAGGGGACCGATGGCAAGCACGTCGATCTCGCCGGCGTGCCTGGCGGCTGTCGTGGTGAGGAGATGGATCGCGTCACCGGTCACGTCTTCGTCGTCTAGGTCGTCGAACAGCCCTCCTTCGTGTCCGGCCCACCAGATTTCGGCGCCGCTGCGGGTCGTTTCAAGACCGGGGGCCACAGGGAGGCTGGTGTTTTGCTGTGCGATCCGGAGGTAGCGACGTGCGAGTTGGGCTCGTAATTGAGTGTTGCCATAAACGGTCGAGATCCCCGCGAGGTGAAGCTCGGGCGAACCGATGATCACGGCAAGGGCGAGTGCGTCGTCGACGTCAGACCCGATGTCGGTGTCAAGGATGAGGTTCATGGGTTCCTTTTCGATTAGCCCTTGCTGCCTGTGGCAGCGATTGATGCGGTGAAGTGACGCTGGAAGATCAGCAGCAGGATCAGCGGCACCAGGCTGAGAATCACCGCACCGGCGAAGATGCCGCCGAAGTCGACCTTTTGTGCAGTGGCAAGGGTGGTGAGAGCGATCGGCCCAAGCATCACGGAGGAGTTGGTTCCAACCAGCAGCGGCCACAGGTAAGCGCCCCACTGGAACAGGAAGAGGGTGAAGCCGGCTCCGATGAGAGCCGGTCGTGACAAAGGCAAGTAGATCTTCCAGAAAATCCCCCACCAGGACAAGCCATCCACGCGAGCAGCTTCGGCAAGTTCGCTAGGAATGCCGAGGAAGAACTGCCGGAGTGCGAATACAGCGAGTCCGTTGGCGATGCCGGGAATGATGAGTCCGGCGTACGAGTTCGTCAGCCCCCAGTCACGGAACTGGTTAGCCAAGGGGACGGCGATCGCGTCGAACGGGACCAGGAAGCTGAGCACGATGATGACGAAGAGCACACCTGCACCGCGGAACGGGATTTTGGCCAAGGCGAAAGCCGCCATCGAGCTAAGCAGCAGACCTACCAGCACCGACACGGCGGTGACGAAGATGGAGTTGAAAGCGGCCAAACCGAAGGGCCCGTTGAGCACCGTGAGGTAGTTATCGAACGAGAACGTCCTGGGCCACAGAATGAATGGGCTGAAGGGATATTGAGAGGTGAAGATGTCTCCGCTCTCACGAAAGCTGCTGGAGAGCATCCAGAGCAGGGGGAGCGCGAAAAGTATTCCGCTGATCCACGCCGCGACGGCGACAATCGCACGTCGGGGACGCGTGGATCCGATGCGATTGGGGAGGGCCATTATTTCTCCTTCCCGAGAAGTCGGAATTGGATGGCGGTGATGGTCACCAGGATGGCGATGAGGACGGTGACTTCGGCCGATCCGAGGTGAACGTCACCGAGCACGAACGTGTTGTTATAGACGTCGAACATGATCAGTCGAGTGCTGCCTGCGGGGCCGCCGCGGGTGAGGATCGCGACGGGAACGAACGCGATAAGACTGGAAACGGTGTCTGCGACGATCACGAATGCGAGGGTTCTGCGTAGGTTGGGCAGGGTGACCGACCAGAAGCAGCGCCACCAACCGGCGCCATCCAAGGCGGCCGCCTCGTAGAGCTCACCAGGGATGTCCTGGAGCCCTGCGATAAGGAACAGCGTCCAATACCCAATGCCGATCCAGGACATGAGGATGATGATCGAGATTAGCGCTTGACTCGGCGAGGTGAGGAAGGGCTGTCCGGGAATGCCGACGCTCTCCAGAACAGCGTTGATGGGTCCTTGCGGCTGGAACGCAATTCCCCAAATGACCGTTGCCACGGCCGCGGGAGCGGCAACGGGCAGGAAAATGAAGGCGCGGACGATGCCGCGGCCGCGGAAGGTTTCGTTCAGCAAGAGGGCCACGAAGATAGCGACGACGATCTGGAACGGCACGATCAGGACAATGAAGATACCCGTGATGCCGAGGACTTTGAGGAAATCACCGTTCTCGAATAGGGCGACGTAGTTGTTGAGCCCCGCCCAGGACGGCGGCGCAAGCGCGCTTACCGACTTTTGGAAGCTAGAGATGATGCCTTCGATGGTCGGAATGACGCGAAGGACAAACAGCAGCACCAGGGTCGGTGCGATGAAGAGCAGCGCCGCGAGCCAAGAGCCGCGGAGCCGGGGCGGCCGCCGCCGGGAGGCGGGCATTACGCCCGCCCCCCGGTTTGTGGTGGCAGTGATTACTTGAGTCGATCCCATAGTCCCTGCAGTTCTTTTTGAGCGCTTGACAGCGTGCTCTGCACGGGCTGCCCGTTGCGGATGTCGTCGAAGGCGCGCCCGGTGACATCCGCCAGCTGAGTGAAGCCGGGGGTGTTGGGCCGGTTGACGGCTATGGTGTTCAGTTCTTCGTTGGTGAGCTTGGACATACCTGCGGTGTTCGTGCCATCGAGGCTGTCCAGGCCTGCGACGAACTTGTCGAATGCGACCTTGTTAGTGGGGGAGATGCCCAGAACCTTGGCGGTGAGGCTGTTTCCTTCCTCATCCAGCGAGAGGTACTGCAGCAGCTTCTTGGCCGCGTCCTGATTCTTGCTCGCCGGGTTCAGGCCGAGATTCCACGATCCGGTCGACATGGCCGGCTTGCCTCCCTCGAAGAAGGGAGTGGGGGCAACCCCGTACTTCACCGCGGCCTTGTCAGCTTTGTTCGTCGCTGCCTGCCACGGTCCGCTAATTATGTAGGCGGCCTGACCGGACGAGAACAGCGGAGGTAGCTGTTCGGTGGCGACGCCCCGCGGGGCGAGACCGTCGGAAAACAGGGTTGAGTACCAGCTCATGGCGTCGACCCAGCCCTTATTGTCGATGTCAGCTGTCAGCAGGTTCTTCCCAGTTGCCCCGGACCCACCGCCAGCGGACTCGATCACCGCCTGCAGCTGGTAGTAGCGGTTGATCTGGTCGAACAGGAGGTCCCACTTCGCGCCGGCTTCCTGCGCCTTCTTGGCGTCCTCGGACAGCTGCTGGTAGGTCAGACGTTTGCTAGGGTCCTGTGAGGGCTCCGGGATCCCGGCCTTCGCCAGTAGATCCTTGTTGTAGTACAGGTACTGCATGGAATCCCACATCGGCACCGACCAGAGCTTTCCCTGGAAGGTGTTCGCCTCGTACTCGGCGGGGAGCGACTTGTTCTTGACGTCCTTGGCGAAATCGCTCGTGAGGTCAACCAAATAGCCCTTGTTCGCCAGAGTGCCTACGGTCCCGGAGTCCACATCGAAGACGTCCACGCCGGCGTCCTTGCCCCCGATGCGCTGTTCGACCAGATTGTTGTACTGGTCGAACGGGACGTATTCGTAGTTGACTTTGATGTTCGGGTACTTCTTCTCGAAACCATCGATCGCCGGTTGCAGGTTCTTCTGCGGGTCGGCCATCAGCATCGTCAATGTGGTCTTGCCGCCATCGCCGCCTCCGTTGGACGAGCAGCCGGCAAGGCCGATCATTGATGCCGCAGCAACGGCCACAGCAATGTAGCGCAGGTGCTTACGCATATCCCTCTCATTTCTCTTCTCTGTTTATTGCAGGATCTCAGGCTCGACGGCCGGTGAAAGATGCCGTCTCTGAGCTTGTGTGCCTGGGGATGTGGCGTCGCGCACCCCGCCAGGTGACGGCCTCTGCCGCCGCGTGTGCACCGCGAATGATCGCAGTGTCGTTGTCTTCGCCGACCGCCACGCACGCGGCGAACGTTCCGATGAAGGTGTCGCCAGCGCCAGTGGTGTCGATGACCGCCTCGGCTTTGACAGAGTCGTGATGTCGGATTCCGGCTGCGTCGGCGATGACGCTTCCCTGGGCGCCCAGCGTCACGAGCACTGAGCGAGCAGCAGAAACGCTTCGAAGCAGTGCAGCCAGTTCGATGGGGTCGCTTTCCGCGCCGCCGATCATGTCCGCTGCCTCGTGTTCGTTGACGATGAGCGGGTCCGCAGCTGCCAGCGTCAGCGCGTCCAACTCGAGGGCGGGTCCGTTGTTCAGAATCAGACGGGAACCCGCAGCCGTTGCAATTCGAGCTAGTGCTGCGACGGACGCCGCACCCACCTCGGATTGCGCGACGACAACATCAGCCGTGATCAGCGACGGCAGAGCACTCGGGGTGACGAAGGCGTTAGCACCGAGCGCCACGATGATGGAATTTTCCCCGTCGTCGCTCACCGCAATGTAGGCCCGGCCAGTGGGTACCTGGACGACGGTGCGCACGAGGGAGCATTCGACCCCTGCGTCCCGCAAAGATGCTAAGGCGTTTCGCCCGGCCGCGTCATCTCCCACAGCGCTGACTAGCTTCACGGCAACCTGGAGACCCGACATCGCTGCCGCGTAAGCCTGGTTCGCCCCTTTGCCGCCCTGGAAGATCTCTGCCGAGTTCGTGATGACCGTCTCGCCTGGTGCCGGGCGCTGGCTCACGTGCACAACCTCGTCCTGGTTGATTGCGCCTAGTACCAAAACTTCAGGGCGATCCATATCCTTCTCTCCATCGAGGTCTACTGGAGTAGACTAATCCAGATCTACTGGAGTAGATAGAACTTTTTTAGCGCATCGCCGCTAGATCCTCAACTCCCTCCTTAAGGTGGCATTGTGATCAGAGCGAATCGTCAGGATGTCGCGGCTCTCGCTGGAGTGAGTACTGCGGTTGTCAGTTACGTGGTCAATGGGGGACCGAGGCCAGTAGCTGAGGCAACTCGGGAACGCGTGCTCAAGGCAATGGATCAGTTGAACTATCGGCCGAACGCTTCAGCGCGGGCGCTGAAGCTGTCGAAGACGTACGTGCTGGGTCTGATGATGTGGGACATTACCAATCCGTATTACTCGGAGTTCGCTCGGATCTTCCAAGATCTCGCCTATCAGGCGGGATATGCCACGATGGTCGCGAACACTGGGCAGGATGGGGCCAAGGAGACTCCTGAGCTGGAGTCTCTTCTCGCTCGCGAAGTCGATGGCATCGCCACCTATGGGATTCGCAAGGAGGAGACGCTCAAATTGCTGGCGTCGTCCGGAGTCCGCACCGTTTCGATGAACTGGCACCTTGGCGAACAAGAGACGCCAACAGTGGCGACGGACTATAACGGGGCCACGATGATGGCAATCGACCACCTGCGGTGGCATGGGCACACTCGCATCGGCTTCATCGGTGGTTTCGATGACCCGACGCAGCGCGAAAGTACCTGGCGTGCGGCCCTCGAAGCCACTTTCGGAGAAGACCTGGATCAGTTTGCTGAGTGGGGCGAGTTCTCTAGCGAGGGCGGTTACCACGCGGCGATGAGATTGCTGGCACGGCCCGATCACCCGACGGCAGTCTTCGTCTCGTCCGATGTTCAAGCGATCGGAGCATTGCGCGCCGCACAGGTTCTGGGGCTCAACGTGCCCTCTGATATTGCCATGGTGGCCTTCGACGGGACCACTGCATCCGCGTTTACGGCGCCGCCTTTGACCTCGGTGCAAGTGCCGTTCGAGGTGACGGCGCGACAGTGCCTACGGAAGCTGACTGATCCCGCGGGAACGTTCGAGCGCCACACCACCATCCCGCACCGCCTCGTGCTTCGTGAAAGTTGCGGGTGCCACAGCAGCGAGGCCGGCTAGGGCTCGTGCGGGTGGGGCAGTCGCATGAGGGAGTGGGAGGTAGACCACTGTGTCGACGCGGC
>Ga0247735_1000105_pt1 | contig 43273 bp, 61 predicted proteins | sample UWRJL178409R2_FD_180934 | JGI IMG/M metagenome (GOLD analysis project Ga0247735, IMG submission 180934) | Plant litter microbial communities from Arlington Agricultural Research Station in Wisconsin, United States - UWRJ-L178-409R-2 | ecosystem: Environmental > Terrestrial > Plant litter >... | reverse complement strand
TACAGCCGTTTCATCGCCGGCCTGAAAAAAGCTTCCATCGAGATCGACCGTAAGGTTCTGGCTGATCTGGCAGTGAACGAAAAAGCGGCGTTTGCTGCGATTGTCGAGAAAGCTAAAGCCACTTTGGCCTAAGTCCCCGACAATCACCGGGTCTCAGTTTTTCTGAGCCCGGTGTTAAACGTCATAAATAGGGGAAGAGCCTTAAAGCTCTTCCCCTATTTCGTATCTGGAGTCTGTACATGGAAAACCTGGACGCGCTGGTCTCGCAAGCTCTTGAGGCTGTGCAGAGCGCTGAAGATATCAATGCCCTGGAGCAAATCCGGGTTCAATACCTTGGCAAGAAGGGCGAGTTGACTCAGGTGATGAAGACCCTGGGGAATTTGCCGGCAGAAGAGCGGCCACAAGTTGGCGCGCTTATCAACGTCGCCAAGGAGCGTGTCACAGAGGTTCTCAATGCCCGTAAAGCGTTGTTCGAAGGCGCTGATCTGGCCGCGAAGCTCGCCGCCGAGTCCATTGATGTAACCCTGCCCGGTCGCGGTCAGACCTCAGGCGGTCTGCATCCAGTTACCCGTACTCTGGAACGCATCGAACAGTTCTTCACCCACATTGGCTACGGCATTGCCGAAGGCCCTGAAGTTGAAGACGATTACCACAACTTCGAGGCGCTCAACATCCCAGGCCACCACCCGGCCCGGTCGATGCACGACACCTTCTATTTCAATGCGAACATGCTGTTGCGCACCCATACCTCGCCGGTACAGGTCCGCACCATGGAATCGCATCGGCCGCCGATCCGCATTGTCTGCCCAGGCCGTGTGTACCGTAGCGACTCCGATATTACCCACTCGCCTATGTTCCATCAGGTCGAAGGCCTGCTGGTTGATCGCGATATCAATTTCGCCGACCTCAAAGGCACCATCGAAGAGTTCCTGCGGGTCTTCTTCGAGAAAGAACTGGCCGTGCGTTTCCGCCCTTCGTACTTCCCGTTCACCGAGCCATCCGCTGAAGTCGACATGGAATGCGTGATGTGCAGCGGTAAAGGCTGCCGTGTCTGCAAGCAAACCGGTTGGCTGGAAGTCATGGGCTGCGGCATGGTTCACCCGAATGTGTTGCGTATGTCCGGCATCGATCCGGAAGAGTTCTCGGGCTTTGCCTTCGGCATGGGTGTGGAACGCCTTGCCATGCTGCGTTACGGCGTGAACGACCTGCGTCTGTTCTTCGACAACGACTTGCGGTTCCTCGCGCAATTTCGCTGAGGCGCTTGGCGATGGGGCAGCCAAAGAGGCCGCCATCGCAGAGCACCGGGGTCGCCCGTAACGAACTTTTTTGGAGAGCAGGATGAAATTCAGTGAACAATGGTTGCGCGGCTGGGTAAGCCCGCAAGTGTCCCGGGACGAGCTGGTTGCTCGTCTGTCGATGGCCGGCCTTGAAGTCGATAGCGTCACTTTGGCTGCTGGTGAATTCAGCGGCGTGATCGTCGGCGAAGTGCTGAGCACCGAGCAACACCCGGATGCCGATAAACTGCGCGTCTGTCAGGTCAGCAATGGCTCGGAAACCTTCCAGGTTGTCTGCGGTGCACCGAACGTGCGTCCAGGCCTGAAGATCCCGTTCGCCATGATCGGTGCCGAGCTGCCGGGCGACTTCAAGATCAAAAAAGCCAAGCTGCGCGGCGTTGAGTCCAACGGCATGCTGTGCTCCCAGTCCGAGCTGCAAGTGGGCGAGGGCAATGACGGCCTGATGGAGCTGCCTGCCGATGCACCGGTAGGGCATGATTTTCGTGAGTACCTTGGGCTGGATGATGCCAGCATCGAAGTCGACCTGACGCCAAACCGCGGCGACTGCCTGTCACTGGCGGGCCTGGCCCGGGAAGTCGGCGCGCTGTACGCAACTGAGGTGACGGTCCCGGCTGTCGCCGCAGTGCCAGTCACTCACGATGAAGTGCGTCCGGTTGACGTGTTGGCCAGCGCTGCCTGCCCTCGTTATCTGGGGCGCATCATTCGCAATGTCGACCTGTCGCGACCAACGCCGCTATGGATGGTTGAGCGCCTGCGCCGTTCCGATATTCGGAGCATTGATGCCGTTGTCGACATCACCAACTATGTAATGATCGAACTCGGTCAACCGCTGCACGCGTTTGATCTGAAAGAGATCAACGGTGGTATTCGCGTACGCATGGCAGAAGAGGGCGAAAAGCTTGTTCTGCTGGATGGCCAGGAAGTCACCCTGCGGGCGGACACCCTGGTTATTGCTGACCACCAGCGCGCTTTGGCCATCGCCGGAGTGATGGGTGGTGAGCACAGCGGAGTTTCCAGCGAAACCCGTGACGTGTTCCTCGAAAGCGCCTTCTTCGATCAGATTGCTGTTGCTGGCAAAGCCCGCTCTTATGGGCTGCATACCGACGCTTCGCACCGTTACGAGCGCGGTGTCGACTGGCAGTTGGCTCGAAAGGCAATGGAACGAGCTACTGGCCTGTTGCTGGAAATCACCGGTGGCGAAGCTGGCCCCGTGATTGAAACTGTCAGCGAAAAAGATTTGCCTGCCATTGCCCCGGTCACTCTGCGTGCTGAGCGTATCGAGCAGATGCTGGGTCTGAGAATGGACCCTGCTGAAGTTGAGGGGTTGTTGACTGGCCTTGGCCTGAGCGTTTCCGCTGTAGCAGCAGGGCAGTGGCAGGTTGAAGTGCCAAGTCATCGCTTCGACATCAGCCTTGAGGTTGACCTGATTGAAGAGCTGGCACGTCTGTATGGCTACAACCGTCTGCCGGTTCGTTACCCCCAGGCGCGTCTGGCTCCGCAGGCCAAGGCTGAAGCCCGCAGTGACTTGCCTGAACTACGCCGTTTGCTGGTGGCTCGTGGTTATCAGGAAGCCATTACCTACAGTTTCATCGACCCTAAACAGTTCGAGCTTTTCAGTCCCGGCGTTCAGCCGCTGATGCTGGCAAACCCGATTTCCAATGACATGGCGGCAATGCGCGCTTCATTGTGGCCGGGTCTGGTCAAGTCTCTGCAACACAACCTCAATCGTCAGCAGGATCGTGTCCGCCTGTTTGAAAGTGGTTTGCGTTTCGTCGGTCAGCTGGACGGCCTGAAGCAAGAGCCGATGTTGGCGGGTGTGGTGTGCGGTAGCCGACTGCCCGAAGGGTGGGCGCAAGGTCGCGACGTTGTCGACTTCTTTGACGTCAAAGCTGATGTTGAAGCGGTGCTGGGTTTCGCGGGTGCGCTGGATGCCTTCACATTCATGCCGGGTAAACACCCCGCGCTGCATCCTGGTCAGACTGCCCGCATCGAACGCGATGGCCGTGAAGTCGGCTATGTTGGCGCCATTCACCCTGAACTGTCGAAAACCTTGGGACTGGATCGTCCAGTGTTCGTTTTCGAACTGGTACTGGCTGAAGTTGCACTGGGTAAAATGCCGAAATTCCAGGAGTTGTCGCGGTTTCCTGAAGTCCGACGTGACCTGGCGCTGATCGCAGATGAAGGCGTCGCCGCGACTGCAGTGCTCGAAGTTATTCGAGAAAATGCAGGCGAATGGCTCACAGACCTCAGGCTATTTGACGTCTATCAAGGTAAAGGCATTGATCCGCATAGAAAAAGCCTTGCAGTCGGCTTGACCTGGCAGCATCCATCGCGCACTCTTAACGACGATGAGGTCAATGCGGCGACGCATAAAATCCTCACCTCACTCGAGGAAAGGTTAAACGCCACGTTAAGGAAGTAGCGTATGGGGGCTCTGACGAAAGCTGAGATGGCCGAACGTCTGTACGAAGAGCTGGGCCTGAATAAACGAGAAGCCAAGGAATTGGTGGAGCTGTTCTTCGAGGAAATCAGGCACGCTCTGGAAGATAACGAGCAGGTCAAATTGTCCGGATTCGGCAATTTCGACCTGCGAGATAAACGCCAGCGTCCAGGTAGAAACCCGAAGACCGGGGAAGAAATTCCTATCACGGCTCGCCGTGTAGTCACGTTCCGTCCAGGGCAGAAGTTGAAAGCCCGAGTTGAGGCATATGCTGGAACCAAGTCATAACGATGAGCTCCCGCCGATTCCTGGCAAACGCTACTTCACAATTGGTGAGGTCAGTGAGCTCTGCGCGGTAAAACCGCACGTTCTGCGTTATTGGGAGCAGGAGTTTCCTCAACTCAACCCCGTAAAGCGCCGCGGTAATCGCCGGTATTATCAGCGTGAAGACGTTTTGATGATCCGGCAGATCCGTGGCTTGCTCTACGAGCAGGGTTTCACCATCGGCGGTGCGCGGTTGCGCATGACGGCGGGAGAGCCCAAGGATGAAACCCAGGAGTACAAGCAATTGCTCCGGGAAATGATCGTCGAGCTTGAAGACGTTCTGGTGGTTTTGGCCAAATAGAAGTCGGTCAGATACTTCCATAATTCAAAAGCTTAGGTTATATTCCTCGAAGTTTTCGCACTTAGCGAAGCTGATACACGCCTAGTCGGGGCGTAGCGCAGCCCGGTAGCGCACTTGCATGGGGTGCAAGGGGTCGAGTGTTCGAATCACTCCGTCCCGACCATTTATTCTGTAGACGGCTCAAGCACTTACGGTGTTTGAGCCGTTTTCATTTCTGACCTCGTAATCAAAACAGAATCAAAATAAAATCAAAACGTCAGCCCGAAATCTCCTTGATATCGAGGTCAGCCACCACCTCTGACCAGATGATGTCGTTGTGGTCTTTCTGGTAATTCCGCGTCATTCCCTCCGTTGTATGCCCCGCGATTCTCTGCCCGTCTTTGCCCGCCCGCTTGTACAGGTGGAGCGACAACGCGCGCACCTCATGAAAGCCTGGCTGCTCCGCCTCGGTCCATTTGCTGTAGCAACCTGCAGCGTCCCTCGCGTCCTTGAACGCTCTCGTCAGAAACCTTTCCTCGACCTTCGTCCAATGCGCTTTGCCCCTGGCCTGCGACTGTTTTTTGCGCTCAGGCTTTCTGTGGATCAGATAGGGTGAGACGATATCGTCTCGACACCGAGCGATCACTGCGGCCAGCTCTTTCGTCAAAGCGAACTTGATCCAACCAGCATCACTGGCCTTTTCAGTTTTGCTCTGGACTACGTGCAAGCCTCCGTCGTGCGCATCGCTGAATTTCATGTTCAGGATATCGCCCCGACGCTGGGCGGTGATCAGTGCCAGGTCGATGGCGTTTTGTAGCCATGGCGGGGAAACTTCGCGAATCGCTTTCAAGCCTTCCACGGTGTGGCGCTTGCGCTGCTTTTTCTCGATCTTGGGAATGGTGTTCGCTGCTGGATTGTCGGGGCAAAGCCCTTTGGATGCGGCATGGTTGAAGACGTCCACCAGCAGCGCCCGGGTCTGGTTAGCACCGCGTGGCGTCATCCCATCCAGCATTTCAGCTATGTGGCGGATGGTGATTTGATCTATGGGTTGATCCCCGAAAGCAGCTTTAATCTGTTTGGCGCGAACCTTGTAAAGGTCCAGCGTGGCCTTGGCCAGCTCGCGTGGCGGAAGGATTTCACGCTCGTAGGTGTCGAGAAACGTTGAAAGGTTCTGCGTTGCGCCCATGACGCCAGACACCAGATCCGTGCCCGCCATGAGCAAACTGTTCAGTTGCTTCGCTGCCTGGACCGCCTTATGCCGGTCTGTGCCCATGCCGTGCCATGCGCCGGTGTCAGGCCGGCGGTACTTGAATGATTCGCCGCCGTTATTGGCATAAAGGTTTGGCGGGAGCCCCTTGTGCTTGGGGCTGCGTGGGCGTGGCGACATTAGGCGGCTCCTCTGAGCACCGAATCAACCAGATCGTTACCGGTCGAGTTTTGGTAGGACGTCCAGTCAATGAACCATAGTTTCCCGACCCGTTCACCTGGCAGGGCGTCATTTCTGATCTGATTGCGGATGGCTTGAGAGCAAAGCGGCGTGCCATTTTCTCCCCATACGCGCCGCTGGAACTCGCTGATTTTCACCAGTTCGCGGCGCGCCGGTACTGCTGGGCGCTTAGATTTCATGTGGTGCTCCGTGCCGGACTATTGCGGCAGAGTTAGTCATTAATCGATCTGGTAGTACACGTAGCAGTCGACGTCCTGCGCTTTAAGCGACTTCTGCATCGCTTGAACCCCTGCGGCCCGTCTGTTGCCGATTCCGCCGAAGGGTGTGTCGAGGTGGAGCCCGCGGCGATGCCAGCCGCTGCGCTGCTGGAGATAGCCGGGCAGCCCTGCGACGGCGGTCTCGCGCACGCCGGGCATGGGAATAACCACCCGATCACAGTTGGCGCTGCCGCCGTCGTCGGAGCAGGCATTCGCCGCTTCCTTGCCAGCTTGGATAGCGATCTGGATCTTTGGCCCAAGGCCGGAAAGCTGATCTTTGGTCATGGCTCACTCCACTCCGGCTAGATAAGTGGGTTCTGTGGCTTCTGCCAGCCACTTACGAAGGCACCCGCACTCAGCGTGCGGCGGATCCTCTTCGAGCCACTGCTTATCCAGCATGCTTTCGGTGCTCAGCTCGACATCCCAGTCGTGGTAAGCGCCCGGCTCCTCGCCGTTCATTTCCTCCAGTACCTGACGCGCGCCTGCTTCGTCGACGGCGGCTACCCAGTCTTGGTCGCCTACTTGAAAGCACAGCAGCGCCGGGCGCGCAGGCTGGCTGCCGTTGAGTTCGAAGGGATCAGCTTGTTTTTCTTCGGGCATGACTTCGTCCTTACCGCTACAGCGGCTGACTTTGAATTGGTTAACGAATTTGTGGGCGCGGTGCTGCGAGATAGCGTTTTTGCAAAGGGATTACGATTTTCGCCAGTCACGCACCCAGTAGGTCAGCGATACGACGGCGCAGCCTACAAACGCCAAGAAGAACGCTGCGTGCTCGATGGCAGCTATAACGCCGCCGCTTGTTGTCGTTCGTGAAAGGAGCAGGAAGATCATTGAGTGCACCCAATACTGGGTCCCACGGCTCACGATGAGCTTCCGATCAGCCTCGCCCGGGCCATCCATCCAGCCTTAGCCGCAAGATGGGCGGAAATTCCCGAGCATGGATTTCCGTTTGGCTCCCAGGCTTTAAATGTCAGCTCTTCATCGGCCTGTGATCTGGAGCCCTGCTGCGCCTCCAGTTCTGCGATGCGAGCGTTAGCCTTATCCAAAGCTACCAGTGCGGCCGCCCAAGAATCGAACCCATGCATTTCGCGCATTTCGACCAGATGGCTCTTTTGTTCCACAAGGTCCGTGATTTGAGCCAGCAGCGGAGCAGTGTGGGTGCGGTGAAACTGCTCCAGCATAATTGCGAACGCGATGGTGCTGCCGAAACAGAGCTGGCCCTTGTCGTTCTCCCAGGCCCCGAGGTGCGTGTACCAGTCCTTTACTGTCCAGGACCTGCGAGACTCATAGTCATCTGGTTTGCCGTTCAGGGATGATGAATCCCCGCCAACCGCTGGCGTCGGCTCGGCACCGTTAACGCGAGCCTCAATCATCCGCCAAGCTGGCCCGTACTCCGGCCAGTCGCTCTCGATGACCACGCAGTCGACCGTCGCACCCTTGGCCAGCGCTCTAATCTTCTCGGCTTTCTTGTTGAAGGCCCCGGTATAAGGCTCATTGAGCTTCGATATCTTTACGACGATGTAGCGATTTTCCCGAATAAAAGGCGCCATCTCTTCGGAGGTTTTGGGCTGGTCTGTCATACAGCCTCCTGAGGATAGGTGTGCTGACCCTTTGCACCCTGGAGCGCATCGATGCCAGCTTGTTGAATGGCGCGAGCGAGCAGCATTGCTTCCTGCGGGGTTACGCTGGCGGGCAGGCTGTCGAACACGATCAGGTTTTGTTTGTGGGCGTGGACGACTGTCAGAGGCTTGAGCATGTTGGCACCTGTGCTCCGGTGTAGGTTGAGGAGGCCTTTGATTCGATGCCGAGACGGTCGGCGACGTACACCTCAAGCGTTGCGCCCTGTGATTTGTCCCAGCCGGGCAGGGTGGCCACTTCATCGCAGCGAACCATCTGTTCCATGTCGCGGCGCATGCATTCGTGCCAAGTGCCGCCTTCGGGGTTGATTTCGGCGGGGCTGACTACTTCGTAACCCAGGCCGCGCAACCGGATAGTTTCGGCAGCGAAGGCCGGGTAGTTGTTGTCGGGCAATCCGGACATAGGCCCGGCGAGGTAGAGTTTCTTCATGCTGCCAATCTCCTGTACATCTCGATTAGGTCAGCCGCATTGGCCGATACCAACCCCTCGGCTTCGTCCGGGCAAACACTGTTCCCAATGAGCCTGACACCCTCGGTTTTGTTGACGCTGCGCCATTCCTCGGCACCTGTTTCCGGATCAACAAAAAGGCCGCGATCAATGATGTAGTTGTCCGGGAAGCCCTGGGCCTTCTTCAGCTCTGGCGGCTGGAGCATGCGGAGAGTGATATCCACCAGCACGTAACCGCCGACCAAAACCATTTCGGCCGGGTCTTTAAAGTGCTCAGGTAGGAACTCATGCATGAATGCGGCGCAGCGGCGGGCACCTTCCATCTGCTCAGGCGTCAGCGTATCCGGGACCTGAACCGTCTCGATCAGCGCAATACGGTCCTTGGTTGGCAGCGTGTGCATCGGCTCGGTAAGAGGGACGCCGTCTTTTTCGTTGCCGTAATATTTGACCAGGTACGCCTTTACCAGCCGCTGATTTGAGCCGGACTGGCAAATAGTCGAAAGGGGGTCGCCAGCTGAGCGCCCATCGCCGGTATAAAAGCCGCCGTTGGCCTGCTCGAAGAATGCAGCGGCTACGGCGTGGTGCCCGGTGCTAGTGGCGACGACCGACAGGGGATTTTGGATATCGGCACCGACAGACCCTTTGCGCAGCGTCACCATCGAGGCTGCGACCACCGCAAAATGACCCCCTTTAACCTGAGCTACTTGTGTTCGTAGGGGCTCTTGCACATTGAAGTTTCGTTGCGCCGAGCCATTGGCGCATTCGGTTAGGAAGGTCGCCATTTTCGGCGCAACGAGCGCGTGATGATTGCCGCCAGCGCTTATTGTGGAAAGAGCCTCGTCAACGCCGTGGGAGCTTGTGTGGGAGGGCGATGTTCCGCGCATTGGCACGATGAATGGCTTCGCGCTAGTCAGAACGTGCCGCCAGCAACCTTTTGCCACGCGCCGCATAGTGTTTCGGGCCATGGGGTTTTTACGGAAAATGGTTCGCCCCTCATGGCTCCAGTCGATGCATTCCGCAGCGCTGCGCCATCCCTTCTGGTTACCAACCGGCTTCTTATGGCGTACAGGTTCTGGCCACACGATTGGCTTTCCATCGCTCCGCGCCACCAGGTACAGGCGCTTGCGAATCGTCGGTGCTCCTGCGTTGGCTGCGATGCGCTCCTGCCATTCGACGTTGTAGCCAAGCCCGCGTACCAAGCTGGCGACTGGAACAAATTCACCGATCGATTCCAAAATCTCACCCATGTCGGGATGATCGGCGGGGAGGCCGGTGCTCAGGGCCGCAATAAAAGAGCGGAACGTGCGGCCTTTTTCCGACTTGATTGGCTGGCCTTCATCATCAATCGGCCCCCAGTCGCAGAACTCTTCAACATTTTCGAGGAAGAGAAGGCGCGGTCGGGTGGCGAATGCCCACCGGATAACCACCCATGCCAACCCGCGCACCTTGCGATCACGCGGCGCGCCGCCCTTGGCCTTGCTGTGATGGCGGCAATCAGGTGATGCCCAGAGAATTCCCACCGGCTGCCCGCCAGTTGCAAGTACCGGATCGACCTCGAACACGTCAGCCACATAGTGCTGAGTGTTTGGATGGTTCGCGCGGTGAACAGCCAGCGCAATCTGGTTATGGTTTACGGCAACGTCCGGCTCGCGGTACGCCCGGGCAATGCCGGTGCTCGCGCCACCACCACCCGCGAAGAGGTCGACGACCAGTTCCTTTTCGAAAGGAAGGCCGAATGTAGGGGCAAGGACGAGTGGATGTTTCTTTTGGTGAGCGGACATAGATCATCCTCGCCGGTGTGGCGTGATTCGTTGAAATGGAAAAACCCCAAGTGGAACGCTTGGGGTTGCGGTAGGAAACTTCGGACACAACGAACGAGGTGACCGGATGGAAAGTTGGGTGTTGTATCTAGAGTTGGCGAACAACGTCTTGGGAATTGTTTCGGGAATTCTAATCTTGTGGTTTGCACATCGCCGGACGTGACCGGCTGATTGGAATAGTCGTTATAGCGACGTGATTTAAAGCCGTGCTGCGCCCGGCCTAAACTCACATCTCAACCCCAGAGGGTGCCGAGATGACCGACAAGCACGTAATGGAACTGAAGCAGGCGCTCATCGCCGTATTGGCAACGGCGGCGAGCATGGGTATCGATATTGACGAGCTGTCAGAGCAGGCGGCCGAGGATCTGACCGAAGATGATACGCTCGCGTGGTTTGACCGATTCAAGCCTGGCGCTGTGCAAGAGCTTCGCCGTTGCCGAGACCTTGTGAAGGGCACTGATCACGCTGATTGGTAGCGGGCGTCAGTGGTTGTGGCGTGATTCGTTGAAGTGGGATATATCTGATCAATTAACCGGTAAGCTGTAGCTAGTGATGTATTGTCGTTGGCGATAAGGGACTATGTATGGAAGCTATGACTGAGTATGTTTGTAATCTGGCGCAATTTATGGCGGCCATCAAGAAGGTTGTTAACGGTCATAAGAGGGCAGTGTATAGAGGTCAGGCTAACGTCGATTGGGATCTGAAAAGCTCTCTTGCTAGAGCCCCAGACTTTGAGGATAACAGTAGGATTTCACGAGCAAAGACAGCATTTGATATCTTTAATGCTGAGCGGCACGGATATCACAACCTGTCTAGTCAGAACAAATGGGATGTGCTGGCTCTTGCACAGCACTACGGCATGCCAACTAGACTTCTTGATTGGTCTTTATCACCATTGGCCGCGCTTTTTTTTGCGATAGACGGCGTCAAGTATGAGTTTAAGAATATGTTCGATTGTTCGGATTTAGTCAGGTCTGGCGCCGAATGTATACCGGCACTGGGCAACGAGTTCGGATCAGCTGTAGCAGATGCTGTGGTGTTTGTGGTCACGGGCGATGATCCAGCGATCTGGGTTGATAGTGAATCTTTGCCAGAAGATGTGTTTGATGTTGTGGATAAAGCACAACAATCTGGATATTGCTTCTACACGCCTAACTATCTGAATAGCAGGCTCCGGACTCAAAGTGGTGTTTTCTCGGTCGGGTGTACCGTTCAGCACTTATTCCCGAAAGAAGTCGCCCATAAAATAGTTATTAAGAGAGAGTTTATAGCTACAGTTGTTACGGACCTAATCCAGGCAGGGGTTGGCGCTAAGACGATGTTTGGAGATCTTGAGGGTTTATGTAGAGACTTGCACTTTACCTACTTTGGAGGTTTCCAGACGAGGATTCTTCCGAAGAGGCAATGAATTGAAGTGCCGGGGATCCTGAAACTATCGGTGCTGCCCCGGCAAGTAGTCTTTTTTAGTTCGGGCTAAAGGTGCCCAGTGCAAGCTTGGCCGCTTCGCCGATCTGAGCATCAAGCACCGACTTGAACTCTTGAGCGATTTCCTCGCGCTGTACGTCTTCACCGACCCAGCGCAGCTTCAATGCAGGCTGGGCACCACTGGTGATGACCGAGATGCGCAGGATGATCTCGCGCACCGACAGGCCTTCGAAGGGCACCACCGAGAAGATCAGCGACGTGGGCAGTGTTTCTTTGCTGGTTGCCTCGATGGCATCCATCGCGCTGCGGCTGGCGCGGGTCTCGCTGACGGTGTGATCGCTTTCCGAGGTAGCTTTAACCGAGATGGTCCGAACCGCCGCGATGGCTTTCACTAGGCTGATGTCCTGATTGTCAGCCCCAACCGCTGTCAGGGTGCTGTGCCAGTCTTCGATCCAGTCGCTCATGTCCTTCTGGGACATTGCGCGGCCGTTGATTGCCTGCACCGCTTGATAACCGGCGGTCGCCTTGAGTTTCAACGCGGCACGGTCATCGGCGTGGCCTGGCGCGAGCACGTCGCCGAGGTTGAACAGCACGGAGCAGGTCATTTCGTCCTGGTTGATAAAGCCCTGGGCGTCGGCGACGTTACGGTCGATAACGTACTTGCTGAAGTCCACCAGAGAGTTGGTGGAGAAGGTGCCACGGAAGCGGCTGCGGCCAGCGCTGAACTGTTCCAAGTCGAAGACTTTCGCGCCCGCTGGTAGCACCACGACGGGGTTGTTCGTATCCAGCGCTTTTGCGGTGGCGATCATCGCGTTATCGGTGATCAGTTGAATTGCTTCTGCAGTAAGGGACATATTTCAGGTCTCTGTAGGGAATGGGTAGAGCGGGGATCAGGTGCGGCGCGGGATCGGAGCTTCGTCCCGGGTGAACATCTGGTCGTGCTTCTCGGCGAACAGTGAGATTTTGCCGCCGCTGCCAACGTGCATCGGCGTGTCGAGGCTGGTGTTCTCGCTCCGGGTGCCGCGCTTGGTCGGCACCTTGTAGTCGAGCTTGTGCTTGATCTTCACCTGGGCGGATTCGCCGATCTGGGAGAAGTCCAGGGTGATGACCAGCTTCCCGGCCTTGCCATGGTCAACGACACCGGCGGCAACTTCGGAAAGGGCGTGGCCAATCTGGCTGGCGAACGCGCCGCCGTTCAGTTCTTCGAGGAATTCGGCGGTGTCAGTTGCAGTGGACATGGGCTGTTCTCCGGGTGGGCCTTTAGCCCGCTGGGTGGGATGTGCAATTGGGTTTGGCGGCGGCGCTGATGCACCTTGGCGTTGAGGCGTCTCATCTGTGGATGCGCTGTAGCGGGTAGCTGACGCCGTACATCTCGACGATGCGGTCGAGCTTCTTGCCGGCAATGCCGAGGCGCTGGGCGCACGTTCGACGCGGCAAGCCAAGATCTCGGATAGCCGTGATGCTTTCGATCAGCTTGCGGTCGGCTGCCTCATCGACACGGCCGGGCAGCTTGATGCCGTGATCCCGAGCCATTCGCCTGAGCCGGTCCTTCGTCAGGCCGAATTTTCTAATCGCGTCCTGCTGGCTGCACCCATCGGCGAACATCTTGATGATCTGGGGCGCTAACTCAGCTTCAGCCGCTCGTTTACGCTTGATCGCTGATTCATGGCTGACCGTGTTGAACACCACGCCGTAGCTGGACGCGATGAAGTTCAGTCGGCGGGTGCTGAGCCCCAAGTCTTTCGCCGCCTGGGCAACGCCGATATCGATGTAGGCGACCAGCTTTTCGGCAATCGAGCGCTCAAATTGCAGGGCCTTTGCCGCACGGTTCAGATTGGCGGCCTGGCTCAGCTTGGCGCTGGGCGGGATAACCTCGTTGTTGTAGGTCAGTGGCCGGTAGTAGGTGGTTCCGATCTGGTCGACCTTGCCGCCCCGGTTCAAGAATTCGCGTGTGGCAGCCTCCAGTCGTTCAGAGGCGCTGCGGTTGTGCTGAACCATGCTCAGCTCGGTGCTGATCATGGATGCGCACCGAAGAAGGCGAACAGGCCGATGATCACGGACAGGGCGGCAGTCCAGTAAAGCATCAAGGTGCCGAAGTGCGGCGGGGCCTTGGCTTGCTGTTCAACTACGGGTGCTTCCTCGCAACGCTTGGCGAATCGCACGGCCTTGTCGATGCCGGTGCACATTGCTTTAGTGCGGTCGCTGGCGCGGTCCACGATGCTGAATTCGCCGTTACCACAGGGCACCACAATAAACGGGGCCGGTGGGGCCGGGTTGATGCGGTCAACTTTGTCGTAAAACTCAGCAGTTGAGAGCGTGCAACGCTGACGCAGGCCTTCGAGGATCGCGCGGTTCTGGCTGATCGTCTGATTCATTTGATTCTCCAAGACCGCATTGGCCAGATGCCAAGCACGGGTGACCAAACCCAGCCGTGAGACTGGCTTGGCATCTGCCGATGCGGTCGTATTGGTTGGGGGAGGGTGACGCAGGGGGCCGACTTAACGGCTTGTACTCATCCGCGTCGAATCGTCTTCTTGAGGTGGGCCTACCTTACGGCCGATGCGCGGTGAAATCGTCGCCCCTGCTTTCCGCTGCCTGTCAGGTGTTGGGCGCAGCCTTCAGGCTTGCTGCGCCGCCCTGGTGGATCGCTGACTACTTCATGGCCTTATCTCCTTTCGCTCGCTCACTGGGAAGGCAGTGGCCACCTATCGAAGCTGCATTGGAATGTCGGTCCACACCATTTTTTGCAATCGACGTCCGGGCTTCGCCACAATCTGATTGCTCTGGAGATGCTTTTTTCATGTCCCGCCGACATTCCGATGCAGCCTCTTTCGAGGCGTCGGGCGGTTAACGTCAGGCTGACGTGGCGCTGGTTGTCAGACTGAAATCAGCTCGTACTGGCCATCACCGTATGCCTTGGTGAGTCGCTGATTGATCTGTTCCAGCGAATAGGCAATGCCGCCATGGCCTCGCGGCCCTTTATAGATGTACATTCCACCCTTCAATTCGTAGGTAAATCGCATAGGTGCATTCCATGGTTGGGAAGATCGAGCCGCGCTACGGCGCAGAGGTTTATATTTCGGACTCAGGAAAAATCTGCATCAAGCAGGATCAGGGAACTCGGGATGGGTTCACGCTGATATTCGAAGAGGATGAAGTCGATAGCCTCATCGAGCTGCTCGTCCAGGCAAAGCTGGAGCTGGCAGAAGACCGGCGGGTGATGCTGGAAAACGAAGACAACTGACGCTTCAGCCGTACAATTCCAGCGTGTCCGGGCGGCGAGCAGGGCGCGTATCAGTCATGCGCCGCTCGCTGGAACGTCGTTCCCGCCTCATTGGCTGGTCATCGATCATTGCGTGTATGGCGATCACGGCAGCCAGTACCACGCAAACCGGCGATATGATTCGCCGCCGCATACATTCCGCGACCATCGCCGTCTGGCGATTCACTCCAAGCTTGAACATGGCGTTCGACAAACGCTTAACTACGGTGCCCGGCGCAACGCCGAACATCTGGGCGATCTCTTTTGCTGTCATGCCCTGGGCAACCGAGAGAACGAACTGAAGCTCTCTCGGTGCCAGCCCTTGCCCTAAATTTCCTTTCCACCCGCCGTAAGTGATTGTCGAATCCATCGTGCTGCTCCTGTTGGTACTCCTGGTTAACTTCCCGTCTGGCCCTGTCGCCAAGGCCAGCCAGCGAAATTTTCAAGAAACCTGCTCCAGAACTGCACGGCTAAATGCGTGAATGTTCATGTGCGTAGCTACCGTCATTGCTTTGCGCTGTTTGATGTGCCCGCGCATCGCCAGGTCCGCCAAATCGACCTGATCAGCCTCAAGCGCTGCTATTGCCTCATCGACACCACCGAACCATTTCTCTAGCAGCCTGGCGCACGATGCAGCCGCCTCGTTAACCACTTCATCACTTGCTTCAAATACTGTTGTGCTCATTTCATTGGCTCCATTCAATTTCCAATGCCGCCTCATCGAAGCGGCATCAGTAAATCGGTTGTCTTGCTCGGCGAACCTTGCGAGCCGAGTTACCGGGCACGGAAGCAGGCCGTGTTGCGTGTTGTTCCCTGATCGCAATCAGGGTCTGTCTTCAGGCTGTTAAAGAGCGGCGAGGCAGTCCGCCTCAGGGCCGGTGTATCGTTCGGCTTGGTTGAATTTAAGCAAACTGAAATGCATGAGTCAAGCATGCTGAATGAATTAATTAAGTTTGCTGAATTTCTGGCGTAGAAAAGCCCGCCTAGAGCGGGCTTCATTCAACGGTCGATGTATTGCTTCCAGCCAATGCGTGCTGTGCCGTCTTCATCTCGGTCAACGACAACACCGTCAGTTGCCTCAAGCTCTGCGAGCACTCGCTCCCAGGCCTCGACCGGCTCGTCATCACGGCGGGTGACAGTGACCACTTGAATTTTCTGGACCTTTGGATCGGCGACCACGCGCTGAATGCGCCGCCCGACAATCTCGTAGGGTGATGGGGTGGGGTGGGTAGCTTTACTGCTGATAGACATCCGGTCCTCCTTACCATTGCTGTATGGATATACAGTATTCCATCTGGAGGTGGCAGGCAATCCAAAAGAGTACATCTGTACTCTTTTGCGTTGCAGGCACAAAAAAGCCCGCGACTGGCGGGCTTTTTTTCATTTGCGCTCGGCTGGGTCCGGCGGCGCTGGTTGTCTCGGAGAATCCAATTTGCCAGCCTGATAGGCTGACAAAGTAGTGGCGATCGCGCTTAGCGTATTAGCCTGCGTGGCGAAGTAGGCGCCTACTAAAATCGCTGCAACCGCAAAAAGCTGCACGCCGACTGCAGCCCAGTAGTTGGACTTCACAGTAGCTGCCATTTTTGCGGCGTTTTCGGCACCCTCTGCGGCTTTTATTACTCGTTCCGCCAACAGTTCATACCGTTTATCGCGCTCAATCTGGGCTTTGTCACGCTCAACCTGCGCAGACAGAAAACCTTCTATTTTGCTGGAGACATCATTAACCCTGGCGTCCATCTTTACTTCGATGGTCTCCATGCGGGCGTTAAATTCTTCACGTGAAATGTCGGTCATATCTGGAGTATGGCTTTGCTCTGTTGGAGTGTCCACCGGCAAGTCTTCGATCTTTACCCACCCCTCAGGAGGGCCAAACGCCTCGATCCATTTGACCTGGGCTTCCCGATGCTTCGCTATCGATTCTTCGAACCTTCGCTGAGCCTCCGCTACCGAAAGAGGCGGCTCGGTCTCTGCATCGCCTGTAGCCGCGATCCACACCCCAGATCGCAGATTTTTTGATACTGGAATGAAGATTTTTTCATGGGTATCCACCAACCTGCCAGTCACTTTATCCCGCGTAACCCCGGCCTTCGCCTTGGGAGTCGATCTGGGATGTGGCGGATGCTTAACGCTCATGGCACTTCCTTAATAAGATACGCAGGGACAGCACCGCATGGCAGAAACCCAAATATAGGCGATTTTTGACACGTTCTCCCGCCGCGGCTCAGAGTCGGCCAGTCATCCTCACAGCCACTCCTATGATCTTACAGTCTTCATCACACTCAACCATTTTATACGCAGTGTTGAGCGGCTTCAGATATCGAGTCCCGCCGTCCTCGACGAGCTTCTTAAACGTGGCCTCGTTGCTGGCTGGCAGCTTGGCGATAACCAGCTTGCCTGGCTGAACATCAGCCTCGGTGTCTACCAGGATCATCATTCCTTCAGGGACGCTGACGCCGCTTTGCGATGTCATCGAGTCGCCTTTGACCTCAAGCCAGAACGCTGGGCCTTTGGAGTCGTAATCGGAAATTTCGTAGCGATCTGAGAAGCCATCGGGATAGGGCTGCACAGCTTCTTCCCATGATCCGGCGGATACCCAGCTGATGATGGGATATCGATACATCTCGTTCGGCTGGGCAGTCGCTTTGACGTTTGAGGACTCAGAGACCTCCGTTTCAGGCCCCTCGCCAATGGCGAGCCACTCAGCCCTGTACCCGGTAGCTTTCGCCAGCGCATACAGATTCTCAGGGCGGAGGCTCTTGCTCTCCCCGCTGATCCATTGAGTAACGGCTGAGTTCGCCACACCGCAAGCAGTGGCGATCTCACCTTTCTTTAGTCCGCTAGCCGCAATGGCTTTGGCGATTCTTTCGTGTCTTTCCATGGGCTCAATATTAAGTTAACTGAATTTAAGTATGCAGTTGCCTAAGCCATCGATTGACTGAGCGTATTAAGCATGCTGAAATTGGTCAGCGATTGAACGAGGATGCTCAATGAACACGCATGACGTGGCCGAATTCTTCGGTAGCAAGAAAAAGCTGGCTGACGCTCTCGGCATCCGTCCGAGCGCCGTGACGATGTGGGGTGAAACGATTCCCGCGTCTCGCCAGTACCAAATTCAGGTTCTTTCAAAGGGCAAGTTCAAGGTCTCGCCCAAGGCGGCCTGATCCGCTGAGCCAATTATCAGCGCAATGGAAGGGCGGCAGTAGTACAGCGGATTAGCTGGTGTTTCATCCAGTACCAAATTTCAGGCACAAAAAAGCCGGTGGCTAGACCGGCTTCTTCAACAACACTTTGTGAGGTCGATTATGCACACCATATCCACCCCGATCAATAGCAGGGCTGATTCGTCAGTTTTGCATCAATCGTCAAATCTGACGCGTCAGGTCATGTCGTCGCGTGAAATATCCGAACTGGTAGAGGCACGACACAACGACGTGCTCGCCACAATAGAACGGCTTTTCTCGAAGGGGCTTTTACGATCTCCTCGTAAAAGCCGCCGGGAAGCTACAGGCGGGCGCCCCATTGAGGTTTACGACCTGATCGAACGGGATACCCACCTTGTTGTTTCTGGATACAGCGACGAGCACAGAGCCCGAGTGATTGATCGTTGGCAGGAATTGGAAGACCAGGCATCACGCCAGTTCGCAGTTCCATCGACCTTGCCCGAAGCGCTACGGCTCGCTGCTGACCAAGCGGAAGAGAACGAACGGCTCATTGGTGTCATCCAGCTCCAGGCTCCCAAGGTCGCTGCTATTAAGCGGCTGGCTGCTGCCCATGGCGCCGTGTGTCTTACCGACGCCGCCAAGCTGCTCCAGGTAAAGCCCCGTCAGTTCATCGAATGGATGGTCAATCGTGATTGGCTCTACCAGCGCGGCAACCGCAAGCGCCTGACAGCCAAGCAGGATCGGATTGATCAGGGCTACATGACTCATAAGTTTACCGAGCTAAAAGCCAATGAGCTGACAGGTGAGACCAAGGCAGTTCCCCAGCCGCTGGTCACGCCCAAAGGCATGGCGCGCCTCGCTGAAATGCTGCAGGAGGCTTTGTAATGGCTGGCGACTGGATCAAGTTCGAACTCACCACCCTGGACAAGCCAGAGGTATGCCAGATCGGTGACCTTGCCGACATCGATCCGGATGCCGTGGTGGGTAAGTTGATGCGCGTGTGGGGCTGGTTCGACCAGCAGACCGAAGACGGTAACGCTCCGAGCGTTAGTAAAAAGTTACTGGATCGTCAGGTTGGCGTTACCGGCTTCTGTGAACACATGAAGTCGGTGGGCTGGATGGTTGAGTCTGACGGCGTGATCTCTCTGCCCCATTTCGAGCGTCACAACGGGAAGACCGCTAAAAACAGGCTTCTGACGGCTAAACGTGTAGCAAATCACAAGTCTGCTAACGGTAAAAGTAACGTTCCCACCGTTAGCAGTGCGTTACCTAAAGAAGATGTAGAGAAGATAGAACACCCTCTCTCTGCGCGTGAGCCGGTTGACCCCCGGATGCCGTCCGCGATGACCCTCGACTGGGTTGCCGATCCGAAGCTTTTGAAAACCTATACGTTGCATCAGGGGCTGACAGTCGATGCGGTCACCGATGCCGACGTGGCCGACTTCACCAGCTACTACGAGCCGAAGGGCCAGGTGAACACCCAGGCTGAGTGGGTCAGCATGTTGGTGAAGTGGGTGAAGAACAACCGCACCCGATCTGCCGCTTCGAACGTCACTGCATTGCGGCCGCGGGCTACTGCGGACTTTGATGCCGACGACACCAGTTGGATGAACGGGGTGAAGCCATGAGGTCCGTTGCCACCATCGCTGCCAGCGCCGTCGCCGGGGTCGTTTCAGGCGAATACATCGACATAGTCCCTGCAATTGGCGCTCAAGAGCAGAAATCCCATTCCGATGCTGTCGGCCTGATCATCAATCAGCTGTTCCGGGATCTTCGTTCCATCCACTCCGCTTGGCGTCAGGCATGGCCTAATCAGGCTGCATACGATGCTTCCAAACTGACCTGGCTGCGGGCATTCATCGAAAACGGGGTATGCACCCAAGAGCAGATCGATATCGGGCTGACTCGCTGTCGTGCCGAGAACACCGATTTCATTCCGAGCCCTGGCAAGTTTGTCCACATGTGCGTTCCGCTGCCGGAAATGATCGGCCTGCCAAGCGTCGAAACCGCTTACGAGCAGGCGCTGCGCAACTGCCACCCGGCGATGCGCGGACAAGAGAAATGGTTTCACCCTGCGGTGTATCACGCCACGGCAGCAGCCGGATTCCACAGCCTGCCGTTGCTCAGTCGCGAATTGGGTCTGGTCAGCTTCGAAAAGCGTTACATGGTCCAGGTCTGCAAGGTTTGGCGTGGGGAGGATATCGGCCCACTGCCCGCTGCGGAGATTGCTGGGCCTGCACCTGTGATCACTATGGAAGTCGGAAACAAAGCGCTGGCTGAGCTGCGCGCCCGCAGGTCAGGGGGCGCGCGATGAGCAAGCTTACCAATGCTGCCCGCGACCGCGAATGCCAGGTTCGGTACCCGGGCTGCTCCTGCGAGCCTTCCACCACAGTGCTTGCGCACTATCGTCTGGCGGGTACTTGCGGCATGGGCATGAAGCCGAACGACCTCCAGGCTGCATGGGCTTGCGCCTACTGCCACGACATCGCCGATGGGCGTCTTCGCGCTCCCGCCGTGCTGAGCCATGACGAGGTTCGGCTCTACTTCGCTGAGGGCGTCATGCGTACTCAGGACATCCTGATTCGTGAAGGGCAGGTGAGATTATGACCGCTGCTGACAACCAGTATTTGATCGCAGAGGGGATGAGGCGAATCGGATTTCCCGCGGGCATGGCCCCTGAAACTCTGACCACTCCCAATTTCGACCGGCTTCTTGAACAGGTGAGCTTGCTTAAAGCGTCGGCCGGACCATACCGCAACGTCGTGATCTGCATTGACTGCTCCGCGGTTCATGATTGTCCGCACGACGCCAAGTTTGAGAACGCATTCACTCACCGTAAGGTTTGCGGTACTTGTGGGGCGCGTTCTGGTTTTCGCGACGTGGTAGGCCGGTGGGTTTCATTCGCCCGAACCTGGAGCCCATCGACCTGGGGCAAAGGCTGCTGGGTATTCGACTTTTGCACGTCGCCAGGGAGAAATCCGGACGGGACCAAGAGGGCGTCCAAATGAAGCCCGCAGCGATGACGCTTTTCAAGCCTAAGCCGAAGCGCGCGAAGGCCATAGACCGTGAAGGAATGGAGCAGGCCGCGCTCATTAAGGAAATCTGCCTTCGCTATCCCGGCGCTGCCAAGCTGATGTTCCACGTACCAAATGGCGGGCATCGTCACAAGCTGGTTGCCATGAAGCTGAAAGAGCAGGGCGTGAAGGCCGGCGTTCCTGATCTGGTGCTGCCCATGGCGCGTGGCGGGTACTTCGGGCTTTACATCGAATTCAAGGCCATGCCGCCATTCGATGCTGCGGTTTCGGCAAGCCAGGACGCATACATCCACGCACTCACAGAGCAGGGTTATCTGGCCATAGTTTGCCGAGGGCACATAGATACGCTTGAGGTGATCCGTGCTTACCTGCTCCAACCACGGACGAGGGCCGCAGCATGACTGCCGCAGTGCGCATCACCGACGCCGAAATCAAACGCCAAGCCGCCGGCAGTGAGCGGGATCTGCGCGACGTCGAGAATCGGGGCCTGTACCTGCGTTTCACGCGGGACCGCGCCCGCGCATCGTGGTACCTGGTGCGCAAGGGTAAGTGGAACCTTGTGGGCAGCTTCCCCGACCTGACCGCCAAACAGGTGGTCGCGGCACTGCCCTCTATCCGACTGCGCATCGAGGCCGGGGCCAACTCGACGCTGTCCAAGTGGGCGACAACGGGCGAGCTGCTGAACTGGTTCGCCGAGCGATACGCACGGGACCGTAGCCTCTCGGACAAACGCAAGAAGACCGGCGCGTCGATGATCAAATGCCACCTCATGCCGTGCCTGGGCGAAACGCCCTTGGCCAACATCGACAAAGCCACCCTCGACAGCCTGCTCATGTGGCCGATGCAGGAAAGCGTCTCCATCGACTACGTGCGATCGGCATTTCAGTTACTGGCATTGGGCTTCGGTCAGGCATTCAAACTGCGCCTGATATCGGCCAACCCGATGAAGGACATCAAGTTCAAGGACTTCTCAACAGCCAAGGTCGGCATCAAGGCGTCCCGGCTGCGCGGCACCCAGTTACAGGAGCTGCTCCACCATCTGGCCGGGGTCATCGAGTCCAATCCGCACGACGGCATGCTGGCCGTGATGATGCTCTGCCACGGCACGCGCATCGGCGAAACCCGGCAGGCCCGCTGGTCTCATATCAGCTTAGCGGAGCGTGAGTGGTTTATTCCCAGCGAGAACACCAAGACCGGTGTCGAGCACCACCTGCCACTGACAGACCAGGTGCGGCAGTTGCTGATCTGGTACCGCGACAAACAGCAGGCCGGTGGCTATGACGGGCAGTTCCTGTTCCCCGGTCGTGGTGGTGCCGGTCTCAGCGAAGGCCGGGCCAGTGCCGTATTCGCTCGGGTAGGGAAGGGCGAGTGGACCAGTCATGACCTTCGCAAACTGGCTCGTACTTGCTGGGCAGACATCGGCATCGATCATCTGATTGGTGAGCTGCTGATCAACCACGCCATGGGCCACAACGTGAAGGTCTACGTCCAGTCGGGTGTGATGGCCCGCAAGCGTGATGCCCTGATCAAGTGGAACGCCCATCTAGACGGGAAGGGCTTCGACCTCATTCACGCATTGACCGGCTTTAGATTCGAAGATTCTGATAATCAGCTACAGCCCACGGATGGCGTGGCCTCTGGCGCAGTTGCCAACACCACCATAGGCGAGGTTTAAAAATGATGATTATGGTCGATCACCGCCGAAAGCTGGCAGTCCAGCCCGGCGATATCAGTTCGATGCAGATGGCGCAGGGCATCGGTGGCCGCTGGATTTTGGAGCTGCACATGATCTCTGGCAGGGAGATTGTGATACCGGCCAGCAACGACCTCGGCCAAGTCGATCTGAACGTGATCCATGCCCAGTTAATGGAGGCAAGCGAGTGAGGAAGAGTCACGGCCCAGCCTTTCGCAAGGTGATGAAGCCGCTCCGAGCTTGCTACGACTGTCGCGGCAGCGGTCTTCGCATGGGCATGTTCCATCAATTGGAATGCGCTACCTGTAACGCGTCGGGCTGGGTCTGCGCCGAAACGGGCGAGGCGCTGCCTCTGGCTGACCTGGTGCTGCAACTGGGCATGAAGCTTCGGGCCGTGGAGCGCGAACTGGCTTTGGCCGATCAGCAGTCAGGCCCGCAGCAGCAATACGAACAGAACAACCGCCGCGGCGCCGGCGGATCGAATTACACAGGGGATTAAGCGATGGGCATCTATAACGACGTGATGGGCACCCTGGTACGTGTACTGGCCGCCGACAACATCGACAACAGCACCAAGCAGAGCTGGCAGAAGCTGATCGATGCTGACCTTCGCCAGGGTGGCAACGGCAGTTCGATCTCTGTCCGAGACAAATTCGATTACGACTGCTGCCTGTATGCGCTGCTGCATCGCGAGCTGGCCCCGGCTCAATGGGACGTGCTGGTAGCCAAGTATTCAACGCATAAGGCGAACAAGGTGGCCTCGATTGGTCGTCTCGCGAGCCGCATCACGTCACCGGCGCCGCAACTCTTCCTTTATAAGGCGCTGACTGCGTGGGCAATCCCGCAGCTCAAAGGCGTCCAGACTGGCAAGCGCTCCACAGACATGATCGTGTTGCCTGCTGAGTTCTACGACATGAACACATGGGACCCGGCAGCCTCCCCGGAGCGGACTCGTCGAGGCTGGAGGGCTGGGATCCATAAGCGCCTTGAGTCGTTGGAAGAGGCGGCAGTGATTCACGCCACCGAGCTTTTCGACCTGGAACAGATATTCCTTGACGCCGCTTGACGAATCGGCCGATTGGCCGTAAATTCACCCCATCATGTCGATCCTACGCGTTATGAGAGAAGACCCCAAAAGCCCAGCCACCAAGCTGGGCTTTTTTGTTTCCACAAACAGAAAACCCGGCCGAATTTGAGCCGGGTTTTCTTCTTTTATCGTCGATTTTGTTGCATAGTTAGCAGCTGCAATTGTTCGAGTAGCGACGGTGGAAGCGAACAGGGATATGGTGTTTGAGGCTCTTGGCATCGTAGCGCGCCGAGCCGATGAGCGAGGCTTGATCCTGGCCGAGTTCATGGCAGCGGCTGCTGGAAGTTGGAAGATAGAAGAAGAGTTACTCCAGCATTTGATTGAGGTTGAGCTTCTGGTCCTTGATGGTGCCACGGAACATGCTGCCGCGAGAGTTCGTCTCACTTCATCTGGGCGCGATCTACTCACGCGGGAATCCACTCGACGTTCGTGATGCCAAGTCTCTCTGCCTGAGGCTTACTCAGTTTGGGCACTGGGTCGGTTCGATATTTAGGGATCTGACCGATACCAGCATCCAGAGTCGCCCAATGCCACGCTTCCGCATTGCTCATTGTGGCCGCGCGGACATAGAAAGATTTGTAAGTGCCGTGTAATAGGTAATCGATACGGTAGTGATGTTCCAGTGGCATGGCGGGCTCTCGTTATGACAATGTCACCAGATTGATAAAAAGCCTCCCGAGAAGATTCATAGATTTTTTCAATGCTTTACATAGATTTCAAGCCTCGGCATTTGCCGGGGCTTTTTGCATTCTGGAGTGACGGATGGACCCTACTGACCTCGGACCAGGCACAGCTACCTGGCTGGGCGGTACTGGCACGGTGTTGCTTGCAGGCTTCTTGTGGCTGCGCAAGTTTCTCTCGCGGGATGCGGCGGATCGGGCGATGGATAACGCCGATATCGGCACCGTCCGCCGGCTGAACGAACTGTTGGACTCGGAGCGCCAGGCGCGTAGAGAGGCAGAAGCACGTGCTGATCAGTTCGCCAAAGAACGTAACGAGCTCGCCGCAGCAGTTGGCCGGATGGAAGGGAAGATTGAAGCCCTGACCAGCCAAGTCGCCCAGCTAACACAGCGCGTCACCCAGCAAAGCGACGAGATCACTCGGCTTCGCACCAAGTTGGGAGGAATCAACTGATGGACAAATGCGCAATCAACTTCATCGCACGTCATTGGTGGCGTCGGGTAGAGGTTTGGCTGATCGCTATTCTGCTGCTATCGGGTGGTGCCATGCTCGGCTTCCAGGCGGCGCAGTGGTCGCTCGCCGGTTGGTATAGCGCTCAGGTCTCAGAGGTGCGCCGCGGCTATGACGAAGCCACAAAGCAGCGTGATCTCCGACTCACCAAGTTGGCGGACAAGACCACTGATGCTGCGTCGAAGGTTGAAGCAGCGTCAGCCAGCGCTGTTCATGCGGCAGATACTGCGAGCAAGGCTGCTGATAAGGTCAATGAGGCGGTGGAGCGGCAGAGCCCATGACCGCCGCGCTCAAGCTGGTTCCCCTCTGGGTATGGGCAGCACTCGGTCTGCTGACATCTATTGGCTATTTGGCGTGGCGGCTGGATAGCGTTAAGGCTGATCGTGTCGCCGTGACGCTGGAGCGTGACACCGCCCAGGCTAAGGCCGCGTCATTGGCAGGCACCCTGCGCCTGCAGCGCCAAATAACCCATGACATAGATCAGGTAGCTGACGATGCGAAAGCCAATGCTGACCATGTTACGGCTGCTGTCGCTGTTGCTGCTGATCGGGCTGACAGCCTGCAGCAGCAAATCACCAGTCTCCTTGCCGCCAGAAAGCCCTGTTCTGCCCCGGCTACCGCAGGAGGCAAGACAAGAGACGACCTTGCCGCAGTGCTTGCCGACTTGCGTCGAAGCGCTGACGAAAGAGCGGGAAGCCTGGCTGAAGCGCTTGACCGCAGTCGAATAGCGGGGCTGGCCTGCGAGGCTGCTTACTCAGCGGCACAGAACAGATGAAGAAGTCCTGGTCAGTCACAGCGCCAGGCTATCCACCATTCCCCATGATCATGCAAGAAGACCACGACCACGCTGGAGCACTGGCATTCGCCCAAGGCATCTGGCCTAACGCGACAGTCGAGTGAGCCCCTATGAAATTTCGTAAGAAGGCAGTAGTAGTCGAAGCCATCACCTTTGATGAGCTGGTCGCCTATGGCTTGGCCAATAGCGCAAACATCCAGCGTGGCATGGCTTGGTCATTCGAGTACGCCGGTCATGGCATCACCCATGAGAACGACGACTGCTACTTGATCCCCACGCTTGAAGGCACGATGCGCTTTGAACGCGGTGACATGCTGATCACTGGCGTGAAGGGTGAGATCTACCCTTGCAAGGGTGACATCTTTGCGATGACTTATGACCCGGCCGAGCAGAGCATCGAAGTTCTGAGCGGCTTCACTACCGGGTATGTCATCGACCCGCTTGAGTCTGCCATCTCCACTACTGTGGGCATGCTGCGTGACGAACATCAGCAGATGACCGAGGCTGGTGTGAAGGAGGACACAGCGTTGTGTGATCGCCTGGGCTAACACCTCGACAATCTGCTGGCAATCCAGATCGAGCGGGTGACTGCTGATGAAACGGTCTGAACAGTCTCGCCTCAGTTACCTGTTGTCGGCTCGGCCCTTGCTCATCAAGCAGGACGGCATTCATGTCTGCTTGCACGACGCATTCAGTGGTGAAGTCTTGGGCGGTCAGATGCGTGTGTCATTGCATCAGGAGCCTGACTCCCTCGCTGTGCTGCGGGTTGAGTTTTCCATCGATGGCGAAATGGTCAGGCTTGTCGGCAATTGATGCGCACGCTTGGAGATTGACTCATGAGCAGGCTGACCACAATCAAACCGCGCTTCAAAGAGGTTCAAGGTCGGCAGCTGGGGACAGCATCAAGCCCCGACGGCGAGCGTGGTTGGGGTAATGGAAGGGGCGGTCGCCCATGGCGGCGAAAGCGCGAACTGATCCTGATCCGCGACAAGTACACCTGCCAAGTCTGCCAGCTCGTCACGCTGGATCTCGAAGTTGACCACATCGTCAACATCGCCCAAGGCGGGACTGATGATGATGCCAACCTGCAGGCACTGTGCGTTCCTTGCCACCAGGCGAAGACGGCGCGAGAGGCGGCGCAAGGTGGGTGCTAGAGGCACGTCAATGGCGTGCTTCAAAGAGAAGAAAACGCCCCGTTTTCCGTGTGGCACGTCACTGCCCCGGCGGGGCGGGTCGAAACCGTGGGACCTTTGGTGCCGGACACCGCCCCCGACCGCACGTAGAGATTTTTTCCCCCTCATAGGTTTTTTGTTAAATGGCACTGACCCCAAAAAAGCAGGCATTCGTCTCTGCCAAGAGGGAAGGTGCGTCTAATAAAGATGCAGCGATAGCCGCAGGTTATGCGGCTTCCAGCGCTCCGCAGGCTGGCGCGCGACTCGCAAAAGACCCTTACGTCATCGCCGCACTGGGCGCCCTAGCAGTTAACAAAAAAGTTAACAAATTTGTTAAAGGCGACGCACCACCAAAAGCGGTAGAAAGCCGGGCTGCTCCGAACGAAGCAGCAACGCAGGACCATGGCGAAGCGAGCTTCGACTTCAGCAGGGCCATTCGCTTCACTGATCCCAAAGAGTTCTTACTTGCCACGATGAATGACTTCGAAACCGACTCGAAACTACGTGTCGATGCAGCGAAGGCGTTGATGCCGTTCATTCATCCCCGCAAAGGTGAGGGCGGCAAGAAAGAAGAAAAGGAAAATGCCGCCAAGTCTGCATCGAAAGGAAAGTTTGGTGCATCCCCACCACCCCCTGGCCATTTACGATCGGTGAAATAATTGAGCGAACCTACTTGGGACACGTCGTGCCCCGATTGGGAGTCGCGAATCGTCAACCGGCAGTCACTTGTGCCGTTCCCGCCGCTGTTTCCAGCTGAGGCAGAGGCCTGCATGCAGGTCCTGAACGACCTGAAAATTGTGGACGCACCTGGTAGCCCTCTGATTGGGGACTCCTGTGCTCCGTGGATAGCGGACTTGGCCGGGGCAATTTTCGGCGCGTACAACGGCGATACCGGGGAGCGACTGATTCAAGAGTTCTTCCTGCTCATCAGCAAGAAGAACGCAAAAAGCACCGTTGCCGCAGCAATCATGCTCACCGTCCTGATCAGGAACTGGAGGCAGTCGGCAGAATTCATCATCCTTGCACCGACGATCGAGGTCGCGAATAACGCCTACGCCCCGGCCCGCGACATGGTCAAGCATGACGAAGAGCTGTCGGCTCTGTTGCACGTGCAGGACCACCTGCGCACGATCACCCATCGAGAGTCTGGTGCGACTCTGAAGGTCGTCGCTGCGGATCAGAATACGGTAGGCGGAAAAAAGGCGGCTGTCGTTCTCGTTGACGAGCTTCACCTGTTCGGTAAGAACCCGCATGCCGCGAACATGCTGCGTGAGGCGACCGGCGGACTGGCCTCAAGGCCGGAAGGGTTTGTTATTTACCTGACCACCCAGTCGGACCAGCCGCCGGCGGGCGTGTTTCGGGAAAAGCTGCAGTACGCCCGGGGCGTACGCGACGGCACGATCATCGACCCGAATTTCTTGCCGGTCATCTACGAGTTTCCTCAACGCATCCTGGATGCAAAAGAACACCGAAACCCGGAAAACTTTTACATCACCAACCCAAACATGGGGTATTCGGTGAGCGAGAAGTTTCTGATTCGGGAAATGAAAAAAGCCGAAGAGGCGGGCGAGGCAGAAGTGCTGGGCTTTATGTCCAAGCATCTGAACGTTGAGATCGGTCTGGCGTTACGTTCTGATCGATGGGCAGGCGCGGACTTTTGGGCAGCCGCAGCGGTGCCCGTGCTGACGCTGGACATGCTCATCGCGATGTCAGAGGTCATAGACGTCGGCATTGATGGTGGCGGCCTTGATGACTTGCTGGGATTCGCCGCGGTGGGCCGTGACAAACGAACTCGGGACTGGCTGGTTTGGACTCATGCCTGGGCGCACCCTTCGGTGCTTGAGCGGCGAAAGTCCGAAGCTCCGCGCTTCCACGACTTCGAAAAGGATGGAGACCTCACGTTATCCATCCGCATTGGCGACGACGTTTCAGATGTCGCCGATCTCGTCGAACAGATCGAGGCTTCGGGCCTGCTCGACAAAGTGGGTGTTGACCCGGTAGGCATTGGCGCGATTTACGACGCCATGATCGAGCGGGAGATTCCCGCCGAAAAAATTGTAGCGATCAGCCAGGGCTGGAAACTTGGCGGCGCCATTAAGACCGCCGAACGCAAGCTGGCAGAAGGGGGAATGAAACACGCCGGCCGCCCAATGATGGCCTGGTGTGTTGGCAACGCCAAAGTCGAACCTCGCGCCAATTCGATACTGATCACCAAGCAAGCCAGCGGGTCGGCCAAGATTGACCCTCTGATGGCTCTCTTCAACGCTGTGACCTTGATTTCCTTGAACCCTGAAGGCCGGGGGAATGACGACTTCATGGCCGCCATTCGGAATCCGATCATCGTATGAATCCACTGCACGTATACATCTTTACCGCTTTGGCTGGGTTCGCCGTGGGTGTCAGCGGTGTCTATGTCCTGTTTGGTTTGGGCTGGTCTTTGCTGGCGGGCGGAACTTCTTTACTTCTAATCGCTGGTTTTGTGCGCAAGGGGCTGACAGGTGACTAAATCCTTATCGGCCGTGATTGGCCGAGCAGCCAGCAAGCCAAAAGCCTCACTGGGCGAATGGTTCGGAAAGTCCATCAAGCTGAGTGATGGTGGGTTCTGGGGCCAGTTCCTCGGCGGTCAGTCCAGCTCCGGAAAGACTGTAACCGTCGACAATGCGATGCAGCTTTCGGCCGTTTGGGCCTGCGTACGGATCATCTCGACTTCGGTTGCGGGTCTTCCGCTCGGTGTCTATCGCCGTGAAGTCGATGGTGGCCGTAAGGACGCGCGCGACTTTGGTTTGTATGACGTTATCCACAACAGTCCCAACGAGGACATGACGGCGTTTCAGTTCTGGCAGGCGATGGTTGCCGCTATGTTGCTGCGCGGAAACGCTTTCGCGGAGATTCTGCGCATTGGCTCTCGTATCGTCGCACTGGATTTCCTCCTTCCATCGCGAGTTGATCTTGACCTTGATGACGAAGGTCGAATCACTTACTGGTACAGGCCAAGGAAGGGTGCGCGGCGACAGATCGACCGCCAAAATATGCTTCACATCCCGGCGTTCAGTCTTGATGGTCGAGTGGGGCTTTCGGCTATCCGTTACGGTGCTGACGTTTTCGGCGCCGCGATGTCGGCTGATGATGCGGCGAACGGCACCTTCAAGAACGGGTTGTTACCGGCGGTGGCTTTCAAGGTTGACCGGATACTGAAGCCTGAGCAGCGTGATGAGTTTCGCGACTATGTGAAGCAGATATCAGGCGCGCTGAATGCTGGTCGGTCCCCTGTGCTTGAGCAGGGGATCACCCCAGAGTCCATCGGTATTGACCCGGTTGACGCCCAGCTCTTGGAGTCCAGGTCATACAGCATTGAAGAAGTCTGCCGCTGGTTTGGCGTCCCACCCTGGATGGTTGGCAAGACGGATTCCGGCAGCAACTGGGGAACAGGCCTCGAACAACAGATGATCGCCTTTCTGACATTCAGCATCAGTTCGATCACCAATCAGATCCAGCAGTGTGTGAACAAGCGGCTTCTGACGCCAGTCGAGCGGCAGTCACATTATGCAGAATATTCGCTAGAAGCCTTTCTCAAGGCCGACAGCGCCGGACGTGCTGAGTGGTACAGCAAGATGACCCAGAACGGGATCATGACCCGCGATGAGTGCCGAATTAAAGAAAACCTGCCTCGCCATGGCGGAAACGCTGCGGTGCTCACTGTGCAGACCAACCTGGCGCCCATCGACAAGTTGGGCAATTCAACCGATGGCCAAGCCGCGCAGGCCGCCCTTAAAAACTGGCTTGGCCAGAATCAGGAGTAACCATGCAGCTGAACATTAAGGCCGGCAGCTTTCGCTGTGAGCTGAGCCCTCGTGCGCTCGATATGTGGAATCCGGACCTTCGCGCTGCACTGGAAGCCGGTACCGACACCATCACCATGTACGGAATCATCGGTGAAGACTGGTACGGTGATGGCGTTACGCTCAAGCGTGTAGACGCTGCTCTGCGCGCCATTGGCGACAAGCCCGTCACGGTCTACATCAACTCCCCTGGTGGCGACATGTTTGAGGGGATCGCGATCTACAACCGTCTCCTTGAGCACTCGCAGGAAATCACCATCAAGGTGCTTGGCCTGGCAGCTTCGGCCGCGTCGGTAATCGCAATGGCCGGGAACAAGCGGGAAGTGGCCAAGACGGCCTTCCTCATGATCCACAACTGCTGGACCTACTACGCCGGTAATCGCCATGCGATCCGCGAACTGGCCGACACGATGGAGGAATTTGATCGCGCGATGATCAGCCTGTATTCGGACACCAGTGGGCAGGACGAAAAGACGGTTGAAAAAATGCTCGACGCCGAGACCTACATGAACGGCGCGAACGCAGTTGAGAAGGGCTTCGCGACGGGGCTTATTTCCGCCGCCGAAGTTGCAGAAGTCCCTGATGACGAACAAGCCCAGGCGCATTCGGCTCGGAAACTGGACGCCGCGCTGGCGAAGTCGGGCATGCCCCGCAGCGAACGTCGCAAGCTTATTTCTGAAATCAAGACCGGCACGCCTAGCGCTGCTGGCGGCGACAAGCCTCGCGCTGTCGTGCCGGGTATGCCTAGCGCTGCCCTTGATGTATCCGCGTTTGAAGAAACCGCAAATCAGGCGTCAGCACTCCGGGGACTGTTCCCTGGCGGCTAAGCGACTGAATCCGCAACCGATTACAAACCGCCCGAGTGGCGGTTTTTTCATATCTGAAAGGACCAAAAAACATGCCAGCTCCTGATTACGCACAAATTGAAGCTTCCCAGAAACAAACCCAGGCCGACTTGAAAGCCGTTGGCGATCAGATCAAAACCTATGCCGAGCGAACCGAGAAGGAAATCAAAGCCTCGGGTGAAATGCAGGCTGAAACCCGCGGCAAGGTGGACGAACTGCTGATGAAGCAGGGCGAGCTGCAGGCGCGCATGCAGGAAGCGGAACAGAAGCTGGTGAATGCTGGTAAACGCCAAGAACCTGGTGTTCAGCAGTCGGCTGGCGACATGGTCGCGACCAAAATGGCAGAAGAGGGCGTTACGAGTTCCTTCCGTGGCTCGCGACGTGTTGAAGTTCCTCGCGCTGCCATTACCTCTGCCCCGACTTCCGGCGGCGCCCTGGTCCAAGGCGAGCGCGTCGGCGTGATCCTGGCGCCGCAGCGCCGCCTGACCATCCGCGATCTGGTGGCCCCAGGTACCACGGGCAGCAGCTCCGTCGAGTACGTGCGCGAAACCGGCTTCACCAACAATGCTGCCATCGTTGGTGAGGGCTTGGCCAAGCCGTACAGTGAGCTGACCTTCGCGCTGGAAAACGCGAACGTGCGCACCATCGCTCACTTGTTCAAAGGTAGCCGTCAGATTCTGGATGACGCGTCTGCCCTGCAAAGCTACATCGATGCGCGTGCGCGCTACGGCTTGCTGATGGCTGAAGAAGCGCAGTTGCTCTACGGCAATGGCACAGGCAACAACCTCAAGGGCATCATTCCCCAGGCTCAGGCCTACGCTGCCCCTGGCGGCATTGTTGTCGAAGCTGAACAACGCATTGACCGCATCCGCCTAGCGCTCCTGCAGGCCATGCTGGCTGAATTCCCATCCACTGGCATAGTGCTCAACCCGATCGACTGGGCTGCGATTGAGCTGCTGAAGGATGGCGACGGCCGTTACATCATCGGCAAGCCTCAGGACGGCACCACTCCACGCCTGTGGAATCTGCCGGTGGTTGAAACTCCAGCCATTGTGCAGAACCAGTTCCTGGTGGGCGCATTCAGCCTCGCCGCGCAGATCTACGACCGCATGGGTATCGAAGTTCTGATCTCGACCGAAAACGCCGACGACTTCGAGAAAAACATGGTGTCCATCCGCGCTGAAGAGCGGCTGGCCTTCGCTGTGTATCGTCCCGAAGCTTTCGTGACCGGCGACCTTACCGCCGCCTGATACCCCACCACCGAGCGCCGCCTGCGGGCGGCCTCGCTTCTCAGGAGTTCATCAAATGGCACGCACCAATACGACCCATAAGGCTAAGCCCGTAGTGAATGAACCAGCTACAGCCACCCAGCCGATTACTCAAACCTCTGCCGTGGCTGACAGTCCCTCGTCGACGGTAGCACCTGAAGATGCACTGACATCAGATACTGGCGCGGCATCAGCCCAAGCTGCAACGCCAGGTGCTCTGACCCAGGTTGCGACGGATGCAACGGTAGACATCGCCGATGCAGCAGCCCATGAAGCTGAACTGACCGAAGCCAGCACGACTGCGGAGGTCACCATCTATCCGCTGCGCAGTTATCTGGATGGTAAGGAAGTGCGCCGCGCTGGCAGTGATGGCTACAAGTCTCCGAAACACGATGCCGTGTCGCTCATCGCTGCCGGTCTTGCCACTGACAAAAAACCGAAGGTCTGACATGAACGCGATCAGCACGGATGAAGCGATGCAGCACGTGCGTGCTGATGACGCGGATCGTAACCATGTCGAGCTGCTACTCGCTGCGGCTGAAGACAGCGCATCGCAGTTCATGAACCGCCGCTTTTATGTCGATGAGGCGACTCTCGAAGCTGCTGTTCTGAATGGCTCGGCTGGCGTTGATCCGATTCTGATCAACGCTTCTGTTCGGGCGGCCTGCCTGCTGATTCTCGGCAGTCTGTATGCAAATCGTGAAGACGTTGTCGTTGGTGTGACAGCGAGCGAGTTGCCCATGGGTTCTCGTTCGCTCCTGACGCCGTACCGTATCGGCTGGGGGGTCTGATGAGAGCAGGTCCGCTGAACAAGCACTGCGGATTGATGGAGTCGCAGAAGGTCAAGCGCCCCGGCGGCGGTTTCGACGAGTCCTGGATAGAAATTGGCAAACTCTGGGCGGAAATCTCCACCCCGACTGGCCGGACGGCTCCGATGGCTGACCGCCTGGAAGCTACTGTCACCGCAGAAATCAAAATCCGGTACCGATCTGACGTAATTGCAGGCATGCGCTTGGCTTACAGCAGAGGTACATACCTGGTCGAGGCTGCTCTGCCTGACCGAGATCCCGCGATGCTTCGGCTGTTGTGCTCAAGCGTCACCAACCCCTGAGGTTTTCTATGAAAGTACGTGCATTGGCCGGTATCTCTGGCCCATTTGGCTCCCACAGTGCCGGCGATGAATTTGAAGTGGCTGCCGCCTTGGGCAAAGAGCTGATCGAGCGAAAGCTTGTTGAGGCGGTAACGGCGCCGACCAAGCCCCAGGCAGAGTCACCCGCTGCGAAGGAGTAAGTCATGGCGCCGCGCAGATCCAGAATGTCGGGTGACTTCAAGCTGCGAAAAACGCTGCGCAACATCCACACCCAGCTCGATAACGAGCTAAAGCCCGCCATGCAGGCGGCTGCTGATCAGCTTCTTGCCAGTATGAAAGAGATGATCCCTAAGGATACGGGGGAGGGCGCGGCTGCGCTGACGGCTTTTGTGTCCAAAAGCGGACTCGATGCGCAGGTCGGCTTGCGCGGGAAAAAGAATAATCAGCGATTCTACTACCTTCGTTTCCTTGAGTACGGGACCAAGGGCTATGACGGCAAAAAACGGGCTGGGAATCGTAATAAGAGGGTTACCAACAAGTCGAACGGCTCGGCATTCTTCGGCAAATACCCCGACATCCCAGCCCGCCCGGCTCATCCTTGGTTGCGCCCGGCCTATGACGTGAACAAGGAATTCATTCTGGCCAGTATCAACCACGCGGTCAGCAACACCCTGAAACGGGCAGTACAGGAGTTGGGCAATGGCTGATCCTTCCTTTGCTCTTCAGGTCGCCATATTTGAACGTATGGAAGCCGAGCTCTCGTGCCCGTTCTATGACTCTGTGCCGATGAACTCGCCGTTTCCCTATGTGACGATCGGTACTGAGATTTCGAGCAATGACGACACCATCAATGCCCGCCGCGACATTCGGCTGTTCTATCTCACTGTCTGGTCTGACTTCGAGGGACAAGAACAGGTGAAAAAGCTGATGGCCGAGGTCGATGCCGCGCTTCATGAGCGCCCAATGCCTCTGTCCACGGGTAGGGTCGTTTCAATCCGGGTCACTCGCAAGCAGGCGAGGCCCGAGCCGGACGGTGTCACCTACCAGGGCAGCGTCACGCTCCGAATCCTCACCACGCATTAACCGCTGAACCAACGCCGCCACGCGGCTTCATCACCTGTCCTCAGGAGGACTACCCATGCCTATCAATACCGGCGCTGGCACGCGACTTTATATTGGGCCGCGTCTCGCTGCCGCGCTGCCCAAGCTCAAGGCTGATGCCATCACGCTGCTTGCTGCGATCACTTACACCGAGGTCGGCGAGCTGGAAAGCATCGGCGATTACGGCGACACCATCAACGACGTGACCTTCTCCGGTCTCGCGGCCGGGCGAGCGCAGCACTTGAAGGGCCTGGCTGACGCTGGTTCTTCTGAGCTGTCCATCGGCTTCGATGCCGGTGATGCCGGCCAAATGGCGATGGTCGCAGCATTCCTGGATCGCTCCCGCTATGACTACCCGATCAAGGTCGTGTACGTCGATGGCGAGACCGATTACTTCGCTGCCAAGGTCATGAGCAACAAGAAGACCGGCATCAGCGTCGAGGGCGTGCTGAAGCGCACCGTCACCCTGGGTATCAACTCGGAAATCTACGAAGTAGAAGCCGAGTAAGTCCCTCTGCCGTCTCCATTCCGGCGGCGGCAACCTAACTCCATATCCCATCGCGAGAATAACCCATGTCCAAGACTGAACACGGCACTGTCATCATTACCGGCGGCGACATCACCTTTACCCTGAAACCGACTCTGCGTGCATTTCGCGAGATTGAGCGTCGATTTGGTGGTGTTATCTCTGCCATGCAGGCAATTGGCGCAGGGAACGTTAGCAACGTCTCGTTCGTCATCGCGGCAGGAACCGGTGTTGATACCGGTAAGCGCAAGGAGGTCGAAGCGGTCGAAGAGCAGGTTTTCGCTGCTGGCGTGAACACCGTGACCTCCCAAGTGATGCCATTTCTCAATGCGCTTATGAATCCGGCTGGCAAGACCGACGCCGAGATTGAAAAAGAGAAAGAAGAAGCCTCGGGAAACGAGTAAAGGCGGGCCCGGAAGTCGGCACGGTAGATCTGATCTTCAAGATTGCTACCGGCTGGCTGGGCTGGTCAGCCGATCAGGCATGGGACACCCCCATGGTTGAAACGCTGCTGGCTTGGGAATCGAAGCGTCAGTTCATGATCGACACGAATCCGAACGGAAGCGGCGAGAAAAACGACAAGCAGTCGAAAATTCAAGTGGCCAAGGAAGCACGAATGGGGTTCAGGGTGGCCGCGCTGAGTCGGAAGGCGTCATAACTTGCCCTGCTCAGGGAGGGCAGGCAGCCATGGTAGAGTTACGGCTCAACTATGGAGGGATATGTAGTGCGTGGATTTGGATATTTAGTACTCGTTTTAGGTGTCGTCGGCCTGATCGCCGCCTTGAATATGGATGTTTCCGTGTCCTCTGGGTTTAGTCGTGTCAACAACCTCGGCCTTATGGCTGAGCGACAAAACTACACGATCGTCGCCGGCTTGGCGGTGCTTGTCGGCCTAATCATGGTTGTATTTGGCCGCGTCGGTAGCGCGAACTCGGCAGCGGCCTCAGCATCGACGGAATACGACACCCGGCCATGCCCTCTATGTGCAGAGACGATCAAACGCGCCGCCGTAAAGTGCAAGCACTGCGGATCAGATATTGACGCATTAGCTAAACCACCTATCGCCCCCGTAAGCCTAGATGATGGGAAAGGCGGCTGGACCGTTCGTTTTGATTGCGCATCTAAAGAGCAGATGGATCACGTGAAAAACCTCATTGCTGAGATGAGCGGAGTGATCAGAAAAAATGATGGAATGACTGTAGTTACCGGTTTCTTCCGAGAAAAGGACGACGCTAAAGATTTTAGAAACCGCTTCGCTGAACGTAACGGCACCAGCGGCGAGCTGTACTTCCAGCTAGCGGAAAAATTCAACATCTAACCAATTCAAAACCTGCGCTGAGCAGGATTTGCAATTAACCGGCCATGTGCCGGTTTTTTTATGCCTGGAGAAAAGTACATGGCTGACGCCGACGTTCAAGGCATGCTGATTCGCATTGAAGCGACAACGGCGCAGCTCCGTCAGGAAATTGCGCGTGGAGAAGCTGCAGTTGCCCAGTCGGCCGGCAAGATGGATACCAGTCTTGGTCGTATCGATTCCGCATTTGATCGTGCAGGCTCTAGCGCTCAAAGCGCTTCAGGTCTTATCAAGACCGCTATGGCTGCTGCAATCGGCGCAGCCTCTATCAGCACCATCGTCAAGGCCGCTGATTCCTATTCGCAGATGTCTGACCGCATCGGCATGGCTACAAAAAGCTTTGCCGAGTACACAACTGTTCAGGATCGGCTGTTAGCTACCGCTAATCGTACCTACCGCCCGCTTGAAGAAGCTCAAGAACTTTATATCCGTACGTCTGACAGCTTGCGATCAATGGGCCTCAGCGCAAACCAGTCCATGGATGTCATGGATAGTTTCAGCTATCTGCTGGTGACCAACTCCGCATCGGCTGATAAGGCAAGCTCTGCCATTGACGCTTATTCCAAGTCGTTGCAGACCGGGAAGGTAGAGGCTGACTCTTGGCAGGCTATGCTCGCGGCGATGCCGACGATTGTTGATACCCTGTCGAAATCAACCAACAAATCAGCAGAGGAGATAAGGAGCCTCGGCGCACAGGGGAAGCTCAGTCTCGACATATTGACAAAGGGCCTGCAGAAGAGCTCGGAGGCCAACGGCCTACTCGCCGACAAAATGGGTGTTGCTGTTCGAGATGCAGTCGTAGCTCTCAACAACGCTTTTTCTGTTTACGTCGGTCAGCTCAATGAATCTACCGATGGCACCGGGCTTCTAGCATCCGGAATTTCCGGGCTTGCGGATAATTTTGGCGCAGTCGCAGAGGTGGCTGGCGTAGTTGCCGCCGGAGCTCTTGCTGTGTACGCGCGCGGCGCCGTGGTGTCGACAGCGGCAACTGCACTTGCCATCAAAGCGAGCATTGAAGAAGCACTGGTTCGTCGCGCTCAAGCTACCTCCGTGCTATTGGCTGCACAGGCTGATCAGCAGAAAGCACAAACCACGGTCTTTCTGGCCGAGAAAGAAGCTATTGCTGCCCGAGGGACTGCAGTTCAAACCCAGATGTCACTGCAGCTCGCAGAAGCTCGATTGGCAGAAACCCGGGCAACGGCGGCGGTCGGCGCAGCCCAGGGCGCAATTGTCGGAACTGGCCGGACCCTGCTCGGGATACTGGGCGGCCCGGTCGGTATTGCCCTTCTTGCCATTGGCGCGGCCACCGCATTTCTAACCCTGCGCGATAACACGAGTGATCTCGAAAAGAAGCTGGGCGACCTTTCCGACCCCATCGACAAGCTCACCAAGAAATTCAACGAACTCGATCGCGCCACGCAATCGGTTACATTGCGAGAGTTGCGCAGTACGATCTCTGACGCCCAAGAGGACCTATCGACCGCTGCCAACTCTATCTCCTTTGAATTTCAAAGCAGTCTTACCAACGCTGGACTGGCTGGCGCTTCTGGATTCATGGCGGGCATTGCGCCGCTGCCTGCTGAGTTCCAGGCCGCCATAGATATTGTAAAAAAGGCTTCGGCTGATCAAGCCACTGGAATGGTAGTTGACTGGAAGGCTGTGGCCGACCAGGTGCGTCAGGTCCCAGGGGTGACCGCAGAGGTTGCTGACGCGCTGGAGAAAAGCGGCGGAGCGGCAGCAACCTCTAATGCTGAGCTTGCGAAGCTAAAGGACACAGTATCTCAGCTCACTGGCGAAACCAACGCGCTCACCCAGGCCGAGCGTGAAAACGCTGCTGCGAAAGCGGAAGCCGCCGGCGTTGGCCAGAAATACCTGGAGCAGTTGCAAAAGCAGCTTGCCACCTCTCAAGACAAAACCGCCGTAGAGGCTGCCAATCGATTCATTTCGGAGAACAAGCTTCTCACCAAAGAAATGGGCGCCGAGATCCTCAAAGTTGCGGCGGCCAAGGACGCGCAAAAGGCTGCGGACGACGCGGCAGCCAAAGCCACTAAAAGTGGAACCAGCGCAGCTAAAGAGGCAGCCACTGAGCTAAAGAACCAGGCTAAGGCGCTTGCTGATCTTAAAACCCAAACCAATATAGCCATCGCTTCTGCGACTGGTTTGGCCGCTGCGTACCTGGCCGGTACAGACAAATCCCGCGAGCTCGGCCTGCAGCAGAAGATCGAAGAGGCGTTGCTGAAAACCGGCTCCGCTGCTCGTGCTGAGGTAATCGCCAAGCTCACTGCTCAGCAGGATGCTCAGGACAAGCTGAACGTCAGCAAAGCTGCGTATGACCTGGGTAAAGAAACGGCTGACATCATCGCTCAGGCCAAAGCCACGCTTCAGGGCGCGGACGCGCTCGCGGCTTACAACCTTGAAAAGTCGATGACCATTGCCCTCGCGGGTAAAAACATCGCCGTTGGGAGCGAGGAATACAAGCAGCTACTGGCGGCAAACAAGGCTCAGTTGGACGCCCTAAAAATCGCGCAGCGGGCGGGTAATGCCACCGGAATCATGGACCGGCTTTACCCTGAAGCGAAGCTGCTCAAGGAATACACCGAGGATCAGAATGCCCTTAATGCTGCCATGGAGCTGTACCCGGCGAAGGCTTCCCAGTATCAGGAAGCGCTGGCGAAGCTTGGCACCGAATACGAGGTAAACCGCAGCAAGGCCACGCTGTGGGGCCAGATGACCGAGGGTGCGATTGATCGCATCGACGAGGCATTTGCCAGCGCGTGGGGCAACATCGGCAGCGGTGCCAATGATCTGTGGGACAACCTCAAAACCGGATTTAAGCAGACGCTGGGCGAAATCGCTCACATGCTCACCACCAAGCCTCTGCTGGCGTCGATCAGCAACTGGCTGACCGGTACCGACAATGGCCAGGGCTTGTCTTCGGTGTGGAGCAAGTTGCTCGGCAGCGCCGGCGGATCCTCCTCTGGTTCATCCGGCGGCGGATTGTTCAGTGGCGTGCTGAGCATGGGCCAGAACCTGATGTCGGCTTGGAACGCCGTCACGGGTGTTGGTTCGTCGGTCATGTCCGGTTATGCCTCGGGCGGTATCGGCGGTGCGATCTCTGGTGGCGCTGGCTACTACGGCAACATGCTCAATGGTATTGCCAGCACTCTATCGAGCGGCTTCACCAGCCTGATCGGCGGCAACATTGCGCTGACGGGTGCAACAGCGGCAGGCACGGCGGCTACCACTGCGGCTCTGACTGGCGTTACGGCTGAGGTGGCGGCGGGTGCTGCGGCGTCTGTGGGCGCAGAAGGCATCACGGCGGCGGCATTGCAGGCAGCCGTAGCCGAAGGTGCAGCATCCATCGGCACGAACATCGGCGTAGCTGGCGCAACTACGGCGGCGGCTTCGTCAGGCTTGGCCGCGAGTGTGTCTGCGGCGCTCAGCAGTGCTGCAGCAATGTGGCCGCTCGCGATCGTCATGGGCATGTATCAATCCGGCAAGCTTTACGATGCCGGGGTCCGTCCCGATGCCGGTGAAATGCTGGATAGTGGCGGCGGCACCGCTGTTGGCAAGGCCACAATGGCCCCGATAGCCCTGCAATCTGGCTTTATGGAACTACAGGACAAGATCACCGGCTCACTCGTTGGTGGCAAGCTGGCCGCGATCCTCTCGGGCTCAACCTTGCACCAGGCGGTGTGGGGCGCTATTGGCAAGAAGCTTTTCGGCGGCGCTTGGGAGACCAAGGACGGCGGCATCTCGCTTGGCGTCCAAGATGGTCAGTTCGAGGCCCAGCAGTACATCGACCAGAAAAAGAAGGGCGGCTTATTCTCCAGCAGCAAGAAGCGCACTCGATATAGCGAGCTTGATACCGAGACCTACAACACGCTGGGCAGCGCTTATAACGACAAAATCCTCAATTCCATGGGCCTGTACGCTTCTCTCGGTGTAGAGCTTAGCGATTCTGTTCTGGACGGGCTGAACATTGCTGCCGAAAAGATCAGCACACAAGGCAAGACCTCCGAGGAAATCCAGACATCACTAGATGCGTGGTTCACTGAGCTGGGCAACCAGGCTGTGTCGGCGATCTCCGCCGCGACCAATTCCGGCTTGGGCGGTTACAACTTTGATCAACTGACCGAGTTTGTTAACAACCTGTACACCGTACGGGACGCCCTCAAGAACTTGGACGTCAAGGTTCTGGACGTGTCCTTGTCCAGCGGCTGGATGGCCGAGCAGCTGATCGCCATGGCGGGCGGGATTGAAGCCTTCAATACCGCGAACAATGCGTACTACAGCGGCTTCTTCAGCGACACGGAGAGGATGGCAGATACGCTGGCGGCGGTGCGCGCGCAGTTCCAGGCGATGAACGTGGTGTTGCCCGAAAATGCTGCCGGTTATCGCGCCATGGTTTCGGCCATCGACGTGACCACCGAGGCAGGTCGGCAGATGTTCGTGCAGCTGACTGCGGCCTCTGAGTCGGCCGCATCGGCTTACGCCATCCTCAAGCAGCGCCAGGCCGACTACTACGGTGCGTTTTACAGCGAGGCAGAAAACACCGCACGCACTATCGCGGAGTCTACTGCCGAGATTAAAAGGCTCGGGGTAACGCTTCCTGGAACCCGTGATGCTTTCCGGAAGATGGTCGAGGACGCTGCCAAACTGACGACCGAAAGCGGAAAAGCGATGTACGACACGCTGATGGGCGTGTCGGGCGCAGCCGGGGCCGTGTTCGATGCCTTGGAGTCGACCGTTCAGGCTGCCGCTGACGCTGCGGCCGCCAAGGCGCAGGCGACCGCCGACCTGCTTAATCAGGGCGTGTCGAACAGTTTCTCTGCGATTCAGCGGGCAATCTCCGCGCAGCAGAAGAAAGCGACCGAGGCTTACAACGCGACAACTGCATCGCTCAACGATATGTCTGCCACGGCATCGCAGAGCGTCACCGACCTGTCGACGGTCAGCAACTCCCTCGAAAGCGCGCTTAAATCTTTGCGCGGCACATCCGGCGATGCCGTCAAGATGCTTCGTTCTCAGGCCGTGGCCACACTCCAGGCCGCGCTGGCTACCGCACGTTCTGGCGGATCGCTGGCAGGCTTCGCAGGCCTCGAAGACGCGCTGGATACGGTCGGTGACAACAACACCGATCTGTATTCGTCCATGGAGGATTTCGCACGGGACCAGGGCCGGACAGCAAACGTCGTCGCCGAGCTGAATGCCATCAACGGCAAACAGCTCACCGCCGCTGAAAAGCTCCAGGCAGGTCTGGAAACTCAGATCGACCAAGCGAAGGAAGCCTATGACGCGCAAATGGCGCAGTACGACCAGCAGCTCGAATTCGCTCAGGCTCAGATGGATGCGCTCAATGGCGTAGACACCTCGATCATGACGGTTACGGCTGCGATCAACGCCATGAACATCGCCGTGGTTGCGGCGCTTCAGGGTGCGCTGGCCGGTGCCGGTAAGGCGAATACACCAGGCAACAACGCGACACTGGTAGAGACGCTTTACAGAACGGTCCTCGGTCGAAGCTCGGATGCTGAAGGCGCTGCGTACTGGGCTGCGAAGCTGCAGAGCGGGGCAGTCACGTACCAACAGGCAGCGGCAACCATCGCCAAAGAAGCGTTGGCGCTCGATGCGACCAAGTACGCAGGCGCGGTCAGTCAGGCTGCTATCGCTGCTTCCAAGGCGGCGGCTCAGGCCTATCTGAATAACCAGAAGGTTCCCGCATATGCCTCGGGCGGTTTGATCACCGGCCCTGGCACCGGCACCAGTGACAGCATTCTTGCCCGTGTGTCTGCGGGTGAATACGTCATGCGCGCCGGAGCGGTGAGTGCTTTCGGCACTGACTACCTCGATCAGATGAACAGCCTGCAGGTTCCTGCTTTTGCGGTCGGCGGGCCGGTGCTGGATGTAGCTGCGCCGGTTCGTATGGCTGCATCCCAGCAGTCAGCAGGTCAGTTGCAGGGCTTCGAAGAGCTGCTGGAAGAGTTTCGCGGCCTGACCAAGGAAGTAAAAGAGCAGCGGGATTATCTGCGCCAAACAACCGTAAACACTGGTCGCACGGAGACTCACCTCGACGCTATCCGGACAGTCGGCTTAAAAGCTATGGAGGCTTAATGGACGTTATTGATCAGGTAGATATAACGCCCGCGATGCTGGTGACGAATGTGCCACTGACTGAGCCAGGCGCTACCGACTGGGTAGCTGGGAGTTATGCCCTCGGCGCCAAGGTCATCAAAAATCGGCACGTATGGGAGTCCCTTGTGGCGGCCAACACCGCCATTCCGGGGGAGGAAGTTGCTACGGCGCTTAGTCCGCTCAAGTGGCTCGACACCGGCGCAATCAACGCCATGCGTATGTTCGACAAAGGCGCTGCGCAGTTGGTTGGGGACAAGGGTGCGCAGCGGCGTGTTTACAAGATCGGGACCACCACCACCAACCTGAACAAGATCGATTTCACTGTGACGCCTGGGCAGGTCGTCA
>Ga0247735_1000104_pt1 | contig 43362 bp, 35 predicted proteins | sample UWRJL178409R2_FD_180934 | JGI IMG/M metagenome (GOLD analysis project Ga0247735, IMG submission 180934) | Plant litter microbial communities from Arlington Agricultural Research Station in Wisconsin, United States - UWRJ-L178-409R-2 | ecosystem: Environmental > Terrestrial > Plant litter >... | reverse complement strand
CACCTCGTCGAAAACTTCTTCTGTAATCTCAAAGCATTCCGCCGGATCGCCACCAGATACGAAAAAACCGATCAGAGCTACCGCGCGATGATCAATCTCGCCGCCATCAAAATTGCCCTGCGGTAAAGGTCCACAGGCCTTAGCGCTGGAATGGATGGAATGAGACGGAGCGGCGGATTAGCGACATCGGATCCCACTTTCTAATTGTCCAAATATGGACAATTAACTTGCATCTTCGCGCTTAATTGGCCATATATGGCCTATGCTCAAAACGCCGCTGGAAATTCAGCATACTCTTGCCAAGCGATTGAAGGCCCGTCGCGTTGCCCTAGGCTGGACCCAGCAGGTTGCGGCGCAGCGCGCGGGCATTGCTTACCGGACCTGGCGGCGGCTGGAGAGCGAGGGCAAGGCCTCGTTTGAGGACGTGATCAAGTCTGCCGTGGCGTTGCGATGCGAAGGCGGTCTTGAAGCGCTCTTTCCACAACCGGCCGCCACAAGCCTTGATGACCTCCTGAAGCACCAGGCTGTGAACGCGACGCCGCCTGTTCGGGTGCGGGCGCGCAAGTCGCATCAATCATGAAGCTGGAGCCGGGAGCACCACTGGCTGCGAGCCTGACGTTCGACGACACGGCGGCTCCGATGCCCATGGCCGGTTGGCCATGGCCGCCGGTCTGGCTCAGCTGGAGTGGTCCAGCGACGCGATCGCTGCGGCACTGCCGATCTCAGGCTTGTTCTATCCGCCCGAGCCCGGCCTTCATCCTGCGCGTGGACGGGAAATTCGACGGCCTGCATGGTTTCCTGGCCGACAGCCTGCCCGAGGGACGGGGCTATCTTGTCATGCGTCGGCGGCGCTCGGCCGAAGGTTCACGTCGGGTTTGACGGTGCGGGGCGCATCTCCGTGTCGGAGGGCGAGCCGGCTGTCGATCACGAGTCCTGGATCGTCAAATTCGCGGCCACGAACGACCCGCCCGATATTGGGCCGATCGAGGCGGCGTATGCCGCCATGGCGATCGCGGCGGGGCTTGAGATGGCCCCCTATCGCCTTCTGCCGTCTAAGACAGGATACGGCTATTTTGCGACGAGACGGTTCGACCGCCCGCATCCGGGGCGGCCCTTGCATATGGTCTCGTTGAGCGGCGCAATCGAAGCGCCGTGGCGCCTACCGTCGAGCTACGATCTATTCCTGCGGGCGACGCTGACCATCACGCGTCACGCGGACGATTTGCTCGCGGCTTTCCGGCGAATGGTCTTCAACGTGCTCGCCAGCAATCGCGATGATCATACACGGCAGCACAGCTACCTGATGGATGATGGCGGCGAGTGGCGGCTCGCGCCAGCCTATGACGTTACCCACTCGGCGGGACCTGGAGGCGAGCACTATCTGGATATCGAGGGCGAGGGCCGCAATCCGAGTCGTGGGCAGGTCCAGACGCTGGGACGCCGGCATGGTCTATCGGACGCCACGATAGAGTCGGTGATCGAAGAAGTACGGGCCGCGGTGGAAGACTGATCGCGGTTGGCCGAGGAGGCCGGGGTCACAAGGGCGTCCAAGGCAGAGATCAGTACGGCCCTTAGGGCGGTGACTGCGCGCTTCTTCGTCTAGGTCTATCTGGCTCTGCCGGGAGATCAGGAGCTCGCGCGCCTCGCGACACCTCAGCGGGCCTGTTTGACGGAACGTCATAATGCTCAGGGCGACCGAGAGGCTCAGGCCCATGTCCAGGCACAGCTTGAAGAACTCTTCCGACGTGAATAGGCGCCGAAGTCGGGTCAGCTTCAATCGGGGTAAGTCATTCTAGCAACAAATGGGAAATAGTTTGGAAGGGGCTGATCGGCGCCGATCGGACCCCTTGCAAACTTCAGAATCTCGAACTTTCGCAGCTGGTTCTGCGACGAAAAGGTGGGGGTCTCGTTTGACGCTTATTAACACGCATAGCTCCAGCGCCGTCTCGATCAATGCACCCGTCATCCGGCCTCCTTACCATGAGAACCTATAGATTCAGAGTTCCCTTAAACATGCGATTGTAATGTCATTAGCTTCTTCCTGCCCGACCGCAGGTGGCCCCGCTGACCTACAATAAAACGCCAGTATATTCGCAAATGTTGTACTAAACGCATCAATCCTGTGAGATTTGAACGACCACCTTGCCAATCGCGTCGCGCGAGGAAAGCCGTTGGATCGCCGTTGGTCCGTCGGCGAGACTATAAACGCGGTCGATGCGGGGTTTGATCGCACCGTCATCCCACCATGCCAGCAGTCTTTCGACGTTGTACCGGTTTTGCGCAGGCGCGCGTGCAACGAACCCGCCCCAGAACACACCCCGGATATCGCAGCTTTTGAGAAGCGCGAGATTGAGCGGCATCCGTGGAATGCCCGCCGGGAAACCGATGACGAGATACCGCCCTTCCCACGCAATTGAGCGGAGCGCCGCCTCGGCATAATCCCCGCCAACCGGATCGTAGATGACGTCCGCACCGTGCGGGCCTACCGCGCTCTTGAATGCCTGCGCCATCGCCCGCGCGCCATCCTTGTCGAATGGACCCGGGCCGTATATCATGACCCTGTCGGCGCCAGCAGCGCGCGCTGCCTCCGCTTTGGCTTCGCTGGAAACCCCAGCGACGACGGTAGCACCCATCGCCTTGCCGATCTCAATGGCGGCAAGACCGACACCGCCGGCAGCGCCAAGAACCAGAAGCGTCTCGCCCTCTCGAAGGTGTCCGCGGTCGGCGAGCGCATGAAGCGTGGTCGCATAGGTGAAGAGCAACGCGGCTCCCTCGAGCGCGTCGTGGCGGTCGGTAAGCGTGAAGGCCTGGTCCGCCTCCACGATGGCCCGCTCGGCCAAGCCGCCGTGCGGTATGACCGCCATCAGCCGGTCGCCGATGTTCCAGCCGGTCACGTCCGCGCCGATTGCATCGACCACCGCCGAAATCTCCGACCCTGGCGCGAACGGACGCGCGGGTCGAAATTGATATTTATCCTCAATCACCAGAACGTCGGGATAGTTTATCGCGCAGGCGAGCACCCGCACGCCGATCTCGCCCTTCCCCGGCAGCGGAGCGGGCACCTCGTCCAGAACGAGCGTGTCTGGTCCACCGGCCTGCCGCGACAGAAGCGCTTTCATCATAACACCTCGAACAGGCCGGCGGCCCCCATGCCCCCGCCGACGCACATTGTCACCACGACATATCGAGCGCCGCGCCGCTTGCCTTCGATTAGGACGTGTCCGACCATCCGTGCGCCCGACATGCCATACGGGTGGCCGATCGAAATGGCGCCGCCGTTCACATTCAGCAGCTCATCGGGAATGCCGAGCTGGTCCTGGCAATACAGAACCTGCACGGCAAACGCCTCATTCAGTTCCCAAAGACCAATATCACCGACGGTCAGCCCGAAGCGCTTCAGCAATTTGGGAGTCGCGAAGACCGGACCGATCCCCATCTCGTCCGGCGCGGTGCCGGCCACGGCCATGCCGACATAGCGGCCAAGCGGGGCGAGCCCGCGCTTCGCCGCCAGATCGGCTTCCATCAGCACCATCGCCGAGGCGCCGTCGGATAGCTGGGAGGCGTTGCCGGCGGTGATGACCCCGCCGTCGACGACGGGTTTGAGCGACGCGAGACCGGCAGCGTTGGTTTCCGGGCGATTGCCTTCATCGCGCGTCAGCGTGACTTCCTTCATCGACACCCGGCCGGTGCCCTTGTCGGTGATGGCGGTCTGGGCGGTGACCGGGACGATTTCGTCGTCGAACGCGCCCGCAGCCTGCGCGGTGGCGGTGCGCTCTTGCGAGCGTAGGGCATAGGCATCCTGCCGCTCACGGCTGATCCCGTACCGCTTCGCCACGATCTCGGCGGTTTGCAGCATCGGCATGTACATGTCCGGCACCATCGCCAGCAACTCGGGATCGACGCCACCGCGCAATTCGGCCGTCTGTACGAGCGAGATCGATTCGACGCCGCCGGCGAGCACGATATCCATGCGGTCCACGATCACCTGTTTGGCGGCGGTGGCGATCGCCATCAGGCCCGATGCGCACTGGCGATCCATCGTCATGCCGGCAACCGTTACGGGCAACCCGGCCCGCAGCGCGGCGGTTCGGCCGATTGTTTGCTGCATGCCCTGGGGAAGCGCCGCCCCGAAGACCACATCGTCGATGTCCGCCGCGTCGATGCCCGATCGTTCGACGGCGGCGCGGATGGCGTGGGCGGCGAGAGTCGGCGCGGGGAGGGCGTTGAACGCACCGCGATAGGCCCGGCCGATGGGTGTGCGGGCAGTCGAAACGATAACGGCGTCACGCATGAAAATTTCCTCGAAATTTTAAAGAGTAAATTGGATAAGCCAGCGCGCGACCAGCGCCGGATCGGGCTCTCCGCCGACCTCGACCGTGATGTCGAAGCTCTGCTGAAATCGGGTCTCCGTCTTCTGCTCGGCGCTGGCGAGGGTCGAGATCAGTCGTATGCTCGCGCCCGACCGGACAGGTCTAACGAAACGCAGGCGATCAAACCCGTAATTGATGCCCATCGCCTGTTCGGGAATTTCTGGACGCGGCGTCTCGTCCATCATCGCGGGCAACAGCGAAAGCACCAGAAAGCCGTGCGCGATCGTGCCGCCAAACGGGGTCTGTGCCGCGCGGGTGACGTCGATGTGAATGAATTGCCGGTCGTTCGTCACATCGGCAAACCGGTCGATGTCGTCTTGCGACACGACACGCCAGGCCGAGTGGCGAACGATACCGAACTCCCGTTGCAAGCGCTCCAGCACTGTCGTCATGCGAAGGCTTCGACCGGCACGGCGTCCCCGTCGCCGCTGCGGCGCGCGACGATGTCGAGCCAGACGCTCGCCTGGGGCAGTTCCGTTTCGAAGAAGAAACGGCATACCGCCGGCACACCTGCGTTGGCGGGAAGCGGGGTGCGTGCTGCGCAGATGGCCTGATCCAACCAGAGCCAGGCGACGATGCCGTGGCCGATCGCACGCAGGAACAACGTCGCCTCGTCGAGCGCGCGCGGGCTGTCGATAGCGCGCAGGTCGGCAATCACGAGGTCGACCTGTAGCCAAAACGCGAGGAGCGCGGCTGCGTGGCAGGCGTTCGCCGGGTCTTCCATCGCCGGGTTCGCGGTATCGGTGATGCGCGCCACCAGGCGTTTCAGCGCCTCGCCGTCCGACAGCAAAATCTTGCGCCGAAGCAGATCGATGCCTTGGATACCCGTCGTGCCCTCGTGGATCGGGTTCAGGCGATTGTCGCGCCAGAGCTGCTCGACGTCGAAATCGCGCGTGTAACCATAACCGCCATGCACCTGGATCGCGAGGTCGTTGGCGATGAGGCCGAACTCCGATGGCCAACTCTTCGCGACCGGCGTGAGCAGCGCGAGCAAAGCACGATCCACGGGATCATCGAGCTCGACGAGATGCGCGCAATAGAGGCAGAGGGCGAGCGCTCCCTCTGCATAGGCCTTCTGTTGCAACAGCATGCGGCGCACGTCAGGATGGTCTATGATCGCGATCGGGGCGCCGCCCGACACGCCGAGCGCACGACCCTGCAGCCGCTCCTGCGCATAGCGCACGGCATGGCGGTATCCGCGATACCCCAAAGCCGCCGCGCCCATGCCGACCGAAATCCGCGCCTCGTTCATCATCATGAACATCTGCGCCAGACCCTGGCCCTCCGGGCCGACCCGCCAGCCCACCGCGCCATCGGCTTCCCCGAAGTTCAGGAGGCAATTGGCTGTGCCGCGATAGCCCATCTTGTGGTTTAGGCCCGCGACAGCGACGTCGTTCCGGGCGCCGTGAGGCAGCCATTTGGGCACGATGAATAAGGAAATGCCGCGCGATCCGTCGGGCAACGATCCATCGGGCTGCGCGATCTTGGCGAGCACGAGATGGACGATATTCTCGCTCGCATCCTGATCGCCGCCGGAGATCCACATCTTGTTGCCGCGCACGCGGTAGCGAGGCCCAAGCGTATCCTCGCCGTCCGGCGTCGCGCGGGTGCGCACGTCGCCCAGGCTCGATCCCGCCTGCGGTTCGGATAAGCACATCGTGCCGAACCACCGGCCTTCGATTTCGGGCTTGGCGAAGGTGTCGATCTGCGCCGGCGTGCCGAAGGCGCAGAGCAACCGCGCATTGGCCGCCGTCAGCATCGCATAGCCGGTAGTGCTGACGTTCGCGGACGCGAAGATACCGAATACGCCGAGCGCGATCGACTGGGGCAGGCCCATCCCACCGAGCGCCTCCGGGAAGCTCGCCCCAAACAACCCGAGATCGCGATAGGCGGTCAACGCCGAGCGAATCGCGGGCAGGATGTGAACGCCGTCAGCCTCCAGCCGGGGTTCGACGATGTCGGCTTCGCGGTAATGCGGCAGGAACGCATCGGTGGCGAGTTGCACCGACAGATCGAGCACCGCACCGGCGGTCTCCCGGTCGATGGTGCCGTGCGCATCGACCTGCAGCCAATCGAACAGCAGGAAATTGAGATGATCGCGCGATAGCAGGACTTCAGACATGACGCCGGTATCCGATCTGTCGCCCGGTCATGCCGCGCTCGCGCGGCCGAGCGCCACGAAACGCTCCAGATGATGATCCTCGTCGCCCAATTGGTGTCCGATCATCGTCAGGCGCTTGGCGTGATGCGCGAGCGGCAATTCCCAGGTCATGCCGATGCCCCCGTGCATCTGGATCGCTTCTTCGGCGACCAGCGTCCCCACCCGCCCGATGGTGAATTTCGCGGCTGACACCGCGCGTTCGCGGGCGTGGCGAGGGCCATCGAGCGCGGCGGCGGCATTGATCGCCGCCGACCGCGCCTGTTCGATTTCGAGCGCGACCGTCGCCATGCGGTGTTGCAGCGCCTGGAATTTGCCGATCGGAACGCCGAACTGCGTCCGGGTCCGCAGGAAATCGAGCGTGGCGACCTTCAGCGCATCCATTACGCCGACCGCCTCCCACGACAGCGCGACGATCCCTGCCGCGACCGCATCCTCGATCAGGGGGTGGCCGCGTTCGCTGAGCAACGTCGCGGGGGACGCGTTCAGCGCCAGTTCGCCGCCCCGGCCACCGTCGACGAGCGGATAGCCGCGCGTTTCGGCGCCGGCGGCATCGCGGGCGAGCGAAAAAAGGCCGATACCATCGGAATCCCCGGCCGATCCGGAGATGCGAGCGGACACGATGATATGGCTGGCGGCCTCGAGATGCGGGACCACCGCCTTGTGCCCGGTCAGCGTCCAGCCGTCGCCGTCCGGCGTCGCCCGCATTTCAACCTGCGCCAGGTCGTAGCGGCTCTGCGGCTCTTCATGCGCGAATGCGAGAACCATATCGCCGCTCATCGCCTGCGCGAGGCGATCGCCCTGACCGGCCTGGGCCAGCACGCGCCCGGCCATCAGCAGTCCCAGAAACGGCTCGATGACGAGGGCTTTGCCGATTTGTTCGAAGACGATCGCGATGTCGAACCCCGTGCCGCCGAAGCCGCCGGCGGACTCGCGGAACAGCGCACTGGGAATGCCAAGCTCCGCCAGCGCCGCCCAGTGTTCGGTGGACCATCCGGCATCCGACCGCGCTATCGCGTGGCGCACATCGATCGGGTAACGCTGTTGCAGATAGCGGCTGAGCGTGTCGGCAAGCATCTGCCGGTCTTCATTATGGTGAAAATCCATGACTTCAGAGCTCCAGGATCGCTTTGGTTATGATCTCGCGCTGGATTTCGTTTGAACCGCCGAAGATCGACAATTTGCGGTTGTTGAAATATTCCGCAGCCACCGGCGCGGCATACTCGGGCCCGACTGGCTCGCCGTTGAACCCTTCATCAAGGGCTTCCGACACGAACGGCTGGGCATATGGACCAAGCGCGCGCCGCGTGAGACTGGTGATCTCCTGCCGGATCTCGGTGCCGCGGATTTTCAGCATCGAGCTTTCGGCGACGGGAGCGGCGCCGTGATCCGCCGCCGCGAGCACGCGCAGGTTGGTGGTCTTCATGTTTTCCAGATCGATCTCGACGCGCGCCAGCCGGGCGGCGAAATACGGATCGTCGGCGAGCGGCTTGCCGCCCTTCTTCTGGCTGTCGGCGACATATTTCAGCCAGTCAAACGCCGCCATCGAGGCACCGACCCCGGCGATGTTCGTGCGCTCGTAGGTCAGCAGATATTTGGCATAGGTCCAGCCCTTGTTCTCTCCGCCGACGAGGTTCTCGACCGGCACCGCGACGTCGGTGAAAAACACCTCGTTCACCTCATGCTCCCCATCGAGCAGGATGATCGGCTTAACTTCGACACCCGGTGTCGCCATGTCGATGAGCAGGAAGGAGATGCACTCCTGGCGCTTGCCCGCGTTGGACGTCCTGACGAGGCAGAAGATCATGTTGGCGTGCTGGCCAAGCGTGGTCCAGGTCTTTTGACCATTGACGATATAACGGTCGCCCTGCCGGACGGCCGAGCATTTCAGGCTGGCCAGATCGGAGCCGGCGCCCGGTTCGGAATAGCCCTGGCACCACCAGTCGCGTCCGTCGAGAATACGCGGCAGCCAATGGGCCTTTTGCGCGTCGCTGCCGTATTTCATCAGCACCGGGCCGAGCATCGACACGCCGAACGGGATTATGCGGGGCGCATGGGCGAGTGCGGTCTCGACATCGAAGATATAGCGTTCGACGACGGTCCAGCCGGGGCCGCCGAACTCGACCGGCCAATGGTTGGCCAGCCATCCGCGTTCGTTCAGGATCGTGTGCCATTGCACCAGATCGTTCTTCGTCAGGCGCTTGCCCGTTCGCACCTTGTCCGCGAGCCGGTTCGGCAACCTTTCCCGCAGGAACGCACGAACCTGTTCGCGAAAAGCTTCTTCTTGCGACGAAAATTCGAGATCCATCAGGAGCGCCTTTCAAAAGAGTCGCTGCAGGCGACTGCAGGGTCGGAGACACAGGACATCGTGGTCACTTCGCGGGCGAATCGGGGGATTTGGCGTTACCGAACTGGGCGCGGAGGCGCTTCTTGTCGGTCTTGCCTACACTGGTTCGGGGGAGCGCCTCGACCAGCTCGAGGCGTTCGAGTTTGGCATAGCGGGTGATCAGGCCCGCTTCGACCGCCTCCAGCAGCTTCGAATTGAGGGCCGCCAAGGTCATAGGAGTCTCAGGCTTTGCGATCACGACGGCCAACGGACACTCTCCCCATCGCGCGCTGGGTATGGCGATGACGGCGACTTCGATGACGCCGTCGGCGGTCATGAGAATATCCTCGAGCGCGAGCGAATCGATCCACTCGCCGCCGCTCTTGATGACGTCCTTCAGCCGATCGCGGATGCGAATGACGCCGCTGGCATCAATGGTCGCGATGTCCTGCGTATGCATCCAGCCGCCGCGCCATAGGTCGCGCGATGCCGCCTCATCTCCGGTGTAACAGGACGTTAGCCAGGGCGCGCGAAGGACGAGTTCGCCACGCGTCCGTCCATCGCGGGGAAGGTCGTTCATCGCGTCATCCACGATCCGCGCCGATACCAGCGGCCCGGAGACGGTGCCGGTCAGCGCTTCGATCTCTGCGGCATCATCGCCGATATCTTCGGGCCGGACACGACCGACAGAAACGAGCGGAGCGGTTTCCGACATGCCGTAGCCGGCGATCAGATGCAGACCGCGCCGACGGCCCTCTTCGCACAGCGTCTTGGTCAGCGCGGCACCACCGATCGTCATTTTCCAGCCGGTCAGGTCCGCGCCGCAATCGTCCGCCGCTTTGAGGACAATCTGGAGGATCGTGGGCACGCAATGCGAATAGGTGACCTGATGCGCTTCGCGCAGCGCGCAGAGCATCGCGGGATCGTAGCGGCCGGGATAGACCTGCTTCACGCCAAGCATGGTCGCAATATAGGGCATGCCCCAGGCGTGGACGTGGAACATCGGGGTCAGCGGCATATAGACGTCGCGATAGCCGAGGCCGAAGCCGGAGACCGAGCCGAACGGTGCCATCGCCGCCAGGGAGTGCAGCACGAGTTGCCGGTGTGTGAAACACACCCCTTTTGGATTGCCGGTCGTGCCGGTCGTGTAGAAGGTGGTTGCGACCGCGTTTTCGTCGAAATCGGCGAATGGGAAGTCCGTAGGTGCCGCCTCCAGCAGCGATTCATATTCGCCGCGCGCCCATTCGGGCAGCGGCCGATCCGCGCCGTCAAGGATCGCGATGACGGCCCGAACCTTGGGCAGGGACGGCAGAAGCGCATCGACGATCGGAAAGAAATCGGCGTGGACGAGAAGCACTTCAGCTTGCGCATGCTGCAGGGTGTAGCCGATCTGTGGGATCGGCAGGCGGACGTTGACCGTCTGCAGGACGGCACCCATCATCGGCACGGCGAAATAGGCTTCGAGATAGCGGTGGCTATCCCAATCCATCACGGCGACGGTCATGCCCTCTTCCACGCCAAGGCCTTTCAGCGTGGTAGCGAGCTTGCCGATCCGGTCGCCAAGCTGCGCGTAGGTGAAACGGGCCTGATCCCGGTACACGATCTCCTGATCGACGGCCGAGACCATCGCGGCATCGAGCAGATGCCTAATCGTGAGTGGAAAACGATACGCTTCCTCGCTCGGCGTGGCGTAGCGCAAGGACATTCCTCTCTCCTTCCTAATAGTGCGAGCGTCTGGCCGTTCAGTCGACCAAGGAGCCGCCACTGGCAGCACGATCTTCCAGCAACCCGGAGAGTCGGAAATCCGGACCAAGCCGATCCCGATATTGCTCCAGCGCCGCGACGATCATTTTGAGACCGAGACTGTCCGCCCAGAACATGGGACCGCCCTTCTGGCGCGGCCAGCCATAGCCATAGGCCCAGACTACATCGATGTCGGAGGCACGTTGCGCGATGCCTTCCTCAAGGATGAGAGCCGCTTCGTTGACCATCGTGTACAGCGTGCGCGCGACGATCTCCGCGTCGTCGATATGACGCGGGGAAATGCCCTGCCGCTCGCGGAATTCGGCCACGATCCGGTCGGTGACCGGCGATGGCGAAGGCCGGCGCTTCTCGTCGTAATCGTAGTAGCCGGCCTTGGTCTTCTGTCCCCACCGGCCCATGGCGCACAGCACATCGGACACGGTCTCGATCCGGCTTGGGTCGCGGTGCCACCCGATATCAACGCCGGCGAGATCGGCCATCGCGAATGGCCCCATAGGCATACCGAACAGCGTGTGGACACGGTCCACCTGTTCGGGCGTGGCACCTTCCAGCAGCATCGCGGAGGCATTCCCTTGCCGGGGAATCAGCATCCGGTTGCCGATGAAGCCATAACATACGCCAGCGACGACCGGGACCTTGCCGATCCGACGCGCCAGATTCATGCCGGTCGCCAGCACGTCGGGCGCGGTAAGTTCGCCGCGCACGACTTCGACGAGCTTCATCACATTGGCCGGCGAGAAGAAGTGCAGGCCCACGACATCCTGCGGCCGCGACGTCACTGCGGCGATATCGTCGATGCTGAGATAGGACGTGTTCGATGCGAGGATCGCACCGGGTTTGGCGATCACGTCGAGACGCGTGAAGATCGACTTCTTGACGTCCATGTTTTCATAGACGGCCTCGATGATGAGGTCGCATTCGGCCAGCGCGGCGAAGTCGAGCGTGGGCGTCAGCAAATTCATCGCGGCTTCGACAGCGGCGGCGGTGAGCCGCCCCTTGGCGGCGGTCGCCTCGTAATTGCGCCGGATGGTCGCCGCGCCACGATCGAGCGCGTCCTGCGCCATCTCGACAATGGTGACGGCAATGCCCGCCGACAGGAAGTTCATCGAGATACCGCCGCCCATCGTGCCGGCGCCGATGACGCCGACGCGCTTGATAGGACGAAGCGCCGTATCGGCGGGGACCCCGTCGATACGCGGGGCGGCTCGCTCGGCGAAGAATATGTGCCGCAGCGCCTTGGATTGCGGGCCGGCGACCAGGCTGGCGAACAGATCGCGCTCCTGGGCGAGACCTTCGGCCAGGGGCAGGCGGGTCGCCGCTTCGATCGCCTCGGCGCAGGCGCGCGGGGCTTCCAGATCCTTGAACAGCCGCGCATTTTCCCTCGCGAAGCGCTCGAATATGTGGCTATCCGCTTGCGCTGTCATGTCACCGGTGCGGCGAACCGCATCGCGGCTTCGCGCGTATTCGATCGCTTCAGCGGCAAGCGACGGCGCATCGACGAGGCGATCGACGAGGCCCAGCGTTTTCGCCTCTTTGGCCGGGATCGGATTGCCCGATACGATCATGCGCAACGCGTGTTCGGTGCCGATGAGGCGGGGGAGGCGCTGCGTGCCGCCGGCGCCGGGCAGAAGGCCGAGCTTCACTTCGGGAAGCCCGAAGGTCGCGTCCTGTGTCGCGATCCGGTAATGGCAGGCGAGCGCAATCTCGAGCCCGCCGCCCAGCGCAGCACCGTGGATCGCGGCAACCACGGGCTTGGCGCTCATTTCGATCGCGTTGACGACCTCCGGCAGGCCGGGATCGGCGAGCGGACGACCGAATTCGGTGATATCAGCGCCGCCGGAAAAGAGCTTGCCCGCCCCCCGGATGACGATGGCCTTGATGCGCGCATCGGCAGCGGCGCGCGCGATTTCCCCGGAGAGGCCAGCGCGCACGTGCGCGCCGAGCGCGTTAACCGGCGGATTGGTGATGACGATTTCGAGCACGTCGTCATGGAGATGCGAAGCGATCATGATCGGACCCTGTTCAGAAGCTTGTTTCGCCAAGCTTGCGGGGCTTGGCGAAAGGATGGGAGGAGGAAAGCCCACCATCGACGGCCAGAGCTTGGCCGTTGACGTAGCTGGCGTCGGCAGAGGCGAGGAACGCGATGGCGCGGGCGATCTCTGCGGGCATGCCGCCGCGCCGCATGGGATTGAGTTGACCGATCTGGTCTTCGCGTCCTTTGGCGCGCGCGGTCTCGTAAAGCGCGCTGGTCATGCCGGTCTCGATAAGGCCGGGGCAGACCGCATTGATACGGATGCCCGTCCCGGAAAACTGCTGCGCGGCGCTCATCACGAGGTTGATGACACCCGCTTTCGACGCGGAATAGGCCGGCCCGCCCGCGCCCGCACGAAGCCCCGTGACCGATGCCGTGCAGACGATCGCCCCCGGCACGCCGCGATCGATCATCGCGCGGCCGCCATGCTTGATTGCAAGGAACGGGCCGACCAAATTGACGCGCAGGAGGTCGAGCCAGTTCTGCCCGGATTGCTCGAATAGACCCGCCATGCCGCCGCTAATTCCCGCATTGGCGGCAATGATGTCGACCGTCCCGGTCCAGTCGATGAGCGCAGCAACCATTGCCGCAACGTCGGTCTCCGAGCCGGCATCGGCGCGCATGGGTCTGATATCGCCATATCCGTACCCGGTCTCATCGATGCTCTCGGCGAGATCGACGGCCAGTACCCGAGCACCCTCGTCCGCGAACAGATGTGCGGTCGCGCGCCCGATCCCCGATCCGGCGCCGGTTACGAGAACCGCCTTCCCGGCGAAGCGCGCGGTCACAGGCTGCCCCGAACCGTTACGCCGCCATCGACCACGATCGACTGGCCGGTCACATAGGCACCGGCGGCGGAGGCGAGGAACACGGCAGCGCCGGCGATTTCGCGCGGTTCGCCGATCCGCCCGAGCGGGGTGGATCGCTTAAGCGCGGCCTCGGCCTCGGGGTCTTCCCACAAGGCCTTGGCGAAATCGGTGCGGATGACGCCCGGCGCGATCGCGTTGATGCGCACATTATGAGGGCCGAACTCGAGTGCGAGATTGCGCACGAGTTGAAAATCGGCGGCCTTGGAGATGTTGTACGCGCCGATCACCTCGGACCCGATCATCCCGCCGATCGAGGACACGACGACGATCGCGCCCGCCCGGCGCGCGACCATCTCCGGCGCGACCATCGAGATCAGCCAATGGTTGGCGAGGACGTTGTTGTCGAAAATTTTCCGGAATTGGTCGTCGCTTATGCCGGCCATCGGCCCGTAATAGGGGTTGGACGCGGCATTGCAGACGAGCAGGTCGATCGATCCGAACCGGGTGCGCGTTTCCGTAACGAGCCTTTCCAGGGCGGCCTTGTCCGAAATGCTGGCCGCGATTGCGATCGCGCGTTCCTCGCCATGATGCGCGTTGATCGCGGCGGCAACAGCATCGCAGGCGTCCTGCTTACGGCTGGATATGACGACGCGGGCACCGGCCTCGGCATAGGCTTCCGCGATCGCGCGACCGATCCCGCGGCTCGAACCGGTGACAATGGCGGTCTTGCCGCTGAGATCGAACAAACCCATGATCCTGTCCTCGTTCATTGCGCGCCGGCGAGACGCGCTTCCATCCAGGCCGCGCGGGCGAGCGGCGCGACCCGTGCCGCCGTGCTTTCGGCCTCCGCGCTGGACGCATTGCCGTCCGCCAGCCGCTTCTTGACGCCTTGGACGATGCCGACGAGGCGGAAGAGATTGTACGCGAAATACCAGTGAAGATCGGGCACTCGGGCGCGGTCGGTGGCGGCGCAGTAGCGCGCGACGATATCCTGAAGCGACGGGATGTTTTCGGCGGCGAAATCCAGGCCAGCAAGTCCGGCGCGCGCATCGGCGGCCATGGCCCAATTCATCGCGAAATAGGTGAGATCCGCAAGCGGATCGCCGATCGTCGCCAATTCCCAGTCGAGCACGGCGATCACGCTCGGCGTATGCGAGTCGAAGATCAGGTTATCGATGCGATAATCGCCGTGGATGATGGCAACGGAAGTCTGATCGGGCGCTGTCCGAGGCAGCCAGTCGATCAGGCTTTCCATTTCGGGAATATCGTCAGTCTGCGCGGCCCGATATTGCCTGGTCCAGCGCCCGATCTGGCGGGTGAAATAATTGCCGGGTTTGCCAAAATCCTCAAGGCCGAGGTGCGTCGGCTCAAGCCGATGAAGCCTTGCCAGCGTGTCGATCATCGCTTCGTAGAGTGGTCGCCGCTCCGACCGGGAAACGTCGGGGAGCGCTCCATTGCAGAACGTTCTGCCCGCGACCATATCCATCACGTAGAACGGTGCGCCGATCACCTCAGAGTCTTCACACTGCTTGATGGGCCGGGGTACCGGAAAACCCGTGGGATGCAGCGCGCTGAGCAAGCGATATTCGCGCTCGATCGCGTGGGCGGAGGGAAGCAGCGTCCCAAACGGCTTACGCCGCAGCACAAGCTCGCCGGCATCATATGCGATCCGGTAGGTCGGATTGGACTGACCGCCGGCAAACCTCTCGACGCTTTCCAGGGCCGAAAAGCCCGGCACCGTCGTTGCGAGCCATGCCCCAAGACGCGCGTCATCGATGTCGCTCACCGAGCAGGGTCCGCATACCGGCGGAATTCGGCCCGAGCGATCGCACGCGTATGAACCTCGTCAGGACCGTCCGCTAGCCTAAGCGTTCGGATATTGGCCCAGCTCGCCGCGAGTTCGAAATCCTCGGACACACCGGCACCGCCATGCGCCTGCACTGCGTCGTCGATGATCCGCAACGCCATCTGCGGCGCCTGCACCTTGATCATCGCGATTTCGTTGCGAGCGGCCTTGTTGCCAGCCTTGTCCATCATGTCGGCTGCCTTGAGGCAGAGCAGGCGGGTCATCTCGATATCGATGCGTGCGCGGGCAAGCCGTTCTTCCCAGACGGAATGGTCGGCGAGACGCTTGCCGAAAGCCACGCGCGAAAGCAGCCGCTGTGCCATTGCTTCAAGCGCTTCCTCGGCGGCGCCGATGGTCCGCATGCAATGGTGGATTCGGCCGGGGCCGAGCCGTCCCTGCGCGATCTCGAAGCCGCGACCCTCGCCAAGCAGCATATTTTCCGCTGATACGCGCACATCCGTCAAGATGACCTCGCCATGCCCGTGCGGCGCATGATCGTAGCCGTACACCGACAGCATCCGTTCGATGCGGACACCAGCGGCGTCGAGCGGAATGAGGATCATCGACTGGCGGGCATGGGCGGCGGCGCAGGGGTTGGTCTGCCCCATGAGAATGGCGATCTTGCACCGGGGGTCCCCCGTGCCGCTGGACCACCATTTGGCGCCGTTGATGACGTAATCGTCACCGTCGCGCACGATCGAGGTCTGGATGTTGGTCGCATCCGACGATGCGACTCCCGGTTCGGTCATCAGGAACGCAGAGCGGATCTCGCCATTCATAAGCGGACGAAGCCAGCGCGCCTGTTGCGATGGCGTACCGTAACGATGCAGCACTTCCATGTTGCCGGTGTCCGGCGCGGAGCAGTTGAACACCTCGGACGCCCAATGGATGCGACCCATTTCCTCGGCGCACAGCGCATATTCGAGATTGCTAAGCCGTTCGCCACTGAACGCGAAATGCTCGCGTGGCTCGGTTCCCGCCGGGGCGGGGGGCATAAAGAGGTTCCACAACCCGGCCGCTTTGGCTTTGGGTTTCAGCCTCTCGATAATCTCTAGCGGCGTCCATCGATCGCCGAACACGAGCTCGCGGTTGTAGGCCGATGCTTGCGGGCGGATTTCGGCTTCAATGAAGCCCCGGACCCGCTGTTGAAAGTCTGTCTGCCGCTCGGATTTTGTAAAGTCCACATCGATCTCCCGCGCCGGGGGGTTATGCCATAGAGGACATACCGCTCCTTCGAATCACCATCTCGCAATCGGGCATCGATCGACGAAAGTAAATATTATAATTTGAATATGTCTTGGAAAACTGAGCTTTCCGTCAGCGTGCAGCCTGAGATTTCGCATTCGCTACGACATAACAGTGATTCAAATTTTGCAGTCCTTGAAACCGCGGTATCGGGCGGGGTTGGCGACGGCAGAAAATCCGGCTCATAAGAAGCTATGTCTGATCCGGTCCCCAATTCCGTCTCCGGCGTCATGCCATGACGTCGCCAAAGAAGTCCCAGAGCCGCTTCGAGCGGCAGAAAGTCCGCATTCTCGACGCCGCAACCTTGCTTCTCAACGAGCGAGGGGTGGGAGGAATGACGTTTCTGGACGTTGCGGACGCCCTCGACCTGACCGCCACGAGCATCACCTATTATTTTCGTTACAAGGAGCAGTTGGCTGCCGCCGTATTCGAAGACACGCTGCGGCGCCTGGAAGAGATGGCGCGCGAGGCCGGTACCGCCCCGACGCCTTATGAACGTGTCGATCGCTACGTGGCGCTGCATTTTCAGGCTCACGCCGACGCGCTGCGTGGCAACGCCCGCCCGCTCGCGATCCTCTCCGAAATCAGGACGCTCGAAGAGAGCGTCAGGCGTCCGCTGATCGAGCATTATCAGCGCATATTCCGGCTTGTTCGCGAACTTTTCGTCGATGCCGATTCCATGAACGATCGCGGCGAGCTGACCGCGCGGGCGCAATTGCTGAACGAAGCGTTGTTCTGGTCGGTTACTTGGCTGGGGCGGTACGCGATCAGCGAGTTTGACGGGGTGCGGACCCGGCTGTTGGCCATTCTGGAGAACGGGCTCGCGAGCCCGGCGGCCTCGAGGCCGTCAACGCCATTGGCTCTCGATGAGGCTTGGGAAGAGGTGAGGGGTGATGCGGCGCTGCTTCGCGTCGCAACCCGCCTCATCAACGATATCGGTTATCGTGGAGCGTCCGTCGATCGCATCGCGGCCGAGCTCAATCTTACCAAGGGAACCCTTTACCACTATCGTGATGGCAAAGATGACCTCGTGCTTGCTTGCTTCCATGATAGCTATCGACGACTGAAACATCTGCAGGAAGCTGCCGAAGTTACGAGTGCAGGTTCGCGTGGGGAAGGGCTCTGGATTGCCATCGCCGCCGCGCTCGGCCTCCAATTCGATGGCTCTTATCCCTTGCTTCGTTCGACTGCGCTTCAGGCCTTGCCGAGCACCGTGCGCGACGTCGCGCTTGGCCTCTCGGACAGAACCGCCTTGCGCCTCACCGGCGCCCTCGTCGACGGCATGGCGGAAGGAACGTTACGGATCGCGGATCCCCTGATCGGAAGCCACTTGATCCTCTCGACGATCAATTCTGCCTACGATATTCGAAATTGGTCGAACCGCATTGGTGGCGCGATAGCGGTCAAGACTATCACGGCTTTGTTGATGTTCGGCATCTTTTGATATCGATGCCCATACGCCTTGACTGCGAAGTAGCACGATCGCGACCAGAGACCAATTACACCGCCTCGCTAGCAACGCGGACTTTTGCGCCACAGTTCTGTAAGTAGCGCGTAAACGCGATGTCTGAGGCGCAGTAATCGCGCACAGTCTCGTTGATGAAAACGCTGTCGCTGTCGGCGTCGAACCTCTGGAGAGGGAAAGGCATTAGCCTGCGAGTCGCGGTCCTGAGGTCTAAAGGCGGAGCCATCGACGGGCTGATAGCCGCTCTTTGAGCGGGGGCAGTGATGTCGGACGTGGATAGTGGGCGAAGTCGGGCGCCGCTTCAATTCTGGTAAGTCATTGCAGCGACAGACGGAAATGAATTTGGAGGGGTAGGGGCTGATTGGCGCCGATGGGGCTCCTTGCAAAACTCAGAATATCGAGTTCTCACAGTTAGTTCTGCGGGGAAAAGGAGAAGTTTCGTTTTGACGCTTATTAACACCCAATGGGCCTGAGCAGGCGACTGCCCGGACCAATTGACCGGCGTCGGCTTGCCATTTTACCGCGGCTAAGCCAAGCCTTGGTCGCCACCGCCAGACGCTTGAGACTATAGCAAGAACATCCGCAATGGGATACCGCAACTGCTCCAGTGCACAACGCAAACGCGGCCCAATTGGGGGCTTTGCAAGACGAGCAGCCCTGCCAACCGCCTTTAAACGAGATGATTGGTTCGTGGTCCGCTCCAGCCAAGCGTGGCTGCCTTAAGAATCCGGTTCCGGCGCAGGTGCAATCCCAAGACCACACAAAAATAGCTTACGAGGCACAGACCGGCTACCAGTAACGCCCCCCGGCTGTCCCTTTCGGTAACGCTGAAGGCGCACAACAGCGGGCCGATGCTCGCCCCAAACGCCTGCGCGCCGGGCACGAGCAGCGTTGAGCGGCGAGTAGCATCTACCTCTGCAGTGAAGTTCAACTGGTAAGGCATCAGGAATCCCCAAAGCAGGCCGAAGCAGATGCTGCTAAGCGAAAATACGATCGGGCCCGGGAGCTTGGACAGGATCACCAGAAGGCCCACGTTCACCACCACAGAAATGCCGTACACGCGGAAGAACGAAACCTTCCGCGATATAACGGCGGTCAACAACGATCCCACGATGGACGCGGCTACCGTCGCGGCTAGCACCAGGCCGATGGCGTCGGTTCCCAGATGGGATTGCGTGCCTAGCTGTCCGAGATAGGAGAAAAAGCCGAAGAAGAACGCATAGATGAGCACTACGCCGACAAGGCTGAGCATGCCTGCCGGCGGGAGAGCATGCTCGATCGGGTGCTTGCCTTCCGCCTCGTCGAGCAGGGCCAGCCGATCCGGCACGAAGAGTCCGCACAACGCCGCCATTGCCGCAGCGCCGGCCAGCGCCAAGAACCCGCCGTTCGCGCCCCAGGAAACCATCAGGCTGAGCGGGAGAATGGCGGCGAACGCGACCTGTACGAGCCCTTGTAAGACCATGAGCACCGCGCCCAGCTTGGCCGGATTGCGCGAGCGCGCGAGCAGTAGCGCGGGAATGGAAAGGAGGACGCCGGCGCTCAGGCCGGCGAGCCCGCGGTCGATGTACAGCAGGGGCACCGCGTGGCGCAGGCTCATCAAGTTCGCCGCGATCAGCACGAGTGACGCCAATACTGCGCGCAGGCGAAGCCGGGTGGGTGTCAGGCGCCCGCTCGCCAAGCCAACACCCGCCGCCAGCGCCAGAAACTCCACCGTAACGGCGCCGCCGATGCCTGAGGCCGACATTCTGCCTTCATCGACAAGGGTCCCGAAGAGCAGCGGCTGAACACCGGCGATCACCAGGGCCATCGTGCCGACGCCGAGCACGGCGCCCAGTTCACGAGCCGAGGGTGGATCACGGAGCCACGCGCGTTCCTCGTTCAACGAAGCCGCGTTGCCGCGAAAACCTTCAGCCATGCATTCTCTCCCAAAGGGTAAAACTGCAGATTTGTTACGAGGCTAGTTATAACTAGCCTTGTGTCAATGGCTGGCTCCGATCGTGCTCAAAGAATCTTGAAACGGCTCATTCCGGTAAGCAGCAAGGCGGCTTCATTGAACATGGTTGTCCGCGCGACGCGGTCTTCCTCCAGCGCCAGTTCGTCGACAACGAACCCGAATTCCGCGCGTATTCGCAGCCGCGTCCAAAGTACCTCATCCGAAAGATCAGCAATTGCAGGGCGATAGAATCGGAACATCTGGTCGGTGAAGCGTCGTTGCCAATCCAGGCGCACATGGGCGAGGTGCGGCAGCGCCCGCATCGCGCGTATGGTCCAGACGCCGCCGGGCTGCGTTTCGATGATCTCCGAGGCGATTCGGAACCAGTCGGCCAGCAGAGTTGGATTTTCGCTGGTCTCCAGTGTTGCGCCATTTTTGAACAGCCAGACGGCAAAGGCGTCGAATTGGCGCTTTTGGAGGCGGGTCGCGAGCTCTTCGATGATCTGGTATTTGTCGTCGAAATAGCGGTACAGCGCCGGCGGGGTGAGTTGCGCGCGGTCACAGATCGCGTTCGTGGTCAACCGTTCGAAGCCGACCTCGCCAAGTAACTCGCCCGCGGCGGCGACTAGCTTCTCGTAGGTTTCGACCGCGCGCCGAGACCGGGGGATGACTTTCGCTACAATGTCATCGGCCGCGGAGGGCGCTTCCTGCTTCGGTTTTCCTTTGGCGGCGCTCCGCCTTTTTGCCGTCGGAGCTGTGCCGGCGGACTCGGCAACAGTGTCATTTTCTTTTCGCGGCTGCCGCTTCGTCTTCGTTTCTAGTGTCATTGCAACCTGCTAGCCCAAAACTCCCGACTGCGCGACAGGCTGGATCAATGTTGGTGAGGCACGCGCCGACAGCCTATTGCCAAAGCGATAGTTTTAGCTACCTTACCTCAAACCAGAGGAGGGAATAGTCGATGGGGAGAAGCGTCACCAAGATTCTGTGGGGTCGGGCGGCTGGCTCAGCAGCGCCGATTGCCATCATGATGGCCGCCATGCCGTCTGCATGGGCGATGGGCCAAGCCCAGCCTAGCGCCGGGGCTGCAAGCCAGCCGGCAACGCCGCAAAATGTGAAGCCTTTGGCCGAGGCTCCGCCGACACAGGCCGCCGCTGACCAGGGCGATATTGTGGTGACAGCACAGCGGCGCAGCGAGAACATCCAGGATGTACCCATCACCATCCAGGCATTCAGCGGCGATTCGCTGAAGAGACTGGGGGTCGATGGAACGTCCGATCTGGGCAAGATCGCAACCAATGTGGTCGTCGCGCTGCCCCAGGGGGCGGGAAATCAGCCTGCAGTCACGATCCGCGGGATCGGCCTGAACGTCAACAACTCCAACAATTCCGGTCCCAACGGGATGTATGTCGACGAGTTTTATCTGAGTGCGCCTACATCGCAGGGCTTCGCGATGTTCGATCTGGATCGAGTCGAGGTGCTGAAAGGTCCGCAGGGAACGCTGTACGGCCGCAACACATCCGGCGGCGCGATAAACTTCATTACGGCCAAGCCGACCGACAAGGTCGAGGGCTATCTAGACGTGCGCTACGGCAACTTCAACACGGCACAAATCGGCGGAGCGCTTAGCGGTCCTTTAACTGACAACTTGTCCGCGCGGATCGCCTTCATTCGAAACTACTCGGATGGATATAACTACAATACCTTCTTGAACCGCAGGCAAAATGGCGCGGACGACGAGTCGTTTCGGGCGTCGCTGCTGTACAAGCCGGCGAACAACCTCCACATTTTCCTGGTCGGGCATGTCTCCCATGTCGATCGTCTGCCAGACAGCTACGCGCATTTCGGCGTGTTTGTGCCGGGCACGGTTGAAACGGGGGCTCCCGAAGTCTGTTCGGTGGCGGCGACCTACGCGTCAAAGTGTGTCGACATTTATAATCAGCCTAGTGATCCCAAGCGATATTCGATCGCATCAAACCGTACCGACCATCTAAGGGTGACGGACAAGGGCGTGATTGCGCGGGTAGAATGGTCACCGGGTTCGATCGATATTACGTCGATCACCGGGTACAACTACAACAAGCGCTTCCTACCGGAGGATAGCGACTCGTCGCCATTCCGCCAGCTAGAGGTAAACTGGGGGAATGACAGCAATGAGTTCACGCAAGAGTTTCGCGTGAATCAGACGCGTGCAAAGTACAACTGGGTAGCCGGTCTATACTATTTGCATGAACGGCTCAATCAGGATCAGAACTACGGGCTGTTTCTGGATTTCGACCGCTTCTATGGCGCGGGTGCGGGGGACGGGCTGGCCAGCCGCCAATTCGCCCGGAATCGCCAGATCACGGATGCCTATGCCGCGTTCGGGCAAGGCGAATATGCTGTGACCAACACGCTGCGTGTCGTGCTCGGCGGCAGGTATACGCATGAATCGCGCTCGTTTCTGTTCAACAGCCAGGTCCAGTATCAGAGCGGGGGGATGGACACGTTCTCGCCGCTTACCGAGGTTGCGGACAATACCAACCGGCTGAAGAACTCTGCCTTCTCGTATCGGGTGGGGCTTAACTTCAAGCCCACCCGGGGCATCCTGGCCTATGCAACCCTGACGACCGGATTCAAGGGTGGCGACTTCAACGGCGGCTTCTTGAGCCCTGACCCCGCGCAGGCAGCCTATCAGCAGCGGCCAGTGAAGCCGGAGGAGGTCAAGACCTATGAGCTTGGCATCAAGACCGAGTTCCTTGATCGGGCCGTCATCTTCAACGCCGCAGTCTTCTACAATGATTACAAGGATCTGCAGATTTTTGCCCTAGTGCCCAGTCCGATTGGGCCGCTCAATCTCGCTGCGAACGCCCGCAAGGCGCGCACCTATGGCGCGGATCTTGATCTGACTGTACGCCCGGTACGCAACCTTACCTTGAGTGCGCAGGTCGGCCTGCTCAACACCAAGCTAACCGAGTTTCTGCAGGTGGCGGATGCCAGCGTGCCGGACTATTCTGGAAATCAGCTGGCCTTCTCTCCCAAACTAACCGCTTTTCTGCTCGGCCAATATCGCATTCCGATCGGCGATCGGAAGCAGCTCGACCTTCAGTTCAGCGCGACCTACAAGGGAAAACACTTCCTGGACGCGACCAACGATCCCTACACGACCCAGCAAGCATATTGGACTGAAGACGCGCGGGTGGCGCTGACGGTCGAAAGGCTGGAGCTTTCTGCCTTCGTTCGCAATCTCTCCAATACTTATTATGCTACGGCGGCGTTCAACAACATCAATCCGTTCGGCTATATCCAGCCGAACTATGCGCCCCCGCGAACATACGGTGTTGGTGCGAAAGTCACCTTCTGATCACATTGGATAAATTTTCGTAGAAGTGGAATATCATGACTTATACGCTCACGATGCTTGCGGACGATCTCGCCTTTGGTGAGGCGCCGCGCTGGCATGATGGGGCCCTGTATCTGTCGGACATGCATGCGCACAGGGTCATGCGATATCGTGAAGACCGGGAATGGGAGGTCGTCGTCGAACATGACGGCGCCCTCTCCGGGCTCGGCTGGCTTCCCGATGGCGACATGCTCGTCGTGTCGATGCACGATCGCAAGGTGCTTCGGCTGGAACATGGGACCCTGCGCCTGCATGCCGATCTTTCGCAGATCGCCACCTGGCACGCCAACGACATGATCGTCGCCCCGGACGGCACGGCCTATGTCGGCAATTTCGGCTTCGATATCGATGCCTATCCCGTGCAACCACGCCCTGCCAGCATCGCCCGCATTTCTCCTGCCGGCGAGGTATCGGTCGCGGCGGCGGGCCTCTGGTTTCCGAACGGCATGGTGATTTCGCCGGACGGCAAGACCATGATCGTGGCGGAAAGTGCCACCCGTGTGCTTACCCAATTCACCATCGGGACGGATGGATCGTTGTCCGAATCGCGTCTCTGGGCCGCCTTGCCGGCCGATGCGCTGCCGGATGGGATTTGCCTGGATGACGAAGGGTGCGTGTGGGTCGCGTCGCCGAGCTCGCGCGAAGTGTTGCGGCTTCGAGAGGGCGGCGAGGTTGTCGACCGGATCGCCACCGAGCAGGAAGCGATCGCCTGCGTCTTTGGCGGCGACGATCGCCGCACCTTGTTTATCCTCACGGCCGAAAGCAGGGATCCAGCCGCTGCGCAGGCCAGCCGTACCGCACGCGTCTATGCCGTGCAGTTGAACATATCCGGGGCAGGCCTGCCCTGACGCATCCTGCAGCGGCCCCGGCCCGCCACGGGCCGGGGCGCGTTTCCAGACAGACGCTCAGGCCACCTCGCTATCGCCCTTGCGGCGCTTGGCCAGGTTATAGGCGCCCATCTGCTCGGCCTGGCCTGCGATCTTGAGCAGGCGGGCGGCATTGCCACCGAGCCGGCGCACGAAGTTCGCGCTTTCGGCGGGCATGAACACTTCCAGCTTCCGCCGCCGCATCGACTCCAGCACGACGTCGGCAACATAGTCGGCGCTAACCGATTCCGACAGGAACGCCATCGGCACTTCGTCACTGGCCGCCTCTGCCTCCAGCATCGGCGTTTCGGTCGAGGTCGGGTGTACGATGGTGAAATCCAGCGGCGAATCGCGCTCCTCCATGGCGAGGCCAAGGTGAAACGCCCGCAGCGCGAACTTGGCCGCGGCGTAGCTGGCGAGGCCCGGAAAGGGGAGGAACGCCGTCATGCTGCAGACGGTGACGAAATGCCCATGGCCCTGCGTACGGAAGCGAGGCAGAGCGGCCATCATGCCGCGGATCGGCCCGAGCGCGTTGACCTGAAGCGTAAGCGCGTGATCGTCCGTCGTCACATTGCGGGCATAGCCGGTCCGGACGATGGCGGCATTGTTGATCAGCACGTCGAGGCGGCCGAACTGCTGCCAAGCGCCGTCCAGCGCTGCAGCCCATTGATCGTCGGACGTGATATCCAGCGAAACGGCCGATGCCCGCTCTCCGATCTCGCGCGCCACTCGCCCGGCACCGGCGGCGTCGATATCGGCGATCAGCACGCGATGCCCCTGTGCAGCCGCTGCCCTGGCTATGGCGGCACCGATACCGCTTGCGCCGCCGGTAACAAGGATGATCTTTTCCTTCGTCCTTCGCATTCTTTTTCCTCTCTGAGCGGACGCCGGTACGCATCGGGATGCCGCATCCGCAGTGATCTGTGGGAGTAGACGGGCCTGTGGTCCAAGGTTGCCGCCCGGCCTTGATAAGCGCTCCCGGGCTGGATTGACAGATCAAAAATATAGTGAAAACTATGTCGTGGAAATTGACCGGAAGGATCGTACCAGCGATCCGCGGACAGAAGGAGGGCGAATGGCCACGACCGAACCAGCACAGAGCCGCGCGATTAGCGCGGAGGCCCAAGGAATTCGAATCAGCGGCTTGTCGCATCTGGCACTGACGGTGCGTGATGTCGCAGTCACCACGGCCTTCTATCGTGATCGGCTGGGCATGACGGTGATCTATGACGGCACAGCGGAAACACCGCCGAACATCAAGGGGATGGTGGGTTCGCTGCTACTCGAGTTGGAGCAGCAGCAGCCGACCGTGCCCGTTGACGCTGTCGGGTTGCTTACCCCGGCGTTGACGGTCGAGAGCATCGATGCCGCTTTCGAGGCGCTCGCCGATGTGCGCACGACTGACGCGAGCAAGCCCGACGAGCTGTTCGGGGTGCGCTTCTTCTCGGTGCGGGACCCGGACGGCCAGGTGGTGGAACTGATCGCCTTCCCGAACGGCGAGGCAGATCTGGCGGCCTTCGGGCGCAGGCTCATGGGGATCGACCGCGTATGATCGAGGTGCATTCCGCCGAGGCCCGCTTCCAGGAGCTGGGCCTGGTGCTGCCGCCGATCCTGCCCTCCGTCGCGAACTTCGTACCGGCGCTGCTTGATGGTGAGCTTCTGTACCTTTCTGGCCAGGGCCCCCGCGACGCAAAGGGCTATCGCTTCGGCAAGGTCGGCGCCGAGGTGTCGGCCGACGAGGCGCGCGAGCATGCCCGGCTCGTCGGCCTGTCGCTGCTGGCCGTGATCCGGCAGGAACTCGGGTCCCTCGATCGCGTGCGAAGGGTTGTGCGGCTGTTCGGCATGGTCAATGCCACGCCGGACTTCGCGCTTCATTCCCGCGTGATCGATGGCTGTTCCGATCTTCTGTGCGACGTCTTCGGCCCGGCTGCGGGCCGGCACGCGCGATCTGCGGTGGGCGTGGGGTCGCTTCCCGGAAACATCTCCGTGGAGATCGAAGCGGTCGTGGCGGTGCGGCAATGACCGGCGGGAACGGAGCGCCTGTACGGTTCGATCGCGATTTGTCCGGTTTCCTGGCACCCTGGGACAAGGGGGTTCCGGGAGGGCAGGGCCCCATCGCGCTGCCGGATGTCGCGGCGCAGGGCTGGAATCTGTTGCGGGAAGACCTTCCCCTGCCCGTAGCGGTTCTGGACGGGGACAGCCTTGCACAGAACAGTCGCTGGATGCGCACCTTCGCCGCCGAGCACGGGGTTGCGCTCGCCCCGCATGGCAAGACCACGTTAGCCCCTGCGCTATTCGACCTCCAGATGGAGGACGGCGCCTGGGGCATCACCGTGTCGACGCCGCACCAGATCGCGGTCGCGGTGGCGGCGGGGCATCGCCGCATCTTCGTGGCGAACCAGATCATCGGGCGCAGTGGCATCGCCTATGTGCTGGACCAACTCGATCGAGATCCGGCGCTAGAGATCTATTCGCTCGTGGATTCCATCGAGCTCGTCCAACATATCGCGGCCGTTGCCGAAACCAGAGCCGGTCGGCGGCGCCTGCCGGTACTGGTCGAGATGGGCTTTGAGGGTGGGCGCACCGGGTGTCGCACGCTGGATCAGGGGCTGGCGGTCGCGCGCGCGGTGGCGGCGTCGCCCCACCTCGACCTGGCCGGCGTCGAAGGGTTCGAAGGCATCATCCGCAAGGCCGATCTCGCCTCCACCCTGGCGGCGGTACAGGCATTCCTCGCCGATGTCGTCGCCCTTGCGGAGGCATGCGACGAGGAGCGGCTATTCGGACGCGAAACGATCCTGCTGAGTGCGGGGGGCTCCGGCTTCTTCGATCTCGTCGTTACCGCGTTCGCGGCAACAAAACTGCGCTCGAGCAAGACCACGCTGCTTCGGAGCGGGTGTTACATCACCCATGATTCTGGGCTTTACACCTTCCTGTTCGCATTGCTGCGCATGCGGGCGCCAGCGCTTCTTGCCGAACAGGAGCCTACGCCGGCACTGCGCATATGGGCCTATGTCCAGTCCAGGCCGGAGCCGGGGCAGGGGATCGTTACCATGGGCAAGCGCGATGTCGGGTTTGACGAAATGCCCAAGCCGGAGCTTTGGTATCGCCCCGGTTCCGAGATGCAGGGGCCGCAAACACTGAGCCCCGATCACCAGATTACCGCCCTCAACGACCAGCACGGATTTCTGGATCTGCCGCGAAATTCCCCGCTTCAGGTGGGCGACATGGTCGCCTTCGGCATCTCGCATCCGTGCCTCACCTTCGACAAGTGGAGGGTGCTGCACGTCATCAATTCCACGTTCGACGTGCTCGGGTCGATCCGCACCTATTTTTGAACGAACACCGACGATTGGAGAGGAATAATGACCAACCCGCTTATCGACCGGCTGAAGGCCGGGGAAACCTGCGTGAACGGATGGCTGCTCGCCCCCGACAGCTATGTCGCCGAAGTCATGGCCCAAACCGGTTGGGACAGCCTCACGATCGATATCCAGCACGGACTCCATGACTATCGCTCCGCCGTCGAGACGATGCAGGCACTGCATGGACGCGGGCCGGTGCCGCTGGCGCGGGTTCCCTGGAACGAACCGGGTATCATCGGCAAGATCCTGGATGCAGGCGCGTGGGGGATCATCTGCCCGATGGTGAACACCGCCGAACAGGCTCGCGCGCTGGTGGATGCATGCCTGTATGCGCCGCAGGGCGCCCGATCGAACGGGCCTGTTCGCGCCGGCTTCTACGGGACGGTCTCGCCCTATCAGGGGATCGCCAACGCAAATGTGCTGGTCCTCCCGCAGATCGAAACGGTCGAGGCGGTGCAAAACCTGGAGGCAATCCTTGATGTGCCCGGCATCAGCGGCGCCTATGTCGGCCCCAGCGACCTCGGGCTGGCCATGGGGCTGCCGCCGATCCTGGATCGGCAGGAGCCGGAAATCCTCGCAATCTATGATCGCGTGATCGCGGCAGTGCGCGCGCGGGGCCTGGTCGCCGGCATCCAGAACGGTACCGCTGCCTATGCGGCGCAAATGGCCACGAAGGGCTTTCAGATCGTCACGGTGGCGACTGACGTCAACCTTATGGGCATGGCGGCATTCCAGGCCGTGACGACGACACGATCGCTGATCAAGAAGGCCGCCGCCACGGCGTGACCTGCGGAAGTGCGGGTGCGCGCTATCGTGCGCACCCGCACTTCCGTCAGTCGCGATAGCTCGGATCGATGCGGTCGAGTTTCCGCAGCAGCGCCGGCCACGCGAGTCGTTCCGCCACCAGGCCCATGCCCACCGGCGACGATTGGATCGCAACCCTAGAGATGATGCCCGCCTCCGGCGCGTGGAGCCCCTCCCTGCCGGCCGCCAGCATCAGAACCTGCGCCTCGCACGCGCGTTCTAGGAAATACAGGCGCAGGAAGCAGGAGGCGACGCTCTTGCCCACGACGAGGGTGCCATGGTTGCGCAGGATCATCAGATCCGCCTCGCCAAGATCGGCGACAAGGCGTTCGCGTTCGGAAAGATCGACGGCAAGGCCCTCATATTCGTGATAGGCAAGCCTGCTGCCCGCGATCATCGCGGTCTGCGTGTGCGGCAGCAGTCCGCACTGCATGGCCGATACCGCCTGGCCGTGCGGGGTGTGGAGATGCATGACGGCCGCGGCGTCCTCGCGCGCCATGTGGACAGCCGAATGAATGGTGAAGCCGGCCGGGTTCACCGGATGCGCGGTCTTGGTGACGGGATTGCCGTCGACGTCGATCTTCACGAGATTGGAGGCAGTGACTTCCTCGAACATCAGATCATAGGGATTGATCAGAAAGTGATGCTCCGGTCCCGGAATCCTTGCCGAAAGATGGGTGAAGATCAGATCGTCCCAGCCATAAAGGGCGACCAGCCGGTACGCCGCTGCCAGGTCGATCCGAATCTGGCGTTCTGCCGCCGCGACCAAATCGGGCTGCTCTGGATCGTTCAAAGCCATGTACACTCTCCTGATGATTGTGCAGGAAGGATACCTCAGCGGGTCGCAGACATTGTCCACTTCCCGACATTCCGTTTCGAGCCGTGCGACCGATGACAGACGAGCAGCGGTTCCGCGATTGCTTGCAGGACGAAAGCGCCTGGTTCTCGACGCTAAGCGATCGCGTGCGTTCGTCCTTGGCCGCAGCCGGCCGGTTCCACCGAATCAAGGCGGGTGCCGCCGTCTATCGCCAAGGCGATTCTCCTGATGGCCTCTATGCGGTCCTCGAAGGGCGTATCCGCTTGGTCGCTTGGTCGCCGGGCGGCGTCGGCTGCCTGCTGCTGATCGCATCGCCTGGCATGTGGTTCGGCGAGGTTTCGACGATCGACGGGGAGCCCCGACAGCAGGACGCACTCGCCCAAGTCGACAGTCTGGTTGCGCGCATTCCCCTCGAGCGGCTTGTGACCCTGGCCGTCGAGCAGCCGGATCTGTGGCGGCAGATCGGGCGCCTTGCCTGCAGCCACCAGCGAGATGCCATACGCCATATCCAGGATCTGCTCGGCCTGCCCTTGCCTGCCCGGGTCGCCAAGGTCTTGCTCGCCTGCGCGGCGGGGAATGGCGAACGGGTGATCCTTACCCAGGAGGAACTGGCGGGAACCTGTGGGATGGGGCGGCAGACCGCCAATGCGATTTTGCGGAGCCTGGCTCGGGCCGGCGCGGTGCAACTGGGGTATCGCGCGATCATCGTGGCGGATGCGCGCCAGCTCACCGGGATTGCCGCCGGAGAAATTTTCCTCGATCACAAAGAATAGCTTTTACTACTCTGAGTTCCGCGCTAGCTTCCCTCCATCGGCACCAACGCCGCGAGCGAACCAGAGGGAGAGGGCGGTCCATGCGATCTCGTCTTCAGCATTTTATCGACGGCAGGTGGCGCGAAGGCGCAGGCGATCGCCGTCACGTCGTGATCGATCCTTCCACCGAACAGCCGGTCACCGAGATCATGCTCGGCGGCCAGGAGGATGTGGATGCCGCGGTTGCCGCCGCACGCCGCGCCTTTGACGACTTCTCGAACACCTCCGTGGACGAGCGTGCCGCGCTGCTGGACCGGATCGCACAGGAATATGTCAAGCGCATCCCAGATCTCGCCCAGGCATTGAGTGAGGAGATGGGCGCCCCCATCGGTTTCGCTCAGGCTGCGCAAGTGCCCGCCGGCTATGGTCATTTCGTATCCACGACCAAGGCGCTGCGGGCGTTCATCTTCGAGGAGACGATCGGAAAAGCCCGTGTGGTCCACGAGCCGCTGGGCGTGGTGGCGCTGATCACACCGTGGAATTGGCCGCTGAACCAGATCTGCGCGAAAGTCGCCCCGGCGTTGGCGGCTGGGGACACCATCGTGTTGAAGCCTTCCGAACAGGCGCCCAGCTGCGCGATGATCCTGGCCGAGATCCTGGACAGCGCCGGCGTGCCGAGCGGCGTATTTAATCTCGTCAACGGCGATGGCCCCGGCGTGGGTAGCGCGCTGGCGGCGCATCCTGATGTCGACATGATCAGTTTCACGGGGTCGACCCGCGCGGGCATCGCTGTGGCGCAGGCAGCTGCCCCAACGGTGAAGCGCGTTCACCAGGAACTGGGCGGCAAGGCGCCCAATCTGGTGTTGGAAGGTGCGGATCTCGCCGCGGTCCTGCCGCCCACGCTACAGGGCGTCCTCGCCAATTCCGGGCAGAGCTGCGTCGCTCCGACGCGCATCCTCGTCCATGAAAGCCAGGTGAAGGAGGCGATCGAGGTCGCCCGCCGCGTGTTCGAGGCGGTGACCATCGACGAGTCCTCCAAACTGGGTCCCCATATCGGCCCGGTCGTTAACCAGGCGCAGTTCGACAAGATCCAGGAACTGATCCAGTCGGCACTCGATCAAGGCGCCACCCTGGTGACTGGCGGTACGGGGAGGCCGGACGGTCGCAACTCGGGTTACTATGTCCGCCCGACGGTGCTGGCCGATGTCACGCCCGACATGCGGATAGCGCGGGAGGAGACGTTCGGCCCGGTCGCCACGGTGACGCGCTATGCGACACTGGAGGAAGGCGTGCGATTGGCGAACGCGACCGAATACGGGCTCTCGGCGGTCATTTCCGGAGATCCTGCGCAAGCGGCGGAGGTTGCCCACCGGCTGCGCGCCGGCCTGGTCACGATCAACAGTTGGTCTCCGGTCATCGGCGCTCCATTCGGCGGATACAAGAAATCCGGCAATGGCCGCGAGGGGGGCAAGTTCGGCATCGTCGACTTCATGGAAGTCAAGACGATCGCCTGATTTCGTTCGATCCAAAAATGTTCAACCCAACAAAGAAAGGAATGCAAATGTCTGTTGCTGGAACGTGGAATATCACCGTGAATTCTCCGATGGGACCGATGCAGAGCGTCACAAACTTCGAGGTTTCCGGAGACAGCCTGACCGGCACTGCCACGGATCCTGACGGCGACCCGCAGGCGATCGAGGAAGGAAAGATCGACGGCGATAAGGCAAGCTGGAAGATCGACATCACGAACCCTATGCCGCTGTCGCTCACCTTCAACGGCAATGTAACCGAGACCAGCTTGAACGGCAGCGTCTCCGCCGGTCCGTTCGGCTCCTTCTCCTTCACGGGTGAGCGGGGCTAAACCCTCCGCACCCCTCCCCCCCGGCCGGTGCGCCGGGGGGCAGGGGAAGATCGGGTCCTCGCTGCACGCGCGAAGACCTCCTCTTACAGATGCTGCGCCCCGGGGCCGGTGGCTCGCGCACGGTCCGCAGCCGGACCCATCCCGCCCGATCGCGTCGCGCCTTCGGATGCGGACGCGTCTCCCGACATCCGTTGCTCCACTTGGAAAACACCGCAATGTCAGATCAGAATCTAGAGGAAGTTTGTGCCCGTCGGTCGATCGACGCTCTACAGGAACTGCCGCAGCCCGGCGGGCACGGGTTCTCGGAAGACTTTGTCGAACTGTTCAGCACCGGCGAGCGACTGTTCAAGGCGGGAGACCGCCGGATCGTGGTCTTTCGCGGCGAAGATCTGCGCAAGATCGCGGCGCTTCCGGAAGTAGGGAACATGCCGTTGCGTGCGCTTGCAGAGCGCGCGCTCGCTGAAGCTACCGAAGATCAAGCGGCGCAGCCGGACATGTCCAATTTTGTCCGCATTCTGTACAATCAGGTGTTCACCGCCAACCCGCCCCTGCACGGCCCGACCAGGCAGCTGTTCGCCAAGCCGCTGGGCCAGAAGCAGGTTCTGGCGTTTGACGGGCTGGTGTGCGAAATCATCGAAACGGTTCTTGAAGACGCTTCGGGCGCTGGAGAGATCGATTTCGGCTTCGGTTTTACCGAGCAGGTGACCGCCCGGTTCTGGGCCAGCCTGTTGGGGCTTACCGATGCAGAACGGCTGGAAGTTCTGGACCAGATCCGCGGCATGACGCCCTTCTTCTTCATCCAACGTACCAACGAAGAGACGATTCAGGCGAACGCCGCGATAGGCAAGTATCTCGCGCTGGTCGCTGGCGCGGTGGAGCGCACGCTAGCGGCGGGCGGTAACGATCTCCTGACGACGATGGCCGAAGACTTCGGCGCCATCACCATCAAGGGTAAGCCCGAAAGCGTGGCCATGTCTCTGGCGGCCAACCTGATCGATGGCTTTCATACGGCCGCACTCGCCGCTGCCAACGCGGTGTACCAGCTGCTGTGCAATCCCCAGGCGGAAGCGGAAGTGCGCGGGAATGCCCAGTTGGTGGGTGCCGCGCTGGACGAAGGCTTGCGCATGTCGCCGCCGGTCATCGTGACGCATCGCTATGCGCTTGAGGCGTTCGAGTTTGACGATGTGACGATACCGGCCGGCACGGCGATCGCGATGCTGTGGAGCGCGGGCAACCGGGATCCCGACCTGTTTGAAAATCCGAATGAATACGTACTGACGCGGCGTCGGCGGTACGAGGCTACCTTCGGGGGCGGCGCGCATCTTTGTCCGGGCCGCAACATAGCCAAGTTGATCGCCATGCGGATCATCGCGCGGCTATTCGCGCCGGACGTGCGGATTCAGCTGACGGGCCCGGTGGAGTGGATCAAGGAGTCTACCATGCGGCAGCCCTACCGCATGCCCGTGCAGATTGATCGGAGCCGCCAGCACTGAGGCGAACAGGCGCCGGGCCCGCTTCGCCGAATAAAACGCCGGTAGCGCGCATTCTGCAAAGAAGCGCGGCGCATGCGGGGAAAATCCCGTGGGCTTACCGGAGCCCGCGTCAGTCACATAGGAGGTAAGAGATGAAGACCCGCGCCGCCGTCGCCTTCGAAGCGAAGACGCCGTTGGAGATCGTCGAACTCGATCTCGAAGGCCCCAAGGCGGGCGAGGTTCTGGTCGAGATCATGGCGACCGGCATCTGCCATACCGATGCCTATACGCTCGACGGACTCGACAGCGAGGGACTGTTCCCGAGCGTGCTCGGGCATGAGGGTGCGGGCATCGTGCGTGAGGTCGGCGCTGGCGTCACCAGCGTGAAGCCCGGCGATCACGTTATCCCGCTCTACACCCCTGAATGCCGCCAGTGTAAGTCGTGCCTCAGCGGCAAGACCAACCTATGCACTGCAATCCGCGCGACTCAAGGTAAGGGCCTGATGCCGGACGGCACCACGCGATTCAGCTATAAGGGCCAGCCGATCTTCCATTACATGGGCTGTTCGACCTTCTCGAACTTCACCGTGCTGCCCGAAATTGCCGTCGCGAAAATCCGTGAGGACGCGCCGTTCAAGACCAGCTGCTACATCGGCTGCGGCGTGACGACCGGTGTGGGCGCGGTGGTCAATACCGCCAAGGTGCAGGTCGGCGAAACTGTCGTCGTGTTCGGGCTGGGCGGTATCGGCCTCAACGTGCTTCAGGGCGCTCGGCTCGCGGGGGCGAGCAAGATCATCGGCGTCGATATCAACGCGGATCGCGAAGACTGGGGTCGCCGTTTCGGCATGACCGACTTCATCAACGGCAAGGGCAAGGACCGCGCGACCGTGATCGCCGAGATCCTCGCGCTCACCGATGGCGGCGCGGATTACACGTTCGACTGCACCGGCAACACCGAAGTGATGCGGACCGCGCTGGAGGCGTGCCACCGTGGCTGGGGCACCTCGATCATCATCGGCGTGGCGGAAGCGGGCAAGGAGATTTCCACCCGCCCGTTCCAGCTCGTCACCGGGCGCAACTGGCGTGGCACCGCGTTCGGCGGGGCGAAGGGGCGCACCGACGTACCGAAGATCGTCGACTGGTACATGAACGGCAAGATCGCGATCGATCCGATGATTACCCATGTCCTGAAGCTCGAAGAAATCAACAAGGGCTTCGATCTGATGCATGCGGGCGAAAGCATCCGTAGCGTCGTGGTGTATTGATCCAGACTGGTACCGACGCGCTTCGCCAGCCGCCTCTCTAAAGCCGTGCGCCCGCCGGACAAGGCGGCGCACAGCAGAATCTCCCGACGCTCGCCGGAAGAAACGCACAGCCTCTACCAATTTGTCACGACCGGCGCCCCTCGTGACACCGAGAAATGGCCTGTGCCTATTGAGCTAAGCCGCGATGGAGAAGCCGGTCGTTCATATCTACTCCTGTGAATGTCCGGTCCTGACGGGAAGCTGTCGATCCCGCCAACGCTCCCGGTGGAAGCCCTGCGTTGTTCCTTCGGCACTGGAAGGCCGTTGGCAGGCAGAAGGCAAGCCGAAGGAGTTAGCCAAAATAGCGCCCGAGTGTCGAATGGCGAATATACTCAGTACAAGGCCCAGCGGAGGCCGCCAGCGCACTTCAGATCCGCTTAAAACGTATAGGCGAGTCCAACCGCGCCAAGCCACTGGTCCTGTGATCCGACATCCTTGACGAGCGGGCTTCGGCCGATGCTGTTGACGACGCGACCATAGCTGCCGGTGCCGACCAGCTTGAGACCGTGCAGCAGATTGCCGGTGAGCGAATAGGCCCCGATCAGGCCGACATTCCAATTCTTCAGGCCACCCTTGGCATCATAGATCGCCAAGCCGCTCGCGGCGCTTTGCGCTGCCGAAACACTATAATAGCTGCGGGCATAACCGTCCTCGACGATTTCGGCTGATCCGTAGAGGCCGACCGCGGCCTTGATCGACACCGGCGTGTAATAGGCGATGTTCGGCTGCCAGATGCCGCTATCATGTACATCCGTCACGTCGTGGCGATAACTGAGCGACACGGTCAGCGTGTCGTACGGGCTGGTCATCACGCCGGTCTTGCTCACTCCGACGACGCCGCCCAGTTCGAGCGCAGCAGACCGCTTGCCGAGTGCCCGCACGCGCAGATCTTCGATATCCTTCAGCGAAGAGCGGTTGAAGTTGACGCTGGCGATCGGTCCTACATGGAAATTCCAATTTGGGCCGGGTTTGGTGCGGATCAGATCGACGATGAGCTGGTTGCCGGTCAGGACGAAGCTGTAGCCCTTGATGCTGCCGATTCCAACCGGCGCGGGCTCCATCCTGTAATGGCTCGAGCCTTCATAATCGGGCATATAGGCCCCCATTGCGCCGAGCGTCACCATATCGCGGTCGAGATTTGGCAGTGCCGTCGGTTCGGCTGGAGCGGGCCGATCGGGGCCGGGAGCCTGTTGCGCGGTCGCGGGCGCCGCGGCGAGCCCAAAGGCGGTAAAGCAGATGGTGGCAATCCTATACCGCACGGCGCGGGCAGCAGGTTTGTTTGAGATATGGCGCATGACAAGGTCCTTGGTTTTGAAGAGGGGGAGGGCGCGTCAGCCGCCGAGCGCACGCTGGAGCTGAACACGTGCGAGGAGCGCGGCGACACGGAGCTGGAGATGCGCGGTGTCCGCCGCGATCAATGCCGCGCGCGCGTCGAGCACGGGCACGGCTGCAATGTCGCCGCGGCTAAACCGCGCTTCGAGCGCCGCTACGGTCCGTTGGCGGGCTTGCAGCTCGGCATCGGCCAGGGTGGTACGGGTCTGCAGCGTGCGGACAATGCCGAGCGCGTCATCGACTTCGCGCCAAGCGCCGCGCACCGTCTGTTGATAAGACAAAGCGGCGCTGCGCTGCTGAGACGCCCGCAACGCAATCTGTCGGCGGATCCGCCCGCCATCGAAGATCGGCAGTGAGAGACTTGGGCCGATGCTCGTGTTGCGTGCATTCCAGCCGAGATCGTCGAGGTTGAGCGCGTCCAGGCTGAACAGACCGGTGAGATTGATGCTCGGGTAGAATTCGGCTTGGGCGACGCCGATCGCGGCAGTCGCAGCGTGCAACTGCGCCTCGGCCGCGACGATGTCGGGGCGATTGTGCGCTAGCTCCGAAGGCAATTGCACCGCCGCCGCCGCAGGGACCGGAAGCGTGTAGACGACACTTGGCTCGACCGGCTGCGCATCGGGATCGGAGCCGGTCAGCACGGCCAGCACACGGCTGGCGCGGGCGGCCTGATCGTCGAGGTCGGACAGGTCGTCGCGGATCTGGCGGTCGCGCGATTGCGCCTCGGCGACATCGATCGGGGTCGCCAGCCCCCTGCTGTTGAGCGTGGTCGCGACGGCAACGGCCTGTGCGGCCAAGGCCTGGCGCTCCGCCGCCAACTTTCGTTCCGCCCACAGTCCACGCAGCTGGAAGTAGCCGTGCGCCACTTCGGCCTGGATCGAGAGCCGGACGCCGCGAGCCTCTGCGGCGGTCGCCTCGAGCGTCGCCTGGGCGCTCTCGATCTGGCGGCGGTGTTTGCCCCATAGATCGAGCTCCCAGCTCGCCCCGGCGCCGACGCTGTAGAGATTGAAATCGATCCCTTTGGGCGACTGCGCCACACTCTGCAGGCCCAGCAAGGGTGCCGCGAGTGCGGCGACGCCTTCGGTGCCGATCCGTTCGCGGCTGTAGCTTGCCTGGCCCGATAGGGTCGGTGCCGCTTCCGCCTTGGCAAGGCCCCGCGTCGCGCGCGCTGCTTCGATCCGCTCCAGCGCGATGCGGACATCGAGATTGGCCGTGGCGGCTTTTTCCTCGAGTGCGTCAAGCACCGGATCGCCGAACGCGCGCCACCATTGCGCTTTTGCGGGCGCGGGCGGTGCCGCGCTGCCGTTCGCCTGCCATGCAACCGGCAAGGCCGGAGTCGGCCGCACGAAGTCCGGGCCGACGGTACACCCCGCCAGCATCGTCAGGCCGAACAGCGGGATGAGGCTGCGCGCGTTACGCATGAGAAGGCTCCGGCTTGTGGCTGCGGTCGAAGGCGAGCGCGTAAAGCGCCGGCAGAGCGAGCAGCGTGAGGAGGGTGGCGCCGATCAACCCGCCGATCATCACGATCGCCATCGGACCCCAGAAGATGTTGAAACACAGCGGGATGAAGGCGAGCACGGCGGCGAGCGCGGTCAGCACGACGGGGCGCGAGCGCGCGACTGTCGCCCCGATGATCGCCGCGCGCAAATCGCCGTCGGCCGCATCGGCGTGATCGTGCTGGACCTGGTCGACGAGGATGATCGCGTTGCGCATGATCATCCCCGCTAGTGCGATCAGCCCGAGCAGCGCGACGAACCCGAACGGTTGGCCGGTGAGGAGCAATGCCGCCACCGCGCCGATCAAGCCGAGCGGGGCTGTCGCTAGCACGAGCAGCGTGCGCCCCACACTTTGAAGCTGGATCATGAGCAGGAGCAGCATCGCCGCCAACGTGATCGGCAACAATTTGTAGATCGCATTATTGGCCTTGGCGGACAGTTCTTCGTCGCCGCCAACCTCGATTCGGTATCCTGCCGGAAGTGCGGCCATGATTGCGGCGACACGGGGCGTGGCGTCCGCCAGGATCTCGGCGGGCTGGATATCGCCGACCGCATCCGCCTCGACGGTAACGACGCGTTCGCCGTCCCGTGTCCACATGATCGGATCGTCGGTGGCGGGCACCATGCGCCCGATTTGGCGCAGCGGCACCGGGCCGTTCGACGTCGGAACGGTCAGGTCGAGCAGGCGGGCGGAATCCTTGCGGTCGGCCGCTTGACCGCGCACCACGACACCGATCCGCTTGGTGTCTTGCAGCACTTCGCCCGCCGATTGCCCAGAAACGTCCGTATTGAGCGCATCCGCGATCTGACCGCGATCAATCCCAAGCGCGGTGGCGCGACCGGCATCGGGTTCGAACCGTTCAACCGGCGTCTGCGCGCCCCAATTGACCTGAACCGCCGTCGCACCTGGGATCGTCCTCAGGATCTCCGTCAGCCTATCGGCGATCGCGCGCAAGCGGGTCGGATCGGTGCCGATCACGCGATACTGGACCGGGAAGCCAGCGCTCGGCCCAAGTGACAGACGGTGGACGTGGATCTTGGCCCCGGGCGAAATCGCAGGATCGGCGAGCCGCGTGATGATCCGCTCGCGCGCGGCCAGATCGGTCGCGACCAGCACCATCGTCGCGGTCGCCGGATTCGGGAGCAGGGGGGCGTAGGGCAGATAGAAGCGGGGTGCGCCCTGTCCGATATAGCTGTCGAGATGGCGGATGTCGGGATTTCCCGCCAGCGCCCGTTCCAGCCGCGCGACGGCAGCGCTGGTCGCCGCGATCGACGCGCCGGGCTGCAGGCTGAGGTCGACGACGACTTCGGGGCGATCGGACAGCGGGAAGAATTGCTGGCGGACCAGCAGCATCCCGGCGCCGCTTGCCAGCAGCAATCCCAGCGTGGCCAGCAGAACCATTCGGCCATGGTCGATGCACCAGCCAACGCTTGCGGCGAGCCGACGATACAATGGCGTGTCGTACAGTGAAGCGCCGTGGTGCCCGGAGGCCACCTCCGGCAACAGGCGCACGCCGAGATAGGGGGTGAACACCACCGCCACGATCCAGCTGACGATCAGCGCCGAGCCGGTGACCCAGAATATCCCACCGGCATATTCGCTGGTGGTCGATTCCGCGAAGCCGACCGGCAGGAATCCGATCACGGTAAGCAGCGTGCCCGTCAGCATCGGAAAGGCAGTATGGGTCCAGGCATAGGCGGCTGCCTCGGCGCGGCTCGCGCCTTTCTCCAATTGGACGACCATCGCCTCGACGCTGATGATCGCATCGTCGACCAGCAGGCCAAGCGACAGGATGAGCGCGCCAAGCGAAATACGCTCGAGCCCGATCCCGCTCGCGCCCATGAACAGGGCGACGATCGCCAAGGTCAACGGCACCGACAGCGCCACGACGATTCCCGTACGCCAGCCGAGTGTCACGAACGCCACGACCAGCACCACCGCCAGTGCGCAGAAGAACTTGATGAGGAAGGTGTTGACCGCCTCGCGGATATTCTCGCTCTGGTCCTCGACCTGGGTCAGCGACACGCCTGCGGGAAGCTGGCGGCGGATGCCATCCGCCGCGTCGCGCAAATGCTGGCCGAGCGCGAGGCCATCTGCCCCCGGTGCCATCGCAATCGACAGGGTCACCGCCGGACGGCCTGCGTCGCGCACCAGCCCATCGGGTGGATCGGCATAGCCGCGGTTCACCGTGGCGACGTCCGCGACGCGCAGGCTGCCGCCGGCACCTGCCAGCCGCGTGTCCTCGACCGCGGTGACGCTGTCGATCGTATCGCCAACCCGGATGGGAACCCGCACTGACTGCTCGCTGATGCCCGCTGGCGTGATCAGCGTGCGCTGCGAGAGGGTACGGGCAAGCTGACCGGGCGTGATCCCCATTGCGGCAAGACGCCGGGGGTCGATGTCCACGAACAGCTTGCGCGGGATGTCGCCGGTGATCTGCGCCTTGGCGACGCCGGGCAGGCGTAACATCGTATCACGCGTTTGTTCGGCAAGCTGGACAAGCCGGGCGTTGTCGGTGCCGGTCAGCGTGAAGACATAGCCATAGACATAGGCATTGTCCTCGTCGGCGCTCACGGCAGCGCCTTGCGGCAGGCTCGGCTCGATATCCTTCAGCCGCTTGCGGACCTGCTGCCAGATGCCAGCGACGCGGTCCTTGGGTGCGCTGTCCTGCAACGAAACGCGCGTGACGCAGTTGCCCTCGACACAGTAGGTTTCGAGGAAGTCGAGATGATCGATCGCCCGCAAGGTGCGTTCGATCGGATTGGCGACTTGCGCCTGCATCTGTGCGGGGGATGCCCCTGGCCACGTGCCGGCGACGATCATCTCCTTCAGGGTGAAGCCGGGATCCTCGTCGCGCCCGAGCGTCATGAACTGCGCGGCACCGGCCGCGAACAGGATGGCGATCAGAAAGCCAACCAGGGCGGGATGGCGGATCGCCCAGCGCGACAGATTGAAGCGATCCATGGTTACAGGCCGCCCTGAACGTAGCCAGCGACCACGATCCGCTGCCCTTCGGTGAGCGTGTCTCCGCCGCTGGCGACGATGCGCTGCCCGTCCTCCAACCCTGCCACCAGAGCCTCGTCCCCGTACAACTCCAGGATAGCGATCGGTTGGCGATGCACTGTATGGCCGGTTACCAACCAGACGTGAGCCCGCCCGGCGCGACCGCTGACGGCCGCAAGCGGGATGCGGATGCGCGGACCGATCTCGTCGGTCTGGATCGAGACCGAGGCCGAGCTGTTGAAAGGCAGGTCGCCGGGTCGCTCGGGAAGGGCGAAGCGCGCTGCGCGGAGCCGCGATAGACTGCCGGCGGCGGGCGCGAGCTGGCGCAGGCGCGCGCGAATGACAATGCCCGGTTGCGCTGGAAAGGATATTGCGGCGGTCGTGCTGGCGGCCAGTCGCATCGTCTCGGGGAGTTGGACCTCGACTTCCGCATCGCCTGCGGCAAGGCGAACGACGATGCTGCCCGCGCCGACGACCATGCCGGGCTCGGCCAGGCGATCGGTCACGATGCCGGCGTCGGGCGCGACCAGCACCGCGTCGCTCAGCATCGTGCGGCTACGATCGAGCGCCGCGTGCGCGGCGTCGCGACGCGCTGTTGCGGCTGCAGCGGCGAGCGCGCGTGTTTTGACATCTGCGCCCGACAGCGCGCCGGTCGCGTCCAGCCCTTGCGCGCGTGCTGCGGAATCCCGGGCCTGCACCGCCTCGGCAGTGGTTGCGGCCAGATCGGCCTGCGCTTGCTGCGTGGCGGCATTCAGGTCGCTGCTTGCCAGTCGTGCGAGCACCTGGCCTTTGCGGACATGATCGCCGACCTGCACGGTGATCATCGCAATCCGGCCCCCGGCCCTGAAGCCGAGTCCGATGTCCCGGCGCGGCCGGACCACCCCCTCCAGCATAGCGGCGCCGCCACCGCTGCGATGCGCAACGACCACATCGACGATCGTCGCGGACGATAGTGTTGGCGGCTTGGGCGACGAGCAGCCCGGGATCAACGCAACCGCAAGGAGCGCGAAGCAGCGGCAGACAGCAATACAAACAGGAATGCGGGGGAACATCGGTGGGCCTCGTGACGTGACGAGGGTCCCAATGGGGATATTGCCGCAGGGTTACGCGCCGATCCTCGAAAACGACTGGTCGTTTTCGAAAACGATCAGTCGGGCGATTCGTTGGCGGCGAGCTCTGCCAGGCGTTTCTTGCGATACAGACTCGGGGTTTCACCGAACTGCGCCTTGAAGCTACGGTTGAACACACTGAGGCTACCGAAGCCCGCATCCATCGCGATGGTGGTGATCGGCACCTCGGCTTGCGCCGTGTCCGACAGCGCTTCGCATACCTCGCGCAGGCGGAAGCCGTTGAGATATTCGTTGACGTTGCGATGGCCGAGGCCAGCGTTGATGAGTCTGCGCAATCGATATTCCGCAGTGCCGGCCTGCGCGGCGATCATGCCGATCGTCAAGTCTGGGTCGCGGTACAGCCGTTCCTTGGTCATGAGCCGGTCGAGCGCGTGTTCGAGCCCGGCATCCAGCGGTTCGGCGATCGATTGCGGCACGATTGTTTGTGTGTTGGCAGCGGCTGGAAACATATCTGGGTGCCGCAACCCCATGAGGATGCTCATCAACCCCAGCGCGCCTATAAACAACACGATCGCACCGGTAAGCGTGGATGCGCCGACGTCACCGGTGATACGGCCCGCGACTTCCCCCCATGTCAGCCACAAGATGATGGCTGACAGGATCGCAATGAAGCCGACGCGCGCGTGGCGCCGCGGCTCCACCAGATCGCCACTACGGCTGCGCCAGGCCAGCCATACGGCATGCAAGGCAAAGGCCGTGCCGCCGACATAGGACAGTAAGTCGAGCAGGTCGATCGGGGCTATCGGTGCCTCATGCTGCAGCCATATGACCAGGCCGAGGAGCGTGTAGCCGCCACCCATCACCGCGTCGATCCACGTCGATCGGAAGTCGTCATCGAACCAGGCGCGTGTAAAAAGCCAGAACAACGGCACGCAGGCATTGCTGCATAGCGCTACCAACGGATCGAGCGGATCGAGCGCAGCGATGGGCGGCAGACCAGCAAGCGACGCCATGATCCCGCAGAGCGCAAGCGCTGCGCCGAAGCGGCTTGGCAGGCTTGAAGGAGCGCGCAGGAAGACGGTGCTCGCCAGAAGCAGCAGAGCCGCCGCCCCCCCTCGCAGCGTGGCGTTCAGGAGAGGAAGTGCATCGATTAAGGATAAAGCGGTTACTGACATGGCGCGGCGCGCCTTGGAGCATATTTGCCAAGGACGCTATAGCCATGGCCCGCCCAAGGCCGAGCAACCAAAACTCAGAGCTTGTAATGCAATTACCCGTGCCAGTCCCTTTTTCAAGATGGCATCTCTCAACACTACCTTGAACATGCTCATCGCGGGGGTGAGACTTGAGGCCGTCACGATATCGGTCACTATTACCGACTGAGGAGGAAGTACGCCCGCGTGACGGGTTAATGCGCTCGATACGATCTTCGCTGATAGCTGCCGCTCCGGACTGATTACTTCCACCCAATGAATGGGTGTCACGTTTCTCCGTTATAGGGTGGACTTATGCCCACGCTCAGTTTTGGCGAAAGATGGTGTATCGCGGCGGCTGCATTTCGAGAACGATTCAGGCTTTGAAGCTTGTTCGTAAAGATGGCTCGCCGGGCAATGCCGCAAGTGCCAGAAGTGCGATCAGCGATCCCGTGGCCATCACGATCGCCACCGCCTGCAGGCCGACGCCGCTCGCGAACATGAAGCCCGCCAGCGTGGGCGCAAGCGCCGAGCCGCCGCGCCCGATACCGATGGCGAACCCGGTCGCGGCGGCACGCACCGAAGTGGCGAAGTCGCGCGCGATCAGCGCGTAAAGCCCGACGATGCCGGCGTTGGTGAAGAACCCGGTCGCCGCCGCCATCGCCGCCATCGTGCCGAGTCCGGCCTGACCGTGACCGAAGGCGA
>Ga0247735_1000103_pt1 | contig 43510 bp, 48 predicted proteins | sample UWRJL178409R2_FD_180934 | JGI IMG/M metagenome (GOLD analysis project Ga0247735, IMG submission 180934) | Plant litter microbial communities from Arlington Agricultural Research Station in Wisconsin, United States - UWRJ-L178-409R-2 | ecosystem: Environmental > Terrestrial > Plant litter >... | reverse complement strand
CCGCAGCCCCCACCATTCCGCATCGATGGCGGCGCTCACCGGCGGCGGGTTGAAAGTGAAGCCGGGCGAGGTCAGCCTCGCACATCTCGGCGTGCTGTTCCTTGACGAACTGCCCGAGTTCCAGCGCGCTGTGCTCGATTCGCTGCGCCAGCCGCTCGAGACCGGCACGGTCAGCGTCGCGCGCGCCAACGCGCACGTCACCTTCCCGGCGCGGGTGCAGTTGATCGCGGCGATGAACCCGTGCCGCTGCGGCCACCTTGGCGATGCCGCGCTCGCCTGTTCGCGCGCGCCGAAATGCGCGGCGGATTATCAGGCCAAGGTGTCCGGCCCGCTGCTCGACAATAATGCACCCCTATCAACAGGTGGTGTAGAGTTGTCATCATGGACAAGAAAGCAATCGCGGTGCTTCGGTGGAGCACCCTCGAACAAGGCAACAGTGATCGTAGCTCGGAAGCTCGGCAGGATGCTAATATCAACCGAATGGCGACCTTCCACGGTTGGCCTATTGTTGAGCGGCATGTCGATGCAGGCCGATCAGCCTTCACGGGCGAGAATCTTACGAAGGGCAAACTTGGCGAGCTAACGCGGCGCTTCCACACCGGAGCGCTCGATCCGAATGCACACGTCGTGGTAGTGGAGGAACTGGATCGGTTATCGCGCCAGTCTCCCGGCGTGATGACGGCGTGGCTGACCCCACTGCTGAACCTTGGCCTTACCATTGCCATAGCGAACACCGGCCAGATTCTCACCCGAACTGTGATGGAGACGGACTTCGGCGGGTTCGTCACGATGATGAGCAGTGCGTTTTCCAACTATGAATTCTCGCGCAAGCAACGCGAGCGCGGCAACGCCTCTTGGAGCAAGCGTCGGGAAGCCGCCGCAGCCGGGAAGAACCTTTCTCGGCATCGCGCTCGCGGCTGGCTTCGCTGGGACGCGGACACCAAAGGCTATGCAGAAATCGCCGATCGCGTGTGGCTGGTCCACGAAATGTTCCGGCTGCGGCTGAAAGGCTGGGGCAAGGGAGCCATCGCCAAGCACTTCAATGAGGTCGCGGCGACCGACGCTCGGTTTGCGGCGTGGTCTACCAGCAAGACGCCTCCAAAGGCTTGGACGCCATCGGCCGTTGCCCGCATCGTTCAGGATCGAGCGGTGACTGGATATGTCCAGTATCATCGCGCGCCTCGGGGGGCGGAGAAGAAGGTGCCGTTGGGCGATCCGATCAAGGTCTACCCGCCCGTGATAGACGACGCGACATGGGCAAGGGCAAACGATGCTCGACTCACCAACCAGCTTCAAACACAGGGTCGGGGCCGCGCGGTGTCCAACCTCCTTGGCCCGCTGGCGAAATGTAAGCAGTGTGGCGGCACCATGCAGCCGCTTGGTTCGTCACGCATCCGCGTGAACAGAGACGGCAGCACATCGCAGCACTACCCAATCTACTGCTTGACGGCGAAAATGACGAAGGGAGCGGGATGCACGAATCAGCGCGGATGGCCGTATCGCTCGATCGAAGGCCCAATCTTGGATCGTTTGCTCACGCTCGCAATCGATGATCAGCATTTCCGTGCGGATGATGAAACCACCGCGCGGCTTGAAGGTGAGGTGGTTCGCCTACAGCGCACGGTCACCGACCGGCAGGCCTCCAAAAAGCGCATTCTCGCTATAATCGCGGGAGACGACGATGAGGAAGCGCGCGAAGCATACGCGGCGGCAGACGCGGCACTCAAACGCGCAAGGGCCGATCTCGCGAAGGCGCAGGAGACTCTTTCAGAAGCCAAGGGCATGGTCGCTCCCGGCGAGCATGTTGTCCGCGTCGCCGAAGTTCGATGCAAGATGGAGAGCGAAGACGTTGATGAGCGATATGAGACGCGCTCGTTAGTGAAGGCCGCGTTCCAGAATGTCATCGACCGCATCGTGTTCGATCCCAAGACGGGCCTAGTGAGCGTTTCCTTGGTGCAGGGGCTGGGTGCCATGCACATTCTACCCAACGGCAAGGTGGGCTACCTTGATCTCGTCAGGGGCGGGCGCGACTACGGGCAGGATGAAACAGTTGATGGCTTCCTGCGGCGTCGAGACGGGCGCAATCTCACAACCGGAGCGAGGAACTGATCACGCAAACTCGGGTTCATCGTCGCGAAAACGATCCGCAACCGCTTGCCACAGGGCGGTGGCGCTGCGTGCGACATTGCCATCGCGCCAAAGTACGCGTTCTCCTTGAACGATCATTGCCAAATGTTCAGTCAGTGTCTGCACGTCTCGAAGAAGCGAATGGAGGTGCTGAAACTCAGGGCGTGCCCGAAGTTCGTCGAAGCGCAACTCGTGAGCTATATTTTCATCCCGAAAATCGCGCAGAAGCTGGGCGCGATTTGGATCAGCCTCCGTTTCTATTTCTGCTAAAAGATCGAGGAAGGCGGGGCAGCGTTCCCGAACGGCAGGCCCGCGACGATTTTCGAGGATGTCCCGGTCATCGGCATCCTGTATGAGCCAATCCATCACGCCCGGTTGCGCCATCAATTCACGGCAGACAGGAAAGCTGAGTCGGTTCTGTTCCATGATGCGCCCACGACCGGGGCGGTCCAGCACTCGCGTGATCATAACAATCCGGGCATCTAGCGACGCGCGCTCGTATACATGTGCAGCCTCTTGGGCCGGTGAGTGAGCCACCGTCATGCGATCCTCAAACTCGTTGAAGACGGTCCAGACCTCGGTTGCGGCCCGAGCCCATTCGACCGTCTGAACGATCCGACGATTCGCGTGGCGAAGCCGTTCTACGACTCCGGCAACATCGACACCTTGTGGTTCAAGCGCCATGTGTTCAGGCTACAATGGTGCCGATGCGCTTTGGAACCACCAATCGACGCAAAGGTAGGCGTCTGAGGTGAGTCAGGTTCGGCGAGGCTGGTGATGTAGCGCGACGCGGGATCGCTCAACGGGAGGATAGAAGATGGGATTCCGATTTCGCAAAAGTATACGTCTCATACCCGGGGTGCGCTTGAACATCAGCAAAACGGGCATCAGCACGAGCATCGGCCCACGCGGCGCGACGATCAATGTCGGCAAGCGGGGCGTGCGAGGCACAGTTGGGCTACCCGGATCGGGGTTGTCCTATTCTGACATGATCCTGAGATCGCAGAACAGAGGCTCTCGTCCGATCGGAAGCGACCCGGCCCAACCATCCGCGCGCAAATTGCCAAGCGGCCTGTTCATTGCCGTTGCTATCGCAGTCATCTTCGGGGTTGTGCTGTTTGGCGCGGGCCTGATGAGCGCCCGGCAATCCACCCCTCTGCCAGTGTCGAATGCCGTCTCGCCGCCGCTCCAATCGAATGCGGGTCCGCAGGCGGGATTACAGGCCGATAGCGAATCAGCGCGCATAACAACGGAAGCGAACTGTCGCGCGAACCCGAGCAGTCGCGCCAAGGTCGTCACGGTCATTGGCGCAAGGGAGGCAGTTACCATTGTCAGCACGCAGGCAGGATGGTCGCGGGTGACGACGGGAGATACCGACTGCTGGGTGTCGTCTCGCTATGTCAAATAGCCCTTTCAGCGATAGGTCTCCGATTGCAACATGGGAGTTGTGGAGCGTCGCCACCATGCTGGTTGCCACACACGGCGAGGAATCCGAGGCCATCGCCAATGAAAGATTAAACGACGCGCAGGAGGGAGGTCGAGAAGGCGACGAGATCGTCTGGCGCGGCATCCTGACGCAATTAGAGAAAATACGGTCTGGTAGCGGCACTTGACCGGAACCTGTTTTCAGCCGTTAATTGCCTATCACACGCGGAGGACACGGTAATGACGTTGAAGTCGTTGATGGTCGGGCTTGCATCTCTTGCCATGATTGGAAGTACCGGCTCGATCACTTATGCGAAGGCTGCACCCTGTCGGGATGCTCACGGCAAGTTTGTGAAGTGTGCGGATAAACCCAAGCCTGAGCGCTGCCGCAATGTCAAAGGTCAGTTTGCCAAATGCGGAACGCCGGGAGCGAAGCCAGTCAAGTGAATTGAAAGTACCGAGTAGCAATTAGCTACCCGGCACATTTATCAGTGACTCGCGCGCCAAGCGCTAACTTGGGCTTTGCTTACATCCTTGGCGTAGCACATCGGCGCGTATCCACCGCCCCGACTCCAAGCGCTGCGACCGCCGCAACTGGAACCGTTGCTTGCCGAATTATACGGGCACGCGCAGTTACCCGGATATTCCGCAATGGATTGCTTGATGATCCGCTGCTTGATCTGGGCGTCGCTTTGACCGCTTTTGGCATCCGCCGTTGAAGCAAATGCCGCCAAGCCAATGGCGAATGGGATGAGAGTTGCGAGGCCCCGCATTAGTAGCGCCTCTTGGGTGCCGTGGGTGTAGATAGACCGTCGTCACGCGGTTTCGTCCCCGCTTCGCCGGTGTCGGGATTGACGTTGCCGATTGTAGACCAGTTGTCGTTCCGAGTGCTGTTCGGGTTGGTTGCCCGGTGAGGCGCAACGTACGTGCCGTCAGAACGGGTGTAACCACGAACAGTGTGAGTGGATTGTGCGACGACTGGGCTTGCAACGCATACGGCGAATACCGTCAGTAAAACTGAGCGAGAATGCATAATAACTACCCCCGTTTCACGATCCCCGATTCGGGATCGCGGCAAGAAAATGCTCCTGTAATCACAACCAATTTCTTTGCATTGTCAATGGATGTCGGTGTGTCGTTTACGAAGGATAGCCATCCGTCACATCGACCGCCGCCAGCGTCTCGGCATCCGCCGCCGCCTCGATTTGCACGCGGATCGTCTCGCCGACATTCTGACAGGCGTTTAGGAACTCCGTCACCGCCAGCCCCATAGCGATCACAGCGGCGGCGTCGTGCTCGACGATCGAGTTATCGGCTATTGTCCACTTCACACTATATGGAGCGCTTGACGCTTGCGCGGCCTGTGCTGCCGCCATCGCGCCGAGAATGCGCTGATAACTCGCCGTGTTGGTCTGCACGCGGCCAAGCGGCGTCGAACACCCGCCCCCGGAAATCGCGCTGCGATATGCCTTGGCCTCCGCCCACCGCGCAGCCTTGGCCGCTTCTAGCGGGACGGCGATAGCGACCAGCGACTTCCCGTCCGCTGAAATCGTGTAGGTGCTACCATCGAGAGGTGGATGCTCGACCGCGACTTCGCCTGCGAGAAGCTGACGCTGAACATCCGCCAACGGCATGGCAAAAACAATGCGGGGTGTTTGACCCGGCTCACCCACTGCGTAGAGGCTCATTTGTAGGCCCTCATCGCGATAATACTGGCCGAACCGGGATTGATCGTGATCGCACTGTGACCGATCCAGCGGAGTTCGACCGTATGATCGCCGGGGCCAACGTGCGCGCGCCCTGATGTCGAAGCGCTGTCAGTGACAGCCGTGCCGCCGCCCGAGGAGCCATAGCTACCGCTGTCTACCCAAACGCTCATGTTCCAAGGGTGAAGGCCATCCGTGCTGCCGTAGGACTGCGTTGCTGTGGCCCACAGAAGGATGTCGCCTTCGAAGTCCATGTGGACGTTGTAGCTGACGAGCGTCTGCTGGTAGCCGGTGCCAGCGCCGCGATATGAAATGCTGTTGTAACCCTGATAGTAACCGGTGATTGCGCCGTTTGAGAGCTTCCCGGTATTCAGGGTGCCATCCACGACGAGGTTGCCCGAAATCGTGACATCGCCGACGATATCTACACCGGCCCCGCCGTTGGCGTCGGCGTGGATCGACAACTGTGCGCGGTTGCTCCCCGATACCGCTTCGACCTTCCAATATGCCTCGCCTTTGCCAGCCAAGTTTGCGACGGCGCTTTCCGTGACGCTGACGCGGGAGGTGAGGTTGCCCGCCGTGGCTTCGAGGTTCGAGGCGCGTGACGCCAATGCCTGATCTGCATTCGTCCGGGCCGAAGCCTCGTCAGAGAGGCGGGCGGACAGGTTTGCCGCCGAACTGTTGGTGGAAGCGATCAGGGTGGTGATCTGACTCGCGAGTGCGCCATCCGCATCAGAGCGCGCAGTCTGCTCGGTCGAGAGACTGGCATTCGTCGCGTTGATCGCGTTTTGCTGATTGCTGTAATTGCTTTCGAGCGTCGTGGTTCGTTGCGCCAAAGCCGAGTCAGCATCGGCGCGAGCAGTTGCTTCGTCGGTGACCTTGGCGTTAGCGGTGGCAAGGCCACTGGTGAGACCGTCCAGCGATGTCTGATGACCGCTGAAACCGGCTTCGAGCGTGGTGGTTCGAGACGCCAGCGCCGAGTCAGCCGCTGCGCGCGTACTGGCTTCATCGGTGATCGACGCCTTCGCCGAGGTGAGGTCGGTCAGCAGCCCGCCGATCGCGCCTTGCTGGGTCGTGAAGTCGGATTCCAGAGTGGTGGTGCGAGACGCCAGTGCCTGATCGGCGGTCGCTCGGACGGTCGATTCATCTTCGATGCGACCATTGGCCGTCGTGAGATTGGTGGTGAGATTGTTGAGGGAATTTTGTTGCTCGGTGTGCGAGACTTCCAGCGTCAGGGTGCGTGAAGCGAGCGCTTGATCCGCCGACGCGCGAACGGTTGCCTCGTCAGTGATCCGGGCGTTTGAAGTTGCGAGGCTGTTTGCGAGACCGTCAATCGCCCCCTGATGCGAGGTGAAGCTCGCTTCGAGCGTGGTGGTACGCTGCGCCAGAGCTTCGTCAGCGGTGGTGCGGACAATTTGCTCTGTGTGGATCGACGCGGCGAGCGAGGAGTCAGCGTTCTGACGGACGGATTGCTCGTTGCCGACCGCGAGCACGAGCGCTGCGAGTTCAGGGGTGGGGCCGACTGCCAGCACCCATCGCCCCGGATGACCGGCACCAGAAACAGGGGCGATGACATCGTAGTTGTCATCGTCGGCGGTCGCATCGGGCAACCACGCATAGACGCCACCGCGACCATCCGAGATGTCCGCGTTGCCAAGGACGATGATCGAATCACCCTTGATGTATTGAGTGGGATCGACAGTATTGCGAAGAACGGAGACGGTCGGAACGCTGGCGATATATCCGCCGAAGCGAAGGTCGATCGTGGGTGATGTGCTCATCCGATATTTATCAGATGAGGGCGATCATCGCCCGCGTGTCGTCAGAACGCTACATTAACTCCACTGAACGCTGATCGACGATCCATTCTGAATTCTGCCGAAACGCACGACTTTATAGTCACTGGTGTAGCCACTGGAATTTGTGACTGACTGGGTGACGGTAACGAAATCGGAGAACGCCAGTCCGCCGACAGTCGCGCTGGGATCGCCCCACGCAGCGGGATAGGCGATGTATGGGTAGTTTCCGCCCGTGGCGTCATAGACGACCGTCTTCGACTTCGACGTGGCGAACTCGCCATTCAGTGCGAGGATGTCAGCGTTGGAAAGGGCGGTCTTGGCTGACACGCCCCAATAGCGCTTCTGCCGGAACGCGATGGCGGTGGTCACGCTGACGCTGGTCTTCCCGTCGCTCGCGGTAAGCGTCCACGAACGATCCGAGGTAAACGGGCCAACGGCGGTCGCGGTGCGCGCATCGGGCGTGATGGTGGCGAGGCCTGTGATCGTCTCGCTGGTGACGGTCTTGTTGAGCGTCCATGTGAGCGCGACGGAAGATACTGTGCTGCCGAGTTCGACCACTGATGGCGAGGCCGCGAAGCTGCTGATCGTGGGCGCGACATACAAAATGGCGTCGAGCGCATCCCTCACGCTGGCGAACTGACCCCCGTAGACGATCGAGGAAGCGTCGGTGATCTGTGCTTCGACGATGCGCCAACGGCCCGGCGATCCGTCGCCAATGTCGATCGGCTTGACGGTCGCAACACCGTCGTCGTCGAGCATGCAGGCGCCGTCGAAGGCGAAGGTGCCGCCCTTACCGTCGCCGAGCGCGAGACCGCCATCAACGATCATGTTGTCAGCGGTGGCGATGGTATTGGACAGCACACGGCGAAGCTCGGTGATGGTGCCAACCGACCTGATTGGAGTGGTGCCGCGAAAATTGAGATTGATGATTGATCCGGTGGACATGAGGATATTTATCCCCGCTGTCAGGGCTGGTCGTTCACCGCCGGGGCAACGCGCCGAGCGATAGCAGCTAGCGCTGCCGCTGACTTCGCCACCGGACGAACTTCGCCCATGCGGACGGCGGCACGACCGACCGTTGGAGAGGCGAGCAGATGCCCGAGGCCATATTGTGCGCCGAGCGTGGCACCCATCGTGGTGAGACCGCCGACAGCCTCGCCACCGGCCCCCAGAATGCCGCTCGTTCCGGCACGAAGAAGGTTGAGGGCGTCGAGTGACCGGGCGGTGTTCGAGGTATTCTTGTAGCGCCCTGATGCTTTGGCGGCTTCCGCGATACGTGCCAAATCCTGCAAATCCTGCCCCGCCTGACCGGACAGCATGGTGGATTTCACGCCATCAGAGAGCTTGTCCCAATCAGTGCCGAAACTGTGGAGGCTGAACGCATCACCAGCCGTATTTTGCGCCCCGGACTTGCTGCGGCCAAGGTTCCTCACCAGCGCTGCCTGAACCTGCGCCGCCTGATCCGGCGACATGAGGGCGAGGCCACGGTTCAACAGATCACTGTCGTTGCGGGTCATATCGACGAGTTTGTCAGAAAGAAGTTCATGCGACCGACCGGCGAGGATCGGATCGACGATTTCGTCGAGGTTCTGCTGACGCTGCGCCCAATGCTGATCCGCCGCGCGATAGGCGTTCGCCGCATCGGTGCGCCCCTGTGCGGTCAGGCCATGTTGAATATCCTCGGATAGCGGTCCCCATAGCGAATTCGCCGCTTCACGAGCAGCGCGCTGACTGCTGTCGAAGTTGTCGCCAAATGAGGTGCGAAGGCGGCGGAGATTGTCGATCGCATACTGGGCGCGATTGCCCGGAATGGTGGTCGGGCCTGTCCCGCCGAACTCACGGTCGAAAATGCTCGGGCTGACGGTCTGATCCGGTGTCGGGGTGAGATCGTCACGAAGGCTCCGCAAAGCTTCCAGCCCCGGTGTGTTGCCCGGTGTCCGTTCGGCCTGATCGATCAGCGCATTGACCGCAGCGAGCGTGCGCGGGGTCTCGATCTGGGTTCCAGCCGCCATCTGCGCGGCGTCATCGTAGAGACGACCACCAGCTTCCGCCGATCGAGCTTCATAATCACCAAGGCCACCCGGCGCATGAAGGACGTGGAGCGCGGCTGAATCGATGTCTCGCGGCGCTGCGCCTGCGGGGAGAAAGGACGCTGCGGCGCGGTCTCGCGCGGCCTGAACGCTGGCGAGATACCGATCGGCGCCCTGCGTCAGCGGGATGTTTGACAGCAAACCTGACTCACCTGCGGCGTTCATCCCCTTGGTGAGTGTTCCGCCGACATCGGCGGGCAAGGGGCCAACTCGAAGCCCATCACGCGAGAGACGGTCCGCAGCGTCGAGCACTTCGCGGCCTCTGACGGCTGCGCGGGTGGGGGTGCTGCCAAGTGCGGCGAGACCGTGCGCGGCAGAACCGAGGCCAAGCCCTAGCCCGCCGCCAATCGCGGCATCCTTGGCGACGCCCCCAACTGTGTTGGCATGCGTCGTCAGAGCGCCCTGTGCCGCACCGTCAGCCAGCATGGCGAGAGACCGTGCCGCCCAAAGCGGCGCACCGATCGCCGCTACTCCGCCTTCGATCGGGGCGGCAGCAATCGCGGCAGGTGATGCGGCAATGACCTCGCCTGTCAGTTTCCCGAGCGCCGATCCCTGCGTTGGTTCGGCGGCTTCGAGATTGCCAAAATACCGGCGGGTGTCGTCGCCCCAAGTGTTCTCAATCCCAACCTTGTTGGCGAGCCACCCGGCTCCGCCCGCGACATTCGAGAGGACATGCTGATCGCCTTGGCGGACGCCTTCCGCGAAATCATATGGGCGGTTGTCGGTGAGCGTGGGGCTTCCGGACGCGATCGGATGCGTGGTGTCGAGGCCGACTGTCGGCGCGTGGTGATTTTTGGCGATGTAGATGTCGCGCTGGTCGAGCACACCCGAGTCATGCTCGTTCAGCTTCCCGCCCAAGCTCGCATAATAGTCGCGTATCTGCTGACTCGACACCTTGGGATCGTTGATCAGCGTCAGGATGTGATCGTTGATCTCTTGTTGCGTCGGCGGTGCCGCTGGCGTGTTCGAGGGTGCAGCCACGGGATCGGATGCCCAAGGCGTATCAGCGGTAGGCGCCTGATTGGCAGTCGCTGGTGCGTCCGCGATCGGATCGTCGAGCCACGGCGCGTTCGGATCAGCCATTACGGCTTCTTCCGCTGATGGCCAGTCGGATCGATGTAAACCGTCCCGGATGGCAGCGCATGATATTCAGCCGCCGATGTGATCCGCACCGGTCCTGTATTGGCGGGAGGCGTCTGGCCGACATTCGCGATGATGGCGGTGCGCCTGTCGATGATGCGCTGTTGCGCCGCCTTACGTGCCGCCATGTCGGCCTTCATGACCGCAAAGGCGCTGACCTTCGCGGCTGAACTGGTCGCGTTGTTGAAGGTCTCCTGCGCCTCACGACGGGAAGCATCCGTCAGCGTGCCCGAACCGCTCGGGGTCGAGTTGATCACGCGGTTATATTCGCTGACGAAGGTCTGATAGGCCGTGTTGGCATCGGTGACGCGCTGGTCACTGAACTCCACACCGAGACCGTTCCGAACCCGGTTATACCACGTCGAGGAGGTGTTTCCGGGCATCTTGGCGGCGAGGTCGAGATAGCGTTGACCGTTCGCCAAAGCGGTTTCTTCGGCGGTTTGGATGGTGTCATACATCCGGTTGTCAGCCGACAAGGCGGTCGTTGCCGCCCTGACAGTCGCCTTGTTCGCCGCGATTTGCGCCGGGGTCCAATGATTGGCTTGAACGATCTGCGCGGCGCGTGTCAGGATCGCATGGCGCATCGGTCCCTGACCGTTGCCCAAGGCTGGCATCTCGCCGGTCGCGGCATACTGGCGCGCCGCCATCTCGATCGCGGGGTCTGCGGGATCGATCGCATTTGCCTCTGCCTTCGGGACGCCCGCCGCGATCATTTTGGGGCCACGCACCGACTGTCCCGGTTGAACCTTTGCGACATAGGCGCGGGTCTCGTGCGGCATGGCGGAGAGCCAATTCTGACCGTTGTGGGCCACGGCTGCATCGACGCGGCCAAGACCGCCGTTGTACGCCGCGACCGCCTTCGTCTCATCACCGTGGTAACGGTTGAGGAGGAAGTTGAAGTAGGTCTGACCAAGCTGGCGATTGTAGTTGGCGTCGGTTGCGAAGCGCTGCGGATCGAACTGCACGCCCAACATGTTGGCGGCGTCGCGCGCCGTTGAGGGTAGAAGCTGCGCGATCCCGACTGCGCCCTTCGAGGAGGTGAGGGGCTGGCCTTGTGCGTTTAGCTGGTGACCGCTGGATTCCGCGCCGACCATGCGATCGTAGGTCGTGGCGGGGGCGGGGGCGGTGCCAGTGACGCCACCGGGGACATAGACGTTATCGTTGAGGCTGATCCCGATTGGCGTGTTTTCCTGCCGGATTTCGCCCATCCGCGTGGTGTCAGCGTTCTGCTGATTGACGGCGACATTCTGTGTCGTGGAATCGGCATTTTGCTGTGCGACGCGCGCGGCGTCCTGTTCCTGCGTCGAGTAGAAGGCGCGCGAGATCGCGCCGAGCGTTTCATTCGTCGGGTTGCTCGCCACCATCGCGATGTCGCTCGGGCTTGCGCCAGCCGCCTGAAACCACGGGTCGAGATGCGTGATGAAGGCGGCGCGCTGATCAGAGGGGATATGCTCCTGAATATATCCCGCCATGTCGGCGATGGCCTTTTGCCCCGCTTGATGCTGGTCGAAGTCTTGCTTCGTGGTTGTGTTGACGGTCGAGAGGAGATCGTTCTGACCGGAGCCGATGAGGGCGGCATTCGCGCCCCGGACGTTGCCACTTGCGTAAGCGCTACCCGCCTGTTGCTGTGCCGCCTGCGCGCGCTGTGCCGCCGCCTGTTGCGCCGCGAACTGCTGCTGTTTGAGCGCGGTTAGCTGCGCGGCGTCGCGATCAGCGGCTCCCACTCTCAACGCGTCGATCGGATTGGCGATTGGCGCGTTCGCGGCGGTGAGGATGCCCCAGTTGATCTCGCTCATTTACGACCCCTTCGCGTTGTTGATGACGACGGGGGCGGTGCTCGTGGTGCCGATCTTGGCCGGGGTGCCGAAGCTGGAATTGTAGGCGTAAGCACCAAGCTGCCCGAGCGATTGAAGTGCTGATGAGGTCGAAGCCGCTGAGGATAGCGCCGCGTTCGACGAGGCATTCGCGGCGTTGCTGGTGGTCGCGGCATTCTGCGAGACAGCCGAAGTGCTCGCGCCAGTCAGGGAAGCTTTGGCATTCGCGCCAGTCTGAACCACGTTGCTCAGATCGCCCATGTAGCTGTTGTACGTGCCGTCCGCGACCTGACCCGCACGGTCCTGCAACGCCTTCAAGGCCGCGCCGGAGCGGCCCATGCCACTCGCGTAAGCGGAGGCGTTTACACCGTCGAGTGCGGCATTCAGCGTGTTCTGGTAGCCGGTCCCGGCCTTCCATGTCGCAAAGGCGTCATCGGCTGCTTTCTGATCGCCGCCGAGTCCGAGCAGGGCTGAATAGTTGGTGGCGGCGGTGTCGCCGCGCGCGATGTCAGGCTGGTAGCGGGCGACATCATCGCCATACATCTGCTTCTGGAAGGCAAGCTGATCAGCCGCCGACTTCGCCTGAATGGCTGCGGCTTTGCTCGCGCCCTTGCCAGAAACCACTCCGCCCGCGACGGTGCCTGCCGCCGAGATGCCCGCCGCAGCGACTGCGGGCGGCATCAAATATCACCATGAATCGTCATGGTGGTATTTATCTCATTGCGCTCATTCGTTCTTCGGAGTGATGTGGCACAACGTGACTGAGGCGAAGATTCGGCTCACCACGACAAGCATAGCGTCCCGAATTTGAACTGAAGGTGGAGTAGGAAAGTGAGTGAGATTTGGTGCGACGATGAAAAAATTGGAGTTTGGGGCGGGGCGTCCGATCCAGAGGTAGGGGATAGATTGCCTGTCACTATCGATGGAGAAAAATATAACGCCAAAGTTAAGAAGGTATACAAGCAGCACAACGAGAACTGCCCGCCTACAACCATTATTGAAATCGAAAATCCCAAACCGATGCCAATCGTGATTTAAGCCGGTTATGATGGGTAGCGAGGGATGCCGTTGGTCACACAAGGCGGAAATCGCTACCTCTCTTTTGTATTATCATCTTTCGTAATCAGCCCGCGTCATGTGGAACCAAGCATGCGTCTTCGTCCAATACTGATTTGAAACGAGCCGTAGACCGTCAGCGGTGAAGCCGAGGTGATTTAGGAACACCCGCGCCGCCATATTGCTGACCGGAAGGGCGGCGGTGATGATCTCCGTCTTGGTATTCTTGAATATCCAGTCGAGCATCTCGCGCCCGACCGCGAGCGCCTTACTCCCCCGGCATTCTGGCCCGAACATGATATGACCGTCGAGCACCACCGGCCCACGGATTTCGAAAACGGCTGCGGCATGTTTGCCATCCGTGAGGAGTATCCAATTCAACGCATCCAGAGCGCTGTCACTGAAATCGACCGGATCATTGCTTGGGATGTGCTCGCCGATCGTTTTCCGCACGCTCGGGATGTTGGCGATGCGGTTGTGGGTGCTGGGGTCAAATGTCCTAAAAACTGTCATATTGTGCCTCGCACACGCACGCCGAACACCACGGGGGCGGCGAGCGCGCCCACCTGACGCTCCGCGAGGATCGCCGTCACCTGACCCTGCGTGGAGGTGATGAGGCCGTTGAGGGCGACGATCTGGGCGAGCAACGCGGACTGATCGCTTTCGCGCTGATCGAGCGCCGTGAAGGCGGCGGAGATATTGGCCCAAGCGTTGTTGATCGTCTGCGCGAAAGTGGAGAACGGTTGCCCGGTTTTCGGATCGACGATCGGGATGTTAGTGTTCAGGCGGGCGAGCACCAACGCCTTTGAGGTGACGATCGCCATCAGCGCCACACATCGCCAATACGAGCGCCGCTGATGCGGACGCCGACAGGATCGGTGATCTCGATTTCGAACTGGCGATACGGCGCACGCGCCTGACCGAGCCGACGATAGGTGAGGACGTTGGCGCCCGCTTGTGCGTCGAGCGCCTGCCACGGCTGATCCGTTAAATACTCGTCAGCGTCTGCCCATCGCAGGTTGACCGTGCATGGCGCGCTCGCGCCGAGATCAATCGCCAGACTCCCGTTTCTGACAGGGCCACCCACGATCGCCACCGACGCGTTGGTGGTACGACGGATCAGCGTCCCGGCATCTGTGTAGGCGTCGATGACGGTCCAGAGCGCGCCGCTCGTGCTGTCGCCGCAAATCACAGTATCGGCATTCGACGCGCCGACATGAGGACGCCACGTCACGTTCCCTTCGCTGGCAAACTCGCTCCAAACCTGCGTCGATAGGTCGTAGGCGAAACTCCCCTGACCGGGGATATTCAAAACGTAATAGAGGTGGCCGGAATAGCTGAACGTCCACGCTGACGGGGCAGCGGTGCGCTTTTTCAGACGCTCATCAATGCCGATCGTGCTTATCTTCTGCGGCACCCCGGCGACCCGATAGACTTGCGCATTTTCCCCTACCCACATCACCGAGTTGTCGATCTGCCGAATGGTGTCGCGGGACAGACAACCGCGCTGAAAGCCCTGATTGGGGGTGCGCTGGAATGGCTGATCAGCGTTGCCGGTGGTCTGCCAAACTTCGATCGAACCGCTGCCGAGGAACAGGATGTTCCCGTTCCAAATCTCGACGCCAATCAGGCTGTCGGGCTGGGATTCAGCGGTGGCGAAATGCAGGGCGTTCACCGTGCCGGTGAAATCGTCGTCGCCGGGCACCAGCCAATAATAGGTGCCATCCGACATCGCGATGATGAAGTAGCCGTCGAGGGTGGTGACATCGACGGCGCGATAGCCGTCCGGGATCGCCACGTGACGGAAGGTGTTCGCGGTCGAGGTCTTGGTTGCGCCGTAGAGCCACAACGATCCGTCAGCCACGATCGCGATACGGTCGAAGTTGGACGCGATGGCGACGCGGGTGTCAGTGCCTGTGATGTTCCCGAGCGCCGTGGCCCGCGATCCGCTGATCGAATAGACGGTGTTACCCGCGACCGCGATCAGCGTGGGGAAGCCCGCCGTAGCGTTGTTGGGGGCGTATACGGCTTGGACGGGGCCAGCTAGCGCCGTGCGCAGTTCGAGGCCCGGACGCTGCAACAGCATCACGGTCTCGGGATCGGAGCCGGATTCGTCTTTCTCGACGATCAGGTTGCGAAGGATTTGCTCCGGGGCGAACGAGAGGTCGCGCCGGTATGCTTGTTTTGCGAATGGGATGTGGGTGGGTTTCACCCATTATTTAGGCATTGCGAACAGCGCTAGGCCGACGGTGCAAGTTCCACGAGCCATCGAAGGTATGATGCAGACGCAGATACCATCATGACCGCAATATCCATGGGTGGGGGAGATGGGTCGGAGACTCCCGGAGCATGTCGAAACTGGTGAGCGGCATTCGTCCATTCAGCGAAGGACGCTGAAAGACGGTTGGCCGCATCGTTCACGCGACCGGCATATGTTGCCTGTAAAATTGGCGTCAACTTGGTTTTGATTTCCGATGTTCCCAAGCGAGCAACGCCAAAGTGAAGCTTAAAGACGTTTTCAACCGCGTCAAACGAACGCCGCACAGCAGTCAGCGTGTCGGAATTCAGAAGGGCGCGATGAGCATCTTCGAATGCGTCACGAGCGGCGTTATATGCATCGGTTGATAGGCATCCCACTACCGAAACGCGGGATCGCTCGAATTCTTCATCGATGTAAAAATGAACGCCACAATCTTCATCTAACCGGTATCCAAGATTTTCCTCTCGGAAAATTTTAGAGACATAGTTTCTATACGCGCTCTGTGCATCAGCACGAGTATTTGATTGGATGTTTTTGTGTATGAGGCTGATTACATCAAGGACATCCCGAACTTCTGCGTGCGCGATAAATCGATCAAAGTAATATGTTGTGCGCGGATGCGAACCTCCGAACGGAACCTCTACTCCGAGTTCTAGGGCAATTATCTTCGCCATGTCTGCGCGGTTGAACGAAGTGATACTCGCGAGTGACGCTATGCGAGTCCGAAAGCGTTCGCCGTCCGAAGCAGGCTTTCCCTTCTCCAAATAGACTCTGCTGAAAAGTTGGCCCTTTGGCACTTCTGTATCTGACATCGACCTCTCCGAGCCGCTGCACTGATCGGAGATGGCGATCGGGTCAACCCGTCAATACCGCGAGCCGCGTCCTATCCACACCAGATCGTTGAATAGCTCGCGCTCCGGCTCGCCGAAGCCGTTGCTCAAACCGGCCTGCCAGTTGAGGGCGTCGCGGATCGTCAGCGCCGATGGCGTCGCCTCGTAGTGATCGGCGAGCTTGGTGGAGAGGAGTGCCGCCAGCCCGTTCATGTCGCGCGTCGATAGCGGCGCCTCGGATGTCGGTCGCACATAGACGAGGTTCCCGTCAGCGTCCCGGACTTCCTCACGCTCTTGTAGCGACAGGTCATCGACCGAAATCCAACGGTTCGTGTATGCCTCATAGACCCATTCAGCGGTGTTGCCGGTGTTCGCATCGTTGATGATCACGAATGCCCCGTCACGCGGCTGGCGCGGGCCTGACGTGTAATCGTCGTAGTAGATCGAGTCGGAGCAATCGTGGCGATCCACGATCACGTCAGGCAGGGTGATTTCGCCGACATGGCCGTTGTTGCGATACACGCGATCATTCTCCCGCGCGGTGTAATCGGCTGTGGGGATCACGGGTCGAGCACGGCCAAGCGCCCCGGATGAAATCAGGTAGCGATACAGCGCTTGTAGCGTGGTGAGGCCAAGGTCGAGATCGGCCTGACGCGGGGCCTTGGCGGCTCCGGCGACGCCGATTTTCGACAACGCGAGAGTGATGACGGATTTAGCAGATGCCATGAAGCCTCAAAGAAAAAGGGCCGCTGGAAAATCCAGCGACCCTCTATTTAGCGGCAGTGGGTGCGACGCTTACGAAGCGTGAAACACCGTCACCATGCCAGTCTGGAGACCCGCGACCGACGCCTTGATCTGACCACGATGCTCCATGAATCCGACGCCAGCGTTAAGCTGATAATCGTCTTCCGAGCGACGGGTTGGACGCGACTTCATGCTGTAACCCATCATCACCGAATTCAGGCCGCAAAGCTGCGCCTGCGCAACCGGTGCCGATGACGCACCGACGTTGCCGATTGTGGTGTAATCGCGAACTTTCTTGATGATCACGCCGTCCCAGATGAGATCGCCGCCAGTGAACAACGGATTTTCATCCGAATCCTTCTCACGCGGCAGAGCGTCCTTGGTGGACTGGTAGATCGCCGAGTCAGAGCGAAGCTGACGATAACCAGCCGCGTTGACGAACAGCACGTAGTAGGGCTGACCGTCCTTGGTCTGATAAGGCTCGATCGCGAACACGCTGGAATTCGTGGTCGCATCAGCCTTGTCCTTGATCGCCGACAGGACGGCAGAGGTGAGGACGCCGGTCGATGCTCCGACGCTCGAAAGCGACGTGGACATCGTGCCGGTGTTGCTGCCGCCGACGAAGAAGGTGCGGTCCACGTTTGCGGTCACGTAGTTGTTAAGCTGGCCCGCCGACGCGCTGCCATAGGCGACAGTCACGTCTTCCGCGTCGCCGCCCATCGCGACCGGCACCGAGTTGAACGCGGTGGTGAGGTCGTTTTTCAGCATTTCCGACGCGAACCGAGTGAGAGCGGTTTTCGCGATGCCGCGAAGGTCGAGTTCTGTTTTGAGTTCTTCGGTGATCTGGATGCTCACCGCGTCGCGGACGAGCTTGGTCTGGAACGCCACCGAATAGTTGGTCAGCGACTTTTCGTTGCCGACGAGCGAGGTGCTGCCATCATTGGGCGTACCGCGAAGCTTGCCGAACAGCGGTACGTGAATAAGCTGACCCGCCTTGTTGGTCAGTTCATTCTTTACTGCGATGATGTTATTGCCCGTGGTGGACATGAAGTTCTGGTAGGTCGAGGCACGAACATATTCAGAGATGAACTGGCTGGACCAGATTTCATTCTGTGAGGGAGTTGCGAGAGTAAAATTAGACATTTAATTCACCGTGGATTGAAAAAGCTGTTGAAGCTCTCCTGTTCTGATTGAGGGGTGGCCTTCGAAGTGGAGGCCGGGATGTCGTTCAGAGTTGTAGGACGCACCTTTGCTTTGGTTGGGGTTGCCGCCGGGATCACTGGTGCGACCACGGGAGCGGTATCGGAGCCGCTGATCCAACCCTGTTCCAACGCGATCTTCCTCGCCGCAGCGATGGGATCGGACTGGTATTCAGAAAGTTGAGTAGCGGCTTTGTGCTGCTGGATGACCCATTCGATAGGATCGGGCTGACTCGCCACCATTGCGTCAAAGTTAGGATCAGCTTCGGCTTGGGCACTCGCCCAATTTGCCGCAGCCGCCACCGCATCTACGCCGTGTGTCCGCTTCGCAAATTCGCCAGACATGAGAATCTTGTCATTCACACGCTGCTTTTCGACTTCGGCGAAACGGTAGTCAGCATACCCCTTGGGGTCGTTAAAGGGATCAGGAATGGAGGCGCTGACCTGTTGCGACTTCTGATATTCTTCCAACTTTGCCTGATGATCCGCCGCCAGTTTCTCGGCGGCTTTCATTCGATCGCGCATGTCGAGGAAGGTGGGCAGGGGGACCGATTTCCCGGTCTTTGCGTCCTCATCGGCATGATTCTCAGAGGGAGCTTCGGTCACAAGGGCCTCAACTTCCTCAACAGGCTCGGGCCGTTCAGGCTCGACATCCGCAGGGGCGGCGTCGTGCTGTTCAGTCTCTATGGCCTCGATCGGCTGGTCAGTTGTATTGTCAGAATTGAAGATGTCGTCGAAGGTATCGCTCATGCTTCTCCCGGCTATAAGTAGCCAACTCGCAGCCCGACTGGCGGCTTCCCAAGTGATTGAAGTCCACTACCCTCGCGTGACCGTTGCACCCGTCATCGGTGTGCTACTCACCGGGGGCAATTACTCCCCGGCTTTCGCATCATTGTTATTTAGTCAGGCGGTCAGATCGCCGGGGAATTGGGGTTGTGACCGGCGCGAAGCATCGCGGCCTTCCACGCGTTATCGAGTTCGGTGCTTTGAACTTCTACCTGATGCTTCTGTGCGAGCGTCTGATCACGCGCCGCAGCCGCTTGTTCACGCTGGGCATGCGCCTGTGCCGCCGCAGCCTGAACCGACTGCGCCTGCTGTGCCGCCTGCGCCTTTTCTTGCTGTGCGGGAGCGTTAAGCTGCTGCGCTTCCTGAAAGCATTCCTCATAGGCGGCGAGCACTTGCTGCTCGTCCGGGATTCCCAAAAATTTAATCGCAAATTTGAAGTTGGGGTCGAGCAGCGAGATGCCGGTCTTCGCGCTCCATTCCATGAGCTTCTGCTTGCCCTCGTCGCGCAGCGTGTCAGCGGTCTGGACGACCTTCAGGGTGATATCCACGTCCATCGTGGCGACATCATTCTCGGTCGAGACATGCACAGGAACCGGGGTGTGCCGAACCTCACCAGTGAGAGGATGGACCGCAGGACGCATCACCGGCTGACCGTTCGGGCCAACGACGGGCTGGCCGGTCTGATCAATCACGGGAGCCATCACCGGATGAAGCTGTGTCTCGACCACGGGGACGTTCAGTTTCAGCGTCTGGCGGGCACCGGCATTGTCAGTGACGCGGATCATCGTCTGATCGGTCATGAACTGACGGGCGCGGAACCACATTTGGCGATAGACGCGCTCCTCGAAATCTTCCCATTTGCCAAACGCTCGGGCGAGTTCGGCCAAGCCCTGCTGTTGGAGAAGCTGACGCGCTCGACCCGAAGTGTTGGCACCCGCTTGGGCGATCTGGGCACGACCCGGCGCCGCGTCGTCGATTTCCTGTTTCATCAACGAGACCGCGTTCGCCATGTCGGTGAAACGGTGATCGCCCTGAATGATGTCGTAGCCCTCGGGCATCGCGCCATCGGTTTTCTGCGCCTCTCGACGTGCGAGATCGCGATCGGCGGGATTGGCGGTTCCCGCGCTGCTGCTGACCTTCACGCGGTTCGAGATTGCCATCCGGTGAAGGGCGGCTTCAAACCCGTTTATCTTGCGTTGTAGCGGCACGAGGTTGCGCACCATGCCGCGCCTCTCACCGTCGCGCATGACATGGAATGAAAGGGCCTCAATCGGGCAAACGCTCTCGCCCTGATCATCAACATATCCGGTGTCACCGTGTTCGAGGATCGTGGAGTGACAGTAAATCGCGCGTTTCCATTTCCCTGTGGCGGCGTCGATGTAGAAGTTATCGACGATCATCACTCGACGGCGGGTAGGATCGACCCAATAGCGCGCATTGGCGGGACGGTCCTCGGGGCCGTCTCCGTCGAAGCCGATGCAATGAATCTGGTCAGCAAAGGCGGTCCACTTGCGCTTTACAGCGCTGACATCCGACCAATAGGCATGAATGAGGTAAGTGGCATCCTTGAAATCATAGGCCATGCTGCTGGGGTCGTAGTAAAATTGCTCATACGGGATGTGGGTCACTTTGCAGTTATCGTGCTGATCAATCTCGATCTTGGCCGCGCAGATGCCCTCCACGAGATCGTTCTCTGACGTGGCGTCGAGCACCGAGGGGAGGCGGGTTTTGTCAGCCTGATAGCGAAGGATTTGGGTGACGATGGTGGCTGCGTCCTCCCCATCCTCGTTGCGAGCCACGGCTTCCGGCTGCGTCTGATTGCTATCAAGGAGGCCAAGGGTGGCGCCGATCGCGCTCGTGATCTTGTTGCAGTACGTCTCGGGAACGCGCATCCGGCGCATCTTGGCGCGCGCGGCGTCGTCGATCTGGTGAGGGCCGTCGAAGAAATCGCGATCCTCTTTGGCGTGCTCACGTTGTAGATCGCTCGCGGATGCCGCCTCCCGGAACATGCGGCGAAGCATCTCGAAATCGGGCGCGGGATCGCCCGGCGGGGTGTTTTGATCGTCAGTCTGGGGTGTTAGGAGTCCGCCGAGCGTTTCGTCATTCGTCATCCGATATTTATGATGACGGTGATGATATGCGCGGGTGCGCAGAATGCATTCGACCACAAAACAGCGTGTGGATTTCCGGGAGCACCTGACTTCCACACGCTGTCGAGTATGAACGGCAATGCCGTCGCGTTACTTCCGCTTGGGCGCGTCCTGTGACAGCACTGATGCCGCCAATGAGCGCGACTGCGCCGGGGAGGGCTTGATCGCGCCCGAAAGAACCTGAGAAGCCAGCGTAGCTGCTTTCGGCGTTGTATGTCGATCAGGTGTTTTAGCCATCTAAGGCTCCTATTTTTGACTTCTTAACGGGATAACGTTATCCAAGAAGCCGTGAGCCGCCTCGAAAGAGATGGCCCACGGCAGGTCACAGGCTCCTTAATAAGAGCAATGGGTAGCTAAGGGGCTGCAACCCCCGCCACCCTGCGGAATGGTCGAACATTCCTGTGGTCTCCTTCTATTGCGCACCCTGCGCGGTATCTGCCCCACCCAGCACATCGTCCTGATTTTCGCTGGGTGGGGCATTCTCGTTCGAGCCGTTCTGCGCACTCTGGGCGAACTTGCTCCTAAACTCGTCAGTGACGTTATAAATGTCATTTTCTACACTCACAAAGCCGTGCTGCGCGTAAACATCCATCTGTCGCTTAGCGTCTGCGGGGCGCATTTCCCGTCCCTCAAGCTCCTTCACCACGGCAACGATATCAGCCGCTCGGAAATTTCCGCCGAGACCTTCAAGACGCCAAAGCACGGCGCGCCACCTCATAGAAATCGAACCGGGCTGGCGACCCTTTGTTGATGCTTCCTCGACTGCATAATCAAGGGCGCGAGCCGCCCCAGCACGGGCTGGCCCGCCTCCGACCTTCAACGAACCCACTGCAAGTTGAAGGAACGCCTCCGAGGGAACGATCAATTTCGCCATCAACTCCATACCGCGAAGCTCGGCGCGCTCCACTTCAAGCGCCGATTCAAGCTCGGTTATCCGAGCACGCTTTTCGGCAAGAATCTGGTTTGGGTCGTTCATGACGCGTATCATAGCGAATAATGTGACGGTATGCCAGCCGCTATTATCAACACCTTCGTTTGTCTAACCTTCACTCGGTTGACCATGCCGTCAACTGAGTTCTCCTACGCGTATAACCATATGCGCAATACGTTATATGGCGGTGCGCCGTGAAGGTTAGGTCCGGAACTCGCTGATGCCGCCGGTTTCTGAAATTCTATAAAAATTCCCGGAGGTGCTTGGTCGCCTCCATCAGCGAGGCCGGGGGCCGGAGAGGGGCGGGTGGGGTCTGACTCCCCCCGGCCTTCCGACCATCTCCGACCTTCGGACACCATAAAAGCTGAATAAGAACAATGATGTAGCGCCATTGTCAGACCGTCTGACACAATCGTTTCAGACCGTCGAGGGTGATCCTCGGCAGGAAGATCGGCGTCTGCGAGGTGTCCCCTTGATCCCTTTGTCAGTGAACTGTGTGTCGCATTTAGGTAAACGCAAAAGCGTCGTCGCAGCGATGGCTTGATCGTGTCGCATTTGGGTTGACATTGGCTTTATGCGACAGGATAGAGGGAGGGTCTAAACCCAAAAGCGACACGGAAGGCGATATGATGATCGTGGGATATGCACGCGCGTCGAGCGCATCACAGAGCCTCGACATCCAGTTGGCGGCTCTTTCTGCGGCTGGCGCTGACAAGGTGTTCAGCGAGAAGATGAGCGGCACCAAGGCGAGCAATCGTCAGGCACTACAAGATGCGATCGAATTCGTCCGGGAGGGCGACACGCTGCTGATAACGCGGCTCGACCGGCTTGCGAGGTCGGTTGCCGACCTTGAAGCGATCGTCGCTACGCTGAAAGCCAAGGGTTGCCACCTCCGCGCCACCGAGCAGCCGATCGACACCTCGACACCGGCTGGTGTGGCGTTCTTGCAGATGCTCGGGGTGTTCGCTCAGTTCGAGACCAGTATCCGGAAAGAGCGTCAGTTAGAGGGGATCGCCAAGGCGAAGGAGGAAGGAGTTTATAAGGGGCGACCGCCGAAGATCGACGGCGAGCGTATCCGCGCAATGCGAGCGGCTGGGGAGAGTCCGAGTGCAATCGCCAAGGCGCTCGGGATCAACCGCGCCAGCGTCTACCGAGCGTTGCCGGGAGCGTAGGAGAGGCGCGGTTTTCGGGTGTGGCGCAGAGAGTCAGCAAAAGTCAGTCATTTTGCAGCATATCGTAGCGAATACGATGGCGCGATCTAATGCGATGGCGCAGTATCGCGGGCATAGGTTAGAATACGGAGGGGGATGGCTTTGGTTGATCAGTCTCTATTGAAGAAGCGTTTTGCAGAGCTTGCTGCCCAAGCGGAGGCGGTAAATCAAACCGCGAAGAAGCACGTCACTGACTATTTCGATGGATTTCAGATTGATGAAGAGCTTTTTCTTGCTTGGGTCGTCAAGACGCGTAATTTGATCGTCAAGGCATGCGGACCGGACTCGGAGCATTACAAAGAATTTATAAAGCAGGAGCAGCCACAATCCTTTCGTGATAGCCATGGAAAGTTTAAAGATCTTCGTGCGGTTTTTTCTGCTGCACGAGAGGATTTCGACGGAGGGTATTTGAATACCATCCGCAACCTCGTGCAGGCAGAAGTTTTTAGCAGCGAACTCGATCAAGCTCGCGAGCTATATAAGGCGGGCTATATTGTCGCTGCTGCCGTTGTAGCCGGAGTGGTGCTGGAAACTACGATGCGGCAGCAATGCGTGGATCGCGGCTTGGCGATCGGAAATCTCAACAAGATGAACGCCGATTTGGCAAAGGACGGCTGCTACAACTTACTGGTGAGTAAGCGAATCACAGCGCTTGCGGACATTCGCAATAATGCTGCACACGGCAATCCCGACAAGTTCGTGGCAGCGGATGTCGCAGACATGATCAGTAAAGTTGAGGATTTTGTTGCAGATCAGCTTTAAAAGCTGTTGCTCGTTGCCGTCTCGCCATCGTCGTAGTCGCCAGCGCTGACGTAATCATCCCTCGACCGTGCTGACACCGTGGGGGCGACGAATGCCACGTGCGTCATCATGCGGGGGAGGATCGAGTCAGCGTCCACCTGATCGTCGTGGCGACCGGCTGGGAAGGCGCAATATTCCATCAGGGCTTGCTCGCCGGTCGAGGTGTCAGGGAGGTAGACCATCCCGAGTTGCGACAGGCTCTGATAGGCCGATGACTTCTCAACCTTGTTTCGACCGTGCCCGCTGCTGAACTCGATCGGGCAACTTACTCCGGTGGTCCGCATGACGTTGCGCACCATTTCGAGGTTGGCTTTGAACATCGGATCAGGCTCGGCGTACCAACATAGCGGGCGGTAGCGTTTCACGAACGCGAGTGCGCCACGCTTGGCGATTGAGAGTTTCCCGTCTGCGGCGTCTATGCCGAGCGCCGTGTTGATCGAGCACCGTTCGCGGAAGCTGTCCACGAGCCAAAAACGCCGCAGGTGATCGACGCCCCACACGCGGATCACGTTATAATCCTTCCCGCCGTTGGCGTGATCGCTCGTGATGTAATGGTTGAGGGAGGTGGGAAGCTCTGACGGGCGGTAGAGGTTGAAATCCTCCCGTTTAAACAGGCCATTGCCGCGCGGCACCGGGTCTTGCTGATACTGTGCCGACCACGCGTAAGCGCCCATCATGTCTTTGGTGCGCTCGATCCATTGCCGCGACCGATATTCCGGCAAGAGCGGTTCGCCAATCGTGGTGCGCGGGTCAGTGATCCCGAATGCGCACGGTTCTACCGGTTCGTATTCCATCGGGATTTCGAGGAAGTGGAAGTCGAGCTTCTTCCCCTCGGCAATCTTCCTTTTTAGCTCGCCGATCAGATCGCCTTCGTGGACGCGCTGCATGATGATCACGACAGCATCGGTTTCTTTCGCGCCGCGTGAGGGCGTGGATTCGAAGAAAATGCGATTGACGCGCTCGCGCTCAACTTCTGAGTTGGCGTCATCGACCATCAACAGATCGTCGAAGATAAATCGGTTAGCGCGGGCGCCCGTCAGTTTTTGGAAGCTGCGCCCCCAGCGATAACCGGTTTTGTCATTCTCGAATTTGAGCTTTGTGTCGTCGTGCGGAAAGGTGAGGGGCCAGCGTCGTTGATACCATTCGCTACCGACGATCCGGCGCATGTAGCCGCAATCGCGTTCAATGAAGGTCTCTGAGGCCCCGGTGCTGACGAAGCGGATGTGCGGTGAGTGCGTCCATTCCCACGCGGGCCAGAACACGCTGACGAGATAGGACTTCATGAAACCGGGCGGGATGCTGATCGCGAGCCGCTGAATGTCGCCCCTGCTGACGGCTTCGAGGCGCTGGCAGATGGCTTCGATGTGCCATCCGAGGATCAGCGGGGTGGCGGGTTCGAGGATGTGCCACGCGGCTTTGACAAACTCGTAGAGGGAGAATTCGCAAATCTGTCGTTCGAGGTCGATCAGTTCATCGGGGGTAAGCGCCTCAATCGCGGTCATCTGTCTCCCGGTTGTTTTCGGAAAGGGTGAAGCTGGCGTCCTCGGCAGGCAGCGTCGTGAAATCCACCACCGGCACGGCGCGCACGTTCGCCAGCAGGTTTAGGCGAGCCTCTTGCGTCATGGCGGTGAAATCGATCCGGGAGACGATGTGCTCGTGCTCGACAGTTTGCGTCATTTCGATTTGCTGCTTGGCGGCTCCCCAGCCGCGCGAGATGATGTTTTCAGCGGCCTTCAAAGCTTCGCGAGCGGGCGTGTCAGGGTCGCGCATGATCTCGACCTGTTTCAGCAATGCCTCTTCTGTATATTCACGGGCGAGACTGGTGACGGACTTCCCATCCTTGGTGCGGCGCATGTTGGCCCCGACAGCGCGGCGGGGGTCGTATTCGCCTTTCTTGAAGCCGTGCCGACCTTGTTGTCCGCCGGGTGGCGCGCCGCGCTTGGGCTTAGGATCGGCGGGGGTGGTTTCATCTGACATGATGGTATTTACCAAATGTCGTTGTTCGTGTTGGCCCAAGCGACCAGTATCTTCTTAATTCCGCTCGTCACCGTTACCCCGCGATGAATCAAGCGCTGGCCGTCGAAAAAGATACCGTAACCCTGCGGGAGCTTTGGGACGCGAAACTCGCCTATCAGGCCATCCATTATTTCGAGACCGCCGCCATCGTACTCGTCAGGATTGAGGTTGATCACGCACGAGTAGTCACTGTGTCTATCAACATGAAATGCGCCCTCGGCGCGATCGTCGGCGCTATATTGGGCGAGTTGTAAGCTGGCGAGTTGGGAGGGCAGGCGACCGCGCAGCATGAGCCACCACGGCGCGAGACCGGTCATGAGGACGCTACCAAGCATCGTGGCGAATTCGGGATCGACCGCTGACAGCACCGCCTCCTTCATTCGGTAGCGCTCTTCCTCGCCCTCGACGTTCTCCGCCCACTGGTAGGACGTGGAGCGTTCAAGGATGGCCTGACAGCCTTCTGGGGACAGGATGGGGAGCACGAACGCCGAACTGGCGATCATCGGCACGCGACCGTCTGCCACGGCTGTGGAGAGGTCGATACGGAGATCGTCGGGCAGGGCGGCGTAAGCGTCGCGGATCGCGTCTCGACCATGCGCCTGTGCCTTTATGACCGGCCAGATCGCTTCGGTGCGCTCGGGACACCAGAAAGGATGGAGAAAGTTTAGCATCCCGTATTTAGCCCGGCGCGCGAACGCGGATTGTTCGTCGCCACAGGTGCTGCCATCACTGGCGCGGGCTTAAATGGGGGAATGATATGTGGATTGTGCTCGCGGCTCTCGCTGCCGCTGTGCCTGCGACGCCCGCGCCGGGTGTGTGCTCGGCACTGGCTGCTGATTACGACGACGCTTCAAAAGACCTTGCCGAAGGTGATATGTCGGGCCTTGGGGATCAGAGCGTCTATCGCAGTATCGACCGGAAGCTCGACGGTGTGATGACGATGGAGCGCGCCCACATGGCGCTCGATCTGATGCGGGATCATCATTGTCCGATGCCGACCACGACGCCGAGTGAGGTGCGCTACATGCTGCCTGCGCTGTCTTGTAAAAATGATCGTATGAAGGCCACCGGCACCGAGTCTCCCCGGAGTTGTAATCACGAAACGTGGATGCCTGCCGTGAAGTGAGGAAAAGGGATCGCACCAAGCATGTCGGCGAGTGCGATCCCCCGAAGCTACGGTCTATGCTCTGACCGTATTCTCGCGGCTGAAAGCCGCTGATCTATTTATCCAGCGCAGTTCACTATCTTTGCAGTTCGAGAGAACTCCTTTGATGTTTCTGTCGATTTGGAGGATGGAATGACGGCGGCAAGATCATCGCTGAATACGGGGTGGATAGTATGGCAGATGTCGCCGAATGTGAATCACATCTTGATGATCAAGACGACGACGGATCAACCGCCGTCATACCTGTCGATTTTGCGGAATGGCTCGAAAATATGGGCTATTCAAGCGATCAGCGGGCGCTTCGATAAATACATCGTCGAAGTAAACTCCTACTTACTCGGCACTGTCTCGGGGCCGCGTCGTTCGATACCACGATGGCGCGGCCTTTCTACATCTGCTTTCGACGAAAATAGCCTACATTGGCCCACTCCCATGTGGAGCCGTTCGCGCTCTTAATACCACGCGCGTTTAGCCAGTTCGCGATTTTTGAGTCGGACGTTGCTCCATCAGCGCCGGCTTCGGCGAAAAGCTCGGGGAGTCTTTCGACATGCGCTGCACGGCTTTCTTCCGTTTCTCGCCTGAATCGACTAATGTTAGTGCTTGTCCATGCGAGGTCAGTCGCGGTGCGATATCCGCGCACATTTAGCCAGTCGGCGATTTTGTCGTTACTGCTCGCGCCATCTGCGCGAGCCTCGGCAATCAAACGTGCAAACTTGCTGTCGCGGGCCTTTCGGTCAGCCTCACGCGCCTGTCGCTCCTCTTCGGTGATCGCCGGTAGCATCTGACTCAACGTTCCCGCTGACCATTTTGCGCACCGTTCAGGCTTATGCCCAATGTCGTCGAGCCACTGACAGATCGCTGAAAGCGATTTGCAACCTGCCCGGCGTGCCTCTTCTACCAGCGGTAGCAATGTGTCCACGCGGGATTGGCGTTGCGCTCGCACCTTGGCCGCTGCACTCGCGATGGCCTCTGCTGATCGAGGCTGACGCGGCGCTTTCGGCTGGACGATCTTCGGTTTTCGGTCGCGCACTATCTTCACGGCCTTCGGTCTTTCGACAGGCGCTGACAGTGCCGCGACTTCGCTGTGGCGCAGCACGCCCACCCGGATCGCCGACCGAATAATCAGTTTCGCGCTGATCCCGCCTGCTGGCGTCGGAGGTGAGCAGATCGCCGTCGCGCTGGCTGACATGCTGACCACGGCGCGCGCCTTCCCCCCAACGGCTTCGCCGGGGTTGAGGCGATGGCGAGCCGGAAGTTGGTAGCGTTCGAGTTCGTCGAGTAGCGCGAGGAAACGCGGATGCGCATTCACGCCTCCTTCGGCCTGTCCTTCGGCCTGACGCTGGTGAAGCGGAGTGCCAAAAGCTCGTCGAGAATGCGGGAGAGGAGCGGAGTCATCGTCTATTTATCGATGAATCAGCCCTCTGATAAATACCTGATGACCAACATCCCCGGCACCAACGTTTCCGCCCCCATCGTTCCCCAGACTTCCGCTGACACATATCCGACGCACGACAGTCGCTGGGGACGTGGTGGCTGGAAGGCCGCATCGACGATTGCTGACCGCGACGCGATCCCGCTCGAACGCCTTGAAGATGGCGCGATCGTCTATGTGGTGGCGACCCGGACGTCCTTCGTCTGGGTTGGTGGATCGTGGATCGAGTTCGTCACCGGCGATCCCGCTACTGCGACAGCGCTGACGAATGAAGTCGCGGCTCGCCAAGCGGCAGATGTGGGCTTGGGACAGAGGATCACCGACGAGGCAACGGCACGTTCGGCTGCGGTATCGACGTTGACAACCGGGGCGGCGACGCTGGCGACCAATGCTGCGGCAGAGACGACGGCACGGCAAGCGGCGGATGCGGCGTTGGGGCAGCGGGTCACTGACGAAACTACGGCGCGATCTGCGGCTGACGCTGCATTACAGGACAATATGGACATAGCGACAATCAGCAGCGCTGCCGCCATCCTCAACTTGCAGGCGGCGTTTATTCAGCGGCTCGGCTATAAGTGATTGAGCGGCGGCGCACCCTCCTCGCATACTATTGCCGGGTAGGGGTGGCGGTCGTCTGACGCATCAAGTATTTTCGGGCGAGGTAGGAGACTGCTTATGGCTCAAATCGAAGATGCGGAGTTCACCGGCGGCGGAGTGATTGCGATGCTTCGCGAATTGTCAGCGGCGCTCGACTCGACGAGCTTGGCGTTCGCGGACGTTAAGGGCGGCGTCGGTATCCACCATGAAGGGGCTATGTATGTCATCGACGAGAGCGGGGTGGCCTTGCTCGGCGATCCGACTCCCGAGGTCAGGATGATCTATCATCTTGCCACAGGCGCCGGTTCCCGGATCATGGTTCGTCGTGACGATGGGGCTTACCATGAGGTGCCGATCGAAGACGCGTTGGCGGCGGTTGAGGCTCTGAGTCAGAAATAAATCACAACGTTACCACCTGCGGTTTTCCAAGCCACTTCTTCATCGGAGGGCCGCCCTCTTTAACAGCCTGTATGAATGATTCGAGGTGGGCGTCAGTTAAACGTAGAGCGTCATGCCAGCCGTGCTGAATTGTAGCTTGGTCAAAATAAGACGGATCAATGCTGTTGAGGTCTGCGGAAGATTTGCTGTCATGCTTAATGCAGTTGGCAACCAAGCGCATTCGATTGATTATGTCTTCATTAGGCTTCCATCCCGCCGCCTTTGCCGATGTCAGTGTCTTCTGAATTTCATACTTCATTTTAAGAAGGTAAGCCGACTTTTTCTCCCAATAATGGTATAACGCAATGGCGAATGCCTCTCGTATATGGCGTTTTCCATCTTCAACATTGTCGAGTAGTTCTCCGGTATACTCTCCGTAGTCAAAATATGTGTTGTTGATATCGTCTTCTACGAACGTCTCGGCTGTCCCTGCGGCAACCGCCGCCAAGTGAAGCTGCCAATCGGACTCTATGCTGCTTTTTTCGGCGTCAAATGCTTTCATACTTGCATGATAAGCCCGAGCTAAACCATCGATCCCTATCGAGTAAATCAAGCTGTCCATGTTGAGCCTTTATTTTTCAGGTGAGGATCGCAGCGCTGAAATTTCCAACGCGTGTTGGGTATCGCCATCTGCATTAACTGATGTGGTTTTGCAATTGCCTTATTGTCGCCACATTTGCCATAATGTTACCACGGTGACGAAAGTAAATACTGCGTGCCTCCTTCCGATTTGGTATTGTGGCAACATATTCTTCATGGAGCTATACTGCGCCGTCGCTCCAACGGCAAAAAAGACCGGGGGCTTGATGCCTACCGGGAAGGGAAGAGGAACCCGACCGCGACGTGTCAATGCGGTAGCTGCGTCCGAAGAGGGTACGCGCAGCGAACAAGGCCCCTGCTGCTGCGAGGCGTAGGGGGTGGCACAACAAGAGGGGAGCTATGTCCGCGATGCTGACAACTCCCCAAGCGATAGCCCGTCAAGTAAATCAGCGGCGGCTATCGTTGCGGCAATCTCGATTGCCAACCGTCGCGATCCTCGGAAGAGGATCGGAGAGCGCACCATATGCCGGGTCAGGGCGACCACCGGCTTCCAGAGTGATAGGTGCGAGCTAATACGTCTAATCCGAAAGAATGGTGACCTCTCCCCCCGATATCTGGCCCATCTGATCGGTGCGCGAGGTATCGGGGGGATAGAGTTCGTCCTCAACCGAAGAATGATGAGTGATAGGTCTTTCGATATATCTAATTCCAATATATCTAATAAGTCATATCAAACCCATTCACTGAAACCGCTTGTATCTGTTTGAGCGCGAATAGCGAGAAAACAGATAAACAAGCACCAGAACGAGCGACCGCTTGGGAGCGTAGTTCTGGTTTTATCACTCACGGAGATGTCATTTAATATTGAACGAGAACGAGTTGAACAAGTACGATGCGAGTATAAAATGGCATCACAGCAAAGCTGATCAAAAACACAGAGATCACGCGACGGCTCGCAAGTTCAACTCTGAACGCGAGGTGTCTCTTGTCGCCATACAGATCGGCGAGTTGACCAAATCCCTTGCGTGTTTCTCCGCAGGAGCCCGCTTTGGATATCTGTAAGGATGAACTCGTGAGAGGGTAGGGGGCTGACTGAGAACGCGAAACGCCCCGGATCGATGATCCGGGGCGTCCCATGCGCGCGGTCAGAGACCGTCAGTGGTATTTAGTTTTTGACGACCGTCGCGCTGACAGTCGTAGGCCCTTGAACCGGCGCAGTAGTGGTTGGGGTTGGCTGGATCGTGTTGCCCGCGTTCGCAGCGACCAGAGGAGTGGCTACCGAAGCAGGCGCAACCGCGAGAAGGATCGGCTCCTTGGTGTAAGCCTTCCACTCGCTGCCCTGCGCGGCTGTGGCGCTCTTACCGGTGACGAATGCACCGAACACACCGACCGCGACAGCCGCTCCGATGGCTGCGCCAGTGTTCCCCTCGCCTTCGACGCGATAATGGCCGCTGACCGGGATGAACCGATCGCCGACTTTCACATCGACCAGATCAAACTCCATCTTGGCAGACTTACCAAAGGCGCCCTTGCCGGTGCGATAGCCGATCTGCCCGTGTCCGGGTGTGCCACGCGGAATCACGATGTAGTCGCCCATCATCACGTCGCGTGAAACGGTCACGTCGAATTTGTCGCCGACCTTGGTTTTCTTGCCTTCCATCTTCTTCGACGAAACGAGCGAGTTGAGGCTGACCCAAACTTCGCTGTTCGCCGGCAGCGAGTTTCCGATCTGCGCCTTTTGGACTACCAGCGCCTGCGGAGCCGTGGTGACCACGGTCTGTGGAGCCGTAGTTGCTACCGCTGGCTGAACCTGCGCGACTGACGATGACGACGCGCAAAATGCTACTGCGCCGAGAACGGCGCTCACTCCCCTAATCATTATATTCCCCCGGTGTTCCCCCGCCGACTTGGCGGCTACTCCAATTCGAACGAACCGGGCGCGCGGTCAAGTGATCTTGATTTCGGATGGGCAGGTCATTTCGGTCATCCGAGCCTCCCCATGCGCCGGCGGCTCGAAGTTGTCTGTTCTGTCAATGCGTCAGACTGTCGTCAGTCGCGCTTGCGGGTCTCAAGCACCGTCTGTGGTGGCCGCCCGCCGAACTCGTTTCGGTTCTGCTCACGCCGCCGTTCATGCTCGATTGCTTCCAGATGGCGGGTGCGTTCCTCTGCTGCCTGTTCACGCCACGCAGCCCGTTCATCCCACGAGTCTTCATCCCAGCGATTCACGGCGGACTTCATGTCTTTGACGAGGCTCCATGCCTCGGCGATTTGCGTGTCCCGCACGTCGCGGAGAGCCTGTTTTGCGAGTAGATAATCGAGGTGTGATCGGCGAGGGGTTCCACGGCGCTGATTTACATCTTCGAGCGCGCAGGCAGCGTTACATGCTGTTCTCGCCTCATTGCCCGCTTCGCGCAGATTGAGCAGGCGGGCTACCACGTTTGGGTGAACCGGATTGTCGCCGGTCGGCACAAGGTCTGGGTAGAGCCTGTCGGGATGATCGGCGAGCCATCGACCGATTCTTCGAAGGGCGATCGGCTCCTTATCGCCGCCGATTTCCTTCCCCAGATCGCGCAGGGCTGGAAGCATATGCTGCGCTCGTGCGAGGCAGTTTTGCCGCATCAATGAATGCCGTTTGATGCGCCCCCGCGCTGCTTCGTCGTCCATCTTTTCGCCCCATCGTTGCCCATCCCTGTAGCTGTGACAAAACCTGAAATCCACGGTCCGCTGTGTTTTAATAATGGCATCAGAAACGATGCAGGGAACATACAATGTCGAACAACCTCAATCATTTCCTCAACAAAGCCGAGGAATTTATCGCCAAGGCAGATGCGATCCGCAACGCGGTCGCGGTGCTCGCCCCCTTTGCTAACGACAACGAAATTGGCGACGTTCCGCCCCCGGTTATGCCCGTCGCCGAGGCCACCGTTTCCATCGAGGTGGAGCCTCCTGTCGAAGCTGCAAATGACAACGCCGCGACGCCGCCGCCGCCGTCGAGCGCCGCCGCAGCGCCGGGCAAGGGCGGTCGTAGCAAGCTCGCTGACTCCAACCTGATCGACGCTCTGACGAGGCGCAACCAGAAGCCCGCGCAGATGGTCGAGACGCTCGCCACGATGGGGATCAAGGTCAGCAAAGGCCTGATCTATCAGCGGATGCCCAAACTCGCCGATGCGCTCCCTGACCTGATCGTGGCGGAGGGGAAGGCGTGGCGGATCAAAAGCAAGGCCGCTCCCGACACTTCGGCCAAGGCGGTGAAGACGGCAGCAAGCGCCGCCGCGCCGCGTAAGGGGGCGGTGGGTAAGGCCAAGGCCGTGATGGTAGACCACGAAGCCCCCGCGCCCATCAAAACCAAGATGAAGCCCCGGCGCTCGCCAACGAAGAAGAAGTCGAACGGCAACTACTTCGCCACGGCTTCTTCTCGGATCGAATCTCTGCTGACCGACGAGTTCAAGGATGTGCCGACGATCCATGACGAATGCGGGGCGTTCGGTTGGGCTTACTCCCTGACTACCGTTCAGCGTGTCTGCGACTGCCTTGTCAGCCTTGGCGTTGCCGACGTGACCCCAATCGGCGGCGCCGACCACTACGCTCGTGCCTGAACCCCTCCGGGGCTGACACGCAACGTCAGCCCCCACCTTCCAAGGAAATCGCTATGAACAACAAACCTCCTCGCCGGGGCGTGAAGCGTCGCGCCCGCAATACCTCGCGTGAATGCAAGCGCGCTACTCGCCTCGAAAAATACTACACCAAGCCGGAAGTAGCTCGTCTGTGTCTCGCCTTGTTGGAACCTTACCTTGAACCTGACACGCTTCTGATCGAGCCGAGCGCCGGAGCGGGGGCCTTCATCAACGAGACTGATCGCAACATCGTCGCCTTCGACATCGATCCCGATGCGGACATGATCATCAAACGCGACTTCCTGTCGTTGCCGGTCAAACTGTTGAGTAGCGCCGCCATCGTGGGAAATCCGCCCTATGGTCGGCGATGGAAGCTCGCCAGTCAGTTCATCAATCGCGGTCTGGAAACGGCGGGCATGGTGGCCTTCGTGCTTCCCTTGACGTTCCAGAAATGGTTTGCGCAAAAAACTGTTCGATCGGACGCCCGCTTGGTGCTGAATCATCCGCTCCCGGAAACGGCGTTCACCCATATGGGCAACGACTTCGACGCGCGCACTACTTTTCAGGTTTGGACCTTGGGCGATAAGTGGCCCGATCTTCGTCTAAAAGCAAAACCGCCGAGCCGACATCCGGACTTCAAGATCATTCGAGCAGATGCGTGCGTTCGCCGTCATCACCCGGAGCGCTTCGCAAACGACAACTGGGATTTCGCAGTACCGCGCACCGGCTGCTACGATTTTACCGAAAAGTTGTGGAATGGTGATCCGCTCGTGAAGGGCCGCGACTATGCTTTGTTCTCTGCATCGACCCCTGCGGTGCGTAGACGACTGTTGATGATCGATTATCAGGCTCTATCGCGTCGATCCACTATCCGCCCTGCAATCAGTTGGGACGATGTAGTCGCAGTTTACGAATTGTTGGTGAAGGAGGCAGCGTAATCGCTGAAAATAGCCCTTATCGAGGCCATGTAGCGTCATCTCTATAAATACTCTTGGTGAGGGGAGTGGGTTTCCTCACCAAGAGGACTTTACTTGTATCATCATACTAACAAGAGCGCGGCATCACGCGCCATATCTTTCTTCCTGCCGATCCCAAATCATCCCGGATATTATGCAGACTTCGACGGGAATATCTACTCGGCGCGTCGGCGCAAGCTGACTCGGCTGACGCCGAAGATCGAGGCGAACGGCTACCTCCACGTTTTGCTCTATGACGGTCAGGGTGGTCGAGTTCAGCGGTACGTCCACCAGCTTATGCTCGAAACGTTCGTGGGGCCGCGACCCACCGGAATGCTGGCTTGTCATTCGCCTGACCCGAGAAAGAGCAACAATCGCGCTGACAATCTCGCATGGCAGACGCGGGCAGAGAATGCGGCTGATGCGGTTCGAGACGGCACCCTTGGCGACGGTCGGAAGAAGCTCGATCCGGCGAAGGTGCGAACGATCCGCCAAATGTCAGCGCAGGGTGTGAGCAACGCCGAGATCGGGCGCCAGATGGGGGTTGGCCCTGACACTGTGCGAATGGTTGTCAGGCGCGAGACTTGGAAGTTTGTTGCGTAGTGCGCTCATTAGCGTATCACCTGCATTGCTCGTGGTGCAGCGGGTCTGGCATCTGGCGTGTTTTGTGTATCTCACCTAATGATGCGGGGAGCGCCACATGAAGAAAAACCTAATATCTGCAATACTTGCAGTGTTGGCATCAACATACCCTGTCGTCGCGTTAGGCGACGAGTTCAATATGGCTGCGCCTCCGACTGGTGTGAAAGTATCAAAGCTTTGGGCGACACGCTACTACAAGCATTTAGCATTAGCTTCAACCGATCCTGATAGCGTGCCTTTACTTGCTCGAAATGGTTCGCCGATCGGGGTAAATGTATCTCCCAATGACTTTTGTTTCGGAGCACTGCAAGGTACCATAGCGGTCAAAAGTGGCGATAATACAGCAGTGTTCAATGTGAACAGCGCTATCCCGACCGCCTCGACTGTCTGTAAATATAAAAGCCTTACGGATAAGGTAAACTACCAGCTTGGACATCAGGCTTGGGCAAAGATAACTGGTAACGGAAATATGGGGCTGGGTGTTCACGGTTTTCGTCTCGTGCCGTTCCGAACGATCGCGGTAGACCCAGCAAAAATCGCTATCGGAACGGTGTTTTTTATTCCGCGTTTGAAAGGATATACTTTCATTGATGATGGTCAGAGTCGTGTTCATGACGGCTATGTGATCGCTAGCGATGTCGGCGGGGGAATTAAGCTGAACCATATTGACCTTTTTACTGGCAGCTACACGGGCGCACCCCCGTCGTTTGTGACATCACGTTCAATCGACCTTTTCGATGCTTGGCAGGTTAGTGACCCCGTCGTCATTTCACGTCTAAAAGATGAAGCAAAATATCGACCCTGATTTCGAACGAGGCAAGCAGTCGGGCAGATCAGGCCAAATCGCGTCCGTATCCTTCCTGCCCGTTCGATCTCGCTGTTAACATGTTCATTATTTGTTCTAAAATGAGGAATGGCCCGATTCGCTCCTGACCCGACCGTCGTTCTCACCGCCAAAGAGGCGCTCGCCCATGCGCCGGGGTGGGCGAGGGTAGGTTTGACGTTCGGCAATGGCAGGCTACGTGACGCGGCTCTGACGGAGCTTGCGGTCACGATTGCGGAGCGTCTGGAAAACCCGGCCCGACCATTCGCCCGATCAGCTTCCGCTGCTGTGATGTGGTGGCGAAATATGACGCTGATGGCGATAGGATCGCGACGACGCTCTTCGAAGCGTCGGCGTGGCACCATGCGGTAAAGCCGGTTTGTAGCCGGTGCCCGCACAGCGCCGTGTTCCATCCTCACGCCCTTTGGTGGCACTTCACCCGACACGGTTGGGATCAAGGGCTACAAGCCGCGTGCCAACGCTTCTGGTGCCGGAAATGCGGCGAGAGGATCGGCATGAGGATCAGGCCGCGCGTGTTGGAGTTGGTACGTGAGACTGGCGACATGATCTGTCTGACAATGCCGCCCGCCCACGAATGGAAGCGCGCCGTCAATCGGAGTTAGTGATGATTCGGCGGATCGGAGAAAAGATCATCCCAAATCTCAATCAGGATGAGAACTCAAGTCGCCTTACGCACCACGCCATTGCTCGTCGTGCGGACGAGCGTCGTGCATCAACTTCTTGAAGTAAGTGACGAGCTTCTCCTGAAGATAGTCCGCTGTAACTTCGTCAAGCTTAGCCGACCCTGCTGGACCCGACATACTGGGCGTCGTTTCATGGAAATGCACGAGGCGCTTTACCTTGTCGCATCTTATCATAAAACGAGGCTGATCACCTTTGTTAATTCCCGTAATAGCCCGCGTAGCATGAGAGAAAACCAAAGAGACACTCTCCGGTGCGCTGGGCGCATGAGAAAAGGCGGGTCTATAGTTTTGCCCCGCTGGCGCTTCCGACTCGCGCTTGACCAAGCCACCCCAACCTTGCGGGTTGAGATAAACGGCAAACTCCTCGAAAGCTGGCGCAATCACGTCATCCGTCACCCTACCGAACTGCTCAAGGAAAGCTGCCTGCCGCTCGGCTTCGGCGCCGCGCTTCTGTTCAGCTTTCATCTTCTGCGCAGCTTCGTCAGCGAACAGCGCGTCAAGTTGACCCTTAATTTCGTCCTTCATTTTGCCCCCAATGATCTTTTGATCGGTATCAAAAGCATATCGGTTGCGGAGCGACCCGTTTCAAGGAACCAAACGACGGGAGCGCCGTTCGCAAAGTTAAACCGTCAACCATCATATATGATGGCGATTGCAACTTATCGCTTCATCCCACTTTCGTCATCTACGCCGGATATCCGGTCTGAAGGGCGATAGCGTCTTCGAGCGACCCTGACAGCCATCGCTCGTGATCCTCGGCAAGCAAGATCACGGGCATAGCCTTGGAATGCTTGGGTGCCACCAGCGGGTTAGGTTCGGTGGTGCAGAACGCATAGTAGGCGCGATCGTGGTACTGATCGAACTCCACACGCCCGCAAAACACGGCTCAGTTTGATCCTTAATCAGGAACCGCCATTCAAATCGCCGGGGTGGGGCGACCCGCCTCCAATCTGCTTTGAAGGAGACGCATTTTTTTCTTGATTGGCGACCATTTCTCGACCGAATCGACCTGCACGTCGAGGTGCAGGCGCTCTCCGCCGCCGATCTCGTGCTGCCGCCGCCCGCCGAAGGCTCGGCTGAGGTGCGCGCCCGCGTCGCGGCGGCGCGGGGCCTCCAGACCGCACGCTACGCCGACCATCCGATCCGCACCAATGCCGAAGTCGATGGCGTTCTGCTCGACGCGGTCGCCACGCCCGACGAAGCAGGGCGCACCTTGCTCGCGCAAGCCTCCGAAGCGATGCGGCTTTCAGCGCGCGGCTACACCCGCATCCTGCGCGTCGCGCGCACGATCGCCGATCTCGCCGGCAGCGAGGGGGTGGGGCGGCTGCATGTCGCCGAGGCGCTCAGCTATCGGCGGCGTGCGCCGGTGTCGTAGCGGGTTACGGCCACCTTTCAGCATTCTGCTCCCCTCCCTGGAAGGGAGGGGCCGGGGGTGGGTTGCTCTCGATAGCGTAGATCGGCATCCTCATGCGATGCCGAGAGTCGCGCCCCACATGACGGCAAACGCTCGGCTGTTGCGCAACGCCGCGACCGCAGAGGAGCGCGCCTTATGGTCACGCCTCTGCCACCTGCGCCCCCGCTTCACGCGGCAACTTCCGATCGGCAGCTATATCGTCGACTTCGCCTGCCGCTCGGTCAAATTGGCAGTCGAACTCGACGGCAGTCAACATCTCGATGCGGCCGCCTATGACGATAGGCGCACGCTATTCCTCGAAAGCGTCGGTTGGCGGGTCTTGCGATACTGGAATAGTGAGGTTCGCGATAATCCCGATGGCGTGGCCGAGGCGATCATGGCCGCTGTCGCCGCACACTCTCGACCGACCCACCCCCAACCCCTCCCTTCCAGGGAGGGGCTTTAACGACCGCTTCCGCAGATCCCGTCGATGTGTGGGAACCTCAGTCAGCCGGCGTAATCGACACGATCTCGATGGCATCGGCTTTCCCGCCGAAATCGCATGTCTCGCCGTCTTCCGCGCCGATCATCGCGCGGGCGAGCGGGGCGGAGAAGGCGATTCGGCCGGCCGCCGGATCGCTCTCGTCGAAGCCGACGATCTCGATCTCGCGGCTCGCCCCGCCGAGCGTGAACACGACACGCGTGCCGATCGCGACCGTCTCGCCGGTTGCAGGCGCGGCGACTTCGGCGGTGGTTTCGCGCGTGGACCAATAGCGCAGGTCGCGTTCGGCGAGCGTGCGGGCGTCGTCATCGGTCGCGGCGGCGACGTCAGCGCGCAGCTCGGCGATGCGTGTGCGGATCAGCGCCAGCCCGCGCGGGGTGACGAGATTGGGGCCGGGCGGGATTGGCAGCTCGAACCGGGGTTCCTTATGCTCCTCGTCGCTCTCGCGCCGGAATGCCACACTCACGCACATCTCTCCTGATCGTCAATCGACCCTTGTCGCGCATGTATGACGGCGCGGCCAGAGGATTGTTGTGATCGGGATCAAACCCGTGTCAGCGCGGGCACGCCACCACATCGTCGGCGACGGTGCCGACCGCGACACGCGCGATGCTCGTCTCGAATTTCTGCGCCGTGCTAAGCTGGAAGGGCGTTTCGATTCGCGCCATGTCTGCGGTCCTAGCGAAGCATTTGAGCGGAATGCCGACCGTTCGCCACACCCCGACCGGGAGTTTGGCCGGCGCGATCGGCACCGTCGCGCGGCAGGTCGGTCCGCAGGTGACGCCGATGGTCAGGTCGGCGGGCGGCGCGCTTTCGATCCGCATCGTCGCCAGCACCATCAGTTCGCCATTGGTTTCCCGGCTAAGGTCGATCGGCGTCTGGGTGTGGAGTTCGATCACTTGCGGCCCGCCGCCCGCCAGCGCGAAATGCCGCGCGCCTTCCTGCACCTCATGGTCGATCGCGGTGATCTTGATCCGCCCGCCGAGCGCCTGCGCCGGTACGGTGGTGATCCGCGTCACCCCGACCACGCCGTCGCTGACCTGAAGCGACCAGCCCGGCGTCGCCACCCCGGCGGACATATACACGCCGGTATCGCCGTCATCGATCACGCCGGGGTCTTCCGACAAGGGCTTCCACGCCACCTTGGCTTCGCGTCCGCTCAGCCCGTAGCCGAACGGGTAGAGCACCGGCCCGCCGGGCTTGGCGGTGAGCGGCCAGGCGGCGGGCAGCTTGCCGGTGAACGGCGCGCCGCCCGCGCCGAACAGCCGGTCGGCGACGCCGGCGCCCTCGGTGCCGGGCAGCCACGCGACGACGAAGCCGTCGGCGGCGTTCAACTCGGGGCTGACGAACAGTGGCCGCCCGGTCAGCATCACCGCGACGACGGGAATGCCAGCCGCCTTGAGCCGCCGCATCGTCTCGAGCGGCTTGCGCAGTTCGGGGCGGAGTTGCAGCGTGCGCAGATCGCCCTGGAATTCGGCGTAAGGCGTCTCGCCGAACACCACGATCGCGGCATCGGGTTTGCGGGTGTAATGCCCATCCGGCGCATATTCGGCATGACCGCCACCGGCTTTCACCGCCGCATCGATTCCGCCCCACAGGCTCGTCGAACCCGGGAACATGCTGCGGTCGAGCCCGGTGCCCTGCCAGCTCAAAGTCCAGCCGCCCGATTGCCGCCCGACATCGTCGGCGCCATCACCCGCGACGAGGATGTTGGCGGCGGCACGCAGCGGCAGCACGCCGCTATTCTTGAGCAGCACGAGCGACTTGGCCACCGCCTCGCGCGCGATCGCGCGGTGCGCGGGCGCGCCGAGCAGGCTCCAGTCGCCCGCCAGTGCGCGCGACGAGGGCTTGCCCGCCTCGAACAGCCCGAGCCGCAGCTTCACCCGCAGGATACGCGCGACCGCATCGTCGAGCCGCGCCATCGGCACTGTCCCGTCCTTCACCTGCGCGATCAGCGATCCGTACAGCGCCTTCCAGCTATCGGGCGCCATATACATGTCGATGCCGGCGTTGATCGCCTGTGGGCAGCTTTCGTTGGTGCAGCCGGCGATCTGGCCGTGCGCGTTCCAGTCGGTGACGACGAACCCGCCGAAGTTCATGCGGCCCTTGAGCACGCCCGTGACCAGCCCCTTCTCGCCGGCGATCTTGCGGCCCTGCCAGCTCGAAAAGCTCGTCATCACCGTGCCGACCCCGGCCTCGACCGCCGGAATGTACGGCTTGCCGTGGATGTCGCGCAGCACGGTCTCGCTGATCCTGGCGTCGCCCTGATCGTGGCCTTCGAAGGTGCCGCCGTCGCCGATGAAATGCTTGGTGCTGGCGAGCACGTGCGGCCCGGCGAGGATGCGGCTGCCATCGGGCGGCCCCTGCAACCCCAGGATCATGTGCTGGACGTAGCTCGCGACCAGATCGGGATCGGACGAATAGCCCTCATAGGCACGGCCCCAGCGATAATCCTGCGGCACGGTGATGGTCGGCGCGAAGGTCCATTCCTGACCTGTCGTGCGGATCTCTGCGGCGGTGGCGGCGCCGATCCGCTCGATCAGCCCGGGATCGCGCGTCGCGCCGAGGCCGATGTTCTGCGGGAACAGCGTCGCGCCGACGATGTTGCTGTGGCCGTGGACCGCATCGGTGCCCCACAGCATCGGAATGCCGACGCCGCCCTTGGAGGTATCGACCGACGCGGCCCAGAGCTGATCGGCCAGTTCCAGCCATTTCGGCGCGGGCGCGAAATCGTCGCCGCCGGGGCCGGCGTTGCCGCCGTTGAGCACCGATCCGATGTGATACTGCCGCACCTCTTCGGGGGTGATGTTGGTGATGTTGGCTTGCAGGATCTGCCCGACCTTCTCCTCCAGCGTCATGCGCTTGAGCAGTCCGGCGATGCGCGCCTCGTCGGCGGGCTTGGCGGCAACCGGCCAGGTCGCGGTCGGCCAAAGTTCCGGGTGGATGGTCGGCGCCGGCGTTACCGGCGCGGTCGGACGAGTCTGCGCGGGGAGCGCGGCCGCAGTCGCGCAGGCAAGGCCCGCCAGCACAGTTTTCGAGATCATGTCCGCTCCCATCGCCGGCGCTCGCACGGCCGCCAGCATCCCCATTATCGACACTTCGATCCTGACAACGTTGACATGACCGTGTCAAGGGGCAAGCGCGCGGGATGTGTCCTCGATCGGGGGGTAGAAAAACGCGCACAGCAACGCGACCAGCGCCGCCAAAGCGATGCTGCCGAGGATCGGAATCGCCGGAAACACCAATGTCATCGCAAGCACTTGGGTCGAGAAAGCCTGCGCCAGCTTGCGGGCGATCGTCGCCGCGGCATAGATTCGCGCGGCGTACCCGACGACTTCGGCGTCGCGTTCGCAAGCGGTGACGGCGGCAGGAACCAGCGACCAGAACATCACCGACAGTCCTTGCCCGGCCACGATTGCGCCGGTGACGCTGACCAGCGCCATCGCGACACCGCCGCCGACGCAGCCGAGCGCCGTCGCGCCGAGCATCAGCACGGCGGCGTAGCGCAAGGTCGCGCCTTGCCCGATTCGCGTAGCGAGATGAGTCCACAGCGGCGCGGTGACCAGCAGCGACAAGGCCGGCAGCAGCGCGGCATAATAGCCCCAGCGCTGCGCGCCGAGCTGATCGAACACGAACAGCAGCGAGACGTTGAGCAGCGACACCGCCAGCCCGACGCTCAGGATCGTCGCGATCAGCCGCCGCAAGGCCGATGACCGGAGCAGCAAGGCGAACGTCGCCACGGTCGCGCGCCCTGTGGCAACGGCGGTCGCTGCCGGCAGGACGCGCTCGCGCGCGCCAAACGCGGTGAGGAGGAAAGTCGGCACCGCGATCCCGGCCAAAATCGGCGCGCCGAGCGAGAAGCTACCGCCGCCGGGACCGCCCGCCGGCAGCACCGCATAGACCAAAGCCGCGACCAGACCGCCCAGCGCGGCCGCCTGCATGCGCGCGCCGGTCAGCCGCAGATGATCCCCGGGATCGGCGGAAATCCGCGCGGTCAGCGCACCATAAGGGATGTTGCCGAGGCCATAGGCGCAGCGCAGCGCGAGATAGGTGACCAGTGCGTAATAGGGCACATAGCCGCTCCGCACCGGCGGCAGCGCGAAGGCGGCGCACAGAATCAGCACCGACAGCGGCCCGCCGACGGCGACCCACGTGCCGAGCCGCACGCGCGGCGCCAGCCGGTCGGCGGTCACGCCGACGAGCACGTCCATCAGCCAGTCCGCCGCCGCGCCAGCCAGGAAGATCAGCGACGCGACCTGAGGCGCGATGCCGAGTTGGCGGACGTAATAGAACAGCAGATACAGTTCGATCGATTGCCAGACGGTGTTGAACCCGAAATCCCCGGCGGCATAGCTCCAGATTTCGCGCCGCCGGAGCATCACCCGAGCGATCGGGGCGGGGCGGCGGATTCGCGGATCAGCAGTTCGTGCGGATGCGTGATCCGGGCGGTGACGTCGCGACCCTCAAGTTGCGCGATCAGCATCTCGGTCGCGGCGATCGCCATCTCGAACACCGGCTGCCGCACCGTGGTCAGGCGCGGCCAGGTGATGCGCGACACTTCCGAATCGTCAAACCCGACCACGGAAACATCGTCGGGGATCGACAGGCCGAACTCGCGC